>LXOW01396702.1_pt1 | contig 12829 bp, 10 predicted proteins | sample 1368591 | NCBI WGS metagenome assembly LXOW01 (sample SAMN04884650, study PRJNA319009) | bovine gut metagenome | isolation source: Cow rumen | host: Bos taurus | place: Italy: Legnaro (PD) | collected 2014-07-09
GAGTCAGTCTGCACGGTCTTATACGAGCGGCTGTCGGTATCATAATAGGTAAGCTTGGCAGGAGGGATGGTGAACGTGCCCTTGCGCTGGGGCACTGCCACGAACTCATAGTTCACGCTACCGTTAAGTCCCTCGGAGGTCAGCTTAAAGCTCTCCGACTGTTTGGTGTCGTATGTGTCAAATCCTCTAGGGAAGGCCACCAGCGGCTCGCGGAGCATATTCAGGTTGCCTTTCCCGCTAATTTTCACATTGATCGAGATGGGGGTATTCTCCTTCACCTGGTTCTTGTCCAGCTGTGCGCTTATTGCAAAGTGCCCTACCCCACCGGAAAAATCTGCCGGTTTGTCTTTCAGCTCATCAACCTGAATATCCAGCGCAGGCACCGTCAGCATTTTAGGCACCTCGCGATAGCCTGTAGTAAAGGGGTCGAAGGGGTCGAAAGCTACGTCCTCACGGATATAGCCCTTCATCTTCATGCTTGGAATCTGTAGTTTGCCTGCCTTCTGCGGATAAACCACATACTGCTGCCAGTCAACGGTGACCAACACCCGGCCGTTGATGGTCTCTACTTTTTTGCTCTTCTGCTGTGTGTCGTTATAGGGCTGCATATAGACATTCTGCAACTCCAGGCTGATGGGGTCGAGGTTGATGACTGGCAGGTCGGGATGCCAGCACACCTTATAAGTAAGGAGGAACGGCTCATACTCAGCCACATGCCGTTTGCTGGCTGTGACCATCACAAAGAAGTCGCTTGACGATGTGGTATGCGTTGCCTTCGACTCGTTGCCGGCAATGACCTGCACCGTCAGCGGTTGCGACTTCACGGTCTGGCCCCCGGCCTTTACGCTGGCAGCAGGAATGGTGAACTTTCCTACCTTGTTGGCCGACAGGACGTATGTCAGCGTCAGCGTGCGACTGGTTGTGGTGTTTCCGTTGACCATCACCGTGCTGATGCTTGTCGACTGGTTGGGACCGATAAGCACATCGAAAGCATCGGGCATAGCACCCAAGGTGAAATTGCTGGCATCGGTGGTGTTCAGCACGTAGCGCAACTTGAAGTTCTTGCCTACATGCACCACCGGCTCCACTTCGCCAGTGAGCGTATAGTTCTGTGCCAAAGCAGTCATAGCTGCCATCAAGCCAATCCAAACCAAATATAGTTTGCGTTTCATCTTCAGTATTCTTTTACCAGTTCTTTTCATTCTGTCGTCGCTGGTTCGACTGGTTCTGCTGTTTCTCGTCCAGGCGGCGGCGCGTCTGTTTCTCACGCTGTTCGGCAGCATTCAGCATCTGCTCTATCCATTCCTGATTCTGCTCCTGCTGCTGGGGCTGTTGCTGGTCTTGCTGTTCCTGATTCTGCTGCTGGTTTTGCTGTTGCTGGTCTTTCTTCTCGTTCTGCTGTTCTTGCTGCTGGTCTCCGTCAGGATTCTGCTGTCCCTCTCCGTTGCCCTTGGGCAGCTGATGCTGGCACAGTACCAGGTTGTAGCGTGCCTCGTCGTCGTGCGGATTGTTGCGCAATGCCTGTTTGTAGGACTCTATGGCCTGTTGCAGCTGCTGATATTTCTGCTGGTCGTCGCCACTCTGGTTTGCCCTGATTTGGTGTATCACGCCCATGTTGTGATAGGCCTGCGAGCGGCGCAGCGGATTATCTTCTGCATGTTCATCGGCAGAGCGAAGCAGGTGACCCGCCATCACGGAGTCGCGCTTCGCGTCGGGCTTCATGATTTTCCACTCATCGGGAAACATCGACGTGGCCAGGTTATAGTTCACCATCGTGTTGGTGCTGTCAGCATCGTATGCTTTCTTATACTGTTCGTAGGCTTTGTCCCGCTGCCCGGTGTGCATCATGCGGTTTCCCCGCTTCACGTAGCGTCGCACTTCCTTCACGTTCTGCGCCGAAGCTGAAGAAACGGCAAACATAAGGACCAGACAGGTTATGATATGTTTCAGTTTCATCGCTTAAAAAGTTTTAGTTTCCTCAGGGCCGGATTCTGGCGGTCCAGGATGCAGACCTCCAGTATTAGCAGCAGCAGGGCAATGATGCCCACGGCCTGGAACTGCTCGTCGAAGTCGCTGTAGAGCGTCGACTCTGCCTTTTCCAGCTTGTCGAGTGCATCCTCCAGCTGCTTCTGGGCCGTAGCGTTGTTCTCCACATGGATATAGGCACCGCCGCCGGCCTGCGCCACCTCGCTGCACATCTGTTCATTCAGGCGCGACATCACCTGCTGTCCGGTATTGTCAATCATATAGCCTCCCTTGTTGGGGTCGGGCACCAGCGCACCCTTTGGCGAGCCTACTCCCAGCACATAGACGTTGCGTCCCTCTTCATCGTGAGCCTGCTTGGCAGCCTCCTTGGCTTCTCCCTCATGGTCTTCGCCGTCGGTAATAACGATGATGGCCTTGCCCACATGTTCGCGCTGGGTGAAACAGAGGCTGGCCGTGCGAATGGCAGCCGCAATGTCGGTGCCCTGATTCCTGATCATCGAGGGGTCGATGCTGTTCAGAAACATCTTGGCCGACACGAAGTCGCTGGTGATGGGCAGCTGTATGAAAGCGTCGCCTGCAAAGACCACCAGGCCAACCTTGTCGTTGGTGAACTGGTCTATCAGCTTGCCCACAATCATCTTGGCCCGCTCCATGCGGCTCAGCTCGCCGTCGCTGGCCTTATCCACGGCACGCATCGAGTTGCTCACGTCGATGGCAATGACGGCTTCGATGCCTGCTTTCTGTCGCTGGCTGATGCTCTTTCCAAACTGGGGTCTGGCCAGCATCACCACCAGCAGGGCCAGCACGGCCTCCAGCAGCCAGAACTTCACCCCAGGACGCCAGCGCGACACCAGTGGCATCAACTGGCGCACCAAGGCCGGGTCGCCAAACTTGCGCAGCCGCTTCTTCTGGTTGCGATAGGTGAAATAGCGGATGAGGGCCAACAGCACCACCACCGCCAACAGGTAGAGATATTTGGGGTCTTCAAATCTGAACATTATGGAATCCTCCTAAACACGGTTATTCTGAGCAGTATCTCCAGCAACAGGGCAATGATGGCTCCCAGCACCAGGTACTGATAGACATCGTGCACCTTGCTGTAGCGCTGCACATCGAGTTTCGACTTCTCCAGTTTGTCAATGTCGTTATAAATCTGCCTCAGCTCCTCGGCATTGGTGGCCCTGTAGTAGCGTCCGTTGGTTGCCTTGGCTATCTTCGAGAGCGTCTCTTCGTCGATGTCGTTGGGCAGATACAGCTGCTGCGTCACTCCGCCCACCGTCACCGGGCGCATCGACGAGCCGTCGGCACCCACGCCGATGGTATAGATGCGAATGCCCAGCGAACGGGCCATTTCGGCTGCCGTCAGCGGCGAAATCTCACCATAGTTGTTGCTGCCGTCGGTGAGCAGGATGACCACGCGGCTCTTGGCCTTCGAATCCTTCAGACGGCTCACGGCGTTGGTGAGGCCCATACCGATGGCTGTCATGTCGATAATGGCTCCGCTTCCCACGTAGTCGCTGGAATGCTGCAACAGCGAGAGCAGCGAGGTGTGGTCGACTGTCATGGGGCACTGCGTAAAAGCTTCGCCGGCAAAAATGGTCAGACCGATATTGTCATTCGTGCGGTCGGAGATGAACTCTGCGGCCACCTTCTTAGCTGCCTCAATGCGGTTGGGGCGTATGTCTTCCGACAGCATCGACGACGACACGTCCATGGTCAGCATGATGTCGATGCCCTCAATGGTTTCCTCTTCCCAGGAGTTATGGGTCTGCGGACGGGCCATGGCCAGCACCAGCAGCGTGAAAGCCACCACGCGGAGCACGGCCTGCAGCGGCATCATCCTCACCCTCCAGGTGCGCTGCGCCTTCTGCAAGGCGAAGGTGTCGGCCATGCGGATGGTAGGCTCCGTCTTCTTGCGGAACATCACGTACCATAATATATATGGTATGATGAGCAGCAGCAGGAACAGGTATTCTTTATTCGCAAACAGGATGTCCATGTCTTAATACAATAGTAAGTCGTACATAAACCAACAGATGTATGCCAACAGACCGATGACGGCCAGCGCAACGATTCCGATGGCAGCCTTCAGCACCTTGCGCATCTTTTGCGTCTGCTGCTGCTCGTCGGTCAGCTGGGGCTTCACTATCTCCTCCGTGGGCTGGTTCTCCAGTTTCGTCTGGTTGATGAAGTCGATGGCATTCACCAGGTTGGCATCGTTCTCGTTGATCATCGTCGAGTATTTTGCAAACTTCACCAGGTCGGCCGTTATGAAGAGCTGGCGCAACTCATCGAGCGATTTCGGGTCGTCACTCTTCGTCAACCGCTCTATGATTTCGCTGCTGGTCATCTCCATGGCATTGAAACCGTAGCGCTCGTTGATATACTGGCGCAGCGTATCGGTCAGTCGGGTATAGTATTCCTTCGGATTCTCAGCCGTCACGATGCGGTCGGCCTTTATCTCCTCAATGGCTTTCATGGCCTTCTGGTGGGGCAGTATGCGCTTGATAATCTTGATACGGGCAATGATGGGCTTATTGCTTTTCAGCCTTGCCAGCAGCCAGATACCCAGCAGCAGCATTGCCACCATGAGGAAGCTCATCCACAGAGCTTTCCCCCATTCGTCGTCCTTCCAGCTCATGGGCAGCTCCTGCACATCCTTCGGGCCGAAGTATTTCTCGTAGTTGGTGGTGTCCACATCGACGGTAAACACCTGCAGGGCCAGCTGACGGGTGGGATATTCCTTGCCGCTGATTTTCACGGGTATGGGAGGCAGCGGATAGACCGTGTCAGTAAAAGAAGTCAGGATATAGTTCACCTGGTGGCGCATCATGCCGTCCTCCTCGGGAACCGGCTCTTCCTCAATGGCCTCCAGCACCTCAATGCCGTTGGGGAGTAGCAGCGCCTTAGGGAAATCGACACGTGCCGTGTCCTTGGCATGGGCGGTCACGGTGATGGCCACCTGCTCGCCCACCAGCATCTCCATCGAACTGATTTTCGACTCCACCTTCTGGGCCGCAGCGCGGCTTATTGTTAATTGACAAATGACTAACGACAGGACTGTCATCATCATCCATCGGCTATGACACAGCTTTCTCGTCATCTTTCTTTTTCGTTTTTATTTGGCTCGACTGTTGAACAGCAGCAGCAACTGTTTCACATAGTCATCGTCTGTGGCGATGCTTACTGTGTCAACGCCACTCTTGGCAAATGTTTCCTTCAGGTCGCGCTGTCGGTTGTTCCAGTAGTTGCGGTAGGCTTCGCGCACCGAGCGGCTACTGGTGTCCACATACTGCTCGTAGCCTGTCTCGGCATCCACCACTTTCATCAAGCCGATGCTAGGCAGTTCGGTGGCCCTGCGGTCGTACACCTGAATGGCGCAGACATCGTGCTTGCGGTTGGCGATGGTGAGCTGCTGCTGGAAACTCTGCCTCACGTAGAAGTCGCTGAGCACGAAGGCCGTACAGCGGCGCTTCGACACGCTGGTGAGAAATTCCAGGGCAGCCCCCACGTCTGTGCGCAGGCTGTCGGGATGGAAGTCCAGCATCTCGCGGATGATGTAGAGTATATGCTTTCGGCCTTTCTTCGGCGGGATATACTTCTCAATCTTGTCGGAGAAGAACACCACACCTATTTTATCGTTGTTCTCGATGGCCGAGAAAGCCAGCGTGGCCGCTATCTCCGTGGCCATGTCGCGCTTCATCTGCTGACGCGTACCGAAGTCGAGCGAGCCGCTGACGTCTATCAGCAGCATGACGGTCAACTCGCGCTCTTCCTCAAACACCTTCACATAGGGGCGGTTGAAGCGGGCAGTAACGTTCCAGTCGATGTCACGCACGTCATCGCCATATTGATACTCGCGCACTTCGCTGAAAGCCATACCACGTCCCTTGAAGGCTGTGTGATATTGCCCAGCAAAGATGTTCGAGCTAAGGCCGCGCGTCTTTATCTCAATCTTCCTTACCTTCTTGATGATTTCAGATGTATCCATCAGGGCACCTCTACCTTGTTGATTACCTTAGAGATGATTTCCTCGCTGCTGATATTAGATGCCTCTGCCTCGTAGGTCAGCCCGATGCGATGGCGCAATACATCGTGGGCCACGGCACGCACATCTTCGGGCACCACATAGCCACGACGCTTGATAAAGGCGAAGGCGCGTGCCGCCTTCGCCAGGTTGATGCTGGCACGAGGCGAACCGCCGAAGGCAATCATGTCCTTTAGTTCCTTTAGGCCATAACGGTCAGGGTAGCGCGTGGCGAAAACGATGTCGGCAACATACTGCTCAATCTTCTCGTCCAGATATACTTCGTTCACCACTTTGCGGGCTCGGATGATTTCATCGACGGTGGTCACAGCTTTCACCTGTGGCAGCCCCTCACCAGCAATGTTTTCACGGATGATTTTCTTCTCCTCCTCCAGCGTGGGATAGTCAATGACCACCTTCAGCATGAATCGGTCTACCTGTGCCTCAGGCAGCGGGTAGGTTCCTTCTTGCTCAATAGGATTCTGTGTGGCCATTACCATGAATGGGCTTGGCAAGTCGAAAGTCTCGCTGCCAATGGTGACCTGCTTCTCCTGCATGGCCTCCAGCAGGGCGCTTTGCACTTTCGCGGGTGCACGGTTTATCTCGTCGGCCAGCACGAAGTTGGCAAACACCGGGCCTTTCTTCACAAGGAATTTCTCGTCTTTCTGCGAGTAGATCATAGTACCCGTCACGTCGGCTGGCAACAAGTCGGGTGTAAACTGTATGCGACTGAAACTGGCGTCAATCAGGCGTGCCAGTGTGTTGATGGCCAGTGTCTTGGCCAGGCCGGGCACACCCTCCAGAAGGATGTTGCCGTCACTGAGTAGTCCGATGAGAAGCGAATCTACCAGGTGCTTCTGCCCCACGATGACACGATCCATGCCTGTAGTGAGGTTTGTGATAAACGAGCTTTGCTGCTCTATCCTGATGTTCAGCTCGCGAATGTCGATATTCTCTGCCATTGTTCTCTGATTATTTATTTTGTTGTTGTTTTTGTTGTTGAAGTTTCTTCTTCACCGATTGCTTGGTCTGTATCTTCGGGATTCTCACTTCTGTCCCTTCCTCAAGCACTTCGTTTCCACTAATGCCATTATAGACCTCGATATAGCAGCTCATCTGCTCGCCGCCATAGACGCGCTTGGCTATCTTCCTGGCATTGTCGCCGGCACGGGCCTTCTCCACTCGGTCTAGTCCCATAATGTAGTAGGCACCATCGCGTGTGCGTGCATCCATCTTATTATAGAATTCCCATTCAGGCTCGCCATCGGCCGCCTTCTCCGCTTTTGCCGGCTTGGCTGCCTCAGCGGTTTTGGTGGCTTCAGCGGGCTTAGCTGCGGGTTCGGCTTTCTCTGTAGACATTTCTTTGGCCTGTTCTTCCAGCGACTTCGGCTGTACAGCGGGCAAAACCATCTTTATCTGCCTTACTGTATCGGCGGGCCTCTCCTGTCCCTTCTCTTCATCGGCAGTCTTTTCGTTGGTTCCTGCGGGCAAGTCCTGCACCTTTGCTGTCATCGTCGTTCCTTGGGTCACGTGCTTACCGGCACCTATATAATAACCAATACCACCGCCGATAGCCAGCATCAACAGCAACATGCCTGCCCACTTCACGACACTCATCCTTTCCTGATACTGCTTGGTGTGCTGCTTACCCCATACCATCAACGGAACTTCTTCCTCTTCGGCTGCCTCCTTGGCTTTCTGCTTCTGAGAAATAGGCTTGGACTTGGGTTCTGGTTTCGGCTCTGACTTGGGTCCTGGCTTGGGCTCTGGCTTCGGCTCCGGCTTGGGTTCTGGCTTGGGCTCTGGTTTCGGCTCCGGCTTTGGCTCTGGTTTGGGCTCTGGTTTGGGCTCTGGTTTCGGCTCTGGCTTCGGATCTGGCTTCGGCTCTGGTTTCGGCTCTGGCTTAAATTCCGGCATAGGCTTCTCCGAAGCACTTTCCACCATTGATTCTTCCTCCGAAGCATCCTCTTCGGCGAGTTCTTCCTCGGCGATTTCAGTCGGTTCTTCCTCTTCATCGTTGAAGTCAACACCCTCGTTGAGCACAACGGTTTCAAACGCCGAGAACGGTTTGTTCACCAGCTCTTTCATTGCAGCGTCTGGCAGGAACGTCAACTTCGAATGTCCCCCAATGAGCAGACGCTCGCCTGTGTTCACATTCACGCTTTCACGTGACTCCACGTCGATTATCTTAAAGGTTCCGAAACCTTTGATTTTCACTATCTTATCTTTCATCACCCCCTCATGGATGATTTTCACCATCGTGTTGACGAAGCGTTGTGCATCCATTTTGCTGATATTGTGCTTCTCAGCCATGATGCCTGTCAGGTCACTTAAAATCAATCTAGCCATTGTCCTCACCTCCTTTCTTCACCATGTCTTTCAAAAAAGAGGCCGGCTTAAAGGTTAGCGTCAGTTTGGGGGGCACAAGCATCCTTTGCCCCGTGGCGGGATTCGTCATCACACGTTCCAACTTTTTTCTAACCTCGAACGAGCCGAAATTGGGCAGCTGAACGGAATCCCCTTCCTGGAAGATTTCCCCCATTGCACTAATCAGACTGTTCATCATCTTCTGAGCTTCGTCTGCCCTTACATAATTCCGTCGGGCCAACTCAGCGATAAATTCCTTATTGTTCATTTTTTTATTGTTTTTGGGGAGTTAAAGGAGTTAAAGGAGTTAAAGACGATAGCTTTTTTCCTTGTTTTCCTTGTTTCCCCATTTTTCCCTTGACATTCTTTTGACATTCCCTTGAGGAGCGCGGAGCGGAGCAGCAAGACTGACGTCCTTTAACTCCTTTAACTCCTTTAACTCCTTTAACTCCTGTCTTTAACTCCTTTAACTCCTTTAACTCCTAAATCAACACATCCCCATAAAGATCGAACTCCTCCGCTCCAGTGATTCTCACTTGGTAGAAGCAGCCCGGCTCCAATGGTACCTGGCCTTTCTGGCGGCGAATCAGCACCTCGGGGTCCACCTCAGGCGAGCAGAACTCCGTGCGCCCCACGTAGTAGTCACCCTCCTCACGGTCGATAATGACTTTCAGCGTCTGCCCCACCTTGGCCCCTTCTATCTCTGCACTTATCTGCTGCTGCACGCGCATCAGCTTCGACAGACGCCGCTGTTTCACGTCCTCGGGTACATCATCTTTATAGTGTGTAGCAGCGAAAGTGCCCTCCTCTTCGCTGTAGCTGAAGGCTCCCATCCTTTCAAAGCGTGCCCAGCGGGTGAATTCCAGCAGTTGCTGGAAGTCCTCTTCCGTCTCGCCCGGGAATCCGGTCATCAGCGTGGTGCGCAGGTGGATGCCCGGCACTTCACGGCGCAGCCGCTCGATGAATGCCTTCGTCTCTTCCGATGAAATATTCCGGTGCATACGTTCCAGCATGGGGTCGCTGATATGCTGCAGAGCCACATCCAGATAGTTGCACACATTGTCGTTCTCGCGCATCACCCGCATCAGCTCCCAAGGGAAATGCGTGGGATAGGCATAGTGCAGGCGAATCCACTCGACTCCCTCAATATGAGCCATCTGCTCCACCAGCTGCGCGATGCGCTGTTCGCCATAGAGGTCGGTGCCATAGTAGGTCAGCTCCTGGGCTATGACCTGCAGCTCCTTTACGCCCTGCCCCACCAGCCAGCGCACCTCGTTCAGGATTTCCTCCATCGGACGACTCTTATGGCGACCCGTCATCAGCGGTATGGCGCAATAGGCACAGGTACGGTCGCAGCCCTCGCTGATTTTTAGGTAGGCATAGTGGGAGGGAGTGGTGAGCTTTCGTTTAAATGAAGGATTGAAGGATTGAAGAATTGAAGAATTTGCTGCCGCCCTCCCTTCTTGCGCCGAATCATGGGCGGTAGCAAATTCTTCATTCTTCATTCTTAATTCTTCATTTATATCGGAAAGCAGTTGCCTGAAGTTGAACTTCCCATACCAGCCGTCAACTTCTGGGATTTCGGCCTCCAGGTCGGCAAGATAACGCTCTGAGAGGCATCCCATAACGTACAGACGCTCCAGTCTTCCTTCATTCTTTGCCTGCACAAGCTCCAGGATGGTGTTGATGCTCTCCTCCTTGGCATCGGCAATGAAACCGCAGGTGTTCACCACGGCTATCTCGCCTTGCGGGTTTTCGCTGTCGTGGGTCACATGAAAGCCATGAGCCTCAAAGAGACCCATCAGCACTTCCGAATCCACCAGATTCTTCGAGCACCCCAGCGATATGAAGTCAATGGTTTTCATTCTTAAACAGCGAGTCCACAAACTCCTTGCGGTCGAAGAGCTGCAGGTCTTCCATACCCTCACCCAGTCCGATGTATTTCACGGGCACCTTCAGCTGGTCGCTGATGCCGATGACCACGCCGCCCTTTGCCGTGCCGTCGAGCTTGGTGATGGCCAGGCTGGTAATCTGGGTCACAGCCGAGAACTGTCGTGCCTGCTCGAAGGCGTTCTGTCCGGTACTTCCGTCCAGCACCAGCATCACTTCGTCGGGAGCCTGTGGCAGCACCTTCTTCATCACGTCCTTAATCTTCTTCAGCTCGTTCATCAGGCCCACCTTGTTGTGCAGTCGGCCTGCGGTGTCGATAAGCACCACGTCGGCCCCGTTGGCCTTCGCGCTCTGCAACGTGTCGAAAGCCACGCTGGCCGGGTCGCTGCCCATCTGCTGCTTGATGACAGGCACGCCGGCACGTTCGCCCCAGATGCAAATCTGCTCCACGGCAGCGGCACGGAAGGTGTCGGCAGCACCCAGATAGACTTTCTTTCCTGCCTGTTTGAACTGCCAGGCCAGCTTGCCAATGGTGGTGGTCTTGCCCACGCCGTTTACGCCAACTACCAGGATGACGTAAGGTTTGTGGTCGGCGGGCAGATCCCAGTTGGCATTATCCGATGTGTTATTCTCTGCCAGCAACGCGGCAATCTCCTCGCGAAGGATACGGTTCAGTTCGTTGGTCGATACATACTTGTCGCGGGCCACGCGCTCTTCAATGCGCTTGATGATTTTCAACGTTGTATCCACACCCACGTCGCTGGTGATAAGTACCTCTTCAAGATTGTCCAGCACGTCGTCATCCACCTTCGACTTACCGGCTACGGCACGTGCCAGTTTGTCGAAAACCGATGTCTTCGTCTTCTCCAGACCTTTGTCCAGCGTGTCCTTTTTCTTCTTGCTAAACAGTCCAAATAATCCCATAACAGTCTAATACGTTTGTTTCAAACTGCAAAATTACGAAGTTTTTCTGACACAAGCAAAACTATTACAATTTCTTAAACGCCTTTTCACATTTGTTTACGCTATATCACTATACACATACGAATGCGGGGTGCTTGCACCCCTTGCACCCGCTTCCAGAAACTGCATAATTATGCACTTTCAAAAAGTGCCTCCGCAGCCGGAAACGCGAACGCTTTTTTCCAAAAACTCGTTCGCGTTTTGGAAAAAAGCGTTCGCATTTTCCTGCAGGGCGTGGCTAGCCGCTGAAATTGCATAAACATTCATCTTCATGCATAAATATGCAGTTTGCTTCTACAGGACGGTTGCACCCCAGGTGCAACCTGGGTGCAAGGTGGGTGCAACCTGGGTGCAACGCGGGTGCAACCTGTCGCCAGGTTGCACCCGGTTGCAAGTCAGGATGTTGCGTGTTCAGGTGCAAGAGGTGCAAGAGGTGCAAGCACTACTTGTTTATTTCCATTTTACGGCAGAACGTGAGGCCGTCGGGTGTCAACTCGCTGACGATATATACACGTCCGGCAGGCAACTTCCGGCGATCAAATTCGTCGGCGCGTCCACGATAGACCAGCTGGCCGGAAGTGCTGTAAATCGTCAACAAGCTGCCAGCGTTGCTGCCATTTAATCCACCATCCGCTATCCACAATTCACCATGAATGCCGTTGGTTGTCACGGCCTGTATGACCAACGGCTGCCTCAGGCTGCCGTGGATGGCGTCCGTTGAGAAGCGCAGCACGATGCCGAACATGTCGTCATAGTGGCCGATGAGGTCGGGCTTGATGATGATTGGCTCGTCCTCCCGGTCGCCGTGAATCAGCAGGATATACAAGCTGTCCTTGAAACACCTTGTTGCCTGGCCGCGCAGTTCGCCCAAAGCATCGTAGGCCTCCACCGACTTAGCCTGCATGGTGTTGCCGTCTTCATCGTGGATGGTACAGATGACCACCATGTTGTCGCCCTTCAGGCTGCGGTGCGTGCTGCCAAGGTTGGGAGCATGATACTGTGGCACGTCGCTGGCAATGTCGGGGAAGGTGAACACCTTGTCGCTGCCGGCCATCGACGTATAGATATAGCCCTGTCCCGGCTCAATCTGCTCCAGCGTGCCCATCCATTCGCCGCTCTGATAGATGCTCACCTGCGTCATGCTCTTCACCTGGTCGCCCTCTTCAGGCGACAGCCCGGCAAATGCCTTTTCCACGGTCATGTAGGAGCTGGTGGGCACGCCCACCCAGTTCACGCCCTGATGGATGGTGAACGGATAGTCGGCAGGATTCACGCCGCTGCCAACGACGGGCAGCGTGGCGTCGGCATTCATCGTCACCTTCATCATCTTGCCGGCATGGATGGTGTGCAGGCGGTCGGAAGCAAAGCCGTTGCTCCTGTAGAGCACGGTGTCAGTGCTCAACGCCAGCTCGTCCATCTGCCCCATGACGGGTGTGAAGATATTGACGTTGGGCTGCGTGGGTTCCAGGTAGAAGGAAATCCATTGCGAACCCGTCTGTTTCGTCGTCTCCTTCAGCTCCAGCAGCTGCAGCAGCTTGTCCTGGTTCTCCAGGATGACAGGGTCGGTGATGCTGCCGATATAGCTGTCGGGGAAGA
>LXOW01066178.1_pt1 | contig 12825 bp, 10 predicted proteins | sample 1368591 | NCBI WGS metagenome assembly LXOW01 (sample SAMN04884650, study PRJNA319009) | bovine gut metagenome | isolation source: Cow rumen | host: Bos taurus | place: Italy: Legnaro (PD) | collected 2014-07-09
GTATGAAACCGGTCCATAGAAGAATATTATACGCAATGTGGGATATGGGTATTGTCGCAGGCAAACCCTATAAGAAATCCGCCAGAATCGTGGGAGAGGTGTTGGGTAAGTATCATCCGCATGGTGATACCGCTGTTTATGACGCTATGGTGCGTATGGCTCAGCCGTGGTCGCTCCGCTATCCGTTTGTGGATGGTCAGGGTAACTTTGGCTCTGTCGATGGCGACAGCCCCGCTGCCATGCGTTATACAGAAGCCCGCCTCCGCAAGATTGCAGAGGAAATGCTGGCTGATATTGATAAAGATACGGTGGACATGAGTCTTAACTTTGACGACTCGTTGGAAGAACCCACTGTGCTACCCGCTAAGATACCTTCATTGCTGGTGAATGGTTCTTCGGGTATTGCCGTAGGTATGGCCACCAATATGCCGCCTCACAACCTGTCGGAGGTGTGTGATGGTATTGCTGCCTATATCGACAATCCTGAAATCACTATTCCTGAACTGATGCAATATGTGAAGGCTCCTGATTTTCCAAGTGGTTGTACCATTTATGGTTATGATGGCGTGAAAGAGGCTTTTGAAACTGGTCGCGGTCGTGTGGTGATGCGTGGAGACGCTGAGATTGAGGAACATGACGGTAAAACCAAAATTATTGTTACTTCGCTGCCTTATTTGACCAATCCTTCGGAAATGATCAAGCGCACCGCTGATTTGGTGAAGGAAGGTAAAATTGAGGGTATTACCAATATCGAGAACCTGACCAACAAGCGCAACGGTACCCGTATTGTTTACGACCTGAAACGTGAGGCGGTGGCTAATGTGGTGTTGAACAAGCTTTACCAATACACATCGCTGCAGGCTTCTTTCAGTGTAAACAATGTGGCTTTGGTCAACGGTCGTCCTATGACCCTGAACTTGAAGGATTTGATTGCCGAGTATGTGAAACACCGTCACTCGGTGGTGTTGCGCCGTGCCAAGTTCGACTTGAAGAAGGCTGAGGCCCGTGCCCATATCCTTGAGGGTTTGTTGAAGGCTCTCGACATCATTGACGAGATTATCGCCCTTATACGTGCATCCAAAACTGTTGACGAAGCCCGTAATGGCTTGATGACACAGTACGATTTCACTGAAATTCAAGCTGCAGCTATCGTTGATATGCGTCTGCGTCAGCTGACAGGTCTGGAACGTGACAAGCTTCAAAGTGAATACGATGAGTTGATGAAGCAGATAGAATATTTGCGTAATCTGATTGCTGATGAGCACATGCGTATGCAGGTGGTGAAGCAGGAAATCTTGGAAATCAAGGCTAAATATGGTGATGAGCGTCTGTCAAGAATAGAATATTCCGCTTCGTCAGACTTCAAGATTGAAGATAACTTTGCCGACTCTGAAGTGGTGATCACCATTTCTCATTTGGGATATATCAAGCGTACACTGTTGAGTGAGTATCGTGCCCAGAATCGTGGTGGCCGTGGTTCCAAAGGCAGTAGCTCTCGAGAGGAAGACTTTATCGAGAAACTGTATATCGCTACCAACCATAACTATATGCTCTTCTTTACTGAAAAGGGCAAATGCTTCTGGTTGAGAGTGTTTGAGATTCCAGAAGGCACTAAGACCTCTAAGGGACGTGCTATCCAGAACCTGATTAACATTGAAAGCGATGATAAGATCAAGGCAGTTATCAATGTGAAGGATTTGACCGATGAGAATTACATCAACAATAATTATATCATCCTTTGCTCAGAGAAGGGTATTATTAAAAAGACTTCGCTGGAAGCCTATTCACGTCCCAGAACCAATGGTATCATTGCTATCTCTGTTCGCGAAGGTGACCACTTGCTGGATGCCTGCCTGACGAATGGCAGCAATGAGGTGATGCTGGCTTTGAAGTCTGGTAAGGCTGTCCGTTTCAACGAGAAGACAGTACGTCCTATGGGTCGTAACGCTTCTGGTGTGAAGGGCGCTACATTGGCCAATGATGACGACCGTGTGGTGGGTATTATCTGTCTGGATGAGCCCGATTGCAATGTGATGGTGGTGTCTGAGAATGGCTACGGAAAGCGTTCTGTGGTGGAGGATTATCGTATCACCAACCGTGGTGGTAAGGGTGTTAAGACCATCAATATTACTGAAAAGACGGGTGGTCTGATTGCCATCAAGAAGGTGACCGATGAGGATGACCTGATGATTATCAACAAGTCGGGTATCGCCATCCGTCTGCATGTGGACACAATTCGTGTGTTAGGTCGTGCCACCCAGGGTGTCCGCTTAATTAATCTCGGCGCTAAGGATGCCATTGCTGCTGTTTCACGTGTGCCTCGTGCGGATGATGAGGATGAGTTGGATGAAGAAGGCGAGGTTAAACCCGAGACGGGGGAAGGAGTCCAAAGTGAAGGTGATGCAGAGGTGAAGAAAGAAGAAGAACCCACCGAAACAGAAACCAACAATTAATGTAGAGACGGGGCATGCCCCGTCTCCTAAAAAACATAGAAACATGAAACCAATACGATTTCTAACCTTATTGTTCCTCTGCTCTTCTTTGATGCTCAGTGCACAAAAGGCTTCCTTGAACAATGCCTATAATCATTTCTATGAAAAGAATTTCGAGAAGGCCAAGGAAGCTATAGACTTGTGTGTGCAGAACGAAAAGCTGGTGGGGAAAGCGCAAACTTGGCTTTATAAGGGCAATATTTATTTCTATCTGGCCAATCAGGAATACATGGCCAAGCAGAATGACAATAATGCCGTCATCAAGTATCCGGACGCTCCTATTGAAGCCTACGATGCTTTTGTGAAAGCAAAAGAGCTGAACAAGAATGTAGAGGGTTTTGAGATGTTGTCTCCAGATGAAGCTTTACCGAAGTTGTACTCTTTGCTGTTAGTGCGTGGTGTTGACCAGCTGATAGCCAACGACTTTGAAGCAGGTAAGGCTACATTGGAGAAGGCTATCGCCAGCTATGAGATGAAAACCCCTCCTGAATATCCTTTGAATGGCGAACTGTATTACTATTATGCGTTGGCTTTGGAGAACCTTCACCAGGAGGTTTGGGTGACGGCGTATTACGAGAAGGCTCTCAAGGACGGTTCCTCTAATCCTAATGTGTATGTCAGACTGCTCGAGAATTACAAACAGTCGAACAATCAGCAGAAAGTGAAGAGTCTGTTGGATCAGGCATTGTCCCAAAATCCCAACGACCCCAATTTGCTGGTGGCGCAAGTGGATTATTACTATTGGATTAATGATACGTTGAAAGCCCGCCAATTATTGAAGGAACTGCCTGCCACGGTATATTCCAATGCCGATGCCACGGTTAATGTCGCTAACTTTTATATCAGAGAGAAAAATTATGCAGAGGCGGAATCTTTATTGAGAAAGGCTTATCGCTTAAACCCTGACAGTTATGTGGTAGTCTATAATTTAGGAGTATGCACATACTACCTCTTTAATGAGAATGATATGAAAGCCAATGAACTGAAAGTAGCGGGATCAAATAGCCAAGCGGCAGTTTGTCAGACTAAGGCCAACAACTATCTGGACGAGGCGGAGAAGTTCTTTGAAACAGCGTTGCAGTATGACCCTAATGACATGAACGTGTTGATTGCGATGAAGCAGATTTATGCCAGAAAGCAATCTCCAAAATATGATGAAATAGTAAAAAGAATCAACGAATTAGAAAAGTAATAACCCTTAAAAACAAGAAGAGATGAAAAAATTATTTGTTTTAGCAGTAATTGCTATAATGGCTGTCGGAAGTGCATACTCCCAGAGCCTTGAGGATGTGTGGATGAACTTACGTAACAAACAAATCGGCAAAGCCCGTAAGGTGATGGATGCCGCTATGGTGGGCAACGAGCAGAACGCTCAGGCCTGGCTGATGAAAGGCAACACTTATCTGCAGGTTTATCAGCAGGATCAGGAACGACTGACCAAGGATCCTTCCTATGTGAGCAGAACCCCTGATGCCATCATCATTGCCAATGAGGCTTTCTATCAGGCTATTTCATTGGACAAAGATGTTCAGCCGATGACGGGTATGTTGGGACCCAAAGATGGACAGGCACTTTGCGCCGACCCTGTATATACTATGGCACAAAAAGCAGCAGAAAGTGGTGACAAGGAAAATGCCATTAAGTATTACAATTTGGCTGCAAGAGATTTCAAGGCTGCAGGTACACCCAATGCCCTTGTGAATGCTGGTATTGCTTATTATGATGTGGCTCAGCTGTATAGAGCCACTGGTGATAAGGAAAATTACAAGAACATGCTGAATGAGATTGTAAAACTTAAATTCCCAGACCCGGGTGTCTATACAGAATTGTATGATATATATAAAGAAGAAAAGGATACGGTGAACTGCGGTAAGATTTTGAAGACTGCCATGAAAGTGGTAAAGGAAGAGAATAAAGCTGATATAGAGGCTACAGAGTTGGACTATTTTGCCATGACTGGTCAGATTGACAAATTGAACGCCACTTGCGATGAGATGGCTACTAAATATGAAAAACATGCAGCTGTGATGGTTCTGATTGCCAACCACTTGGTGAATAACGCACAATATGAGAAAGCTGAAAGTGTAATCAACAAGGGTCTGGCAGTTGCTACCAAACCAGAAGATATCGCTAACCTTGATTTCCAGATGGCGACACGTTACTTCTTCGAGGCTATCGCCAATCAGGAGTTGCAGGACCAAGCGATGAAATCGAAAGAAGGCAGCTATATGGAACGTGCTGAGAAGGTAAATGAGCTGAAAGCTGCTCAAAAGACCATTTTGGAGAATGCCCACGTTTGGTCAGAAAAGGTATATGTGCTCAATCCTGACGATGTGAACAACAATGTGATGTTGTCGCAGATCAAGGTGAAACTCCTGTTGCCGGTTCCCGACGAACTGAAAGCCAAGGTTGATTCTTACAGACATTAAAAAAAAGGAGTCGCAAGACTCCTTTTTTTTGTTACAGGTTACAGGTTACAGGTTACAGGTTTTAGGTTTTAGGTTTTAGGTTACAGGTTTCAGGTTTTCAGGTTTCAATTGTCAATTATCAATTATCAATTATCAATTATCAACTGCCTCCATCTTTTCCTCCACCTGTCGCGCTGTTTCGTCAAGGGCGGCATGGTGGCCGCTGACAGCGGCAAAGGGGGCGAACTGCGCCGCACGGCTCATCATAGGCATGGGCGGATGATGCTTGGAGACGTGGTGCGGCAGGTTGATGATGTCGTCGTAGTTGTCATTCAAATCCGTGGGTTTCATGCTTTGTGTCCTCCTATTTGTTCATTGCGTTGTTTGGCTGTAGCTCCTTCCGCAAAGTTCAGTCCACGCAGGATGGCGTTCTTGCCGAATCGTTTTTTGATGGCTATCTGCACTTCCTGTATTTTACGCTCTTTCTGTAAGGCGTTTTCTTCCTCCTGTTTTTGTTTTTCAAGGGCTTCGTAGTCGGCGAAAAGGTCAAGCTGCTGGGGAACTTGTTGTTTTTTCACACTGTCCTCATCCAACACATGGTTGGCGCAGATGTTCATCCGTCGGATGAGAAGCTTGGGGTTGACTATTTTGTCGTAGAGTTGCACCACCGCCTCTGTGATGAGTTTGGAAGAGGAAGTTTGACGGCTGAGGTTGATGGAGCCATGGGCGGGTTTGGGCACTTTGCGGCCATAGTGGTCGAGGGCAATCTCGCCTTGATATTGCTGGCTGATGGAGGTGTTGTTCAAACTGGCCACATCGTAGCCTATGCTGAGCACCAGCTGGTCGCATACCAGATGGTTGGCCACTAAGCGCAGGGCCATGCTTTCGGCCATTTCCTGTATGACGATACGGGCTTTGTCGAAGGGGTAACCCTCGGTGAGCACCTGTCCGTTGCTGAACGAGTTGTTCTCAGGTTGGTAGGCTTTCACGTAGTCGATAGTGCAGGGCTCCCATCCCCAGGCGTGGTCTATCAGCAACTCGGCATTTACGCCAAATTCCTTGTAAAGCAGTTCCTCATTTTGCAGCGAGCAGCGGGCCAGTTTACCCATGGTGTCGATGCCATAGAAGGCCAAGCGTTGGGCTATGCCTCTTCCCACGCGCCAGAAGTCGGTGAGGGGTCGGTGATTCCATAGCTGTTGGCGGTACGACATCTCATCGAGCTCGGCTATGCGCACCCCGTCTTTGTCAGCGGGACTCTTCTTGGCCATGATATCCATGGCTATCTTGCAGAGATATAAGTTGGTTCCGATGCCAGCAGTGGCGGTGATGCCGGTTTGTTTCAGCACATCCTTGATAATGGTGATAGCCAGTTCGTGGGCGGTTTTCTTGTAGGTCTTCAGGTAGTCGGTCACGTCCATAAACACCTCGTCGATGGAATAGACGTGGATGTCTTCGGGTGCGATATATTTCAGATAAACCTCGTAAATCTTAGCGCTGCAGGCAATATAATGCGCCATTCGGGGTGGGGCGGCTATGTAATCGACTGCCCATTCAGGATGGGCTTTCAACTCTGGGGCGGAGAAAGATTTGCCGGTCAGTTGCCTGCCGGGTGCCAGTTTGCGGCGTTCTCTGTTCACCTCCCGCAGACGCTGCACCACCTCAAAGAGGCGTGCCCTTCCGCCTATGCCGTAGGCTTTCAGCGAGGGGGATACTGCCAGACAGATGGTCTTTTCGGTACGGGACGCATCAGCCACCACCAGATTGGTGGTCAGCGGGTCCAAGCCTCTTGCCACACACTCTACTGAGGCGTAAAACGACTTCAGGTCAATGGCAATATAGGTGCGGACGGTGTTTTTTTTCATCTGTTTCAGCGAGTTGCTTTGATGTTTATTCTGATTGCAAATTTACATAAAATTCCCGAATCACACACAGACGGATGAATTTTTGTAGAGACGGAACGCACCGTCTCAACATTGGCCTGTGCGGATAAGCGCCTGCGGGACGCAGATGACTATAATGTAAGCGACTGCGTCCTCGCAGTCGCAGGCAGACCGTTAGGTCTGTAGAGTTAGGTAAGTGTAGCCGCACAAGCTCGTTACCCCCAACCGTCGGCATTGCCCTCGCACGCAGCGTCAGGGCAAGAGATTTACACTAGATATTATTGCAATAGCCATTCCAATGCCGAAACAATGTGGATGGTCTTTCCGTCAATCGCGACATCGCGTGTGGGTGAGAATGCAATCAGGGTCAGTCGGTTGCAAGAGAGGGCGTCCGACGCCTTTACGAGCGACGAGGTCTCGCGGTCGTAGGCTTTAGGGCTGTCAATCTCGTAAGCCACCTGTATCAGTTCCACCGTCTTGTTCTGGTCACAAACGACGAAATCAATCTCCTTAGCCCTAGGAGCAGGCTTGTGGTAGTAGACGTCCAGAAAATCGTGGGCGCAACGTCTTAGGAGTTCTATATAGACGACGTTCTCCAGCCGCCATCCGAGATTCTCGGGAGCCAGCGCATTGTCACGGTTACCCTGCAATCCTGTATCGACTATATAGGCCTTCTGGTTGCGTATGCGCTCCTTGCTCTTGAAGGAATGGCGCGTAAGCAGCTGTATCAGGAAAGCCTGGCTGAGGTAATCCACATATTTCTTCGCCGTCTTGTCGGCAATGCCCAACATGCCTGACAGCTCGTCGTAGTTGATTTCCTGGCAGGCATTGTTGATGAGGTGGTGCGCCAGCTTGCGCAACGCTTCGATGTTGTGTATCTTGAAACGCTTCTTGATATCTTTCCTCAGGATGGCCTCGATGAGGCTCTGCACGTATGCCCGCTTGTTGCGAAGTCCCTGCATCTCGGGGAAACCGCCGTCGTGGATGTAATCCATAAAGGCCCGCTTGCGGTCGGCATCGGCCTTGGTGGTAATGCCCCGGGTGTCAACCTGATGGTATTGGCAATACTCCGAGAAGGAGAACGGGTAGAGATGTATCTCGTTGTAACGACCGGTGAGGTGTGTTGCCAATTCGCCGCTGAGCAGTTTAGCGTTGCTGCCCGTGACGAAGATATGCAGGTTGGTGCGAAGCAAGCGGTTTACAAACAAGTACCACCCATCCACATCCTGTATCTCATCGAGCACCAGATAGGGAATGTCGGTACCATAAAGTTGATAGACGCACGAGAGCACCGTATTGAGGTCTTCGGTCTTCATATCCGCCAGTCGGTCGTCATCGAGGTTGACGTAGCCGTATCGGATGCCGCGCTCCAGCAATACTTTATGGCAGATGGTAGATTTACCGCTCCGACGCACACCAATAACTACCTGAGCCATCTTGGTGTCGAATTCGAAGAGCGACTCTTCTTTGCGAGCCACCCACTTCTGTGGCTTGTAACTCTTGATTTCCTCTTGTTGTTCAGCTAGTACCTGGAGTATTACTTTCTCGTCAATCATAGCATTTCATTTAGGGTGCAAAAGTACGAAAAAAATCATAATTACGATAAAATGCAAAATATTTATTCTTATAATACGATAAAATGCAAAGTTTCTGTTGCCATAATACGGTATTTTTACTCAATGTTTAAGTAGATTTTTGGGGAACTGTAAGTATCTTGTTTCTGTTGTGGTAAGCAATATCCGATACGTTGGATGTGGTATATTTGCGACAAGTGCGGGTATCGCATTTGCGCTTCTTGTTTGTGCCGCCATAGCGGCACCTACAATCCCAACGGTGGCAACTATGCGCACGCTGGTTCGGGGACGAGTTGCGCACAGCGGTCAATGATGTCGTTGGCAACTTCAAAGCCCGTGTCGCATACTTTCTTGCTCTTGGTACCATCATAGCCCATGAACAAATGGGTGACGTCATACCCATTATTCACCAGCCGCAACAATCTGCCGTCGCGTTTTGCAATGACTTCGCGATACTTGTCAATTGATGGGCGGCCTTTACCCTTGCGTACCTTGAAAGCGGCATCGAGGGCAACAAGGCAGCCGTTCCACAGGATGTTTCCAGCTGTCTTTACGTACTTGCTGTCGGTGTATGACTTTGTTTCGGGGTCATATTCAGCCTTCTTGATGACCNNTGCCACATATCTTCGGGCTTCATCAATAGGATTTTGTTCTTCCATAGATCTTTATATTTATGAGATTCGCACTAACTTCTTACTCCTATTCCCTATATTTTCAAGGGGGAATATCGCTGCAAAAATACAATTAATTCTGATAAAAAGCTCAAAAATCTAAATAGTGATGAAATGCACTCTACGGCAGCTGAAATGCACAAAACCTTCAAAAAACTGCACTATTTGTGTGAAAAACAGTTTTCAGCGGGTTTGTGTCATTTTTTGAAGGAATGTTGCAGCTTTTATTGGATTTTTTGCTATTTTTGCAGGATATTGTCGTAAACTGCGCTTGCTATGCCCAAAAACAAAAATGCAGACCTTCGTATCAAGGTGCTTGACCGTTGCCTCAGCGATAAAAGCCGTGGCTACACTACGAACGAATTGCTCGAGTTGTGCAACAGGGAACTTGAATTAAATGGGTTTAAGGTGGTGACCGCTACAAACACCATTCGCGATGATATAGATGAGATTGAGCGCATTTATCCGGGTGCCGCTGTTGAACAAATTCGCGAGGGACGCAACATTTATTACCATTATGAAGACCCTGACTTTTCCATCTTTAACAAGCCACTAAAGCCAGACGAAATAATCCAGCTTACGCAGACGCTTTCTTTATTGAAGCGCTTCAAGGGGATGCCGCAGTTTGGCTGGATTAATGATTTGGTCGACAGGCTGGGTGCATCGTTAAAGATTGACGCGACTACTACCGATGAGGTGGTGGGCTTTGATGAAAACCTCGACTTGAAAGGCCTTGAGCACTTTACCCCTTTGTTCAATGCCATTATCGACAAGCGGACACTTATACTCAGTTACAAGAGCTTTAAGGCGGATGCTGTTCAGCAAATCATGGTCTATCCGTACTACTTAAAGCAGTACAACAAACGCTGGTTTCTCATCGCCTGGAATGCCGACCTTGGCTTTTTTGCCAACTTTGCCCTCGACCGCATCACCAAAATCAAGGAAAGCAAGAAACCCTATCAGCCTACCGACATTGATTTTGTGGACTATTTTGATGAAATGATAGGGGTGTCGAAAGACAGCCGCACCCAGCCTCAGAAGGTGAAGCTGTGGGTGTCGCCCAGTACTTGGCCATACATTAAGACCAAACCCCTTCACGGAACGCAAAAGACCATTAGTGCCGACGAAACCGGAACTGTTATCACCATAGAGGTGTATCTCAACTACGAGCTTGAACAGCTCATCCTCTCCCACGGTGAGAATGTCAAAGTGCTTGAGCCTGCTGAACTGAAAACCAAACTTCAAAAACGCCTTACCGATGCCTACCAAAACTATCAAAAATAGGTTCACTAAAATTGAACCTATAGTATATACTTTTGCAAAAATCAATATCTGATGAATAAATTGAAAAATAATAGTCCATATTCAGCAGCCATTACTGGAGGAGGTTTTCTTTTCTTGGAAACGAATGTTCTACTTCCACTACTGCAGTCACCAAACAGGGAAGAGCTCCTCAAAGACGAAAAATTGAACAACCGTTTGCTGAAAATCAATGCAGAATCCTCACGCTACAGAGCTATTGTAGAGATTGCCCGTCGCTATGATGCCATGTTGGTGCCTTTTTGGACTGACTATCAGGCAATGAATGAGACCGATCAGCAAGCCGCCCTGTTTTTTGTCATTTTGAAAACCTACAAGATTTGCTTCGATTTCCAAATTAACGTGACGATGCGTAAGTGGAACAGTTTCAACAAAGCATTGGTATATGAGGACATTGCAATGGAATTCAATGAGGTTTCCGCCCACGATGATTTTGTAGATTCTTGGAGCGACAAGACTAAACGCAAGGTGGCCAGCGCTTACTTGACCATCCTCCGTAAGGTGGGCATGCTTGATAACGAGGATAACCTTCATCCTCTCTCTGCCAGTAACTTTGATTACTATATTCTCAACGGCGAACAGTGGTTTCTTGAAGCCTGTTTGTTGCAACCTTATCAAATAGAGAACATCAAAAAACAACTCGTATGACCATCAAAGAACTTGACGACAAACTTAACAGTCCAGGTTTTCAAGATACAGAGAATGGAGACCTGTTCTATAACTTCTTCATCTACCAGTACCCGGCAGATAAGGAGTATGACATCCGACGTCAGATACAGGAATTTAAGGCAAACCTCATTCGTCCCATCAACTATGTGGACGTGCTTTGCTTGAATCTCTTTGAGGAATTCTGCAATTTCCTCGACCAGAAGAAATTCCTGAAGCACCCCAGTATGCTGAAGTATCAACTGGAGAAAGAACAGGCAGACCCTTCGACGGCTGATAGCACTCGAGAGACGCTAACTCGCAATGCCCATAGCCCGGAATTTGTAAAATTCCTTCATCAGCGTATTCTCGATCATATCAATACTAAAGATGATTTTCGCCGTCCCTACGTCTTCGTATATGGTGTCGGTAGCATGTACCCTTATTTACGCGTAAATGAGTTGTTGGCCAATTATGAAGACTATAACGATACTAGTCGGTACAAGATTATTGTGTTTTATCCCGGTCACCGCGAAAACAACTCGTTTCGTCTCTTTGGAACCTTACCCGACAATCACACCTATCGGGCAACCCTATTGATTAACGAATAAATCACCCAAATATATGAAGCTGAAAGATTTATATAGCAAACCAATTGATCGTCCTGTTAATCCGGCCGTGAGTGCCACGAAATTTGACCCTGAAACTGAAAGAGTTGAAATCCAAGAATACGTGTTCACGGATGAAATCATCAACGGACTCTACCGCATCCTTGATGCCATCAAGAATAACAAACCCTACGACCACGTAGGTATTTGGATAGATGGTTACTATGGTTCAGGCAAGTCTCATTTCCTGAAGTATCTTGATTACTGTATCACCCCTTGTACTCAGGAAAAAGCCTTGGAACGACTACTGCAAGCAGTGAAGGACATCGACCCGTTGGACGAAAACCACAATATCAGTTGTGACTACGAGGCCATGCTGAGTATCGCCAACTGGCTGAAACGTGCCACCATCGACACCTGTATCTTTAACCTCGAAACCAGTTACGACAACTCCACTGATAAAAAGAAGGCATTCCTGCATGTGTTCTGGAATGAGTTCAACGGTAAGCGTGGTTTCAACAAGTTCAACCTCACTCTGGCTCAGAACCTCGAAAAGCCTTTGCAGGAAAAAGGCGTGTTCGAGCAGTTCAAGGAGCGTATTGCCGAAGAAGGTGGTGACTGGAATGACCCAGGTGAAGCAGCCGATATGATTGATAATGAGTTGGGCATGGTGCTCGATATTGCTTGCAAACTGGCTCCGACTCTCGATAAAGAGAGCATCCGCGAACGTATTTTGAAGCGTGATACCAACATCAGTNNCCCAGCAAGATCTTTCTGAGCTTCTTGACGATTGTAATATCCCCGATGAAAAAGACAAAGAAGGTAAAATCAAAGGTCGCTTTGAAGTGAAAGTTTCGTTGAAAGGCACGCAACCGGAGGTTATCACACAAAAGCGTATTTTGGACAAGAAAGAAGAGGTGAAGCCGACACTTGCCAGCTTCTATCAGAAACAGAAAGCTGCTTTCGGGCTTCAGTTCAAACTCCCCAATTCGTATATGGGTTATGAAACAGAGGATGATTTTGTAGCTTACTATCCTTTTGTACCCTATCAGTTCAAGCTTATTATGCAGGTGTTCAACTCATTCCTGAACCTCGGCTATGTGGCCAAGGAGGTGAAGGGTAATGAGCGAAGCATCATCAAGGTCATCCACTCTACTGCCAAGAACAATGCTGAGGAAGAGGTTGGCAAATTCGTTTCCTTCGATGAACTCTACAACAATATGTTTG
>LXOW01446490.1_pt1 | contig 12824 bp, 16 predicted proteins | sample 1368591 | NCBI WGS metagenome assembly LXOW01 (sample SAMN04884650, study PRJNA319009) | bovine gut metagenome | isolation source: Cow rumen | host: Bos taurus | place: Italy: Legnaro (PD) | collected 2014-07-09
CTGGGCGACAACGACGGCTTCTGGCTGGTCCGCGGCTCGCGCGACCTGCACCGCATGGACGTATGCCGCGTGGACCTGGCCTCCGACTCCACCCGTACCGTCGTCTCCGAGCGCATGAACACCTACATTGAGGACCGGCAGATCCACCTGATCAACGGCGGAAAGCAGTTCCTCTGGTGGTCCGAGCGCAACGGCTGGGCCAACCTCTACCTCTACAACGCCGACGGCACCCTGGTGCGCAACCTCACCGAGGGAGCCTATCACGTCGAGGACATCCTCGCGGTGAATGAGAAGGAGGGCTACGTGCTCTTCTCCGCCTGCGGCGTGAACAAGGACGAGAACCCCTACCAGATGCACACCTGGCGCGTCGCCCTGGCGGGCGGCCCCATCCGGCAGCTGGACATGGACGACATGAACGTGGAGGCCACGGCCAGTGACGACGGCCGCTGGCTGGTGGGCAACTGCTCCCGCGTGGACTACGCCCCCGAGGCCTGGCTGATCGGCCGCGACGGCAAGCGCAAGCTCCTCGACAAGGCCGACCTGAGCCTGCTCTTCGCCGCCGGCTACAAGATGCCGGAGCGCTTCAAGGTCAAGGCGGCCGACGGCGTCACGGACCTCTACGGCGCCATGTACAAGCCCTTCGACTTCGACTCCACGCGCGTGTATCCGATTATTGACTATGTCTATCCCGGCCCGCAGGTCGAGGCGAACAACATCGCCTGGTCCAAGGGCATGGTGCGCACGGACCGCCTCGCCCAGGTCGGCTTCATCGTGATCACGGTGGGCAACCGCGGCGGCCACCCCAACCGCTCCAAGTGGTACCACAACTACGGCTACGGGAACCTCCGCGACTACGGCCTGGAGGACCAGAAATACGCCATCCAGCAGCTGGCCGGCAGGTATGACTTCATCGACGGCAGCCGCGTGGGCATCCACGGACACTCCGGCGGCGGGTTCATGTCCACGGCCGCCATCCTCAAGTACCCCGACTTCTTCAAGGCGGCGGTGTCCTGCGCCGGCAACCACGACAACCGCATCTACAACCGCTGGTGGAGCGAGACGCACCACGGCGTGACGGAGAAGGTGGAGCAGAGCGACACGACCTTCGTCTACCACATCGAGACCAACCCCGAGATCGCCGCGAACCTGAAGGGCCACCTGATGCTCGTGCACGGCGACATTGACAACAACGTCAACCCCGCCAACACCATCCGCGTGGTGAACGCCCTGATCCGGGCCAACAAACGTTTCGACCTGCTGATCCTGCCCGGCCAGCGCCACGGCTTCGGCGACATGAACGAGTACTTCTTCTACCGCCTGGCCGACTACTTCTCCGAGTGGCTCCTTGGCGATAGCGAGCGCGGCGAAGTGGACGTGAAGGAACTGAACAACGACTGAGCGGTCCGCCCATAACAAAACGGGGGAGCAGCGCGATGCTGCTCCCCCTGTTTTATGGTATCAGATCCTGTTACAGATAGTACAGGAAGCCGATGTTGACCGAGAACATGTTGAGGTTGAACTTGGCGGACGCCANNGGTGTTGTTGTTCAGCGAGAGATTACCGACCACAGCGTTCAAGCCAGCGTAGAGGCTGGGGATGAAGTAGTAGCGGGCGCCCACGAACGCGTCGAGCAGGCTCATGCTGGAGGTGGAATACTTACCAGTCTGGAAGCCCACGCCGGCGATCAGGGCGAGGTTGTCGATGACGGCATAGCCGCCCGAGGCCTGCAGGCCGAAACGGGACATGGATTCTTTCGAGCCGTCGGCGCTGATCGTAACAGCATTGAAGCTGATGTTGGTGAGAGTCGGGCTGACGAAGAACGTGCCCTTGGAGATGGTCTGGGCCGATGCGGCTGTCACTAACAGGCATGCGGCGAGGATGGTGAATAATCTTTTCATACTGCAGTGATTAATTCGAGCCTAAAGTACGAATATTCTCGAAAAAAACAAAGAAAGAGCCGGAATATTCGTATATTTGGGAACATATGAAAAAACTAACGCTCTTCTTTTTCGCCTGGATTGTATCCGTTCCCTTCGCATTCGGGGGCGGACCGATATCGCTCGAGGAATGCCGGGAAGCAGCCCGGCGGGAGGGCAAACTGGACGAATTGTTCCAGCTCAACGAACTGGACCGGCAGGCAAACGAGCGCCTGGAGAAGCACCCGTTCCAGACTTTCATCAGCGGCTACGGCGTTGCCAGTTACCAGACAGACAGTCCCAATCCGTCCGGCATGACGGACTTCCCGTTCGAATTATACGCCGTCCCCAAGTTCCAGTATCACGTCGGCCTGCTGCTGGCCCAGCCCATCTACAGCGGCGGACAGAAAAAGCTCCTGGGCGAGATCAACAACCTGGACCACGAAATCGACCGCACCGGGCTGGATAGCCGGGGTGTCGAGCTGGACCGGACCGTGGACGACCTCTTCCTGGGCATTCTGCTGGCGCGCAAGCGCGACGAGATTCTCAGTCGGCAGCTGAACGCCGTCCAGATCAAACTCCGGGACGCCCAGCGAGCCTTCGAAGCCGGCATCGGGTACCGGGACGTGGTCCTGGCGCTGGAGGCGCAGCTGTCCAAACTGGAAGCGGAGCAGGCCGGGAGTGCCGCCCAGACGGCGGCGGCCCAGACCATGCTCGCGGAGCTGACCGGACTGCCCATCGGGCCGGACACTGAGTTGGAAATGCCCTCCGGCGAGGATGCGGACGCGTTCGTGCCGGATGCCGGCCTGGCGCGCCTGGACCTGGAAGCGCGCCGGATTGAGCTGAACAAGCAGCTTGCGCGCGCCAGGGCGCTGCCTTCCCTGCAGGCCTTCGGCACGGTGGGCTACGGCCGCTGGCCGCTGAACTTCTTTGACCGCCGACCGGATATATACGGTGTCGTGGGTATCTCCCTGACGATCCCCATTACGGAATGGCGCGCCGTGAACGCCGGCACGGCCCGGCTGGACGCGGCGGCCCGCCAGCTTGAGCTGCAGCGGGAGAATGCCGAACGCAAAAAACGCGTCGAGCTGCTCAAGTACGACGGCGAGATCGCCCGCTACGGAACCTTGCTGGCCGCCAGCGAAAGCACCGTGGCCAAATATGAAGAACTCTGTGAAGAGCTGGACCGGCAGGCCGATCAGGGCGTCACCCCCCTGTCCAATTACCTGACCGCCCTGGAGCAGCTCTCGGCAGCCCGCCTGGACTGCGAGCTCTATAGTATCCTCAAACTGCAGCAGCAATTGCTGCGCAAGCGTTATATATCAGAACCATGACACGAAACGCTCTTTTCCTTCCCGGTCTGCTGGCCTGCCTGATGCTGATCGGCGGCGCCTGCGGCCGCTCCGGCCAGCCTGACGCCTATGGCCTCATCGATGCCCACAGCTGGATGGTCGCCGCCTCGGAAGCCGGCCAGATCGTCGCGTTGCCCGTGGCGGAAGGGCAGGCGGTGTCACAGGACGCCCTGGGCGTCCAGCTCGACACGGCGGCGCTTTCGCTCCAGCTCCGCGCGCTGGAAACCCAGATCCAGGCCCTGAGGGCGACCCTGCCGGACGCAGGGCGCCAGCTGGACGTGCTCCAGCAACAGAAGAAAACGTTGGAGAACGAGCGCGCCCGCATCGCCGGACTCGTCACGTCCGGCAGCGCCGCCGGCAACCAACTGGACAAAATCGACGACCAGCTTCGCGTCGTGGACAGCCAGATCTCCGCGGCCCGCTCCTCCCTGTCGCGGGAGACGGCCGCCGTGCAGGCCAACATCACCTCCCTGCGCTCGCAGGCGGACATCGTCCGCGACCGGATCGACCGTTGCACCGTCCGGAATCCCGAGAACGGCACGGTCACGGCCCTGTACTCCCACCTGCATGAATTCGTGGCCGCCGGCCAGCCGGTCTACAAACTCTCCGACCTCGACCACCTGTACGTGGACGCCTGGCTGGACGGGGACGCCCTGGCGCGCGTCGCCCTGGGCGACAGCGTGTCGGTGGGNNCCCAACGATGATTGCCGCCCGGGGCATATCCAAGCGGTTCGGCCCGCGTCAGGTCCTCAAAGACGTTTCTTTCCAGGTGGAAGACGCGCAGATCGTGGCCCTGATGGGCGCGAACGGCGCCGGCAAGTCCACCCTCTTCAATATCCTGGCCACCCTCGACCCTGATTTCACGGGCGAGGCCGGCATCGGGGGCTTCGATGTGCGGACCCAGGCCCGGGACGCCCGGTGCCGCATCGGCTACGTGCCGGGGCGCTTCTCCCTGTACGGCGACCTGACCGTCGCCGAGAACCTGGCGTTCTTCGCCGGCGCGTACGGCTGCAATGCCTCGGACATCGAGCAGCTGTCCCCCTTCCTGTGGCGCAGCCTGGTCGATTTCTCCGACTTCCGGGCGGACACGCTGTCCGGCGGCATGAAGCAGAAACTCGCCATCTGCTGCGCGCTGGTGCACAACCCGTCCGTGCTGCTGCTCGACGAGCCGACCGTCGGCGTCGACCCCGTGTCGCGCCACGACATGTGGCAGGAGATCGGCGCCCTGCGCGACAAGGGCGTCAGCGTGCTCGTGAGCACGCACTACCTCGACGAAGCCGCGCTCTCCGATAAGATCCTCTTCCTGCACCAGGGCGAAATCCTGCTGTTCGACAGCCCGGCGGGCATCATCGGCTCCTACCAGCACCGCCTCTTTTCGCTCCCGTGCCAGCCCGCCGACCTGCCGCGGCTCGAGGCTGCGCTCGCCACCGAACCGGGCGTGCTGGACTATTACCTCTGGGGGGACCAGATGCACATCACGGCCGACGACACGTTCCGCGGAGCGGCCATCTGTGGGAAAATCCCCGTCCCGGCCGAGCCGGACATCGAAGACATCTTCATCGACACCCTGTCGGAAAGGAGGCCGCGCGTATGAACCTGGTCGAGATCAGCCATGTCAGCAAGTGTTTCGGCGATTTCACCGCCGTGAACGACGTTTCGCTCACGCTCGCGAAAGGAGAAATCCTGGGTCTGCTGGGGGCGAACGGCGCCGGCAAGACCACGCTGATCCGCATGATCTGCGACCTGCTCCGGCCCGACGGCGGCCAGATCTCGGTCCAGGGGCGGCCCGGCTACATGTGCCAGACTTTCTCGCTGGTCGAAGAGCTGACCGTCCATGAGAATATCCGTTTCTACGCCACGCTGGCCGGCCTGGACCGCGCGCAAACCGCGGCGCGCGAGGAGGCCATGGTCGCTTCGCTGGAACTGACGCCTTACCTGAACCGGCAGGTCAAGCTCCTGCCTTCGGGCTGGCGGCAGGCGCTCTCCTTCTCCATCGCGGTCATCGCGGATCCGCCCGTGCTGATTCTCGACGAACCGACGAGCGGACTGGACGCCCTGTCGCGCCGCCGCATGTGGAAACTCATCCAGGCCAGGGCGGCGGAAGGAACGGGCGTGATCGTGAGCACGCACTACCTCGACGAGGCCTACTATTGCAGCCGGCTGACCATCATGAATGGCGGCCGGGTCGTGGCGAGCGGCGTCCCGCAGGAACTCGCCGCCACGCAACAGGATTTCCTGACCTATTTCAGATGATGCAGACAACGACGAAAGACCATATCCGCTCGGTCGTCCGCAAGGAATTCCGGCACATTTTCAGGGACAAGGTCAGTTGCCTGCTGCTTTTCCTGATGCCGGTGGTCATCCTGCTGCTCTTCGGCTACGCCCTCTCGTTCGAGGTGCACCACCACAACATCCAGGTCTGCAATCCCGGCCACGACGCGGCCGCGGAACGCCTGTTCGCCCAGCTGGAAGCGAACCCCAAGATCCACATTGCGGGGCGCCTGGAAAGCGCGGGGCAGATCGCGGAGGCCTTTGCGACCGCCAACACCCGCGCCGTCGTGCTCTACGGCAACGACGGCATCGACATCTTCCTGGACGGGACCAGTTCGTACTTATCTACCAGCATAGAACTGATGCTGGAATCCGTGATGGCCGACTTTTTCGCGCGGGAAAGGCACGTTTTCGCCGCACAGGACGACGGTCCGCCGGTACGATACGTCTACAACCCTTCCCTGAAGAAGGAATACATGCCCATCCCGGGCCTGGTGCTGATGATCTTCATCCTGGTGTCCTCCATCGTGCTGGGCACGAGTGTGAACAAGGAAAAAATCCAGGGCACTTACCGCATGCTCCGGATGACGCGCATGGCCAGCTGGGAGCTGATCGCGGGCAAGTCGCTTCCCTATTTCCTCATCTCGCTCTTCCACGTGGCCGTGGTCTATCTGATCTGCCTGTATTTCGGCATTGTCATCCAGGGCAGCCTGTTGCTGTTCTTCGGACTGTGCATCCTCTACTCCGTCTGCTGCATGTCGCTGGGGCTGCTGATCGCGTCCTGGTTCGACCGGCCGCTGGACGTGCTGATCCTTTGCTGGATCGTGCTCTTCATCCCGAACGTCTTCCTGTCCGGCTTCATCTTCCCGATCAGTGCGATGGACGGCCCCATCCGGGCTGTCGTGACCTATCTGCCGGGGACGGCGTTCATCAGCGCGTTCCGGGACATCGCCTATAAGGGGACCGGCATCGCGGAGAACCTTTCCTGGATCCTGATCCTGTTCTCGGAACTGGTCCTGGCCATCGCGCTTTCCCTCGTTGGTTTCAAAAGGAGGATTCCCAGATGATGCGGGTGCTGTGGCATATGCTCGTGAAGGAGTTCCTGCAGCTGGTGCGCACGCCGGCCCTGCTCTTTGTGCTGCTCCTCTGCCCGCTGGTGACCGTGGGGTTCGTTCCCTTCGGCCTTTCCAACAAGCCCCGGATCCGCGTGGAGGTGGTGGACGAATCCTTCTCCGGCCGGGGCCGGGAGACGCTCGCGCTCCTGGCGGGCTCACCCCAGATCGCCCAACTCTCCCAGGCTTCCTCCCGGCAGGAAGCGGAGGGCCGGATGGCGCGCGGGGAGATCGACGCCATCGTCATCGTGCCCGCCAACGACGAGGCGTGCCGCATTCTCGCCGACGCCTCCAACCTCCCGCTGGCCCGCGACGTGGCTTATTATGTGGGCCTCCAGCTGCACGGGACGCAAGAGAACGAGCTGCTCAGGAGCCATACCCTCTTCGTGTCCGGAACAGGCAACACGCATTACTACCTCGTCGCGATGCTGGTCCTGCTGATCGCCATCGTGGGCTGCTGCCTGGTCGCTTTGTCCGTCGTCACGGAAAAGGAGAGCAAGGTGCTGGAACACCTGCGAAGCACGGGTTTGAGCCCCCTGATGTACGTCGCGTCCAAGCTGGTGTTCTTCTCGTTGGTCGGCCTGTGCGAGCTGGCCGTCGGCCTGCTGATCGCGCGCTGGGTCTTCGCGCTGCAAAGCGCCGGACCCCTGTGGGAGCTCTTCCTGCTGGCCGCCTGCTTCCTCTTCGCCATCGTGAACCTGGGCATCCTCATCGCCGCAAGCACGCGGACCCTGGTGCGGACGATCTATGTGCTGGTGTTCCTGTTCATCACGCTGATCCTGCTCAGCACCATGTTCGCCCCGCTGGACAACATGGATCCCTTCTGGGCCGCCACCCGCTTCGTCAATCCTTTCTTCTGGATGGTGGACGGCGCGTGGAAGATCCTGCTCAAGGGCGTCAAACTGGCCACCAACCCGGTCAACTGCCTCGCCCTGCTGGGCATCGGAAGCGTGCTGACCGTAGCGAATGTGTTGAAAATAAAACAAATAGACTGATATGAGCGCTTTGTATACCTCTCTGCTCGAACTCGCGGAGCAGCGCAAAAGCAGCCGCCATTTCACGGCCGAACCGGTGTCGGACGACGCCGTGGAGCAGATCCTCGCGGTCGCAGCCCGCGCGCCCTTCGCCTCCGGGCGGAGCAACTGGAAGGTCGCCCGGGTGCAGGACCCCCAGGTCATCGCGGCCCTCGCCGCCCAGGTGCGCAACCGCGCCGAGGCGCTCTGCGCAGACCTGGACGCCGAAACCGCGCCGTTTTTCCGCCGCTACGCCCAAAGCTTCACCTTTTTCGAAACGGCCCCGCTGCTGCTGATTCCCTACTGCCGGGAGACGTCCACCATGAAAAGCATGCTCCGGGAGGGCGCCACGCCCGAAATCCTGGGCTGGGAGCACGACAACCTGACCAAGTCCCTCTCCTGCGTGGCCATGATGATCCTGCTCGCCGCCGAGAGCCTGGGCCTCGGCGCGTGCTACATGACGGGGCCCCTCCTCGCTGGAACGGACCTCAACGCCACGCTGGGCCTGCGGGACAATTTCCTGCTCGGCGCCATCATTCCGGTCGGACACAAAGCATAGTGCAGGATGCAACGGGTTGAGTCATTTGTCTTCAATGAGATGAAGGAGAACAGCTTCGTCGTCTGGGACGAGGCCGGCAAAAGCGCCGTATTGGTCGATCCCGGCTGCGCCTCACAGCAGGAGCTGGAGACGCTGGAAGCGTTCCTGGACGGGAATACACTCCGGCCGGCCGCGATCCTCGTGACGCATCCCCATTTCGACCACATCGCGGGGGCGGACCGGCTGAGCCGGATCTATGGGGTGGATTACCTGGTCTGCGACGCGGACCGGGCCCTGCTCGGACAACGCGACGAATGGGCCAAACTCTACCAATTCAAACTCGACGGGCCGGTGGGAACGGCCCGGTTCTTCCCGGCAGAAGAAAAGACCTTCCGCTTCGGCGGCATCGCCGTGCAGGTCCTGCCGCTGGGCGGCCACACGGTGGGCTCCGTCGCCTATTATTTCCCGGACGCGGAAGCCGTGTTCGTGGGAGACACGATCGTCAAAGGGTCGCTGGGCTTCCAGGAGACGGGCTTCCAGCAGACATTGGAGCGGATCCGCGACTACCTGCTGCCCCTGCCGGACAGCACGCGGATTTATTTCGGCCACGGGGCCGATTCGACGATCGGAGAAGAGAAGCGGGAAAACCGCTTTTTCAAGCGGAGCGGGGCACTCGGGTCAGCTCAATGACGGTCTCGACGCCGTTCACGGAGGAAGTCTTCACAATCATCCGGTCCTGCTTCAGATACTGCAGCTCGGCCGTGTAGGTGCGCGTTTCCTCCTCGTTGACGACCTTCAGCGTGATCACCATTTTTTCCCAGGAGAAATCCTGGCCCGAACCGGAGAAAGTCTGGCCGGTCGGCGCGTCGTAGATCGTATAATTCCACCGCGAGTCCAGCGTCATGTACGAATCCGCGTAGGCGGCGCCCAGGTCCGGTTCCGAGGAGACGATGCGCCAGGTGCCCACGTACGAGGGGACCTCGTCCGGCTCGCAGGCGAACGCCGACAGGAGCAGCAACAAACCCAGCAGGAGCTTTTTCATAGGCCGAGCCAATAACCCCCGTCCACATGGAGGACCGTGCCGTTGATGTAGCGGCTTTCCTCCGAGCAAAGGAATGCGACAGCCGCGGCGACATCCTCGGGCGTGCCGAATTTCGCGCTCGCGTTCACGTCCTTGAGGACGTCGCTGCCGGTGTTGATGATGAGCTTCTGCAGCGAACCGCTTTCGATGCTGCCCGGCGCCACGCAGTTGCAACGGACGCCCTTTTTCGCATATTCCGTGGCGACGCCCTTGCTGAAGGTCTCGATGTAGGCTTTCGTGCCGCCGTAGACGCTCTGGCCGCGGAACACGTGGCCGGCCGTCACGGACGACAGGTTCACGATGACGCCGTGGCGCTTCAGGCACATCTGGGGGATGACAGCCCGGCAGAGCAGGGTCGTGGCGAACATGTTCACGCTGAACATGCGCTCGATCTCCGCCGTGTCCAGCTGGGGCAGCAGCGCGGTCTGCGTGTCGGCGGCGGCGTTGACGAGGATTTCAACGTCCTGCAGCCCGACCGCGAAGCGTTCAATGTCTTCCCGCACGGAGAAATCCGCGCAGACGACCTCCGCGTCCAGGCCGGCGAGGCGGTCTGCGTGCCGGCGGCACTGGAGCAGCATGGGCTTGCCGAGCGCGGCGAGGCGCCGGGCGATGGCCAGGCCGATTTCGGAGCTGGCGCCGGTGATGACTATCTTTCCCATTTCTTGATGATTAAGGCAGTGTTGTGGCCGCCAAAGGCGGAATTCATCTTCAGGATGTAGCGAATCGGCATCCGGAGCGGGGCGCCCTGGACGACGCGGAAAGGCGCCTCGGGATGGGGCGTCTCGAAGTTAATCGTCGGGAGCACAGCCTGCTGCTGCAGGGAGTACACGACGCCGAGCATCTCCACGGCGGTGCAGGCCCCGATGGAATGGCCGACCTGTCCCTTCATGGAGTAGACTGGGATCTCCCGGATCCGCTCCCCAAAGATACGCTGCAGGCAGTTGTACTCGGCCGGGGCGCACTTGACCGTGCCCGTGCCGTGCAGGTGGATGCAGTCGATCTGGTCCGGGCGCACGCCCGCTTCGTCGAGCGCCGCGCGGACGGCTTCGGCGGCCGATTCGCCGGAAGGTTCCGGGTCCGTGACAGAATAGGCGTCCATCGAGCAGCCGTATCCGACGATTTCCGCGAGGATCTCCTGCCCGGCGGGAACCCGGGCGGCGTCCTCCAGCAGCAGGGCCACAGAGGCTTCGCCGAGAACGGTGCCGTTGCTGTGCTTGTCGAAGGGCTTGCACTTGCGGGGGGACGGGTCCGGGCTGGTCGAGAGCGCGCCCAGCGCGGAAAAACCGAGGAAGCCGGGATGGGAAATCATCGAATCGGAGCCACCGGCGACAACCGCGCCGGCCAGGCCGCGCCGCAACAGGCGCCAGGCCAGGCCGATGGCGTGCGCCGAGGCGGTGCAGGCGGACGCGAAGAGGTGGCAGCCGGCGTCGAAGCGCCAGCGTTCGGCCAGCTCGCGGAACTCCGCCGCCATGCGATGGTAGTGGCCGCTTGTCAGGATCTGCCCGGGATTCAGCTTGCCGTCGGCGAAGAAACCTTCGATGTCGAAATAATCCACACCGCCGCCGACGTTGAGCATCAGCTCTTCCGGGCGGTAACGCTGCCGGAAGTTCGTCTTGGCGGACAACTCCTCCAGGGCCTGGTCGAAGAAATACACCTTGCGGTCCACTTCTCCGGACGTGCGGACGACCTCCCCATCATGGCGGATTTCGCCNNGTGTCCAGACTCTCCTCAAAACTGCAACCCAGGGGGCTCCTGGCGCCGATGCCGGTAATCACGATCGCCATGGGGTCAGGGTTTGAAGATATCGATGGCCGGACGGGAAGAGCCCAGCAGCGGGTGGCCGGCGAATTCAGCGGGTTCCGCGAGGGCGAAGCCGACTTCGACGGAGTCGTCGGCATGGAGGAAACCGGCACCGACCAGCACCTTCTCCTCGCCCGGCGCCGTCAGGGCGGCGTAGAGCAGGGCGGAGGCAGAATCCACGATCACATTGTTGTCCCCGTGCAGGTCGTTCTCGATCGACACGAAGCAGGACACCATGTTGCGCATGGACTTGAAATGAGAGGTCGGCGGGGCAAAGGCAAGATAGCGCTCCGCGTCGAAGGCGCGGATGCCGTTTTCGTTGAATTTCTCGAACACCTCGCTGAAGCAGACAAAATTCTCGCAGTCCGCGGAGGCGTAGTAGAAAGGCGTTGAAGCGGAGAGGGACTCCCCTTCCAGCAACTGGGAGACGGCCAGGACGGCGGCCAGCGTTTCCCGGGTATAGTACTTGACCAGTTTGCGCTTGCGGATGCAGGGGAGGGCCGGAATCTGCCCGTCGGGAGGAAAATGGAGATAGACGGTCTTCATCGGATGATCTTGGCGTCTCGAGTGGCAAAACGCAGCAACGCGTCGGACACCTGCTGCATCCCGTCGTCCAGGATATCCAGGAAGGTGAAGATCAGCTCGCCCTCGGCACAGACACGTCCCTCGCGGCTCGCCGTGACCTTCACGGCGCCGTATTCATCGGGATAGAGGCACTTCACCTCCGCGCGGTACACGAGGCGGTCTCCCGGGATCACCATGTCCCGGAATTTCATTTTCTGGACGAGCGAGAGCGCCGCCCGCCGGGGCGCGCAGCCCATCTCTTTCCGGCTCCACTCCAGGAACATGCCGGACAGCTGGGCCATGCCCTCGATGATCAGGGTGCCGGGAAAAATCGGGCAGCCGGGGAAGTGCTCGTCGAAAATATCGTTGTCCAGCGACACGCATTTGACGCCCTCGACATATTTGCCGGGGCTCATTTCCGTGACTCTGTCAACCTGATAGAAACGCATGGTTTATTCGGCCATCTTTTTCTCGATGACCTTCGCAAGGTTATGGACGGTGAAAAGCTTGAAGATGTCAGCCGTGGTCTGACCCTCCTTGAACTGATCGGTATCGAAGTCCTCGTTGAGCTTCTGCGCCAGGGCCGGCGTGAGGCGGCCGTCCTCCGGGAAACCGTCGGCGCCATAGTCGTTCATCGTGATTTCGGAAATCTTGATCTTGACGCCGAACTCGTTCTCGATCATATAGAGAATCTCCACATAGTCAATGCTCTCGGCGCCCAGGTCCCGCACAAGCGCGCTCTCCGGACGGATCTCGGCGACGGAATCCAGGCCCAGGATGGGAACCAGGTTTTCCATCAAACGTTTCTCAATGTCTTGCATACCTAATCTGTTGTTCTTACAAAGATAACTACACGCGGTCAAACTTCCAAATGACCCACAAAAGCACCCGCGCCATCGCGGCGCGGGTGCTTTGCATGTTGACCTTATAGTCAAAAAACACTTTTAATATTAATAATACTTTATGGGGTTTCTGGATGCAAATATAGATAAATATTTTTATCATCCAAGAACAATCTGCAAATATTTTTGAAATTATTTGCAGTTCATAAAATATTTAATGAATTGAGGCTTTAAACAAAGAGGCTCTTTATTAATATCCACAGCGCCGGAACGACCAGCGCGGGGATGTAATTGAGCGTCTTGCAGTCCTTGATCTTCAGCAGCGAGAGGCCGGA
>LXOW01256038.1_pt1 | contig 12821 bp, 11 predicted proteins | sample 1368591 | NCBI WGS metagenome assembly LXOW01 (sample SAMN04884650, study PRJNA319009) | bovine gut metagenome | isolation source: Cow rumen | host: Bos taurus | place: Italy: Legnaro (PD) | collected 2014-07-09
ATACGCTTACCGGCAAAACAAGTTGTTTTGCTGCTTGGTGCACGATTTTACTATGATCGTGCACCATCTAACAGGCAGTTTTTCAACGACTTACGTGTGAAAAGTATACTTGGTGCACCATTATTATAAAAAAGTGCGAACGCCTTTTCGGAAAGAGACGTTCGCGCTTTGGCGGGTATGTGTGGGCCGGCATTACTTGATCAGGTCGATGGAGCGCTTGAGGAATGCATCGAGCGAGGCGCCCTTGAGCATACCGTTCTGGAGCAGGGCCAGGTCGATGAGCTGATGGACGATGTCGTTCTTCTGTGCGTAGTCGGCAATGAGCTGCTGCTTCTTCTGCTTCTGTTCGTCGATAGCCTTCTGCGTGTTGGCCTTGTCATCCTTCTCCTCCTGAGTGATTTCCTCGGGCTTCTTCTTGTCTGTCTTCTGGTTGAGGGCTGCCAGGCGTGCCTCCTGTCCCCTCAGCTCGGCCTCTACGGGTTTCAGCGGCTCTGCCAGCGATGCCTGCGCATCGTCGAGCACGCGCTTCACCAGCGGGTGGTCGCTGTTGAGCACGAGGTTGAACGAGTCGGGCATCTGTCCATAGAAGTTCATGCCACTCTGGTAGCGGCTCATCTCCTTCATGCGGCGCATCCACTCGTTCTGGGTGATGACCACGGGTCGCTGCTCGGCACCCAGGGCGTCTACCTCGACCATGAACTCGGCCTTCTCCAGATTCGGCAGCTGCGACTTGAACACGGCTGTCAGGTTGTCGCGCTCGTCGGCTGCCAGGCTGCTCTTGGGGGCGTCGTCCTTCACGATGAGCTTGTCGATGGTGCTGGCATCGACGCGGGTGAAGCGGCTCTTCTCGAATTTCTGCTCCAGCGTCTGGATGCAGGGCACGTCAAGCTGTCCGTCGAAGAGCAGCACGCTGTAGCCCTTGTCCTGGGCGGCCTTGATATAGCTGTATTGCTCCTCGCGGTCGGTGGCATAGAGATATACCAGCTGGTCGTCCTTGTCCTTCTGCGAGGCCTCGATGAGCTTGCGGTACTCGTCGAAGGTGAAGTGCTTGCCTTCGGTGTCCTTGAACAGGGCGAAGTCCTTGGCGCGGTCGTAGAAGTTCTCCTCGGTCAGGATGCCGTAGTTGATGAAGAGCTTCAGGTCGTCCCACTTCTCCTCGTATGCCTTGCGGTCTTCGTTGAAGATGGCCTTCAGGCGGTCGCTGACTTTCTTTGTGATATAGGTGGAGATCTTCTTCACCTCGCGGTCACTCTGCAGATAGCTGCGGCTGACGTTCAGCGGGATGTCGGGTGAGTCGATGACGCCGTGGAGCAGCGTGAGGAACTCGGGGACAATGCCCTCTACCTGGTCGGTGACGAAGACCTGGTTGCAGTAGAGCTGAATCTTGTTGCGCGTGATCTCGATGTTCGACTTGATACGGGGGAAATAGAGGATGCCGGTGAGGTGGAAGGGATAGTCGACGTTCAGGTGGATCCAGAACAGCGGCTCGTCCTGCATGGGATAGAGCGTGCGGTAGAACGACTTGTAGTCCTCGTCCTTCAGCGTCGAGGGTGTCTTCGTCCACAGCGGCTCCACATTATTAATAATGTTGTCCTCGTCGGTATCCACCTGCTTGCCGTCCTTCCACTCGGTCTTCTTGCCGAAGGCGATGGGCACGGGCAGGAACTTGCAGTATTTGTTAAGCAGCCCTTCGAGCTTGTATTTGTCAAGGAACTCCTTGCAGTCATCGTCGATATAAAGGATGATGTCGGTTCCACGCTCATGCTCGCCAGCCTTAAATTCGGGGGCATCGTCGATCTCGTAGGCAGGGCTGCCGTCGCAGCTCCACTTCACGGCCTTGGCACCTTCCTGCCAGGAGCGGGTGATGATCTCCACTTTCTTCGACACCATGAACGAGCTGTAGAAGCCAAGCCCGAAGTGGCCGATGATGTTGTTGGCATTGTCCTTGTATTTCTCTAGGAAGTCGCTGACGCCCGAGAAGGCGATCTGGTTGATGTACTTGTCGATTTCCTCCTCGGTCATGCCGATGCCGTGGTCGCTGATGGTGATGGTGCCCTTGTCGGCATCCAGGCTGATGCGCACGGTGAGGTCGCCCAGCTCGCCCTTGAAGTCGCCCTTCTCGGCGAGGGTCTTCATCTTCTGCGTGGCATCGACGGCATTGCTCACCATCTCGCGCAGGAAAATCTCGTGGTCGCTGTACAGAAACTTCTTGATGACCGGGAAAATGTTCTCGGTTGTTACTCCAATGTTACCTTTTTGCATAATACACAATTTTTAATTTGTCGTTTTGTTTTCTCCAAAGCAAATTCCGTGCCATAATGGCAGGAACAACGCAGATGCAACGAGGCGGGCACCACCAGGCCCCTGAAATGCGCGCGACGTGCATGGGCTTGTCCGGGTAGAAGAAGTGGAAGGGGGTGGGAGAGCGGGGAAAAATAGTGTGGCATGTTTTTTGCTGGATTTAACTAAACATCTATAAAACGCAACAATTATGACAGAAAAGGAACTCAATATCGAAGAAGATGAGGTGAAGACTGACGAAATGGCAGTTGAGAGCCCCAGTGACAACATGGCAGAGAGCCAGGAGCCGGAAGAGCAAGAGACGCCGGAGAAAGACCCGCTGCAGGAAGCACAGGAGCAGATAGCCGACCTGAAAGACAAGTATCTGCGGCAGGTGGCCGAGTTTGACAACTACCGGAAGCGCACGCTGAAAGAGCGTGCCGAGCTGATCCTGAACGGCGGCGAGAAGACCATTGTGGCGCTGCTGCCCATCATCGACGACATGGAGCGTGCACTGGACAACGGCAAGAAAACCGACGACCCGGAGGTGCTGCGCGAAGGTATGGAGCTGATATACCATAAGCTGATGAAAGCGCTGGAAGGCATGGGCGTGACGAAGATTGACACCGAGAATGCCGACTTCGACACCGACGTGCACGAGGCTGTGGCTATGGTCCCCGGTATGGGCGACGAGAAGAAAGGAAAGGTAATTGACTGCATGACAACTGGATATAAGTTAAACGATAAAGTAATTCGCCACGCCAAGGTGGCTGTGGGACAATAATGAGCAAACGAGACTACTACGAGGTGCTGGGCGTAGCCAAGACGGCATCTGAAGACGAGATCAAGAAAGCCTACAGGCAGATTGCCATCAAGTATCACCCCGACCGTAATCCGGGTGACAAGGAGGCTGAGGAGAAATTCAAGGAGGCTGCCGAGGCCTACAACGTGCTACACGACCCGCAGAAGCGCCAGCAGTATGACCAGTTCGGCTTCAGCGGTCCTATGGGCGGCGGCGGCTTCGACGGCTTCGGCGGAACGTCGATGAACATGGACGACATCTTCTCCATGTTCGGCGACATCTTCGGCGGCCACGGCTTCGGAGGCTTCAGGGCACGGCCAGGACAGCAGCAGCACCGCGGCAGCGACCTGCGACTGAAGGTGAAACTGAGCTATGAGGAAATAAGCAAAGGCGTGACGAAGAAGTTCAAGCTGCGTAAGGACGTGCCCTGCACCCATTGTCACGGCACAGGCGCTGAGGACGGCAGCACCAGGGAAAAATGTCCCACCTGTCACGGCTCGGGCTACATCACACACACCACGCAGAGCATCTTCGGCATGATGCAGACGCAAGGGGTATGTCCCACCTGTCAGGGCGAAGGGCAGGTCATCAAGAACAAGTGTCACCAATGTGGCGGCATGGGCATCGTGAAAGGCGAGGAAGTGGTGGAGATCAACATCCCCGCCGGTGTGGCCGAAGGTATGGTTGTCAACGTGCCCGGCAAGGGCAANNAGATGTGTATAAGAGACAGGTATGGTTGTCAACGTGCCCGGCAAGGGCAATGCGGGACAGCGCGGCGGTATCAACGGCGACATTCAGGTGTTCATTGAAGAGGAAGACAACGATACCTTCGTCAGGGATGGTAACGACCTGATATACAACCTGCTGCTCGACTTCCCTACAGCAGCACTTGGGGGCGAGGCCGAGATTCCCACCATCGACGGGAAAACGCTGAAGGTGAAGATCGACAGCGGCACACAGCCCGGCAAGACCATGCGCCTGAGGGGCAAAGGACTGCCTGCCGTGCAGGGCTACGGCTCGGGAACCGGCGACCTGGTGGTGAACATCAGTGTCTATGTGCCCAGAACCCTCTCGCGCGAAGAGAAAAAGGCGCTGGAGTCGTTCCGCGATAGCGATAACTTCAAGGGAGACAGGCAAACTAAGGACTCTATCTTCAACAAATTCAAAAACTATTTCAGCTGATGACATACAACGAGGCCATTGACTACTTGTTCAGTCAGACGGCAAACTACGAGAAGCAAGGTGTAAAAGGCTACAAGGCGAGCTTGGACGGGATGATGGCGCTTGACGAGCATCTTGGCCATCCGCACCGGCATTTCCGTTGTATCCACGTGGCCGGCACCAATGGCAAGGGCTCGGTGTCGCATAGCCTGGCAGCCCAGCTGCGTGTTGTCGGCTATCAAGTGGGCCTCTATACGTCGCCTCACCTGGTTGATTTCTGTGAGCGGATACGTCTCAACGGGCAGCCTATCCCACAGGACTATGTAGCGAAGTTCGTGGAGGACGAACGGGATATTCTGGAGCAGCTGAATCCCACCTTCTTCGAGATTACAACGGCGATGGCTTTCAAGTATTTCAGCGAACAGAATGTAGACATAGCTGTCGTTGAGGTGGGGTTGGGCGGACGCCTGGATTCCACCAACATCATCACGCCCATCCTGTCGGTCATCACGAATGTCTCGCTCGACCACACCCAGCTGCTAGGCTCTTCGATGGAGCAGATTGCGATGGAGAAAGCCGGCATCATGAAAAAGGGAGTGCCTTGCGTCGTCGGTGAGACGACACGCGAGACCCGTCCCGTCTTTGAGATGGTGGCCAGAGAGACAGGTACACCCGTCGTCTATGCCGAAGACAACAATTGGATTACGTCGGCTACCTGCCTGCCCGACGGCAGCGGGATCATGTACAAGACGGTGCATGGAAATGAGTTCAAGAGCGAGTTGGCAGGTACTTACCAAATCAAGAACACCAATACCATCCTTAATGCCATCCACCAGCTGATAGAGGCGGGCTATCTGAGTGACAGCAAGATCCCCGAGAACAACGAACACATCAAGCTGGAACTGAACCTGGCCTTCCAGAACATCTGCCTGCTGACGGGACTGAAAGGGCGCTGGCAGCGAGTGAGGGAGAATCCCACCGTGGTTTGTGACACAGGCCACAACGCCGGTGCCTGGCAATACCTGAGCAAGCAGCTGGAGAACGTGAAATGCAGCGAACTGCGCATTGTATACGGGATACTGGAGGACAAAGACATCTACGGCATCCTGCAGATGCTGCCCAAGAAAGCCACCTACTACTGGACGAAAGGAACGACCAAACGGGCGTTCCCCGAGACCTCGCTGAAGGTGTTTGGCGAGCAGGTGGGCCTGCGCGGCAAATGCTATCCCACGGTGGCCGAAGCATACCGTGCCGCCATTGAAGGAGCTAGCAAAGACGTCTTCATTTTCGTGGGTGGAAGCACATACGTGGTGGCAGATTTCCTGAAAACACGCCTGTAAACACGCATTTAGTTATCTTTAACACCATTTTTTGCCGATATGCTTGCGCATGTCGGCTTTTTTGCGTATTTTTGCAACTAGATTGTAACTAAAACCCAAGTATTATGGCAACATTAACAGAAAATGCGAACCTTTGTGGTCTGAAGCGCGAAGACTTCCAGACCACTATCAATGGACGTAAGACCGATCTTTACATTCTGCGTAACCGTAAAGGCTACGAAGTAGCAATCTCCAACTATGGCGGTGCCATCTGTGCTATCATGGTGCCCGACAAGGATGGGAAAGTGGGTAACGTGATCCAGGGCTACAGCAGCATCCAGCAGCTGCTTAATGCTCCCGAGCCGTTCCTCTCCACCCTCATCGGACGCTGGGGTAACCGCATCTGCCGTGGGCAGTTCACGCTCAACGGCAAGGAGTACCAGCTGGCCATCAACAATGGTGTCAACCACCTGCACGGCGGTCCCACCGGCTTCCATGCACGCGTCTGGGATGCCAAGCAGATGGGTCCCCGCTCGCTGGCCCTGCATCGTGTCTCTTCATACGGTGAAGAAGGCTTTACCGGCGAGGTGGACATCACCGTGGAGTTCACCTGGAGTGACGACAACGAGCTCATCCTGGAGTACATGGCCTCTACCAACAAGAAGACCATCATCAACCTGACGCATCATGCCTTCTTCTCATTGGCAGGCACAGCCGACCCCACACCGACTATTGACAACCAGATAATGGAAATCAATGCCGATTTCTACGTTCCCACCGACGAGACAGCCATTCCCACCGGTGAGATCCTCAAGGTCGAGGGCACGCCTTTCGATTTCCGCACACCGAAACCCATCGGGCAGGATATCAATGCCGACCACGAGCAGATAAAGTTTGGCAACGGCTTCGACCACAACTATGTGCTGAACAAGCGCGAGGAGGGTGAGCTGAGCTTCGCTGCCAGAATCACCGATCCGATAAGTGGCAGAACCTTAGAGTGCTACACCACGGAGCCTGGCGTACAGCTTTATACTGGAAACTACCTCACCGGCGACTACAAGGGAGCCAATGGCGCCACCTTCCCGCGCCGGTCGGCCGTTTGCCTGGAGTGCCAGCACTTCCCCGACAGCCCCAACAGGCCCTACTTCCCCAGCGTGGTGCTGAATCCCCACCATCGCTACAAGCAGAAGACAATCTATAAGTTCGGCGTAGCTGAGTAACCAATCAAAACAACATTTCTTTCTTATGGCACAAGAAAAGAACAACAGCAAACTGATTGCTATCATTACGATGTGTTTCATCTTCGCGATGATCAGCTTCGTAACGAATATGGGTGCTCCGTTTGGCAACATCTGGGGATTCAAGTATGAATTCGCCGCCTCCTGGGGTAACCTCATGAACTTTGTCGCCTATCTCTTCATGGGCATTCCCTCGGGTATGCTGCTGAAGAAAATCGGCTACAAGAAAACTGCTCTCATCGCCCTGCTTGTGGGTATTGTGGGCCTTGCCCTGCAATATCTCTCCAGCATCTACGGCGACGACATCAAAGTGAACGAGGTGGGCGGAACGGTCGTTGCCCTCAACCTCTATATCTACCTGCTGGGCGCCCTCGTCTGCGGCTTCTGTGTCTGTATGCTCAATACGGTGGTGAACCCCATGCTCAACATGCTGGGAGGCGGTGGCAACAAGGGCAATCAGCTCATCCAGGTAGGCGGCACGCTTAACTCGCTGACGGCAACGCTCACCCCGCTACTAGCTGGCCTGCTCGTTGGTACCGTCACTGAGAACACTTCTATGACCGATGTGTCGCCCCTGCTGTTCATCGGTATGGCCGTGTTCGCCATTTCGTTCGTTATCATCAGCCGCGTGGATATTCCCGAGCCCAACATGGGAAAGAGCGAGTCGCTCATGGACTCGATGAAGGGTGCCCTGCGCTTCCGTCACCTCATCCTGGGGGTCATCGCCATCTTCTTCTATGTGGGCGTCGAGATTGGAATCCCGATGGAGCTGAACTTCTACGTGACGAACATGGGATGGGAAGGCTCTGCCAAACTGGGCGGTACGCTGGCTGCCAGCTACTGGTTCATGATGCTCATCGGCCGTTTCTCGTCGACCCTTATCTCGGGTAAGGTGAGCACGAAGACGCAGATGACCTGTGTGTCGACCGTTGCCATCATCCTGCTGCTCATTGCCATCTTCCTGCCTGAGAGCGTATCCATTGACATCAGCGGACACGCCGTCCCCATGAAGGTGTTCTTCATTGCTGCCTGCGGTCTCTGCACCTCCATCATGTGGGGTGGTATCTTCAACCTCTCTGTTGAAGGACTGGGCAAGTACACCGAGGCTGCTTCCGGCATCTTCATGATGATGGTTGTAGGCGGTGGACTGATGCCCTGGCTGCAAGACATCATTGCCAAGTCGACTGACACCATCTCCAGCTACTGGCTGCAGGTAGGAATGGTGGCCTACATCCTGTTCTATGCCCTCATCGGCTGCAAGAACGTGAATAAGGACATCAAGGTGGATTAAACTTGAAGTTATCATCAGAGATTCAAAATTATTAATATTATTAACCANNCCTCAAATCTTAAACCTCAAATCAAAATGGATATTGAATTCGTAAGAAGCCGTTTTATCAAGCATTTCGATGGTCAAACTGGAAATGTATACCATTCACCCGGACGTATTAACCTGATTGGTGAGCATACCGACTATAACGGTGGCTTCGTGTTCCCCGGTGCAGTAGACAAGGGCATCATGGCTGAGATGCGTGCCAACGGAACCGAAGATACGGTGATGGCCTACGCCATTGACCTGAAGGACCGCGTTGATTTCCACCTGGACGATCCCGCAGGCCCCCGTGCCAGCTGGGCCCGTTATATCTATGGTATCGCCAAGGAGATGCAGAAGCTGGGCGTTCCCGTGAAGGGCTTTAACATCGCTTTCGCCGGTGATGTGCCCCTTGGTGCCGGCATGTCGTCATCCGCCGCTATGGAGAGCTGCTTTGCCTGTGGCCTGAACGACATCTTTGGTGAGAACAAGGTGAGCCAGTGGGATATGGTGCTGGCTGGACAGGCTACTGAGCATAACTACTGCGGCGTGAACTGTGGCATCATGGACCAGTTTGCCTCTGTCTTCGGTAAGGCCGGCTGCCTGATGCGCCTCGACTGCCGCTCACGTGAGTTCGAATACTTCCCGTTTAAGCCCGACGGCTATCGTCTGGTGCTGCTCAACAGCAAGGTGAAGCACGAACTGGCCGGCTCGCCCTATAATGACCGTCGCAACAGCTGTGAGAACGTCGTGAAGCACATTGCTGCCAAGCATCCGGAGGGCAAGTTCGAGACCCTGCGCGACTGCACTTGGGAGCAGCTGGAGGAAGTACGCGCCGAGGTTGGCGAAGAGGACTACAGTCGTGCACACTTCGTACTCGGTGAGAAAGACCGCGTGCTTGCCGTTTGTGACGCTTTGCTGGCCGGTGACTATGAGACCGTGGGCCAGAAGATGTATGAGACCCACTATGGCCTGTCGAAGGAGTATGAGGTGAGCTGCGAGGAACTGGACTACCTGAACGACATCGCCAAGGAGAACGGAGTGACCGGCAGCCGCATCATGGGCGGTGGCTTTGGCGGATGCACCATCAACCTGGTACGTGCCGACCTGTACAACAAGTTCATCGCCGATGCCAAGCAGAAGTTCGCTGCCAAGTTCGGCCACGAGCCCGAGGTCATTGATGTAGTCATTGGCGACGGCTCGCGTAAGCTCTGTTAGTACAAGCCCCCTGAGTCAGGGGGTTGGGGGTCTGAACAAGCGCAGATGCCCAGCCCCCTGACTTTATCTGTAGCATAATACTAAACTGTCTGACAAACGCTTGTTCAGACCTCCATCTCCCCCTTACTTTTGGGGGACAGACAAAATGTTTCAAATAGACCGCTCCTACATAGAGTCTGTAAACCTAGAGTCCCTGCAGAGCAGGATATGGGACATCCGTACAGACCACCAAAATGACCCGACATTGCCCAAGATAGAAAACTATGGCATCACGGAAGAATCGTTTGAAGCCTATCTGGAAAAGAAACAGAAGTTCGAAGACTTCAAGGATACTTGGCGCAATCGCCGGTTGCTAGTCTTTGGCTCAGTGTTCCTGTTGACAGTGGCGGCGTTCAGCCTTTTCTTCCGGGGCATGACGTGGGAAGCCTACACTACGGCCTTTTTGCTCTGTATGCTTATTTATATGGTATATATGACGATTGTGGCATTTCGGGGTAGACAGTTTCAGCATAACCCGAATGAAACATTCATCAAGGCGCTGCTCTACTGGGATGACAATAGGGAACAGGCTTAAGGTATCATTGCCAAGAGCTTTTTACACCATACTGTTTGTTTCCGCTATGTTCGGATGTTCAGGCAAAGAGGAATCCTCTTCGCCTGATTATTATGACGACCCCTTCCTGACCTCTCTACCCGGTATAGAGTCCTCTGATTCGACGGAACGCCAGAAACTGATTCGGGCAGAGATTGATTACTATCTGGAGCGTCATGACCCGCAGGATGAAGGCTTCGATATGGTTGTGCGCTATGCCGAGTACGGAGATTCGTCGATGGCCGTCTATCTGCCGCCTGGTCGTATGTCGTTGAGAAACCTCTTGCCATTACAGCATGGGAAAGTGATGGTGAAGGACTCATTGGGACGCTTGGTAGTAGGGCGTTTTCAGGCAGACACACTTCTCAGCGGCGTGCGTATCGATACTACCGGGATATATGCCGGCATGATGAACCGGCGCGGAGAGGCATCCGGTCACGGCTTCTGCCGCCTGGCCGACGGAACTTACTATGAGGGGCATTGGGAGAACGACATGCGCGATGGCTACGGGCTTAGCATCTCTACAAACCACCTGAAAGTGGGAACCTGGAAACAAAACAGGTTTAGGGGAGAGCATGTCAGCCATCATAGCAACCGTATTTACGGCATCGACGTGTCACGCTATCAGCACGACAAGGGACGGCGGCATTATGCCATAGACTGGAGCCGCATGCGCATCGCTCATCTTGGGAAACGTATTGACAAGGAATGCGTGCAGGACAAAGTGGACTATCCCGTGTCGTTTGCCTACATCAAATCAACAGAAGGTATCACCATCGAGAACAAATACTACTATTCCGATGACGCAAACGCACGGAAGAGCGGTATCCCGGTGGGAGCATACCATTTCTTCTCAACCAAGACGTCGCCCGAGGAGCAGGCCATGCATTTCTTGCAGTACACCCGCTTCAGGAAAGGTGACCTGCCTCCCATGCTCGACATAGAACCCACAGACCGACAGATAGAGGAGATGGGAGGTCCGACCGTGCTTTTCGACAATATCCGCGAATGGCTCGACATAGTGGAACGGCAGACAAAGACCCGGCCTCTGCTATATATCAATCAGCGCTTCGTCAACAATTATCTGCCCCTTGCCCCAGACTTGAAGGAAAACTATCACTTCTGGATTGCCCGTTATGGCGAGTATAAACCCGACATTCATCTGGACATCTGGCAGTTGTGTGGCGACGGACGCGTCCAGGGTATCATTCCCGAAGTAGACCTAAACGTGTTCAACGGCTACCAAGGGCAATGGGAAGACTTCCTATGTAGGTTTACTATACCTTAGTTTAGAAAAATTATGGCCAAATAATTGGTCATGTCGAAATAAAAGTGTAATTTTGCACCCGTATTTCAGACATAAGATAACAAACCACATAAACATTCAGAAATTATGAAGAAGTACAACTTCAACGCAGGTCCTTCGATGCTTCCCCGCGAAGTCATCGAGGCAACAGCTCAACAGTGTCTAGACTTCAATGGCTCAGGTCTCTCCCTCATGGAGATCAGCCATCGTGCAAAGGATTTCCAGCCCGTCGTCGACGAGGCAGTGGCTCTGGTGAAAGAGCTTCTCCAGGTGCCAGAGGGTTATTCCGTCATCTTCCTCGGCGGCGGTGCCTCGCTGGAGTTCTGCATGATACCCTATAACTTCCTGATTAAGAAGGCTGCCTATCTGAACACAGGCGTTTGGGCCAAGAAGGCCATGAAGGAGGCCAAGCTCTTCGGTGAGGTGGTCGAGGTGGCCAGCTCGGCAGATGCCAATTATACGTTCATTCCTAAAGACTGGACTGTTCCTGCAGATGCCGACTACCTGCATATCACGACCAACAACACCATCTATGGAACTGAGATTCGCAAGGACCTCGATGTTCCTGTACCCCTGATTGCCGATATGTCGTCCGATATCTTCAGCCGTCCCGTCGACGTGAAGAAATATGATGCCATCTATGCCGGTGCCCAAAAGAACCTGGCTATGGCCGGTGTTACCATCATCATCCTGAAAGATGAGAAACTGGGCAAGGCTCCCCGCGAGATCCCCACTATGCTCGACTATCGCACCCATGTGGATAAAGGCTCCATGTTCAACACGCCTCCCGTGGTGCCCATCTACTGCGCCCTTGAGAATCTTCGCTGGATTAAGAAGCAAGGCGGCGTAGAGGCTATGGACAAGCTGGCTCAGCAACGTGCAGAGATCGTCTACGGTGAGATTGACCGCAACAAGTGTTTCGTGGGCACGGCCAAGGAAGAAGACCGTTCGCTGATGAACCTCTGTTTCGTGATGGCTCCCGAGTACAAGGAACTGGAAAAGGACTTCCTTGACTTCGCCGTCAGCAAGGGTATGGTTGGCGTAAAGGGACATCGCAGCGTGGGTGGATTCCGTGCCAGCTGCTACAACGCACAGACCATCGAGGGCGTCAATGCACTCGTTGCCTGCATGAAGGAGTTTGAGGCTAATCATTGACCATTGACCATTGAAAGAAATGAAAGTTTTAGTTGCAACAGAGAAGCCTTTCGCAGCAGCTGCTGTGAATGGTATTAAAGCAGAAATAGAGGCAGCCGGCAACGAGCTCGTGCTGCTGGAGAAATATACTGAAAAGGCACAGTTGCTCGACGCTGTGAAGGATGCCGATGCCCTGATCATCCGCTCGGACAAGGTAGACGCAGAGGTGCTTGACGCTGCCAAGCAGCTGAAGATCGTGGTGCGTGCCGGTGCCGGTTACGACAATATCGACTTGGCTGCTGCTACAGCCCATGGGGTCGTGGCTGAGAACACACCCGGACAGAATGCCAACGCCGTTGCAGAGCTGGTATTCGGACTCCTGGTATTTGCCGTACGACAGTTCTATAATGGCAAGGCCGGCACTGAGCTGTTGGGAAAGAAGCTGGGCATCCTTGCCTT
>LXOW01297895.1_pt1 | contig 12821 bp, 13 predicted proteins | sample 1368591 | NCBI WGS metagenome assembly LXOW01 (sample SAMN04884650, study PRJNA319009) | bovine gut metagenome | isolation source: Cow rumen | host: Bos taurus | place: Italy: Legnaro (PD) | collected 2014-07-09
CGCAGGTACTATCCGAGCAATAAACACCCACGCTCTCAACGAGAGCTAACACCACCCACACCCCAGCCCCATAAACTATACCAGCTAAACCAGCCCAAAGCAGCATACCAAGCTCTCCAAGAGAGCAAGAATAATAGCTCAGAGGCTGAGCTTGGAAAGAGAGGAAAAACATAATGCAAATCACTGAGGCGTTCAAGGACAAGACATTAGTCATAACAGGAGGAACCGGCAGTTTTGGAAGTACCGTCCTGAAGCACTTCCTGACCACAGACATCAAATCAATCCGAATCATTTCAAGAGATGAAAAGAAGCAGGACTGGATGCGTCATACATTGCAATCAATGTTTCCAGATTATGCTTCCAAGGTCGATTTCTATATTGGAGATGTTCGCAACCTCGATTCCGTCCGAGATGTGATGTATGGCGCTAATTATGTTTTCCACGCTGCTGCACTTAAGGAAGTCCCTTCTTGTGAGTTCTTCCCGGTAGAAGCTGTGAAGACCAACATCCTGGGGACGGATAACGTTATCACAGCGGCTGTAGAAAATAAGGTCGAGAGAGTTGTGTTCTTGTCTACCGACAAAGCAGCGTATCCGATCAATGCGATGGGCATGAGCAAGGCTTTAGGCGAGAAAGTTGTCGGGGCAAGAGCACAGTCGGCATTTGATAGATCCGGGACAGTCCTTTGCTGCACCAGATACGGTAATGTTATGTGTTCAAGAGGCTCTGTTATTCCTCTCTTCATTGACCAGATAAAGAACAAGAGACCCATTACGATTACCGACCCGAACATGACCAGGTTCCTTATGAACCTTGATGAAGCTGTGGATCTGGTTGCTTTCGCCTTTGAGCATGCTGAACCGGGTGACCTCTTCATCCAGAAGGCGGATGNNAAGAAGATAATAGGCACCCGTCATGGAGAGAAGCTCTACGAAACGCTGATGACCAGGGAAGAAAGACTGAGAGCTACAGATATGGGACATTATTTCAGGATAGCTCCCGATGGCAGAAGCCTGAACTATGATAAGTTCTATGTTGAAGGACAGGTCTTAACCGAGGGCGACGAGGCGTATACCTCTCATAACACAAATCGTCTCGACGTGGATGGCGTTGTCAAAAAGATCATGGGAACAGATTACGTTAAAGAAGAACTGGAAGGACGGCCACATGCTGTTGAGGCGTAATCAAACCGCTTGACAACCTGCTTATAATACAGATAAAAACCTATCACTCGATAGGATCGGTGGAAGGACAATACATAATGCAATATCCAACTTGGAAAGAAAACGGCAAGATAAAACTGATGATCATTGTAGGCACAAGACCTGAGATTATCCGGCTTGCCGCTGTAATTAAAAAATGCAGGAAGTATTTTGATACTATCCTTGTTCACACGGGACAGAACTATGACTATAATCTCAATGGCGTGTTCTTCAAGGATCTCGGGTTAGCTGATCCGGAACTGTATCTTGATGCGGTTGGTGCAGACCTCGGTGAGACGATGGGAAATATCATCGCAGCAAGCTATAAGGCGATGGTAGAGCTAAAGCCGGATGCTGTGCTGGTACTCGGAGATACAAACAGCTGCCTGACTGTGATCGGTGCGAAGCGTCTGCATATTCCGATTTTCCATATGGAAGCCGGGAACCGCTGTAAAGATGAGTGTCTGCCGGAGGAAACGAACAGACGGATAGTTGACATAATATCTGATGTAAACCTCGCCTATTCCGAGCATGCGAGGCGTTACCTGGCCGACTGTGGTCTGCCAAAGGAAAGAACATATGTGACCGGATCCCCGATGGCAGAGGTTCTGACGGAGAACCTTTCCCAGATTCAGAACAGCGACATTCACGCTCGTCTCGGCTTAGAGAAGGGCAAGTATATCCTGCTTTCGGCTCATCGGGAAGAGAACATAGATACTGAGAAGAACTTCACCAGTCTTTTCACAGCGATCAATGAAATGGCTGAGAAGTACGATATGCCGATTCTGTACAGCTGTCATCCGAGATCCAGGAAGCGTCTGGAAAGTAGTGGATTCCAGCTCGATTCTCGTGTCATTCAGCATGAGCCTCTCGGATTCCACGACTACAACTGCTTGCAGATGAATGCGTTTGCAGTTGTGTCAGACAGCGGTACTCTGCCGGAAGAGTCCAGTTTCTTCACATCCATCGGCCATCCAATCCCGGCTGTGTGCATTCGCACCTCTACTGAACGTCCGGAAGCATTGGACAAGGCGTGCTTTATTCTCTCTGGCATCGATACAAAGGGGCTGCTTCAAGCAGTAGATACGGCTGTGGAGATGGTTAAAGAAGAAAAGAATGGCGGGGCGATCCCTGTCCCGGATTACACCGATATCAATGTGTCTGATAAGGTCGTGAAGATTATCCAGTCCTATGTCGGTGTGGTCAATAAGATGGTATGGAGAAAAGACGTATGAAGATTCTCGTAACAGGCTCCGCCGGTTTCGTCGGGAGAAACCTTGTGGAGAACCTGAAAAATGTAAGAGATGGTAAGAACAGAACGAGGCCAAATCTGTCTATTGGGACCATCTATGAATATGACAGAAACAACAGCTTAAAGGAACTGGATGAGTACTGTTCAGACTGTGATTTCGTTTTCAATCTCGCCGGTGTGAATCGTCCACTGAATCCGGCAGAATTTAAGGCGGGCAACTTCGGATTTGCAAGCACGCTGCTGGACACACTAAAAAAGCACGGGAATAAATGCCCGGTGATGCTGAGTAGCAGCTTGCAGGCGACGCTCGCCGGACGTTTCGGCACATCCGAGTACGGCCTGAGCAAAAGAGATGGCGAGGAGTTGTTCTTCAGTTATGCCGCCGAGACCGGTGCGACCGTCTATGTCTATCGCTTCCCAAATCTCGTCGGTAAGTGGGTACGTCCAAACTATAACTCTGCTGTAGGTACATTCTGTAACAACATCGCTAACGATCTGCCGATCACTGTCAACGATCCGTCAGTTGAGCTGGAGATGCTGTTCATCGATGATCTGATCGAAGAGATGTATGATGCGATGGAAGGACATCCACACCGTGCTGAGTACCCCGCAGTTGACGAGGTTGTGGATGGCATTAAGTACGATGGTTTGACTCCTCACCCGGTTGAAGACGGTCGGTATTGCTATGCACCGGTAACACACAAGGCCACCCTGGGGCAGATCGTAGATTTGCTCCACATTTTCCATGAGCAGCCGCAGAACCTTGTGATGCCGACTATAGCTCCAGGATCCTTCGAGAAGAAGCTTTACAGCATGTATCTGTCTTACCTGCCGAAGGAGAAGGTTGCGTTTGATCTGAAGATGAATGTGGATGACCGAGGAAGCTTCACTGAACTGCTGAAAACGGTTGACCACGGACAGTTTTCTGTGAATATCTCCAAACCGGGCATCACGAAGGGGCAGCACTGGCATAACAGCAAATGGGAGTTCTTTATTGTGGTTGCCGGTCATGGACTGATCCAGGAGCGGAAGATCGGAACTGACGAAGTATTCGAATTTGAAGTGAGCGGAGAGAGGATTCAAGCCGTTCACATGCTTCCTGGTTATACGCATAACATTATTAATCTGAGTGAAAAGGAAAACCTTGTTACTGTCATGTGGGCAAACGAGATTTTTGATTCTAATCATCCAGATACATTTGGAGAGCCGGTTTGATCCCGNNGGAGACAGTTATGGGCCGTGAACAAAAACACCTAGAGCATAAGCGACAAGCTGAAAAGTTAATGAATGAGCTGCTCGATGGAGTTGTGGCTATCTGGACAGAAGCAGAGGAGCCACAATTGAACACGGTATCGGAGGAGTTGGAGATGTCGGCGGCGAAAGTGCGGATGTTGCTGATCACAGCCGGCGTGAGGGACAACACCACCTACTACGAAAACATTACCACAGATACAGTCCTGCGATTGTGGAGGGAGAAGAAGAGTGTCAAAGAGATCGCAGCCAAAACAAATCTCTCCATCTCATCCATCTCGGGTTATCTCCCACATTCGAAAACTGTTTACTTGTGAACTTCCAGAAGAAAGTATCACTCAATCAGTAGCCTGCTCTCAAAGCCTTGAAAAATTAAGTTTTTTTGGTAGAAAACTATTGAAAATGTGGCATGGATATAAAATGGACCCTAGAAAATGGACACCTCAATTTTAAGGGGTCCCTTGTGTACAGACAGGCAAATTATGGATATATGGACGAGTCAGCGCGTGGATGTGCAGGAAGAAACACGAAGCAAGGCCAGAGAATGTGCGGCGAAGAAAGCATACGGTTTTTTGGTCAATAACGGATTGTGGATGAATCTGGCAGACGCTGAGATCACTCCTACGTTGGAAAATAGCATCAATCAGCTTCAGGAGCTTTACCAGAAGAAATATGTGGAGAAGCCGAAGTACACTATTCATGAAGATAACCCCGGATGGCATTGCGTCTGCACTTGCAGCGGGTTAGAGGGCTGGGGCAGGGCAAACGGCAAAACGCAAGCCAAGAAGAAAGCGGCGTTCATGGTTTTAGCTCGACTTATGAAAAGCGCCGGGTTTGCCACAAAAGAGATGGATGCTGCAATGTGGGAGAGCATGAGGATTTGCGAGTAAACAAATTGCTCAATTGTCGCCGCCGGGCTATCCTGTCGTCCGGCGGCGACACCGAGGCTCGATAAAGGGACAGGATGCAGCCTACATGAAAGACTACAATGTAGCTTGCGGTTTGGGACATGATATTCTCAAGTCGGGCGTCTCGTGACATGAGCTACTCCGGCTTCCAGGGCGCTATCTTCTCTGACGACGCCCAGAAACTGATCTTTGATTATACCAGTGGCGTTCCTCGCCTGATAAACAACGTCTGCCGCAACTCGCTGATCTATGCCTACCAGAACCGCCGTACCATTATTGACGACCGAATGGTGCAGCAGGTGATTGATGGCGAGACTTGACCATGGGCTTTACCCATGGGGAGGATAATGCAACGCAGGGGAGCGACATGAGTGCCCCATGGGGTTTGCCGGGAGCGATGTTAGCGCGTCGCTCTCTTTCCCCATTCTTCAGAGCCGATGACCGCCGACAGCTTAGCCCAGCGTCAATGACAAATTAGCCCGTCCGCCGGACGACAGGATAGCCCGGCGGCGACACTTGGTCATGCGAACAAGACGCACTTGGACAGACGGTGCTGCATTTCCCAATCAAACTGTGCACCGCCGAATGACAGGAGAGCATTCGGCGGTGCGTTCCGATTATTTATAAAACTCCCGATACCATTCCGCAAATCTGCGTAGTCCCTCACGGATACCAATCTTTGGGGTAAAGCCGTAGTCTCGTTCCAATCCGGTGCTGTCTGCGTAGGTGACAGGTACATCGCCGGGTTGCATACCAACGAGCTCGCGGTGGGCTTCAAAGTCATAGTCCTGCGGGAGCACGCCAGCGCGGACGAGTTCTTCCTGAAGCGTCGAAACGTAGTCAAGCAGATTCTCCGGCGTGCCACCGCCGATGTTATAGACGGCGTAGGGGGGGAGGGGAAGTCCGTCTTCACCAGTCTGCTTTTCCGGAGCACCCTGCATAACGCGATAGACTCCTTCTACGATGTCATCTACGTAGGTGAAATCCCGTTTGCAGTTGCCGTAATTGAAGATCTGAATGGTTTTCCCGGCGACAAGCTTCTGCGTTGCGGAGAAGTAGAACATATCGGGGCGTCCGGCGGGGCCGTACACGGTGAAGAAGCGCAGCCCAGTCGAAGGAATGTTATACAGCTTGGAATAGCTGTGCGCAAGTAGTTCATTGCTCTTTTTGGTCGCGGCATAGAGGGACACGGGATTGTCCACCTTGTCGTCGGTGGAAAAGGGCACTTTTTTGTTGCCGCCGTAGACCGACGAGGAGGAGGCGTAGACCAGGTGCTCCACCGGGTGATGCCGGCACGCTTCCAGAATGTTGTAGAAGCCAATGAGGTTGGATTCGATATAAACATCCGGATGGTCGATGCTGTAACGCACGCCGGCCTGCGCCGCGAGGTTCACGACGACAGCGGGCAGATAGGTCGAAAAGACTTCCTCAACCAACGCCTTGTCCGCAATCGAGCCCTTGATGAAAACGTGCTTGACCGGGGACTGCGCTGCGGCCTGTTCGATCAGGGAGAGTCGGTATTCCTTCAAGGCCGGGTCGTAGTAGTCGTTCATGTTGTCCAGGCTGATTACGGTGCCGCCCGTCATTTCGCTCAGCAGCCGCAGAACCAGATTTGCCCCGATAAAGCCGGGCGAACCGGTCACCAATATGGTTTTTCCGTTCAGTTCTATGTGTTGCTTCAAGGTTGGTCCCTCCAATACAATTCTCAGCGGTGAATATCTGCGTAGAGGTTATTCTTGTCATAGACACCTGCAGCGTATAGCGCTTTGAAACTTTCGACCACAGAGGCTTTGTCTTCCTGATAAGTGATTCCGAACCAGTCTGCGTCCGTGGAAAGGACCTCGACTTCGGTGCCCTGTTTCAGCAGGCCATCCATAATGATTGGGAGCAGATATTCGCTTTTTTGGGGATCAGGCAGGTTCTCCAAAAACTTCGGAAAGCCTTGCTCCAGTACCTCCATGAAGCATTCCGGGAAGCACCAGAAATTCATGGATACCAGAGCATCCATTGGAAGGCTCAGGCCGTTCGACTCAGCGCCTTCTGCGGTTTTGATGATGTTCCGGGTCTCGTCAATACCAACGAGTTTCCCGTCTTTTACTGTGCAGATCCCACGGGTGACCCCACCATTATCCGAGAGCGTGTTTTTTAATATGTAACCGACCAAGCCGTACCGCCCGGTTTTCAGGAATGCCGCGGCTTTTACAAAGCCGTCTTTTCCGTAGTAATCATCCGCGTTGATGACGGCGAATGGCTCTTTGAGCAAGCCCTTGCAGGCCAGGACTGCCTGACCGGTTCCCCAAGGTTTGACCCGGCCTTCTGGCACGGGAATCGGAACGTCAGTTAGGGACTGGAATGCATATCTGATTTCCACGCCGAGCGGCGCGCAGATCTTTTCAATCCGGTCACCGATCACTTCCCGAAAATCAGCCTCGATATCCTTCCGGATAATGAAGATGATTTTGTTGAAACCTGCGGCAATTGCGTCATGGATCGAGTAATCAATAATCAGTTCTCCGTTCGGACCAACTTGCGCCAATTGCTTAACGCCGCTTCCGTAACGGGCTCCGATCCCGGCGGCCAGAATCACTAAAGTTGTTTTCATAATGACGCCTTCTTTCTCTCTGCGGAAGTTTTTTCAGATAATGATTAATCTCTGCGGAAAAGGTCTCTGGTATAGACCTTTTCTTCTACGTCGTCAAGAATCGAGTCGTAGCGGTTGGCAATGATGCAGCCGCACATTTTCTTGAACTTCTTGAGGTCGTTCACGACCTTGCTGCCAAAGAAGGTGGTGCCGTCCTCCAGCGTCGGCTCATAGATGACAACCGTTGCGCCCTTTGCCTTGATGCGCTTCATGACACCCTGGATAGAGCTCTGGCGGAAGTTGTCGCTGTTGGCCTTCATGGTCAGACGGTACACGCCGACGATGATCTCCTTCTGCTGGCATTCCTTGTCGCTGGAGAAGGAGTCGTTGTTGCTGTAGGTTCCGGCAATGTCCATCACGCGATCCGCGATAAAGTCCTTGCGCGTCCGGTTGCTCTCCACGATGGCGCTCATCATGTTCTGCGGGACGTCTCGGTAGTTGGCGAGAAGCTGCTTGGTGTCCTTGGGCAGGCAGTAACCGCCGTAGCCGAAAGACGGATTATTGTAATAGTCGCCGACGCGCGGGTCGAGGCAGACACCCTTGATGATCTGCGCGGTGTTCAGCCCCTTAACCTCTGCGTAGGTGTCAAGCTCGTTGAAATAGGAGACGCGCAGCGCAAGGTAGGTGTTGACGAACAGCTTCGTGGCCTCGGCTTCGGTGTAACCCATAAACAGGGTTTCGACGGGGCTCTTGATTGCACCCTGCTGGAGCAGACCTGCAAAGGTGCGCGCGGAGGCTTCCGTGTTCTTGTCGCAGCCCACGATGATGCGGCTGGGGTAGAGGTTGTCGTACAGCGCCTTGGACTCCCGCAGGAATTCCGGGCTGAAAATGATGTTGTCCATGCCCAGCTTCTCCCGGACGGAGCGCGTGTAGCCGACGGGGATCGTGGATTTGATTACGACGGTCGGCTTGACCTCGCGCTTGGCAGTCGATTCCTTGATCAACGTGAGCACGCTCTCCACGGCGGAGCAGTCAAAGAAATTCTGCTTCGGATCGTAGTTGGTCGGTGCGGCCACAATGATATAATCGGCTTCCGCGTAGGCGGCCACCCCGTCCATGGTGGCGGTTAAATGCAGCTCCCGGGTTCCGGCCTTTGCTTCTGCCAGATACTTTTCAATGTACTCGTCCTGAATGGGGGAGACGTAGTTGTTCAGCTTTTCGACCTTCTCGGGGATAATGTCCACCGCGGTGACCTCATTGTGCTGCGACAGAAGGACGGCGAGAGACAAGCCGACGTAACCGGTTCCCGCGACGGTAATCTTGTATTGCTTCTCAACCGGGATAGAGGCCGTGGCCTCGGGATCGACGAACAGGGAGACTGGATCAAACGCCAACACGTCGGCAAGAGCCAGAAGCTGGTCAATCGAGGGCGTATAATCCTGTGCTTCCAGGCGGGACAGCATGGTTCGGTTAATGTTGGTCATATTCGATAATTGTACCTGCGTGATACCTTTTGTTTTACGATGAGATACTACAACTTCGGCAAGTAGCTTAAGCGAAATCTGTTTCATGGTGTTCTCCTTACAGAATGTTGTTAATTGTGACAAAAAGAGTGAGTAATTTGCCTTGATTAAATTATTCTATCATTATCGACAACACAAGTCAAGGGCTCTTTGAAAAAAATCTAAAACAAGAAATAATCTATATCAATTCCAATTAAACTATAGACAATCAAAGAGCTATATGATATAATTTTGCAAAAAGCACGGAGAGGAACGGTACTGATGAAAACCTTTTATCCGAGAACTTATACGGATGTACCAGCGAGTTATCCGCACCCGGAGAATACGGCATACCGTGTTTCAATAGGCGACGAAGAATGGAATGGTACTTTTGTCCAAGTGGTAAAGGTTCAGATGGTCTACGACGGGAATGTGGCCGGGCGGAAGAGCCCGTCATATCCCCTTGGCACGGACGATTGGGAACGGGTTTCGGATGAGATTGCAAAGCTGACGGAAAAGTACGCTACTCAGAAGCAGAAGATGGTGTTCATCCCTGCGAAGGACGCGGTGGTTATTCCGTTCAGCGAACGGATCGAACTGATCAAACGAATCCCATACGGAAAAATCGTGCGGGAGGAAGACCTCGACGACTATTTCAAACGGGCGTATAAGACCGATTCCTTCCGCTTCAGCGATACGTATCACCCGGTATATGATGAAAAAGGTGACGAGATTCCTTATTGGCGTGTCGTAGGCAAGGGCGGACGAGTGACGATGGGCAGTCGATTTACCTTCACCCGTGAACAGAAATGCGAGCGATTGGCCAAAGAAGGCGTTCCGACAGAACACTTTGGAACAGATCTTATTCGCGTGATTGATTTCAGACATTTCCTGCACGATCTTGAATCCATTTCTACTACCGAGATTATGTCAAGCGACAAAAGACGCTCGGAATCAGTAGTTCAAGAGCAGACAATTATAGATGGTGCTGATAAACTATCGACAGAAAGCGTGGCAACACGATGAACGAGACTTATCAAGAAGTATTTCACGTGCTTAGTAATGCGTTGTTTCCAAACTCAATGGAAGACCAGCACGTGGATAATTGGGAAGAGGTCTTCCAGGAGATGAAAGCACAATCTGTGGCGGCTCTCCCTTATGAGTGGCTGAAATTGCAAAGCGACAGTCAGAGCGAAATAATTGCTCGCTGGAAAAAATGGTGTCTACAATCGCAGACCCAATGGGTAAAACTGATGCACGGACAATCGCAGTTAATTTCGCTTTTGGAAGAAAACGAAATTGAATGTGTAGTCTTAAAAGGAGCTGCGGCCGCTATGGCCTATCCAAAGCCTTTTTTGCGTCAAATGGGGGACGTGGACTTCCTTGTAAAGCGACGCGACAGAGACAGGACTGCTCAACTCCTTGAGGAAAATGGATATGCGCTGACGGATGAGAAGGACGAGAAAGCCCATCACTATGGATATATCAAAAATGGAGTTCGTTTTGAACTTCACTGGAAAGTTGGCATCGTTCAAGATTCAGATGAAGTTCTTTTATCGCTTTTTGAAGAAGGAATTCGAAACCGAGAAATTAGGGATACAGATGGATATGCTTTTCCGGTTCTCCCAACGGACCTCAATGGTCTTGTTCTGATTTCTCACATCAATCAGCATCTGCGAAGCGGACTAGGCCTGCGGCAGATCATCGACTGGATGATGTACGTCCATCAGATACAAGACCTGTCTGATGATGTGTGGACGAAAAAACTGAGACCACTGCTTCAAAAAACCGGCATGGAGAAATTAGCCTTGTGCGTGACCGTCATGTGCCAGCGTTATCTTGGATTGCCAGAAACATTAGATGGTTGTGAAACGGTTGACATCAAGTTGTGCGATGAATTGATGGAATACATTATGGAGAAGGGAAACTTTGGTCGAAAAAGTGGGGAAACAGGTAAAATAGCTTCGGTGTATTTAGATATGTCTAACCCCGTTCGAATGGTCAAACGACTGCAGGCAGGAGGAATGTCAAACTGGAGCGCAGCCAGAAAACATGGCTATTTACGTCCGGTTGCGTGGCTATTTCAAATTGGACATATTAGCAAGCGATTAATCAAAAAACATATTACTCTCCAGGATATGGCAGAACAGCATACAGAAGGCGTAAAGCAGCGTGAACTGATTAAAAAACTGGGATTAGAAGTCAAACGAAGCATTGATATCGACGCTTGTGAAGGAAAGGACATATGAAAAACTATAATCGCCTTCTACTGATTTTGAAATACCTTCATGACAATACCGACGAGGATCATACCGCCTCGATCAAAGACATAAACGAGTATCTTGTAAATCATGATCTCGATGCAAACCGCAAGACCGTCGTCGAGTGCATAAACGAACTGCAAGAAGTCGGCTATGATATTTGCTGTGTCCGCAGTACGCAGAACCGCTACTATATGCGGACGCGTCCGTTTACTCTGGCGGAGGTGAAGCTGCTTGTTGACGCCATGCAATCCAGCCGCTTTATTTCAGAGGAGCAAAGCCGAGAGATTGTTGAGAAGCTCTCTACCATCGTCGGAGCCTACAAAAGAGACATACTGAAAAGGCATCTGTACATAGGGAGCCGGGCAAAATCAAACAATGAGCGGCTCACGGAATACGTTGAGAAGATTCAGCCTGAATTATTCACGCCAGTGTCGGTAAGGAGCCGAACGCTGGGAAAACACTGAGAAAAGCGAAAAAACGAGCTTTCACCCAAAAGATGAAGCCCGCAAGGTATGGAAAAGGGACTTCAAATTTGGTATAATGCAGTTACCACAACAAACAACAACCAAAGGAGAGAAGTCCCATGGCTATTGTAACAGGTACTGCGCTGGAAAGCAACAAAAATTTTCGTGTAAATTTCGACGGCGGCAACCTTTCTTCGGACGGGGGTCTGCTTCTGCTCAAGGAGTTCTATCACAAGCTTGGCGTCAAGTCGCTGCTCAAGAAGCATTTCCACACAACCGACTCTGCTTCCTTCCGAATCCACAAGGATCATGAGAACCTTTTGCAGATGCTCTATCAGATTACAGGCGCCTACTTTCAAGACGATCACGCCGACAGCTTGAGAAACGATCCAGTTCTAAACGCTGTCATTGGCAAAACCACCTTGGCTTCGCAGCCCACCCTGTCCCGTTTTCACAACCGTACGGCTGCTTGCGGATAGGACAGTTGAGCTTGGATACATAGATTCCATATGCTTAATCCATCATCAGAAATTTCCTATGGTTTCCAGTAGATTGTGTTGGAAAACTGCGGTATAATGGTCACAAAGGGGCTGTGAAAAAAGTCCCTAAAGAAACAAATGGCTCCTAGGCTCAAAAAGGGCTTGGGAGTCATTCGTTTTTGTGGTATAGTAGTATCAACTCATGCATATGCATTCGCATATCCAGAAATTTCGTTAAAGAAATGACAGACGGTCAAGTCAAGCGACTTGACCATTTTTTCTTCGATCCACGTGGCGTTCGCGGTGCGAAGAGAGAAAAAACCAGCAGATACGTAACAAATTGCACACTGTACGCGGAAATGACATAGATGACGTTCTGTTATATACAAATAGCTGTATTCCGCTGAAATTGATGAAAAATATTTCATTTTTGTATTGCGAAATAGCTGCCTGTGTGTTATTATACACATGTATAATTCTTGGTTGGCACAATACATGTAAATGAAATGAAACAGCGTTTGTCGGCCAACGCGTAAACGCCAAACGAGGCGGCTTGTTCGCTGTAGACTCTTGGAGGTGATTCGAATTAGTGAATACTTCGGATATGAGGCTTGAAGACTAAAACCTCAAGTTAAGGCACGTTTCCTGCCGATTAGGGCGGGAAGAAAGGAAAGCTGAAATCGAAAGGAGGAACTTGTAATGAAGTTTAGGAGAGTATTAAGTATTGTTCTGACTCTTTGCATGTGCATTTCCTACTTCCCCGGCGTGGTTTACGCAGAAGGGGAGGGCGGAAGCGCGGAATTACCTACAGCGTCTACGACTGAGTTGGAGAACAAGACGGTGCAGGCCGTCATTCAAGAATCAGTGCAAGAAGTGACGCTTGATGCACTGTATGAGTTTAGCTTTGGCCAGGGCGAA
>LXOW01345468.1_pt1 | contig 12821 bp, 12 predicted proteins | sample 1368591 | NCBI WGS metagenome assembly LXOW01 (sample SAMN04884650, study PRJNA319009) | bovine gut metagenome | isolation source: Cow rumen | host: Bos taurus | place: Italy: Legnaro (PD) | collected 2014-07-09
AATGCAGAGAACTGGAAGCCTTATCACTCTCTCGGACAGTGCTGGTATGCATCTGTTGGTATTAAGTATTTCTTCAACTAAAATATGTCTGACAATATGAAATTAAGATATTTCCTTCCCCTGTTCGTAGCTATCGTAGCTATGTTCACGGGCTGTTCAACAGATCAGGATAGAGCCTATCTCGGTGAGATCCGTCTCTCTCAATCCTATGTCGCACTTAATACTGCAGGCGGTTCTACTCAGGTGACAGTAACTGCTTCTGACAGTTGGACCGTTGTTGCTGATGGCATTCCTTCATGGCTTACTGTATCGCCTATGAGCGGCAGTGCCGGAGAGTCAACCTTGACCTTCTCTGCTCAGGCAGCTGAAGGCCGCACGGCTACGGTGAAGATCAACTGTGGTAACAAGACTCAGGAGGTGAACATCATCCAGGGTATTGCCAAGGTGTCGACTGCTACTTGTGCACAGGTGATTGCAGGTCCTGACTCCAAGACTTATCGTGTCACTGGTACCGTGACAGGTATCGCCAATACCACTTATGGTAACTGGTACATGAACGATGGCACAGGTGAACTTTACATCTATGGTACACTTGACAAGAACGGTAGGGATGGACAGAACAATTCTATCGCTGCCTGGGGTATCGAAGTGGGTGATGAGCTGACCGTCGAAGGTCCGAAGACAACCTACAACGGTACTGTAGAGCTGGTGAACGTGGCTGTGGTGAAGATCAATAAGTCGCTCATCAAGGTCGATTCTCTGACGGTCAACGGTGAGAAGACAGATCTTTCTAAGAATCCTCTGCCACTGGAGGGTGGTAACGTGAAGGCTCATATTACCTGCAAGGGCGACGGTATCAATGTAGAAATCCCTGCCGACGCTAAGGAGTGGCTCTCTATCGATGCTGTCTCTTCTAAGACTGTTACCTTCAAGGCTGCTGCCAATAAAGGTGGCGACCGCAATACGACTGTTACCCTGAAGACCTATAGTGGCGGTAAGGAATACTCTTCACAGTTTGCTATCTATCAGGCTGGCGCTATCATCGACGCTTCTGTAGCAGAGTTCCTTGCTGCAGAGGTGGGTGACACGCAGTATCGCATCAAGGGCGTAGTAATGAGTCTCTATGAGAGCGACAAGCAGGGTAAGAGCTTCTACATCAAGGACTTCAGCGGTGAGACACTGGTCTATCGTGCAGAAGGCTTCCTCGATGCAGGTATTGAGGTTGGTGATGTTGTAGAGGTACTCGGTAAGCGCGGGGCCTATAAGGAAACGCCACAGATGGTCAACGGTACTTGCACGCTGCTCTATGACGTGGAGGAGGTTACTATCGAGGAGTTCCTGTCGAAACCTGACAACAAGAATGTTTGGTACATGGTCACTGGTAAGATTAGCTCACTGCTTGGCAGCAATGGCAAGGAGAATGACTATGGCAACCTCTATATCACCGATGGTACCAATGAACTCTATGTCTATGGCACCTATCCCGGATGGGGTGCTACGGGCGATGCCCGCAAGTTCTTCATAGCCGACAACGGTATTGAGGTGGGTGACGAGATTACAATTATTGGTTATAAAGATACTTATAAGGATCTCGTTGAGCTCTGTGGCGGTGTATGCTTCTCGTTCAAGAAGGCTAACGCTGAGTAATTCCTTTACGTATAATATTTACTCCCGGTGCCGTATTGGCATCGGGAGTACTTTTACCTAAAACATGATTATCAGATGAAAAGACTATTCTTATCCACGATGTTCCTACTGTCGGTTCTGGTTTTATGGGCACAGGATCAGAGTGTTCTTTCCTATTATCAGGCTGCAGATGGAAAGAAGGGTGCTGAGTTGAAGACAGCCTTGTTTCAGATTATCAGCCCTCATGAAGTGCAGAGTTACACACCTGGTGTCTGGAATGCTATCAATAGCTATGATATCCGTCCTGATGGCAAGATATGGGATATCTATTCTGGAATTTCCAACTTTACACCGAAGGACGATCAGGATAAAGGAGTGGATATCGATGAGGAAGGCGTAGTCTATAATCGTGAGCATGCGATGCCCAAGAGTTGGTTCAATGAGGGTTCTAATGCCACAGACTATCCGATGTACACTGATCTCCACCATCTGTTCCCTACCGATCGTTACGTCAACACTATGCGGTCTAACTATCCTTACGGTGAAATCGACCCATCGACCAAACCCACGAAGCAGTCAGCAGACGGTTTTTCGAAGTTTGGCATCTGTGATCCTGCTATTGGCTACACCGTGGTGAATGGAAAGGCTCGTGTCTTTGAACCTAACGACGAATATAAAGGTGATTTGGCCCGTGTCTATTTCTATATGGCCACCTGTTACGAGGCTTATAAGACAGAAGGTGGTAAGGACCGCAGCCCGAAGAACTGGAAGAGCGATATGCTTACCAGCGACATCTACCCCTTCTTCACGGATTGGGCATTGAAGATGCTTTTGCGCTGGGCTGCTGAGGATCCTATCAGCGAGAAAGAAATCAAACGCAACGAGGCTATCTACGACATTCAGAAGAATCGCAATCCCTTTGTTGATTATCCAGGCTTGGAACAGTATATCTGGGGCAACAACATGGATGTGCCTTTCAGCTATGATCACTATGCGGAGCCCGCTACGGCTATCTCTAACATCCATCATGAGATGCAGCCTGCCTCAGACCGTATCTATGATCTCAAGGGGCGCAGCGTGAATGGTGACAAGCCTCGCAAGGGTATCTACATTCGCCGTGGCAAAAAGGTCGTGATCAGGTAATTGCTCATTGAGACTATTCGAGTCGTCATGTTTGCCAATGCACATCCCTAAACGCTATCTACTCTATCAACAGAAATATATTGCACCATATGTCAATATGCTGCTCCAGGTGGTCTCTTTCTTTGCCCATCTGGCAGCTCTTGCTTTAATCGTCTGTGCAACATTGGAGTTTGGCTTTGAACTGTCTGCTCAGTTGAGACATGAATTCGCCTGGCTCTATTTCTGTGTATGGATAACGTTTCTGGTGGATCGTATCAGTCACCTGATACTGAAGAAGAGTATTTACTGGAAGTCGGAATACAGTTTCTGGGGGTGGGGCGTCAATGCACTTCTGACACTGACGCTGTTACCTATCATTGTCAAAGTCCTGGGGATTGATGATAGCACCGGGGTGATGAGTGTTTTGGATAATCGGTTTTTTCACCTGCTGGTGTTGTTCGTGATATCCGTTATTGACCTCTCCGATGCGGTAATGAGTTCATTAGGCAGGAAGTCGAACCCAGCTTTGATGATGGCAGTCAGTTTCCTGTTCATCATTCTGGTGGGTTCGGGCCTTCTGCTGATGCCTCGCTGTGTCCAACATGGGGTGCACTTGTCATGGATAGACTCGCTGTTTACAGCCACCAGTGCTGTCTGTGTAACAGGCTTGACGACGATTGACGTGCCAACCACATTTACCGTGCTTGGGCAGATGGTCATCATGCTGCTGATACAGATAGGTGGCTTGGGCGTGATGACCATCACAAGTTTCTTTGCCCTTTTCTTCATGGGGAATTCCTCCATTTACAATCAGATGCTGGTACGCGATATGGTAAGTTCTAAGTCGCTGGCTTCCCTCTGGTCAACGTTGCTTAATATCTTTGGTTTTACGGCCTTCATAGAGCTGGCGGGAGCTGTGGCTATTTTCTTCAATATTCATGGTACGATTGGGCTCAGTCTTGGCCAGGAACTTTTTTTCAGTCTCTTCCATTCCATATCAGCCTTCTGCAATGGGGGATTTTCCATCTATCGCGACGGTCTGAGTGCCCCAGTGTTGATGGAGCACCATTGCTGGCTTTACATTATTGTTGCGTTGCTGATTATCCTCGGAGGTATTGGCTACCCTGTGCTCGTGAATTTCAAGATGGCTGTCTATAAGTATATTGAAGGCATCTGGAAATGGATTCATGGGCAGCGCTACGTTCGTTTCAGCATTCCCAACCTTTATGACATGAATACGAAGATAGTGCTCCGTACGACAGTAGTCCTTATATTGGCGGGTAGTGTCTCGATAGGTTTCTTAGAATGGAATAACACGTTCTCTGGCATGCCTTTGGAAGAGAAACTTACACAGGCTTTCTTCAATGCAGTCAGCCCACGAACGGCAGGTTTCATCAGTATCGATCTTGGTGGCATGTGCATACAGAGCATTATCATCTATACTATACTGATGTGGATAGGTGGTGCCTCGCAGTCCACGGCAGGCGGTATCAAAGTGAATGCTTTTGCTGTGAGTCTGCTTAATTTTCGCGCTGTCATACGGGGAGCTGAACGTGTGGAGTTTGCAGGTCGTGAGTTATCGCTCGACTCCTTGCGCAGAGCCAATGTCGCTGTTTTTGCTAGCATTGGCATATTGACGGTTTTTGTCTTCGTGATGACGGTTTTTGAACCGCATCTGCCCTTAAGGGCCATCATCTTTGAATGTGTGTCGGCTTTCGGTACCGTAGGCTCCTCCCTTGGCATTACCGCCCAGCTGGGCGATGCAGCCAAGTTACTTCTCGTAGTGTTGATGTTTTTAGGACGTGTCGGCTTGGTTACGCTGGCCCAGGGCGTACTGCATCAGTATAAGAATCAGAATTATCAATTGCCAAAAGACAGTATTATCATATCATGAAGTGTATCATTATTGGTTTAGGAACTTACGGCAAGGTGCTTGCTGTCGAATTCACAGAATATGGCCACGAGGTCATTGGTGCCGATAGCGATGCCAGCCGTGTGGAACGTGTGAAGGACAGTTGTGCTGCAGTGTTTCAGATTGATGCCTGCGACGAGTTGGCACTGTCGGTGTTGCCACTGAAGAAGGTGGATGTGGTTATAGTGGCCATTGGCCGTAATCTGGGTGCCTCCGTGCGTGTGGTAGCCTTGCTGAAGAAGTTAGGTGTGAAACATATTTATGCGCGTGCCAATGATTATGTACATAGGAACATCTTGCAGGCCTTCGATATCGATCGGGTGCTTATTCCCGAGGAGCGAGCTGCGCACGATTTGGTACGCCAGATGGAATTGGGCGTGAAGACCTCTTTGTTCCGTGTCGATGGGAAATATTGTGTCTTCATGTTCAGTATCCCTGAATCATTCGTTGGTCAGCAGGTTAATGACTTGCATCTCTACGATGAGTTTGGACTGAAGATTATCGCAGTCAAGCAGGCGGGGAAGACCATCAACGGCATTGGTATAGCCTATAATGAGGCGGCAGTGACCCAGGTCGTGGAAGGTGGACTTGTCTTGCAGGCTGATGATGAGTTGGTGTGCTACGGCAAAGAGTCAGACTTCAGGAAATTCTGCAGGATGCTATAGGCTTAAAAAANNTCGAACCGGGGACCTCTGCAATGTGACTGCAGCGCTCTAAACCAACTGGGCTATGCCCCTATGCTTTTTCTTAGCGGGTGCAAAAGTAATCATTATTTTCGAAATAACAAAAAAATAACTCTTTTTTCTGCTGAAAATAGTTAAAATCCGTGTAATCCGTGTAATCCGTAGCTTATTTTTCGTACCTTTGCAGTCAGATTTGCAAATTAAATTATATTATGGCACAAGAAGATGTATTTAAGAAGATCGTAAGTCATTGTAAGGAATATGGTTTTGTGTTTCCGTCAAGTGAGATTTACGATGGTTTGGGCGCTGTGTATGACTATGGTCAGAACGGCGTAGAGTTGAAGAATAATATCAAGCAGTATTGGTGGAAGGCCATGACGATGCTGCACGAGAATATCGTGGGTATCGACTCGGCTATCTTCATGCACCCGACGATATGGAAGGCTTCCGGACATGTGGACGCCTTCAACGATCCCCTCATCGACAACCGCGACTCTAAGAAGCGCTATCGTGCCGATGTGCTTATTGAGGACCAGATTGCTAAGTATGATGAAAAGATTCAGAAAGAGGTCGAAAAGGCTCGTAAGCGCTTTGGTGACTCGTTCGATGAGGCCAAGTATCTGGAGACGAGCGAGCGTGTGAAGGAGACCAAGGAGAAGCGCGACGCTCTGCATGCCCGTTATGCCGCTGCTATGCAGGGGCCTGACCTTGACGAGCTGAAGCAGATTATCCTCGACGAGGAGATTGTGGATCCTATCAGCGGCACGAAGAACTGGACCGACGTGCGTCAGTTCAATCTGATGTTCTCTACCGAGATGGGTTCTACGGCAGATGGCTCAATGAAGATTTATCTGCGTCCTGAGACAGCTCAGGGTATCTTTGTGAACTACCTGAATGTACAGAAAACGGGACGCATGAAGATTCCTTTCGGTATCGCTCAGATCGGTAAGGCTTTCCGTAATGAGATCGTGGCCCGTCAGTTCATCTTCCGTATGAGGGAGTTCGAACAGATGGAGATGCAGTTCTTCGTACAGCCAGGCACCGAACTGGAGTGGTTCCCGAAGTGGAAGGAGACACGTATGAAGTGGCATCAGGCTCTGGGCTTCGGTGCTGAGAACTATCGTTTCCACGACCACGACAAGCTGGCTCACTATGCTAACGCTGCTACTGATATCGAGTTCAAGATGCCGTTTGGCTTCAAGGAGGTGGAGGGTATCCACTCTCGTACGAACTTCGACCTCTCGCAGCATGAGAAGTACTCAGGCAAGAGTATCAAGTACTTCGATCCTCAGACCAACGAGAGCTACACCCCGTATGTCATCGAGACCTCTATCGGCGTCGATCGTATGTTCCTCTCTATCATGTGTCATGCCTTTGAGGAGGAGAAGCTCGAGAACGGCGAGACTCGCGTGGTGCTGAAGTTGCCAGCAGCCCTTGCTCCTGTGAAGTGCGCCGTCATGCCGTTGGTGAAGAAAGACGGTCTGCCTGAAAAGGCACGTGAGATTATCGACCAACTGAAGTTCCACTTCAACTGTCAGTATGACGAGAAGGATTCTATCGGTAAGCGCTATCGTCGTCAAGACGCTATTGGTACACCATATTGTGTCACCGTCGATCACGATACGCTGACGGACGGTAAGGTGACGCTCCGCTTCCGTGATACGATGGAGCAGGAACGTGTGAACATCAGCGACCTCAACTCTATCATTGAGGACAAGGTGAGCATCGCAAGTCTGCTGAAGAAACTGCAGTAATTGTATATGATAACAAAAGAATTATGTAAGCTATCCGGCATATTCTGTCTTCTGCTGACGCTGTCATTGTCGCTGTATTCATGCGGCGAGGAGAGCGGCACAGAAGACGAATATGCAGACTGGCAGACACGTAACGATGCGATCTTAGCGGTGTGGGCTAAAGATCCCAGCCTGACAAGGATCAAGAGCTATACTGAGGATCCTACTACGGAGGGTGACCCTACCTATTATGTATATGTGAGGAAACTGGAGGAAACAGAAGACTTAGGGGCCCCGAGACCGCTCTTCACGGATACTGTTCGTGTGGCCTATCGTGGCAGACTCATCCCCTCTGCTTCCTATCCGAATGGCTATGTGTTTGACCAAAGCTTTATTGGTGATTTCAGTTGGAAGACGTCGGCTATGACGCAGTTGCGCTGTGGCAGTTTCATTGAGGGTTTCACCACGGCTCTGATGGATATGCGTGTCGGTGATCGTTGGCTCGTGTATATCCCCTATCAGATGGCTTATGGCTCAGGTTCTTCGACGACCTATCCTGCCTATAGCAATATGATTTTTGAAATCGCGCTTTTCGATTGCTGGCATCCCGGCGAGAAGCGACCACCTATTAAATAGTACTGAGTGCGGTTGAGTGATATTCACTGACAAACATTGAGAGTGGCTATGCAGAAGTATGCAGACTATATCAGACGGATTGAAATCGACTCGCTTTGGAGCGGGAAGAAACACATCGTGTGGGAACTGAATCGTCAGGTGAATATCCTGAGTGGTAGCAATGGCCAAGGTAAGAGTACCATTCTGAACAAGGTGGTGAAAGGCTTGTCTGCAGGTGGCGAGTTTCCCAGTCACATGCTGAAAGGCGTGAAACTAGAGGTGGAGCCTGAAGATGCCAAGTGGATACGCTACGATGTGATCCGCTCGCTCGACTCACCCGTGCTCGATCTCGATACGATGGCTCACGTGGATACGCGTATTTCCTCTGCACTTGACTTCCAACTCTACCACTTACAGCGGAAGTACCTCGACTATCAGGTGAATATCGGTAACCGCATCATTGCAGAACTACAATCGGGAAATACGGATGCAGCCCAGCAACTCTCAATGCAGAAGAAACGTTTCCAGGATATTGTTGATGATCTGTTCTCGGAAACGGGAAAGAAGATTGTGCGGACAGAAAACGAAATACGTTTCTCGCAGATAGGCGAGACATTGGTTCCTTATCAGTTGTCGAGCGGTGAGAAGCAGATGCTGGCCATTCTGCTGACGGTTCTCGTGGAGGACAATCAGCCTTGTGTGCTCTTTATGGATGAGCCCGAGGTGAGTCTTCATATCGAATGGCAGAAACGTCTCATTGACCTTTGTTTGGAACTGAATCCGAATGTACAGATTATTCTGACGACGCATTCGCCGGCAGTGGTGATGAACGGCTGGGTGGATGCCGTGACAGAGGTGAGCGATATCACGCTGACAGTGTGATGGCTGGGAGTGCGGCCTGAACAAGTGCAGGTCCTCATAGATATGGCGAAAGGGAAAATGGATGGCTCAAAAGGCTTGCAGGGCTATATCAATAGCCAGTACTTCGAGGCAGCCAACGCGCTGAAATCGAAGAAGGCACGCCGACGTATCGTAGCCTATGTAGAGAGCTACGATGACATCTATTTCTGGCGCACAGTACTCAGCGAGTTTGAGAACGAAAAACGATACTTTGAGGTTATGCTTCCCTCTAAGACGGGCTTGTCGAGGGGAAAGAAATCTGTGCTGATGAACTTCNNTACAGGGTGCTACCGCTCAGTCACAGAAGGTGCTCGAGAGCCCCTATGTGTTTCATACTTATGTCTATGCTATAGAAAACTATCAATGCTATGCACCCTCGTTGCACAATGTCTGTGTGGCTGTGACGCTCAACGATCATCGCATCTTTGACTTCCGTGACTATTTCAGCCGGTTCAGTGAGATCCTGTTCCCGCTTTTCGTCTGGTCTGTCATGCTCTACCGGAATGGCAATTATCCGAAATTCTCGATTTCAGACTTTAACCGCGTGGCTGACCCAGGAGGTTTTACGCCTTCCAATCCTGAGCCTTCTCTGGAGAATATCAGACGAAAAGTACGAACGCGTATCGGTGAGTTACAACGCTTTTTCCCAGATGCGAAGGAAGAGTATCTCAAGACGAAGGATGACGTGAAGGCGCTGGGTGTAACGCCGCAGACGACCTATCTTTATATACAGGGGCACCATCTCTTCGACACCGTGGTAACGCCGATTCTGTCAAAGGTGTGTAACCTACTTAGACAGGAACGTCAAAACGAGATTTATCATGCCAAGGCTCATCTGACACAAAAGCAAAACGAGATGACCTGCTACGAAAATTCGTTGCAGGACATCAAGGTTATGCTTAAGAAGAATAACGGCTACATGATGTCAGAGCAGTTCCGCCATGTGCAGGAAGACGTCAGGCGTTACTTGGACGAACAGCCGGAACAATCCTCTAAATAAAGGTCTCAAGAAATTTGATAGTTCCTTCAACCTTCACCTCTTTGGTGGTGGCAGGCAACAATATGGTGTCGCCCATTTGGAAAGTCACCTCTTGATCATCGCAGATGAGGCATCCGTTGCCCTTCACGCCGATGAGGATGACAAAAGAATCGAGCTCGCTATAGTCGAGTAACATCGGTTCTGTGAGGTCATAGACTGAGGTGGTGAAATAGGGACACTCAACGAGTTCTATGCCTTCATTTACTTTGGGGGTGTAGCCACATCGGTAGTTGGGAAGTACGGTATAGTCAATACTCTCTGCAGCCAGTTCAGTATGGAGCTCGCGATAGTTCCCGTTCTTATCCTTTCGCTTAAAGTCGTAGATACGGTAGGTGACGTCGGAGGTCTGCTGGATTTCAGCAACGAAACAGCCCGCACCAATGGCATGAATACGACCCGCAGGGATGAAGAATACGTCACCCTCATGGACTTCGTAGCGAGCCAGGGCATCGGTGATGGTATCGTTATCGACCATCGCCTTGTACTCTTCTGGTGTAATCTTCTGCTTCAAACCATTATAGAGCTGTGCCCCAGGAGCCGGCTCGAACGCATACCACATCTCTGTTTTGCCACGTGGTTTGCCCTGACGATGGGCAATCTCATCGTTTGGGTGAACTTGGATAGAGAGATCCTGACGGGCATCNNTTGCTTTCTGTTCACGTACGAGTTGGTTGAGTGATTTTCCCTTCTCAGGGCCGTTAGCAACGATGGTCTCATTGTCTTTGACACCAGAAATCTCCCAACTCTCACCTACATTTTCCATCTGTGTGTCCAGATGCTTAAAGGGGATAATCTTGTCACCTCCCCAAAGTGTCTGCTTCAGCAGCGGTTCAAATTTGTACATGGTAGTTATATATAGTCATTAGTTGTCTTTCCAGAAACTTCTTGTAAACAGCACGAGCACCGTCATGATTTCCAGACGTCCCATGAGCATCAGCGGACAGAGAATCCACTTGATGTAGTCTGGAAGTATCGACCACGACATCACGGGGCCTATTTCTGTGCCGAGTGTCGGTCCGACGTTGCTAACGCAACTCAGTGCAATAGTAATAGCATTTGTATTATCAACTCCTGCGATGATCATAATGGAAGCCGATACAATCACCATGAGGATTGTAAGTGTAAAGAAGGCGAAAAGAGCGATAAGCCTGTTTCTTGGTATGTTCTGACCGTTGATTTTCACCGGCAGGACAGCATTGGGGTGGATGATCTGCTTAAAGTGGTTTCGTACGATTTTCAGCAGCATCACGCCTCGGATACACTTAAAACCGCCACTCGTACTGCCGGCGCAAGCTCCCAGATACATCACTAGCCCAAGTATAACCCAGGTGAAATGCGGCCACTTACCAGCATCGTCATTAAACATACCTGTCGTCGTGATAAACGATACTACCTGGAAAAGTGCACATCTGAAGGCACGTTCCAGATCGTAGTTCATTTGGGTAATCAGCAGGGCCATGATGAGTAACGTCGCACCTGTCACCACGGCAATGTATAGCTTGAACTCAGAGTTTTTGAATAGTAAGTTCAGCCTCACTTTGAAGGCACTCAAGTATAATAAGGTGAAGTTGATGCCTGAGAGGAACTGGAAGAGGATGGAGATGTAGTCGATAGTAGGCGAGTGGAAATACTCGGTGCTAAGGTTGTGGATGGCAAAGCCGCCCGTGGCCGTTGTTGTCATCGAATAGTTCGTAGCCTCAAACCAGTTCATTCCTGCAGCCCAATATGACAATCCACAGGCGATGGTCAGTGAAAGGTAGATACTCCAGATATACTTGGCTGTCGTCGTCAGCCGCGGGTGCATCTTTGCTTTGATGGGACCAGTGGCCTCAGCCGCAAACACCTTCACGCTTCCTGCGACGAGTGAGGGCAGAATGGCGATGGTGAAGAACACGATTCCCAATCCCCCGATCCACTGTAGAAGCGAACGCCAGAACAGGATGCCGTGGGGCAGGCACTCCACATCGTCGAGGATGCTTGCGCCTGTTGTCGTGAAACCTGAGATTGTCTCGAAATAGGCATCTACTACCCGGGGAATACTTCCGTGGATGAGAAAGGGAAACATGCCGAAGAAAGAGAAGATTACCCATACGGATGTCACAAGTAGATAGGCATCGCGGCGATTCAGGGTGTTTTCGGCATGTCGGCCCATCATGAGGAAGAAAACGGCACTTGCGGTAGTCATCAGCATCGACACAAGGAAAGCCATCTGGTCATCTTCGCCGTAGCTTAATGCCATGATTGCGCACCATGACATGAAGAACGCCTCAATAAACAGAAGTGATCCAATGATCTTGCTGATGATACGGAANNAACACCATGACGGCATCGCCGGCTTCGATACGTGAGTTTCCGTTGACGAGCATGCCTACGCCGTTGCGAACCAGACCGCCGATGGTTACCCCGAATGGTAGTCCCAGATCCTTCACAGCGCGTTTTGTCACACGCGAGTCAGGAGATGCAGTAAACTCAGCGACCTCGGCATCGACAACCATCAGCGAGCGTAGGTTATCGACGTCAGCATCCAGCATCAGTTGGTAGATGTGGCTGGCGGCAATGGTCTTTTTGTTGATGATAGTTCCGATGTCAAGACTCTCGGCCATATTCACGTAATCAAGATTCTCGACGAGTGCCACCGTCTTGCGTACACCAAGTTTTTTGGCTGTAAGACAGGCCAGAATGTTGGTCTCGGCATTGTCGGTAAGGGCTACAAAAGCTTGTGTGTTATGGATACCCTCCTCTTCGAGTAGTCCGAGGTCGCGCCCATCACCGTGAATAATCATAGCTTCCTCGCTGTCGAGTAGCTCGTTCAGCTTCTCGCATCGTTTGCTGCTCTTCTCGATGATCTTTACCCTCATGTAGTTGGGGATGGTAAGGGCAGCACGCACGGCAGTCTTCCCACCTCCCATGATGATAACGTTCTTCACGTCTGTATAGTGCTCTTTTCCTACAATCTTCCGGATGTAGGGGATATATTCTTTGGTGGTCATGAAATAGACGAGGTCATTGACGCACAGTTCGTCCAGGCCACTTGGAATGATGGTGTCATCGTTGCGCTTGATAGCCACGATGTGATAAGGGTCGTCAGGACCGCAAAGATCTTTCAGGGGCTGGTTGAGTATCTCCGCACTCTCACGGAGCTTAATGCCAAGCAGGATGAGTGCTCCGCCGTGTACGTCCCACCGTTGGCG
>LXOW01403019.1_pt1 | contig 12821 bp, 11 predicted proteins | sample 1368591 | NCBI WGS metagenome assembly LXOW01 (sample SAMN04884650, study PRJNA319009) | bovine gut metagenome | isolation source: Cow rumen | host: Bos taurus | place: Italy: Legnaro (PD) | collected 2014-07-09
GTCGAGACCGAGGAAGATGCGCTGTTGCTCGAAAACAACCTCATCAAGCAGCTGCAGCCCCACTACAACATCCTGCTCAAGGACGACAAGACCTATCCCTGGATCTGCATCCGCAAGGAAGCCTTTCCCCGCGTGATGCTCACCCGCCGCTACGTGCAGGACGGCTCGCTGTACTACGGGCCCTATGCCTCCGTCCGGCACGCCCGGCAGCTGCTCGACCTGATGGGCAGCCTCTACCGGCTGCGCATCTGCGCCCATCCGCTCACGCCCGAACAGATTGCCGCAGGAAAGGTGCGCTGCTGCCTCAACTACCATCTCGAGAAATGCGCCGGCCCGTGCGAAGGCCTCTTCAGCGAAGCGGAGTACGACGCCCAGATCGAGGAAATCAAGCAACTGCTCAGCGGGCGCACGCGGATGCTGGTGGCTTCCTGTCGCGAAAAAATGCTCACGGCCGCCGCAGAACTCCGGTTCGAGGACGCACAGCAATGGAAAGAGCGGCTCGCCCTGCTGGAAGCCCACCACGAACGCGAAAAGGTGGTCGGGCACGGCATCCTCGATATGGAAACCTACAAGCTCCTCAAAGAAAAGACCCTGCCCAGGCGCATCGAAAAGTCCGAAAAAGTCGTGGCGCAATTGCAGAAAGACCTCGGAATGAAGGTTCCGCCCCGCCACATCGAGTGCTTTGACAACTCCAATATCCAGGGTACGAACCCCGTGGCCTCGTGCGTGGTGTTCAAAGACGGCCTGCCGAGCAAGCGCGACTATCGTCATTTCAACATCAAGACCGTGGTGGGCGCCAACGACTACGCCTCGATGAAGGAAGTGGTTAACCGCCGGTACTCCCGCCTGATGGCGGAAGGAGAGGACCTTCCGCAACTCGTGGTCATCGACGGCGGCCGGGGCCAGCTCGGCTTCGCGCTCGAGGCGCTGATGGAGCTGGGCATCGCCGACAAGGTGTTTATTGTCGGACTGGCCAAGCGGCTCGAGGAGGTCATCGTGCCGGGCGATCCGCTGCCCCTGTTCCTCGACCGCAACTCCAGTTCCCTCCGCGTGCTGATGCAGATCCGCGACGAAGCCCACCGCTTCGGCATCACCCATCACCGCAACCGGCGCAGCAAGGAACAAACGGTCAGCGTTCTCCGCTCGATCCCGGGCGTCGGACCCAAGACCGAGGAAAAACTCCTCAGGCACTTCAAGAGCTATAAACGGATCAAGGACGCCTCTCCCGAAGAACTTACGGCCGTGGTTGGACCGAAGCTTGCCGCGCTAATCGGTTCCATTGAATGAGACCGTAGACGGCATTGGCCAGGAAGAAGGCGAACATGACCAGCATCAGTCCCGCGTGCGCCTCGCCCCGGACCGTCGCAATCAGCCATTTGACGACCTGGAAGGCATCGAGCACGATCCAGATATACCATTGCTCCGCAATGGCCTTGACCATCATATACATAGCCAGGATCGACACAACCGTGGTGACGGAGTCGAGCCAGGGCTGCGAGTCGCCGATGGCGGGAAGTCCCAGGATCCACGCGAAAAGCGGAATCAGCACGGCCGCGGCGACCAGCAGGTAGAGCGCCGTCTTCGGAGTCAGGTGCACCACGTTCACGGCGCCGCTTTCCTGGTTCTGGTTCTTCCGCCAGGTCGCCCAGCCCACGAACTGCATCGGCAGGTAATAGACGAAGTAGATGGCCGCATCGGCATACAGCCGCGTCTTCCAGGCGATATACACGTAGATGGCATTGTAGATGATGCCGAAAATGTAATTCACGATATTCCCCTTGGCACAGAGCACCAGGTTTACGATGCCCGTTACGGCCACGATGAACCCGAGGGTATCCCATCCGCCATCGCCCAGCAGCATCGAGGCGAGGCTGACCGCCGTGGTGCCGAGAATCAGGAACCAGTCGAACCAGTTGAGAGAAGGGTTGGTTTTCATTCTGAATTATAATCCCGTGGACATAATGAACCGGATCGAGCCCCACTTGTCGGAATCGTACGTCCGGGCATAGAGAACGCCGAGCTGGAGATCCGAACCGATGCGGAACAGGCGGGTATTGACGAGCACCTTGGATCCGTAGGAACAGAACAGCTTGGGAGCGACGCCCAGGATGACGTTGTCCTCGATGACAGGGTGACGGCGGTCATATCCCACATCCACGAAGGGGATGATGTTGATCCGTTTCAGGTAGAAGAAGAAACCGCCGTCAATGTCGCCGGCATAGATCGGCAGGGCGTATTCGAGCAATCCCCGGCGGAAGTCCATCAAAATCTCGTTGCCGTATCCGTTGCACCGGTGCACGAGACTGTAGTCCGCGCTGTAGAACAGCGATCCATCCGACTGATACTGCCGCGCATAGGTGAGTTTGAACCCGTCTTCCTTGAAAAAGCCCGGCAGATAGGCCCATGCAGTGAGACCGGCGATGCCATTGCGTAGTAATTCGTGTCCGAGCCGCATCTGGGCACTGGCCTGGAAGCCGAAACCCAGCCGTGGCGTAAGCCGCGAGGTCGGGCGCGTGAGCCGTGTATCAAAGCGGAGCGTTCCGATCACGAGTTCTGTACGATTCCGGTATTCGCCCGTCGTGGAACCCTGTTGCACGAGCAGGGTGGGGTCGTTGGTCATCGCATAATTGAATTGCGGAACCAGCGAAGTCGTCCAGCCGCCACGCGACAGGTTCAGCGGCAAAGCGGCCATCAGGTTCACGCACAACGAAGCCTGGGAAAGCGTGTCCAGGCGCTGCAAGGAGCCACCGGAAGGCGTGTATTCCACCACGGAACGCAGGCGGTCGCGGTCATTGAAATCGACCGAAAGCGAGAACACGGGATAAAGTCCGCTATAGCTGAGATAGGCGTGACCGGCGTGGTGACGGTTGTGGTACGAATAGCCGAACGTCGAGACCAGCGTACCGAGATGGTTCTGCGAGATGACGGTTGCCCCGGGGGCGATGTACTCATACCAGTTGCTGAAATGCTTCAGGTCGAAACCGCTCAGGTCGTTCATCAGTTTGTCCACGCTGGCATAGATCGGGGCCCACGAATGGATATGGATTCCATGCAGGAGTTTGCTGTAGCGGCGACTCTCCAGCGAGTCGATGCGCGAGCGGAGTGCAGCATCCTCCTCCGGCGAAAGCGGCGTCGTAAACCTGGCCGCCTGGGCGCTGTTCCGATCGGCCACCTCGTTGACGACCGGTTCGTCGAACGACGCCCGGCTGCGGGCGACGCTGTCGAGCGGAACGGCCACCGGCTGATAACCGTAATAGTCATAATCGGCATAATAGAGCGTCCCGCCGCCGTCGAGCGAGGGATGCGCGGCGCTGAACGGCGCCGATCCAAGCCGCTGGAGTTCAGGAGCGGTCTCCGGATCCTGTGCCGGACGCAGGGCGTACATATTGCTCAGTCCGTCGAGGTCGGACACGAAATACAGGAGACTGTCGCCCGCCGACTGCAGGTCGCGGATCATCCGCGACTGCGGATCGACCACGCGGTGCCAGACACCGTCGTACCGGTAAAGGCCCATCCCTTCGCCCGTGATGATCGAGGCATAGAGCTGCTTCCGGAAGGGAACGGCACGGGTCACCTGTCCGCCATCCGGGGCGGGAATGCGTTCGCGGAGCCGGCCGTCGCGGTCGAGGATCACCACATTCGAACCGCCTTCGACCCGGTATTCCGCCGCAACGATCGAATCGCCCGTAGCGGAAGGCACCGGATTCAGGAAGCGGGTCTGGTGCGTAAGCGTCGCCAGGCTCCGGGTCCGGGTATCGTAACGGCGGATTACCGACCAGCTGCGGTGTTCCCAGCGCGGGTCGGGTACGACTTCCGAAAACAGGAAAGAGTGGTCGCTGTCGGCCACCATCGTGCTCATTGCGGCCGCGAGCGGCCGGACGTAATGCCGTTTGCCCAGCGTATCGAAACTGACCAGGCGGCGTTCGAACTGCAAGCCGCTCATCGCGGCATAGGTCCGGTCGCCCAGGTGAACCGGGTTGGTGATCTCGGTATAGACTTTTTCGCGTTCCGGTGACAGCGGAACCGACGGGGTGTAAGGTGCCCTGTCTTCATATTCCTGCTTCCAGCGTTCGGTGTTCTGATTCACGGCCAGCACCCAGTTCTCACCGCCCGTCCGGCCCGTGGCGGCGACATAGGCGCGTCGCGACACATTGAAGATGCGCCACCAGTTCGCGGAGCGGACCTTGATGATGTCGGCTGTCGCGTAGTAGTTGCCGGAATTGTCGCGCATCGAACTCAGGGTCAGGTATCCCAACGGATATTTACCGGGCGAGTACTGCCGGTAGGAGCCGTAGCGCCAAGCGGTATATTTACGCGTGTCTCCCGAAAGGAACGCTGCCCGGAAGTATTTGATAAAGTCCGGGTCACGGCCACGTCCGGCGGCGGTAAGGTCGGTCTCGTTCAACACGGCGTCACCTTCGAAAAGCGTGCGGGAAGGAATGAGCCCTACGCCCACGGCCGTACCCTGCTCGCCGATCAGAAAGTTCAGGAAGCGGTATAAACCCTCCGTATAGAAAGACATCTGTCCGACGTGCCTTCCCTCGTGCAGGGCGAGCTGCGTCTCCCAGTCCAGGGCGAAGAGCGCGTTGCCCGGCGGCGTGGTGTAGAGTTCCAGGCGTCTGGGAGCCCAGGTCACCGACCCGTTGCTGTACATATTGTAGGGATGCAGGATGACCGGCATATGCGGGGTCTTGATGTTGCGCAGGCCCTCCAGGTCGATGTCGCGGGTCTTTTCCAAAGAATACAGATAGACCCGTGCCAGCGAATCGATGGAAGAGGGATAGATGATATCGAAGTGCTCGCCCTTGAGCCGGCTCCAGCGCAACGAAGCCGGGTCGCTGCCGCTCAAAGAATACTGGGCCGACGCCGGTACGGAGGTCAGCAACAGCAAAATACCTGTAACAAGGATGAACAGTTTGCGCATAGAGTTGCAAAGATACACAAAATCTGTTCCTTTTATAGTATCTTTGTGGAAGAAAGCAAGATGGATGCAGTCATACCATATGTCGACGGAAGCGATCCGCTCTGGCAGCGCGATTACCGGGCGGCCGTCCCGGAGCCCGTCGTAGAGAGGCGTTACCGCGACTGGGGTACGCTGCCGTTCCTGCTGCGGGGCATCGAGCGGCACCTGCCGTTCGTCGACCGGGTGATCCTGGTCGTTGCGCGGGAAAGTCAGATTCCGGCGTGGGCTGACCGCAGCCGCCTCCGGGTGGTCCTGCACGGCGACTTCATTCCGGAAGCGTACCTGCCCACCTTCAACAGCACCACCATCGAACTGTTCCTGCACCGGATTCCCGGCCTCTCGGAACGTTTTCTCTACTTCAATGACGACATCTTTCCGGTCCGGGATACCGTGGAAGCGGATTTTTACCCGGACGGCCGCCCCGCCACCGGTTTTGCGCGTCACCTGCTCGCCTGCAACCTGTTCAAGAAACAGACCCGTCGGTCGGACACCCTGGCCCGCGAAGCGCTCGGCCTGCCGCGGAGCCGGTTTTTCCTTCGGCCCCAGCACACCTGTTCGCCGATGCTCAGGAGCGCCTGCGAGGAACTATTCAACCTTGTCAGGCCACAGTTGCTCGACTCGGTCACGCCGGTGCGCAACGAGAAGAATGTCAACCAGTACATATTCCTCGACTATCTTTACCTGAGCGGTCGGGCCTGCGCGCGACGAAGGTCGTGCCGTCATATTTCCCTGGCCACGGCGACGGCCCGGACACTGGAAGACGCCATCGCTCATCCCGACCGGCAATTCCTTTGCATCAACGACGTGGATATGGAAGCCAGGCGGTATGCCGTGCTGCGGGAAGCCCTGCAGCTGGCCTTCCTGGCCCGTTTCCCCGAAAAATCCCCTTACGAACTGTGAACGACGAATCCTATATGCGGGAAGCCCTGCGCGAGGCGCGGGCGGCAGCCGACGAACGGGAAGTACCCATCGGCGGCGTGATGGTCTGTGGCGGACGCATCATCGCCCGGGCCCACAATTACACGGAACGGCTGAACGACGTGACCGCCCACGCCGAGATGCAGCTCATCGGGATGGCCGCCGACTATCTGGGCGGGAAATACCTCAGCGACTGTACGCTGTATGTCACGGTGGAACCGTGTCCGATGTGCGCGGCGGCGCTCGCCTGGGCACAGCTGGGCCGGCTGGTCTATGGCGCCCCGGACCCCAAGCGCGGCTACACGCTCTTTTCGCCGTCGCTGCTCCATCCCCGGACGGAAGTCGCCGCCGGCATCCTCGCCGACGACTGTGCCGCCCTGATGACAGATTTCTTCAAAAAACAACGCTAAGGAACCGGGTCGTAACCGCTTCCGCCCCAGGGCGCGCAGCGCAGGATGCGCTTGACGGCGAGCCAGCCGCCGCGCAGCAGGCCGTGCTTCTGCAGGGCCTCGATGGCATAATTCGAACAGGTGGGCGTGTAACGGCACTGCCGTCCCATATAGGGCGACAGCGTGATCTGGTACAGCCGGATCAACTTAACGGGCAGCCAGATCGTCCAGGACCTGAATGAGGCTTTTTTCGATTCGCTCATAGGGTTCCGCCTCTTTTCCTACGTAATAGATGAATATGTCGTAAGGCCTGTCGCCCAGATGCGACCGGTTGAGCCGGAACGCCTCGCGGATGCGGCGCTTGAGCAGGTTGCGCCACACCGCCCGCTTGAAATTGCGTTTGGGCACCGAAACGCCGAAATCATCCCCGCCCTCCTGAAAATGGACTTTCAGCGGATAACGGAACACGACCTGTCCCGTTTTCAGGAGCTCGAGGATCCGGGCTTCGTTCATTCCTATACCTTACCCTCTTCCAGATAATGGGTGAGCGCTTCGGCGATCGAAGGCGCATTCGGGGCCGGCGCCTTGATGGCGACCGCCAGACCCGCCGCCTCCGCCGCCTTGGCCGTCGAAGGACCGTACGTGGCGAACACGAGGTCTTCCTGCTTGAATTCGGGATAGGCCTCCTGGAGCGATTTCACGTCGGCCGGACTGTAGAACGCCACGATCTGGTAGCCGTGCAGGTCGAGGTCGCGGATGTCGTTGCTCACGGTCCGCACGAACACGGCGCTGCCGTGCTTGAGCTTCTCTTTCGTGAAGAGCTTGTGCACGTCGGGCTTGAGATTGTCGGTGCAGGCGATCAGGAAATTCTCGTTCTTGTGTTTTGCTCCGATGGTCTGCACCATCGAGGCGACCGTGCCGGAACCGAAGAAAATCTTCCGCTTCCGATATACGATGTATTTCTGCAGATAGACGGCGATGGCTTCGCTCTGGCAGAAATATTTCATCGTTTCGGGCACGTTCACCCGGGTCTGCTCGCAGATATGGAAGAACGAGTCGATGGCCAGCCGTGACGTAAACACGATGGCCGTATAATCAAGGATGGTGACCCGCTGGGCCACGAAGTCTCTCACGGATACGCCTTCCACCCGGAAAAACGGACGGAAGTCTATGGTCAGCCCCCACTTGGCAATCAGATCGGCGTAAGGCGAAGCACCCGAAGGTTCCCGCTGCGAGATGAGAATGCGTTTAATTTCCATGCATCAAAAAATTAACTACCACACAAGCCGGTAAAATTTCCAGGCCGCAAAGATACAAAACCCAGAACAAAGGAGAAAATCCTGCACGAAAAAACAAGGAAAGTCCCCGACGGAAGTACGTGAACAAGGCCACGGCAGCAGCCAGTCCCATCCAGCCCAGAAGCAACCAGGAGGGCGTTTCCGGAACCAGCCAGACCACCAGCGCCGCCACCAGCGAAACGAGGATCATCCAGATGGAAATGCCGTACCCGATGCGTTCCAGCGCCCGTAAATCCGCTTTGCGGGACGTCAGCCAGCCCAGCAGCAGGCAGACCAGTTTCCGGAAAAGCCAGAGGCCGGAAAGCGCCGCCAGCGTCCAGGCATAGCCTGCAGCGCTCACGCCCGTCGCCACGAAGGCAAGCGCGAGGAACGGCAGCAGCAGCCAGACCATGAAACGCACGGAATCCACCACATACGTGTTCCCCAGCATCTCCATCGTGCTGTTCAAGCTGCGATAACAGGCAAAAGACCCTCCCATAGCAGCCAGCAACCGGTTGTAGTACAGCAGCACAACCAGTCCGACCGCCAGCAGGAACCCCAGCTCGAAAGGATCGGGTAATACTCTCATCAATTCCCCCGTTTGGCCTGATGGCCCATTTCCGTCAACAGCGCAACGACTTTGTCACGGACATCACCCTGGATCATCAATTCTCCGTCCTTGACGGAGCCTCCTGTCCCGAGACGGGCCTTGAGTTGCTTGCCGAGCGATTCCAGCTGCGCTTCTTCGCCCACGAAACCGGAAATCAGCGTCACCTGCTTTCCAGCCCGGTGGCGACGGTCGATCGTCACGGTCAGACGCTGTTTCCGAAAGACCGGCGCGGCTTCTGCCGCCGATATCTCATCTTCCTGTGCGGGAAGCGAATCCCCGAAACGTTCTTTCAGCAGGTCTTTCCAGTCTTGTGGCATCGTCCTTGCAAATTTTTCGCAAAGTTAGTGATAAAACTTTTATCTTTGTTGTTTACACGAAAAACCATCATTCATGGACAAGAAACAGTTCGGCAAGATCAACCGCTTGGTCGCCATCTGCATAGGCGTACTTTCAACATTGGTCTATCTAGCGACGATAGAGCCTACTACAAGTTTTTGGGACTGCGGAGAATTCATCGCATCATCCTATAAACTGGAAGTGGGCCACCCGCCGGGAAACCCGGTCTTCAACCTGTTCGCCCGCTTCTTCACCCTGTTCACAGACCCCGCGCACGCGGCCGTGGCCGTCAATGCGATGAGTGCGATCTGTTCGGGCCTCACCATTTTCTTCCTCTACCTGACGATCGTCCATTTCGGGCGCAGGATTTTCGAGAAAAAGGGCCGGGCGCTCACCAAGGGCGGGGCCGTCGCCCTGATCGGGGCCGGTGTCGTCGGCGCCATGGCCTACTGCTTCTCCGACACCTTCTGGTTCTCCGCTGTGGAGGGCGAGGTGTACGCGATGTCCTCGCTGTTCACGGCCATCGTGTTCTGGGCGGCGCTCAAATGGGAGGAGCAGGCCGACACCCCGTACGCCACCCGCTGGCTGGTGCTCATCTGTTTCCTGATGGGCCTCTCCATCGGCGTCCACCTGCTCAACCTGCTGACCATTCCGGCCATCGTGTTCATGGTGTACTACAAGAAACACGAGGCGCCGGCTTCCTTCTGGAAACTGTTCGGCATCCTGGCGCTCTCGGGCGTCATCCTGGCCGTCATCCTGTTCGGTGTCATCCCGTACCTGCCGCGCGTGGCAGCCGGCTTCGACCGCCTGTTCGTCAACGGCTTCGGCAGCAAGTTCAACGTGGGCGCCACGATCTTCATGGTGCTCCTGCTCGCCCTTTGCTTCTTCCTGATGCATCTCTTCCGCAAGAAGGAAAAAGCCCTCGCCCACACCGTCACGCTGATGCTGACCACCATTGTCATCGGCTATTCGCTCTTTACCGTAACGGTCATCCGTTCGTGCGCCGGCACCCCGACCAACGAGTACCAGCCCGACAACCCCTACACCCTGATCCGCTACCTGGGCCGCGAACAGTACGGTTCCTCTCCCATCCTCTACGGCCAGTCGTTCAACTCGCCCTATGAGGTGGATGAAAAATCCTATTACACGCCCCTCGACGGCAGGTATTTCAAGGCCGCCAACCTGGACGCCGGCTTTCCCACCTCGGCGAAGATGCTGTTTCCGCGGATGTGGAACGGATTCCAGGAAAACTACAAGCAGTTCTACGAACAATACATCACCCAATACAAGATCCGCCGCGCCAAGGTGTTCGGAAAGACGACGAACTTCAAGGAGCCTTCGATGAAAGACAACCTGGCCTTCTTCTTCGACTACCAGGTGAACTATATGTATGTCCGCTATTTTATGTGGAACTTCGTGGGACGGCAGAACGACCTGCACGGACAGACGCCGGGCGATCCGTTCTGCGGCAACTGGGAAAGCGGCATCAAGGCCATTGACCGGATCCGCCTCGGCGACCAGAGCCTGGCTCCCGACTATCTGGCGCACAACGAAGCCAAGAACCATTATTTCTTCCTGCCGTTGCTGCTCGGACTGTTCGGGTTCTTCTTCCAGCTGCGACGCGACCCGCGCAACTGCTGGGTGACGGGGCTGCTCTTCCTGCTCACGGGACTGGCGATCGTCGTATATCTCAACCAGCCGCCCTATCAGGTGCGTGAGCGCGATTACGCGTACGCGGGTTCCTTCTATGTATTCTCCCTCTGGATCGGACTGGGCGTGCTGGCCCTCCAGGGATGGTTCGAAAAACTGACCCGGAAAGAAGGAAGTCTGGCCGCCGCCTCGATGGCCGTGGCCCTCGGCCTCGTGATACCCGTATTGATGGGCTGCCAGAACTGGGACGACCACGACCGCAGCGGCCGCTACACCGCCCGCGACATGGCCTACAACCACCTGAACAGTTGCGGAAAGAACGCGATGCTGGTCACCCACGGCGACAATGACACCTTCCCGCTCTGGTACCTGCAGGAGGTGGAAGGCATCCGCACCGACGTGCGCATCGTGAACTCTTCGCTGCTGGGAACCGACTGGTACATCGACCAGATGCAATGCCGTTTCTACGACTCCGACCCCATTAAAATCTCCATTCCGAGAAAGCAGTATCTCTACGGAACCAATGATTTCTGCCCGGTCGTCGACAAGGTGGACCGTCCGGTGCTCGCCTCCGACGCCATCAATATCTTCAAGAACGAACAGTACAGGGACCGGGGACAGGACTTCATCCCCCAGCACAAGCTCATCGTGCCCGTCAACAAGGAGAACGCCCTGAAGGCCGGCATCGTCAGCGAAGAGATGAAAGACCGGATGCAGGACTATATCCTCCTGGATATCAAGGGAGACAATCTCAACAAGTTCAACCTCATCGTGCTCGATATCCTGGCGAACTACGACTGGTCGCGGCCGTTCTGCTTCATTTCGCGCGGCGAGACCATCCTGGGCCTCGAGCCCTGGCTCCAGTTCGACGGATTCTGCTACAAGCTGGTTCCGTTCCTCAACGACTACTCCGACCGGGAAGCCACCCTCGACGCCGATGCGCTCTACGACCGGATCATGAACACCTACCGGTTCGATTCGCTGGCCGATACCACCATCCACATCGACTACCAGAACCTGTTCACGTTCAGCGCCGTCGTTCCTGTACGCGACATCATCGCCACGACGGCGACCGCGTTGATCGACCGGGGCGAGTTCGACAAGGCGGAGCAGCTCCTCGACAAGGGCGTCGCCGCGATGCCCCGCAAGAACTTCCCGTACAACGTGTCGATCCTCCACAGTCTCAACGAGTACAATGTGCTGACCTTCATTGAAGATTACTTCCGGATCGGAAAACCCGAAAAGGCGCTGGCCGTCGGCGATGCGCTCGCCGAAGAGACGATCCGCGCCCTCGTGTTCTTCTCGAACCCCATCTATCCGGGTACGGACCAGCCGTCTTCAAAGGAACTGGCCGACGATGCGGCGAACCTCTTCGTCTATCTGGTGCGGGCCTACCGTACCTTCGGTCAGGAGGAAGCCGCCAAACGGCTGGAAACGATGTTTACGGAACACTAGTGACCGGTCCGGTCACTTGACGATATGGACTTCCTCGGTGATGATTTTCACCGAGGATTCCTTTTTTCGGGCATTTTGCAGCGAAATCGGCTGTCCGTCGTCGAATGCGACGATAAAGGCTGTGGGGAATCCTGCGCGACGGACGGACGCCAGCGCGCCCTCCGCCTCTTCATACGTACGCCACAATCCCGCCGCATACATCGTCTTCCCGGATTTCTGCCGGTGCGAATACACCGGACTGATGCCCTTGAGCTGCTTGACGGCAGGGCGGTTGGCGGTCACGAACAACTGGATCTGATAGACCAGTCCGGCAGGCAGGCGGTCGTTCTTGGCAAATGCGCCTTCCGATGCGATCCGGAACGTTTCGTCGAATTCTTCTTCCGGTTCTTCGAAAAGGATCTTCGGCACGATGCCGGGGCTGTGCTTTTCAAAACGCCACTGCGGATCGGGCGAGGCCACGGCCAGTTTCGAAAGGGTGCGGACCTCTTCGGACGAGACCGGACCGTAAACGAAATTCTCCTGGCGGATCACGTAGATCACCACGGAATCCTTCCCGCAGTCGCGGTTCGAGGCGAAAAGGCAGTACCGGCCGTCCGGGGTTTCGCAGAAAAGCAGGTCGTCGGCCGTGGAATTGAAGGGAACGCCCAGGTTGCGGACGGGGCCCCAGGGCTTTCCGACCGCGTCGCGCTCCACGACATACAGGTCGTATCCGCCCATACCGAACAGGCCGTCGGAAGAGAAGTAAAGCCGCTTTCCGTCGCGCGACAGCATCGGAAAGATTTCACGGCCCGGCGAAACGGCCGCCGCACATACCGGTTCCGGCGTCGACCAGAGACGGTCGTCCTGAGGGTGGGTCAGTACGATATCTGCTTCATCCGCACCCGACGGAAGCGAGAGAATCAGTTCCAGCGTTTCGGCGGGATACCAGTTGCCGTCAGCACCCCAGGTATGGTCGTCCAGATGAGAATACCAAAGATAGAAGTCCTGTCGCGACACCAGTTTCGAGGCGACAACGACCGGACGGGCGGCACGGGCCGTCAAAGCCTTGTAGTTGTCGGCTTCGATCTGCCGCAGCAGCGCCACGCTGTCGGGCGGGGCGGCTTCCGACCCGTTTTGCGCACCCAGCGAAATCGTCGCGAATAACGCGACACCTACGACAAGAAGGATCCGTTTCATTTGGTTTTCATCGATTTTCGACAACAAATTTAGCCAAAACCTTCTTA
>LXOW01170767.1_pt1 | contig 12820 bp, 13 predicted proteins | sample 1368591 | NCBI WGS metagenome assembly LXOW01 (sample SAMN04884650, study PRJNA319009) | bovine gut metagenome | isolation source: Cow rumen | host: Bos taurus | place: Italy: Legnaro (PD) | collected 2014-07-09
CAGAAAAAAATCTATTAAACTCATAAGTTCTTCCTCTTAAATTATTATACAGGCTACAAAGTATCAAATGGCGGTAACACAGGCTCTGCTGCGTCATAGCCAAACTGATAGAGATCCTTGCGAAACAACCTTGGCCCATAAGCTGGTGCCTCCTCGGTAATACCATATTGAATAATCTCTCCTGGCACTACGTTCCGAGAATTTGTTTCGACGACTTTAGCTTTCCAATGCCAATAATGCGAGCCACTTCCTTGAACGAGTAGTTCAGGATCCGTTACCAACTCTATCAATGTCGCTTCATGATAACGACACTCATAGATTCTATCACCCTTTTTTAACTTACATGCTGTCATAATTTCAATACATTATCTACATTGTATTTCATTTCAACCACCATTTAAAAGCCAATCTTCTTCAGGGTTGCCCTCAATTATCTGCTCTGCTAAAATGCGTCCCTGGACAGTTGCCATCTTCTCTGGATCTGGCGTTATCCCAACTCTTCCTAAATCCAGACGATCTGCATCAAAACAAGCATTCACCGTAGCATCCTCAGTCCTCAACGTCGTCGTATGTAACTCGCAAGCCTTTTTTAACTGAAGAATCTCATCATCATTGAGGAAGGCAAGCTCTGAGTCACGTATATTGTCAACAAGTGCTGCAGCTCTTGGACCATGTAGAAGGTCATAACCATCATTTTCTCTTTCTACATCATGAATATAGGCGAAGGCTTTCACAACAAGCAAATTTACATCACTTGTCCATAGAGAGTCTGCATTTTTAGCGACTCTGTCCCAATGACTAATGCCATGAACAGAATAATCTCCCATTTTCGTATGCTTAATTGCATACTCTCTTAATACACATATCCAATTACGTTTTTTCGCCATATCGCCGTTCTTTACTGCAAATCCTATAGTACAATTGATGTCAAATACCACTTTATGGCCAAATAAGGCATCAGCACCCATGGACATTGATAAGAAATTGAATAGAATCACATTAGCCCCTATCTCACTCTCAAAGCCGCTAGTATAGTCATTGTAATATGCCACTCTCCCTTGCCCGATCTTTTTACCATTTGATCTTTGGTCTCCGTCATTACCATAGCCAGCACCAAAATAGAGATAGACAGGATAGTCTCTACTGATAATTCCATATTTAATTCCTGCCATATACGAGTTTCGTATTCGACCCTGATAAGTCTTTTTGCTCAAATCCACTCCATCACCTCGCTCGTCAGCATTAAAGCCTTCCTTTTTCTGACAGCTGAGTTTCAGTGCCATATAACCTCCAATTCTTTTACCAGCACTCAAACGTAGTCCGAAATAATCACGCAGCCTCACCACATCTACTTCACATGCTGCTCGAAAAGGAAAATAGTCGAACATCCGCACCTTATATTCATAGATGGCCTGGCGTAGTTCCATGTCTTCACCGGGCACCGCCAGTACCACATCTTCAGTGTATGGTGTATGAAGTATATAGTGACGATTTAACAGATTTGTGGAATCTTGCTCACGCTCATATCTCAAATCTACATATTGCGTCCATACGTGGTTGTACTTACAATCTTTCTTCTTATAAATAGAATCAGGAGACGTACCGATAACTGTCAAGCTATCAAAGTCTGATCTGAATATGATGGTGGCTATATCTGTAGCCTTCGATTGCTTACGAGCCCCACGGACATCAAGTCGTTGGCCATACACCTCGCCGCAAGCCATTGTCAGGCTCACAATTAATAGGAGATAAATACATACATTCTTCATAACACCTTTTCTTTATAGGGTTTGTTTGAATGTATTGAGAGACAATTCTGCGAAAATCTATCACGTCAAAGCAAATTGGCTATGGTCTTTCCGACATGTTCTACATCATCCAGTGTTAGGGTATGGTGGCATCCCACGAAGAAGGTGTGGCTGGCCATGTGTATGGCTTCGTCATTATGGTCAAAGACAATATCTTTAAAGGCTGGCTGCTGACAGGTCGCGCCTCCCATGAGTGTGCGGATTTCTATACCTCTTGGATACAACAGGGGAAACACGTCGTCAATAATCTTGTCACGACAGTAGATTGGAAATACAAATGGCGAGTCGTGACGGTCGTTAAAGAAAGGCCACACCTTCAACCTAGGATGGTCATCCAGCAACGCATAAAGACGGCCATAGTTACTTTGCCGTCTTGACTCTATGTCCGTCCAGTGCCGTAGCTGCCAGCGTCCGAAACAAGCATTGAGTTCTGACATTTCCACGTTTACGCCTATCCGTTCGTAAGTGAACTGGTGGGCAGGGCCTTCTGGCACCTTGCATAATTGCGGGTCGATGTGGCACTTACAGGCACGTCCCCAGTGGGCAATGCTGTCAGCCTCGATATGTAAAGGCTCTGTGGCAGCATAGATTGCACCTCCACCATACGATGAAAGATGATGGGGGTGATAGAATGACCACGTAACGATGTCACCATAACGATAGAGCGGAGTACCGTCTGTTGTATGGCATGTCATGGTTTCACAGGCATCCTGAAGGATCAGACATCCTGTATGGCGACGATATTCGTCGAGTGCATCCAGATCAGCGGGAAATCCGAGGAAATGGGTGACACATACCATTGATGGAACATCCTTTTCGGCCTTGAGATCCGCCACTGACAGATTAAAGTCTTTAGGTCCTACGTCTATCAACTTCACTTTGAATCCGGCCAAAAGTAGTGCACTCAGCGTCGTAGGAAAGGTTAAGGCCGAGGCAATAGCTGTCAGTGGACGTTGCATACTACGCAAATGGCTGGCCACCGCCATAGCAGCAACGAGGTTGGCTGACGAACCGCTGTTGACCAGAGTTAGCCGATGAGCCAGTTTCGGGTCACCCTCGCCTATCAAATCTCCGAATTCATAACGGAATAGGTTGAGATTACGACGTGGTTCAGCAATTTCTTGTTCAAGGAAGGTGCCAAAACCTTCCATACCGATGTTGCGGGTGCAGGGAAAAATATAGGTCATATATGCTAGGTTCAAATTCTGGGGCGAACGAAAGCCCACTGATTATGATCTGTTTACGAACTCATGTCCATTTGCTATATAATGATGTTGTCGTTTCCGAAACCTTGATGAAGGTGCTGACCGTCGTAGGAGAGCAACGACGGACAGTAGTCAGGGTTTGGCTTGTAACGAATATAAATATCAAGCATCTGTTTTGTAGTACCATATAGGAAGTTACGACATTCGCACAACGGTTCTGGTGCTGCAGCAGACTGGTCCCACTTGTGGAAGGTGGGTGTTAGATCATGCATCTGTTCCAGACCAATATCGCTAAGTGGTACGAAATTATCGCGGCACCATTGATTCATGGGCAACAGAGCGATGAACCCTAAGCGAGGTATGCCGAGCCGTGCCGTGTTTTCAATCATTTTGTGTGCCTCTTCCGGCGAGTCTATGTAGCCATGTATCAGGTTGCAACTGACGTTCATCTTCCTACGGTCGATACCACAGAAGTCAAGAGCATCCGCAGGGATGACAGTTCCATAGAGTTCCGACAACCGACTGAGGTCGTAATGGTGCATCGACACGGAGATGTAGTCCCAGCGCTGGTAACGCATAATGTCTTGCGAGGCAGGCAGCAGGCCGTTGGTGTTCAACTGTGTATGGATATGATAAAACTCCGTTTCCTCCAGCCTACTGACAATCTTCTCCACCCGGTCTGGCACCAAGGCCGGTTCACCGCCCGTAACCATCAGTCGCGTCACGCGGATACCCCTACCCTCAAACTCCCTGATAATCTCGAATAGTTTGTCCACATCCCACTCTGGTCCTTCGGGTGACATGCTGGCATTGCAGCAGAACGGGCAACGTGCATTACAGCCAGCTGTCACCTTGGCGTAGATATTGACGAAAGGTGACACGCTGACTGGCTCGTGGGCGGGCGAGGCGCAATCATACTGTCGCAGTTCTATGGGGCGAAGGAACTTCACGATGGCTTGGGATATACCTGACTAATGTAGAATTGCAACTGACCAAAATCCAGACATTCGGAGGAAGACAAGTCAGACCACCGTCCTGACACCAACTTGATGAAGGTTTGGGGTACGAATGGGCGAACATTATCCATTTGGTATGTCTGCACGGTGCGCTGGGTAGTTTTGAACTCGTAGATAGGTTCCTTCCTGTATTCGTAGTGTCCCCCTGTGTTCATGTAGCAACTCTCCTCCATCAAGGTGCGGCATGACGTGTAAGGAACTTCTTCGTAGCCGATAATCTTGCCCGTACTTACGCTATCCGTGATGGTTTCCGTCTTGTAGAGGATGTCGTGTGCCGTCACTCCCTTCTCTCCAGCCATCTTTTCTATGCGGCGACCTACTTGCTTCTGATATTCTTGCAGCATAAGGTAGCAGTAGTGTTGGCTGATGCCGGTCTTGGCCGCCAGTACCTCCGGGGTGGGATAATCGCGGTCCTTCAGGTAATGGTTCGTGATAGCTGTGGCAAGGTCTTTCCCAACGCGCTCGTACTCCTTGTTCATTCTGGTGCATAAGTCAAGAAATCCTTGGCACAACAACTTTTCCCCTTGTCCTAACTCCATGACCCGGGCCAGTACATGCTGTATGTGCACATAGTCGTAAGAGGATTTCAATTGTGTCTCCGATTCATATTGGTACTTGTAGGCGGAAAAGTCTTCTTCCTGAACTTTCTCTCGGATGCGCTGCATTCGTTCATCTGGCAAGTTATATGGTATCTGGTCCGGCTCAGGCTTTGGCTCCGGTTCCGGCTCAGGCTTGGTTTCTGCATCAATCCATTCTTGATAGTTTGTAGCAATATAAACAGCTATCATAAACAGAATAAATCCCGGCACATTCCAATCGAAATGCATGAGGATGATGGCTGCAATGATCAGGATAAAATTGATGAGAATCAGCAGAAAGATTATCATGCGTTTCCCAATGCCAGTCTGTTTGTTTTTCGTCATCATGGTATTAAATGTAGTTCTCGTTCGTTACGACTTCCTGGAAATCCTGCGGTAGCAGGTCAAAACAGGGCTGTGCCAACTCCATGGGAATTTCCATGCCTGGCGTCGCTGCGGCAATACCCCCGGCAATGGCTGCCAATGTGTCGGCATCACCGCCTAAGGACACGGCATGGCGTACGGCCTGCTCATAGGTGTCGCTCTGTAGCCAGCAGATGATGCTTTCGGGAACACAGCGGTCGCAGAGCAATTCAAAATGGTAGTCTGGACGTATATCTTCTATCTTTCGCTTCAGGTCATAGCCGGTCAGCCCTTCGATATATGCCCTTACCTCACTCTTGCCATGGCCTGTGCGTGTCAGAAGAATAGCCGCAGCTACGGCCTGAGCACCACGTGCAGCCTCGTCGCTGTTGTGTGTCATGCGTGCCGACATCTCAGCCAGTCGTAATACCTCGTTCAGGTCATCGCTGGCATAGCCGATGGCTGCTACGCGCATGGCAGCCCCATTGCTGGCCACACCTGTGCGGTCAAGGGTGCCACCGCTCTCCACCCATGCCTGAAAACCGCGCCCCCACACGTTTTTGTTCAAAAAACGAGTAGCATAATCCAGTAGATGTTGGCGCAGACTCTGTTCCGAACGGTCGCCTAAAAGCCAGTGGGCTAGGGCAACGGTCAGAATGGTGTCATCGCTGAAGTCGGTGAACTTCAGCGGAAAGTTGTAGTCCTTTGTACGGTCAGCTCGCAATTCGTATGGCAAGCCGATGATGTCGCCGCAGACGGCTCCAATGATTCCTGTTGTTGGTACTTTTATCATATTGCTTGAATCTATTTAGTAATGATATTCAATCGTCAAAGTCGAAGTCTGAATCCACATCGATATCAATGTCGAAATCTTCAAAATCTATCTTGCTTATAAGCCCCATTGCCATCAGATGCTTAATCTGAGGAAGATCGGAATAGGTCTTGGTTCCTGTGAATGCCCTAAAGGCAATATCCTCGTCCTCCTTTGGGTAATTCTTATGTTTTAGATAACCTATGGTCATAGACCGGATTTCATCTTGTGAAGGACGGCAGAAAAAACTGGCAATGCCCAATACAACTGCAAGCACCATCAGCCAAAAGCAAGGCCATGACATAGCGAAACGGGAGATTAAATAGCCGAATCCAAATGAAAGAGAGGCCAATATTACAAGTACCCGCTTTCGCCCGCTTTTCTTCTTGTATATGGGACTGATATCCCGAGCAAAGGACTCAAACTCATCTTTCTCTGATATATATTTGTCTCTGGCAGCCACAATGTGTTTTAGCTTCCGCATGGCACTCTTTTTTGTTTCACTCTGGACACGCCCTTTAACATCATCCTTGCCGTTGCCCTTGGCAAGGTTCGCGATATTACCGGCTGTTACTATCTCTACTTCCTCACTGGCATCCAACTCGTCGAGGAATAGGAGCACCTGGTCAGTGTCTGCGTTAATGGGCAGAGGTTTGCGCTCACCATTTACAGCAACCTCAAATATTTCTCTTGCTGTGGCACTCTCATACCTGGCCTCATACGTCTTTTGGTGATAACGAATCGTCACCTCCCTGACGGCAGAAGGAAAGGTATGTTGCTGCGTCACTTGCCTTTGCATCCGCAGTATGTGAAGTATATCTTCGTCCGTCAGGGACTGAAAGTCAATATTAATCNNATAGATACCTTTGCCGTATTTCCTTTTCAGCTCCGACATCTGCTGGCACACAGACTTATGAAAAGGCTTAACATATTCCGGCTCAATCAGTTCAATTAACTGGAAACTAGCCTTGTCGGTTGTACAAGTGACCGTCAGATGCCCACCGTCATCAGCAATGATGGTTGGAAAACCGTCCTTGTTACCAAATGTATTCCAACGGGGTATTATCTGACAGTCATCCAGCTGATAGGCCCGAGCCATTAGTCGGCCAAATCGTCCGAGATATTCTGGAATCTTACCAACCATCTCTGACGTTTCTCTTTTTGGCCTTTTCAAGTAATAAACAACTAAAACTCCAACCAATATAATAACAAATATCGTCATAACCTCTTTTTCAATACCCAACAGTTATCGTATTGTCATTGATGACTATTAACATGACAGTCTGTTAATGTCAAGTACGCCGTGCTCGTCGACCAGATCATACCAATAGAGTTCTATGGCTGTGGCACATTCGTCGCTAATACACAGGAATTGGTTTGGCTCCAGAATACATTCACGCTTTACAATTGTCTTATAGACAGGAGTCTCAACCTCCCTGGTGGAGACAAGGGAACCACAACCGTTGTAATGGCTGTCATCCACATAATTGATGACTTCCTTCTTATAACCAGTCACAACACGACTCTCCACCTCGTTGTAAAGGATGTCGTTAACATCAACTTTGCCCGAAGACAAAGCCTTCTTTATACGTGCCGTCAACTGGATCTGGCAGGTGTTGAGCATGTATTGGCAAAAAGGCCGACACTGTCCCGACTTGGCTACAACAAAGTCCACCGTAGGAAAAGCCATCGGCTCGGACTTCAGGCAATAATTGACAATGGCCAAGGCAATGTCTCGATAAGAACGCTCAAAGGCAGACGTCATTCTGCTGTGGGCATCTTTCAGCTGGTCAAGGCTGTTGATTGGTTTCTTCTCGCAGTATTCCAACAATGCTTCCATGTAGAGGTGATAGGTTTCCTTCTCGCATTCTTGGGGAATGAAAACGGGCTGCGGTAACCCTAACTGGCTGAAACTGACTGGCGGCACTTGCTCACTCACATTCTCGGCATGCAGCTGTCGACACACCTCCATGTCACGTTTCCCCTTGTTGATTATACGAAGCATGAGTGCCGGCAAACTGTTGGGCTCCGCCAAATCAAACAGGGTTAGAGAGGCGACTATTCGCTTTTTTTCATCGCTTGCAAAGAATAGTATCGTATTTCTGCGTTTGACACCCATCTCAAGCCACGCCAGGCAGACCTCGCGGAAGTAGTTGCCAAGCACAGGGTGAGCCAGATACGCCTGGGCTTCACTAAGCGAGTTGATGGTTGTATCGTCACATCTTTCGGTACCTGGCAACTTTTTCTTGTAAATGGGGAAAGCGCTCTTAAGAGTGTAATATCGCAAGTTGTAGCGATTGGACATTTGACGTATTTGTTTGACATTAAACTCGAATAAGAATGCTTCTTCAAGGAAACGAGACAGGTCTACGGTTTTCTCCTGCATCGTTTCCACGACAGATATTCCTGTTGTTGGTACTTTCTTCATCATGATTCACGAAATGAATTTTAAATCCTTCACGAATATCATTTTATTTTAGTATTTTGCAAATATCGGAAATATTGTTGGAGTTACAATAGAACCAGTTCATATTTTAACATACTTTATTTGATTTGTGTTATTATCTCTTTGCTTTATCCATAGCTTCTTTTGCCCAACGCATTCGCAATCTGGCTTTTTCTCTTGCCTCGTTAGCCCATTTCATCTGTCCTTTCCCATTAATGAACTCTTGTCAAGGATGACCACGTTAAAAACTTGTGTCTTGAACAGTGATTGAGTCGGGAATATAAACATCAGGATCTGTATCTCCACTAAGAATCCGTAAACGTTCCATTTCTTTGGGATCGATGTTGATTTCATTCCGCTCATAGTAGTTAATCAAGTATCTCGCAGGTCGTTTGCCGAGACAACCTTGTTCGTCGGCTTTCTTATAAAAGTATGCTGCAAGATGCTCATCTTCTATACACCCCTTCTCATAGCCAGAGTACATATCTCCAAGCATTTTGTTGGCAAGGGGGATGTTGGGAGATAGCGATTTCAACATATCAATGTCTAACTCTTTACGCTTCTCGCCAGGTGAAGGAACGGCACAGAGAAGAATTTTAGCAAACGAACTTCCCATATCTGCACTTGTCTGGATTGTCTGCTTTCCTCCGAGCGTATCACCTCTTTCTATTTGAAGAATGCCTTTCAGGGCATAACCTTCAGCGGAGCCATTGGTAATTAGAATCTCAGTGATACTGTCAGTTTTGTGCATGTCCTTACGATCCAAACAAGCGAATGCTTCAATTATCATCTTCGTATTATCCGTCTCAGGGAGAGTAAACAGATAAGAGTCGATAGCCTTATTGGATACACCATACTGGTCAGCCATGGCCAACATCGACATCATTCCTACGAAATCTGGTTTCACGCCGATACCGTCATGATAACATTCAGCAAGCTTCAAGAAAGCAGTCCCATCCCCCCATCTGGCCTTTTCCAGATAGGAATTCAGCATAACAGACTCTGAGAGCTTTTGTTCGTTCAATGTAACAACGTTCTCACTTGAAAACCCTTCATAAAGCTGCTTCTCGGAACAACTTGCCATAAACATGGCTACAATCATCAATACAATAAACTTCTTCATCACTTTATCCTTTCTTCTTTTTAGCCTTCACTCAATTCTTTCTTATTCTTTCTGAATACCGACCGCACCACACCCAGTAACTCTAGAGAGTGAGCAAGGCACTCTTCCAAGGTTTCCTCGTTGGCGTAGAAGAACTCGCATGTCGCCGTTACGTTCTTGAATGTCTGATCAACATAGACCTTGACCTGTTTCAGTTCACGAGTCATCTTGTTGCAGACAGCAAGAACAAGTGTTTCCTCACCATCAACAATTTCATGGAACTGTGGTAACATGACAGATACATACTTCTCGTCCTCATCACCCGTCATTACAAAGACACTTTTCATCTGAAAACGCAACATGATGTCACCATCATTGTCAATCTCGGGCTTATAGCCCATCTTCTCCAGGATCTGGAGTATCAGTTCTTTCTTATTCATCGTACTATTTCTCCTATACATTATTACTATGCTACTTCCTCTGTGTCACTCGCAGGAGTATCATCATCGGAACCGTCAACTTCGTTCTTGATGTTTTCTATCGCATCACGGAAGAAGATGATGCCCGCTTCCAGATGGAGGATCATACTAGACAGCAACTTCTCGAAATCCTCACCACCATATAGCTCGCGCTCATAGAACAGCCAGATACTGTCACCAAGTCTGTTGGCCTTTACATACTTCAGCGTTGAGTTCAGCTTGTCCATCAGCATGAGAGCGGCATGTGTATTGTCTTCTGTCACCTCAAGGATGGCGGGGATTGCCAAGTTCAGAAAATCTTCATCATCATCGTTAGGCATATAGAGATAGTTGATTCCCTCGTAACTGAAACCATAACCGAATCCTTCCATTTCTTCAAGTAGGAATCCCATTGTTACAAATGTGTTCAAAATCTGTTCCTTCATAATCTTAATTATTTAATTGTTTGTACTATTGTTGTCTAATGAAAACCTATGGTCTGGTGCTTACAGCTTTCATCCTTTGGTGAAAACTCACTGCGGATGCGTTCGTACTCTCGAAGGTCACGACTGCTTACCGATGGGGCCTTGTGCAAGATGGTGTCCTCCAATAGCTTCTGGGTAATTACCTTGTAAGGCTGGTCTTTCTCCAGAATACTGGCATTGAACATCTTGCGTGAAGCCACCTTTATGATATAGCTTATATCGCTACAGTTGTAGCCCTTTGTCATATCTGCAAGTCGGACATAGTCAATATCCTCGGCCGTTGGCAACTTGGAGAGTGTCAGTTTGAACAAGCTCTCGCGAGCATCGAAATCCGGCATGTCAACATAAATCAACTCATCTATCCTGCCGGTTCTGAGCACAGCTCTGTCTATCCTCTCAGGATGATTCGTTGCAGCCAACACATAAATGCCCTTCTCGGCGGCATTATTGAGCATACACAGAAACTCGTTCGTTTCACCATTCTGATAGTTGCGGTCGTCATTGGAACGCTGCGGAACCATCGCATCGAACTCGTCAAAGAAGATTACTGTTGGAGCCTGACGTGAGGCCTTAGCGAACAAGGCTCCTATCTTCTCTTGGGTCCCGTGGACAAGGGTTGATGCAATGTCATCCGGCACCACCTTGATGAAGTTAACACCGACCTCCTCGGCGACCTTCTCTGCAAAGAACGTCTTGCCACATCCTGCAGGGCCATAGAACAACAGACTTGGCGGTGTCACTCCAAACGCCTTGGCACACTCACGGTTGTTGAGCACATTGATGAACCCTTCTGTCACCAACTGCTTCAGCTCATCCATCCCAGCCACATCCTTAAAACCGTTACGAGTAACCTTTGCAATGGGCTTATCATCTGCTTTTGCTACGGCAGCAGCAGGTATCTTCTCAACTTCTGCCTGTACAGGCTTCCCGCCAGTCATCTTGCGGAGCCACTCCTTTTCTGCATTTGTCTTTACGTTCATCTTAAACCTCCATAATTCACGTTAAACACTCACATTGTCAAAAGTAAAGAGTGGAGGAAAGTGACTTTTTCTATCTGCCAACTTAAACTTTTTTACAGTTATACTCTCTTTACTTCATCTACGCCATTGATGACTGATATATTTGTCTTACCCTTTTGTCTCTATAGCCATTGGTTTCTTGTTTTCACGTTTTCCCAAATAGTTTATATATACTCATTTATCTCACAATCTCACCTTTTCCATTCACAACGACCTTATCACCATTCGATACCGTACAGAGATAAAGATCAGGACCTATCGCCTCGATATTCTCATAGAGTGGTTGGGTGACGACATGCCCCTCACGCGTCATCAATCCCTCATAGCCATGACCTGCTACGTAAGCCCTCATCTTTGCGATCGCTTCAGGACGATAATTCTCATCTATCACTTCTGTGATTTCATCATCCACCTTATTGACGGAGGGCGGGCGATTAACAATCTCGGCCTTTTCATACTTCAAATCCCTGACACTTTCAATATAGAAATCATTGATAAGATGTCCCTTCAAATCATACTTCCGCATCGTATGATCAGGCATGGTCATACATATCTCTTTTTCACAGAGGAACAAAGAGCACTCCGTCGGAGGTATGATGAGTTTCATATCCTTATCATAGACACTTTTTTCATTACCTTTGCAGACTTTCCATAATTCGTAGTTATCTGATGGCTTGATAGAAGAATACTCCATAGGGAGCACAGCCCATCCACTTTTGTCTATCAGGCAGCAAAGTTCATAGGATTCTTTATCAACTACACAATAGCCACCATGAAAAAACAACCCATCCATCCCTGGCCTGTATGATGTCACATTATCAATGGCCGTTTTTCCAGTACCATCAATGAACTTGATGCTACCATCCTCATCCACACTGGCAAGGCCTTCAGAGAACACCCAGGCATGATCATATTTGGCAGGAACCACCACCTCGCCCGTGTTCATATTGAAATACCCCCTTTTCTCTCCATCACAGAAACAAACCAACGAGTCCGCTCCCTCCGGCTTGGCAATCCATAAGAGCCGCTTCAAAGTCTTCTCCTTTGTCAGACTATTAAAGACATAGCATTTACCGTCATTGGTATTGTGATAGTAGATGTTCTTGCCGAGATATTCTGAATTACAACAATCAGGATCATAGCAGTACTTATCCTTAAAATGCTTCTCATAAACAACACTAAAGAATGCCCATGTTAAAATTATGGCAATAAAAGCCACAATAACAGCTACGCTTGCCGAAAACAACCGCCAGACGCACTTGGCAAACAGGCCATCCTTCTTATACCCGAACAGCCCAAAGAACCATTCACATACTTGACACACGCCTTTCCACAATACTGCGAAAAAAAATTTTGCTGATACCTTTTTCATAAACTTCTTTTATTTTAATTAGTGTTTGCTGATTTAAATGTAACTTATTGAATATAAATATATATAATAACATCCCTTCACTAATGTCTCTTTACTTCGTCAACGCCATTGATGACTGAAATGTGTGATATAATAGTTTGGAGTTCTCCGAAAGAAT
>LXOW01247889.1_pt1 | contig 12820 bp, 11 predicted proteins | sample 1368591 | NCBI WGS metagenome assembly LXOW01 (sample SAMN04884650, study PRJNA319009) | bovine gut metagenome | isolation source: Cow rumen | host: Bos taurus | place: Italy: Legnaro (PD) | collected 2014-07-09
ACAGAGCCGCGCTGAGGAGGAACAGGGTGAAGCACAGGGACAGGCGGACCCGGTTCTGGAGCTGCCATATCTGCTTGTCCTCCCTGAACATCTGGGCGGAGACGATCTCATTCCGAATGAGCACCGCCCCCACGACGGCCAGGACCGTGAAGAACAGCCCCCACAGCCGCTTATAGGGGACCTTCACGCAGTAGAGGGTGAAGAGGTAGGCCCCCAGCATCCCGTTGGCAAAGACGGGCAGGAAGGTGGGCAGCTGGTTCACCTGCATGTTGATGGGCGTTTGCTTCAGGGCGTACTCGTAGATGAACAGGGCGCCGAAGCCCGTCAGGGTCCCCCAGAACAGCAGGGGGCTCTTGCGGAACAGTTTCGTGAGCAGGGGGAACAGCACGTAGAACTGGACCTCCAGCCCCACGGTCCACAGCACCCCGTTGATGGGGGCGTAGATGTAGGTGTCCGCCCGGAACATGTGAGTGAAGGTCAGGTGGGCGACGAGGTCCCGCACCGCGTAGGACACCGTGGGATAGTGGTTCCACCAGAGCTGGAAGCCGAAGGAGACGAGGACCGCCAGCAGGTAGCTTGGGTAGATGCGGGCGAACCGCTTCTTGTAGAAGGTGCAGGCGTCGTCCACCCCCTCGCCCAGGATCATGGACCGGGCGATGGGCAGGGTCAGGCAGAAGGCGGACAGCAGCACCATCATGTCCACGAAGATGTAGCCCACCCAGCGGATGTGGCTGGGGGTCAGGTTGGTGATGCCCAGAAAGCTGAGCCAGGGCGTGGGATAGTTGGGCATGAACCAGGTCTGCTGCCAGAAGTGGAACCACAGGACCATGAGCACGGTGAGTCCGCGGATGCCGTCCACCACGTCCACGTGGCGATAGTCCAGGTCCATGTCGAGGCTGAACTGGCTATGCTGTTTTGCCTGGAGCTGCTCCATGCTGTTCCTTCGCATACCTTCCCATAGTTTACCCCATTATAGCAACTTCCACGGGGGATTGCAAGGCGGGGCGGGATGGGGTATACTGTTGCCGAAGCAACAAACAGGAGGGCCTACGATATGGAAAACATCCCCCTCTCCCCCGCCCTGCTGTCGGCGTCGCTGTTCGAGGGGCTGGAGGAAAGCGAGGTGGCCGGGTTTTTGAAGGAAGCCCGGTGCCGCATGAGCAGCTTCCCCCGGGGAGCCATTTTGATCTCCCAGGGGGACAGGGTGACCGCCGCCGGGGTGCTTTTGGCGGGCATGATCAAGGCCTATCGTCTGGACCGGCAGGGGGAGGAGCATCTGCAGAGCGTGCTGGGCCCCGGCAGCATGTTCGGGGACATGCTGATGGCCACGGACAACGGCAAAAGCCCCGTCACCGTGGAATGTACGGAGGAGGCCCGCGTGCTGTTCGTGCCCTTCGACAGCATCATGGGCGCGGCGGGCGATTTTGGGAACCGGCTGCGGATCAATCTTTTGCACGAACTGTCCGCCCGATACTGGGCCCTGAGCCGCAAGGTGCGGTATCTCTCTGAGCGGTCCCTCCGGGGACGGATCGCCCTGTTCCTGCTGGACGCGTCGAGGGACCAGGGAGGGCTCACCTTCACGGTACCCATGACCAGGGAGGCCATGGCGTCCCTTCTCGGCGTGAACCGCAGCGCCCTCAGCCGGGAGCTTTCCCGCATGGAAAAAGACGGCCTGCTGGCCGTCTATAGGGGCTCCTTCCGGCTCCTGGACCGGGCGGGGCTGGAAAGCTGTTTGGATTAATCTGCTCGAAAAATGGCATAGCCCGTTTCCGCGCTGCCGGTGAGGACGACGCGGACGGTCTCGCCCCAGCCGCAGTCCAGCCAGTTGGTCTGCTGCGCTACCCCCGCCCCATGGACGGTCAGCAGGAAGCGGATGGTCTCGTTTCTATCCTCCCCTTCCCCCTCCTGTTCCAATTCGAAGAAGACCTCCTGCCCCCACCCCAGCGGGGCTTCGTCGGCGTTCATGCAGGTGCCCGCGTCCCGATCGCAGCCCCAGGACCCATAGAGACAGCCCAAGGCGGCGAAGTCGTCCTCCGTCTCGATGCGGACCTTCACGGTGGTGGGCTCCGTCCAGTAGGGCCGACAGACGGCCCTGGCCTTCAGGCCGGGGACCCCGCGGCAGAGGGCGTCGATGAAAGTCCGTTCCCCGTGACGGCTCAGAAAGCGCTTCACTTCAACCCCATACCGGGGATCCTCCGCCAGCCGGGCGGCGGCGGGGGCGGCGGAGTCCCCCAGGTCCCAGAAGACAGAGGTGTCCACGGAGTCCAGGCGGCCCTGCTCGTAGGCCCGGACGTTGTAGTCCGCGATAAGGCCGTTGGTGTCGACGAGGCACAGCAGTCCGAAAAGCACGGTGAACAGCAGCGCCAGGACCCGGATCACGTTCAGCTTCTTCCAGTATGCGCCCAGGAGCGTTAGCAGAAAGGCCGCTGTCAACAGGATCATGGCCCAGCTCGCATACACTCGATTGGGGGTCAGGCCGTAGGCGCGGATGTACAGGACCATCTTGGAGAAGGCCGTGGCGGCCAGGATCAGGCTGCAGAGGCAGAGAAGGGTCAGCAGCACCCGGCGGGGAGCTTCTTTCCCTTTGGTGAACAGGCTGACGAACAGATAGAGGAAGCCGTTGATGGCGCAGACGGCGCAGAGCTGGAAGAAACCCTCCCGGGCGTAGTCAGCGAAGGTCCAGCCCTTGGGCAGCACGCCGGTGAAGGCGGAGGTGTAGAGGGGCCACTGGGAGAAGAAAAACAGGCCGTAGACCAGCAGCAGGGGGATCAGCATGGCCGCGCTGACGACGAGGGGCAGGAATCGGCTGCGGATGCGGAAGGCGTTCCAGCTCTCCCGGTCCAGCACCCGGCTCATGCGATGCTCCTCGCTGCCGAAGATCGCGCTCATGAGCAGGGTCGCCATGGCCACCGCCGCCATGAGATACAGCAGCCGCTTGAAGAGGAACTCCGGCAGGTCCTCGGAGAGGATGCTGCTGAGCAGCGCGTCGAAAGCCGCGTCGTACTGGAGCAGATTCACCACCAGCAGCAGAGGGATCAACGCGAGGCCCAAGCCCAGCAGGATCAGCAGGGCGGTCCTGAGCCAGTTCTTTTTGCCGCCCGAAAAGACGGCGGTGAAGAAAGCCCCCAGCCGGGAGACCGGCGTGAGTACGGTGGCTTTGAAGAACTCCGGGATGAACATGTCCCCCAGCCGGTCTTCCTGAGAGTTGCCCCCGGCGCAGTAGACCCCGTAGCCCCACAGCAGCACCGCCAGCCAGCGGGCGAAGAAACGGACCGGGCCGTTGTCAGTCAGCAGATGGCTGAGGAGGAAGACCAGGCCCACGCCCCACGACATCCATGCCTTCTGCTCCACCCGGCCCCGGAAGTGCCACAGGGTCAGGCCGTAGAGGACCAGGCCGTACAGGAAGCCCAGCAGGGGCCAGTCGTGTATCTCGAACCGGCAGACGAGATAGCCCAGGGCCAGAAAGGCAAAGGCCAGGGCTCGGTCCCGCATCGGCACGAGAGGCTTTGTGGTCGCTTCGGGAGAGACCGGCTCGAAAACGGGGGCCGGCTGCTGCAATACATCGATATTTTGTTGTTCCATTACTGATCCTTTCGGTATTCCAGAATGTCGCCCACGGAGCAGTCCAGCTCCCGGCAGATGGCGTCCAGGGTGGAGAAGCGGACGGCCTTGGCCTTGTTGTTCTTGAGGATGGACAGGTTGGCCACGGTGATGCCCACCCGGTCGGAAAGCTCGTTGAGGCTCATGCGGCGGCGAGCCATCATGACGTCCAGATTCACTTCGATCATGGCGCTCCCCTCCCTCAGATGGTGAAGTCGTTCTCAGCCTTCAGGGCCACGGCTTCCTCGATGACGTTCTTGACCACCCGCAGCACCAGGCCCAGGAAGGCCGCCGCGAAGGCCGCGGCGTAGTGGACTGGGAAGAAGGGCCGGGCGGTGACCAGGCACAGGACCGCTTCGATGAAGCAGCACCAGGAGATGGTGCGAAGGCAGGAGACCGCCTTGTCCGTGAACACCAGATGCTGTTTCACCAGCAGCAGGAGCTTCACGAGAAAGCCGTCAGCCACACCAACGGGGATGAGCAGCAGGAAGTAGCGAATGGCCATGAGCGGGGCCGCGGTCCCCTCGCCGAACATGTACCTGTCCCCGTGGAGCCAGAGATAGGCGAGCAGCGCCGCCGCGCCGACGAGGCCAAGAAAGCCGATCCCGCAGCAGACGAGGGACAATGTCACGGAGGCGTTTTTGCTGATCTTGGGCACAGGATTCATCTCCTTTTGTCTTTCGCTGCCTCTACCATACCACCGCTTGCATCGTTTGTCAATCTGTTTTTATCGTTTTTCAATATGTTTTTTCTGTTTATCGGAGAAAAACTTTTCTCTTGTGTTTGCGGTCAAACGATGGTATTATATATCGAATCACGCAAAGCAAGGATGAAAACTATGGAACTGATCATGGAAGCCCTGGAAAAGAACGCCAAGTTCTTCCCCCACGAGGTGGCCCTGGTGGAGATCAACCCCGCCGCCCGCCCCGCCGCGGAGATGACCTGGCGGGAGNNGGCGGGAGTATACCCTCATCGAGACCAGCGCCGAAGGCCGCTATCGCCGGGACATGACCTGGCGGGAGTTCGACACCAAGGCCAACCGCTTCGCCAACCTCCTCTTGACCCGGAACGTGAAGAAGGGCGACAAGGTGGGTATTTTGCTGATGAACGGCCTCGAGTGGCTGCCCATCTACTTCGGCATCTTGAAGACCGGCGCCCTGGCCGTGCCCATGAACTACCGATACACCGACGAGGAGATCGCCTACTGCGGCGAGCTCGCCGAGGTCAGCGTGCTGGTGTTCGGGCCCGAGTTCACGGAGCGGGTGGCCTCCGCCCTGCCCCGGCTCCCCCGGGTGAAGACCCTGTTCTACGTGGGCGAGGACGTGCCCGCCTTCGCCGACAGCTACGACAAGCTGGTGGAGTTCTGCTCCAGCCGGGCCCCCGCCGTGGAGCTCACCGAGGACGACGACGCGGCCATCTACTTCTCCTCCGGCACCACCGGCTTCCCCAAGGCCATTTTGCACGCTCACAAGGCCCTGATGCACGCCGCCGTCTGTGAACAGGCCCACCATCAGCAGACCCACAAGGACGTGTTCCTCTGCATTCCGCCCCTCTACCATACCGGCGCCAAGATGCACTGGTTCGGGAGCCTGCTGTCCGGCAGCCGGGCGGTGCTCCTCCGCGGCGTCCGGCCCGACTGGGTGCTCCAGACCGTCAGCGAGGAAAAGTGCACCATCGTGTGGCTCCTGGTGCCCTGGGTCCAGGACATTCTGGACGCCCTCGATTCCGGCGCTCTCAAGCTCAGCGACTATGAGCTCAGCCAGTGGCGGCTCATGCACATCGGCGCCCAGCCCGTGCCCCCCTCCCTGGTGCGGCGGTGGCTGAAGGTGTTCCCCAACCACCAGTACGACGTGAACTACGGCCTCTCCGAGTCCATCGGCCCCGGCTGCGTCCATCTGGGCGTGGAGAACCTCCACAAGGTGGGGGCCATCGGCAAGGCCGGCTACGGCTGGCAGATCCGGGTGGTCAACGACAAGAACGAGGACACGGTCCCCGACGAGGTGGGTGAGCTCCTGGTGAAGGGGCCCGGCGTCATGAAGTGCTATTACCGGAACCCGGAGGCCACGAAGGAGTCCCTCATGGGCGAATGGCTCCGCACCGGCGACATGGCCAAGATGGACGAGGACGGCTTCATCTACCTGGTGGACCGGAAGAAGGACGTGATCATCTCCGGCGGCGAGAACCTGTATCCGGTGCAGATCGAGGACTTCCTGCGGACCCACGACAGGATCAAGGACGTGGCGGTCATCGGCCTCCCCGACGAGCGGCTGGGCGAGATCGCGGCGGCCATCATCGAGGCGAAGGAGGGCGAGACCCTCACCGAGGCCGAGGTGGACGATTTCTGCCTGGACCTGCCCCGGTACAAGCGGCCCAAGAAGCTGATCTTCGCCAAGGTGCCCCGGAACCCCACCGGCAAGATCGAAAAGCCCCTCCTCCGGGAGCGCTACGGCGCCACCCGGCTGGTGGAAGCGCAGATGAAGGGTTGATGGACAAGGACGAAAAAAGGAGGGGGCGACCCCTCCTTTTCTTTACGTTTTGGAGGATTCTAGCAGCCGTATCTGGGCTCGATGACGGTGCCGTCGATGGCGTTGATCCGCAGCAGGGGGCTTGGGAAGCCCTCCCGCTCGTCGCTGCCGTAGGTGTGGCCGTTCTCATAGGTGAAATCGAAGGTGCCGTAGAAGTTCCAGACGGGGACCAGCAGGCCTTTTTCGCTGGACTTCCTGTTGGTCACCCGGGACATTTCCAGGGCCACCCGGTCCACCCGATAGACGGCGGAGGTGAGGCCGTTGGTGTTGCCGTCCAGATCGTATTTTACCAGCATCATCTTCTGGAAGATCTCGTCGACGGTGGCAAAGGGCAGAAGGGCGCTGTTCTCCGTGGTCACCTCGCCATAGGCGTAGGGAGAGTTCCAGTGGAAGCTCTCGATGCCGTTGTCCGTGATGGTGAAAGAGCAGCTTTCGAACGCCCAATGGGGGTCGCCGCTGTCCGTCGACAGGGTCAGGGAGCCGTCGATGGACTTGCCGCAGGTCACCACGTAGGCGTGGCAGCCCGCGTAGGGATCGGCGGGATGGTCCTCGGGGGAGTACCCGTCGGGCAGGACGTTGTGCACGAGATACAAGCCGGACACAGCCATGTCCTCAAGGCCGCTGTCCGTCCAGAAGGTCTCCACCAGCCGCCTGGCCTGGGCGGGCGTCATCCTGAGGCCCACGGCCTCTGCAGGGACGGCGCTTTCGTCGGCGATCCAGGTCCTTCCGTTATAGTTCAGATACTGTCCGAAGCTCTGATCGCGGGTGTACCAGATGCTGCCGCTGATGGGGAAATCGTATCCGGACTTCTTGTTCTTGTCGTAGGTCTGCCCGTGGACGTGGAAGCTCCTGCCGGAATACGTATAGTAATCGTCCTGATGCTCATAGGCGTCCAGGGCCTTGTATTTGCCCAGGTACTCCTGGATGCCCAGCTGGCGCTCCTCCATGGTGCCGTCTGCGATCTCGGCGGGGATGGTCTCCGGGGCGGTCTTCAGCTCCTTCTGCCAGTAGGCCAGGTTGGATTCCAGCTTATTGATCCGGTCCTTGTCGGTGGCGGTCTGCATCTCTGTCTCCACGTCCGAGATCCGCGCCTCCACCTCCGCCCGGGTCATCTGCTGCCGGGCCTTGTACATGATGGTGTCCCCGCACAAAGCGTTGAACAACTTCGTGACCTCCTCCTGGGTGAAGTCCCGGGGCGTCACGCGGAGGGTGGGCAGCTGGTTCCTGTCCGGCAGGTACACGTTGGCGTCCACGGTGATCTTCACCACGTCGGAGACGGGCGTCAGCTGCACGTCGTAGTGGGCGGGCACGCCCAGCTTATCATAGAGGGGGCTGTGGGGGGTGAACGCCTCTGCCAGAGCGGGCGTCGCTGCCTCCGCCGCCGGCTTTGCCTCCGCCGAGACCGTCTGGGCGGCGGGCGTATAGGCCAGGGTCGTGACCGCCGCGTCCTCCAGCCGTTCGATGTTGGACTTCGCCGCCATATCGACTTTCGGCGCTTTTGAACAGGCAGCCGCCGATAAAAGGAGGGCGGCCAGGGTGATCCATGCCAGGGCCTTTTTGATATAACGTGTGTTTTTCATATGTTTTTCTCCCTTCGTTGGTTTTCTCTACCGTACCGCAAGGGATGTTAGCAAGTCTTCCGCGGGATGTAAGCGATCTGTAAGTTCTCTATTTTTCAAAGAGGATGGACACGGCGGTCCCCCTCCCCTCCGCGCTTTCGATGGAGAGTCGGGCTCCATGGAGCTCTGCCACCCGGGCGGCCAGGGCAAGGCCCAGCCCGGCGTGGCCGCTCTGGCGGCTCCGGGCCTTGTCCGCCCGGAAGAAGGGCTGGGTGACCTTGTCCACCATCTCCTTAGGGATGCCGCAGCCGTCGTCCGATACCGAGAGGACCCCCGCCCCGGCGGATACGGTGACGTGCTTCGCCCCGGCGGCGCAGGCGTTGTCCACCAGGTTGATGAGCACGCTGACCATGAGATCGGGGTCCACCGCGAAACGCTCCCCGCTTTCCACGAACCGCAGGGCGGCGCCGTGGCGGTCGGCCACGGCTTCCAGCGTTTTTTTCGCCGTATCGAAAAGCTCCGAGGCGGAGGCCTCCCGGAGGGCGATGGTCTCGCCGTCGGTGAGGGTGACCAGCTGCATCATCTTCTGGGTGAGCCGCTCCAGGCGGCCGGTCTCCCGATGGATGAAAGCAGCGGCCTCCTCCCGCTGTGCCTCCGTCAGCTTGGCCCGGTCCAGCAGCTCTGCGTAGCCCATGATGGCGGTCATGGGGGTCTTCATCTCATGGGTCAGGGCGCCGATCAGCATCCTCCGCTCCTCCGCCAGGCTGGTGACGGCGTCGATATGCCGCTCCACGGCCTCCGCCATGCGGTTGAAGCTCTCCGAGACCGCGGCGATCTCATCCTTGCCCTTCCGCGACCCCACAGGGATAGGGATGCGGGCCCGGTACTCCCCCCTGGCCATGGCCGCCGCCTCCGTTTCCAGCGTTTTCAGCGGGCGTAGGGTACGGGATGTCACCCACAGGATCAGGGCGGCGCTGATGAGAACGGCCAGGGCGCAGATGACGGCAAACTGCAGCCGGAGCTTTTCTATGGAATCGTACAGGTCGGTCATGTTCCGGATGAGGTAGATCCGATAGGTCTCCCGAATTATTTCGGTCTCGGTCACGGCGGCGAACAGCTTTTCCCCCTCTGAGGTCACCGTGTTCTGTTCGAGGCCGCCGAGCAGGGCCTCCGGGGCGTATCCGCTGTTGTTGTATAGGGTCTCCTTCCCGCGCATGAGGACGTACTGGGACCCGCTGAGGGTATCGTCGGCATAGCTTTTGAATACATAAACGAGGAGGGTGCGCCGCACCGCGTCCGAAGCGCCTGCGTCCAGGTTTTTCGACGCCGCCGAGGAGAAGGAGGTCTTCAGCATCTCCAGCTCAGAGGCAGCGTTGTCCTCCGCCGATCGGGCGGTGCTTCTGGCGCTCGTTCGCAGCAGCAGGAACCCGCAAATGAGCAGGCTCATCGTGGAGCAGAGGACGAACAGCAACGACAGTCGAGCGCGTATCTTCATGGCGCCGTCTCCAGCCGATACCCCACCCGGGGCACGGAAACGATGGGCAGTCCCGTCTTTTTTCGAAGCTGGGACACGTGGATGTCGATGGTCCGGCTCTCCCCGTAGAAATCCAGGCCCCAGACCTCCGCCAATATCTTCTCCCGGGACAGGGCGATGTTCTGATTGCGGACGAAGAACAGCAGCAGATCGAATTCCAGGGGCTTGAGGAAGATGGGCTCCCCGCCCTTCTCCACCGTCCGCTCCTCCACGTGGATGGTCAGATCGGCGACGGTAAGGGTACCCCCGGCGCAGTGCCGCATTAGGACCTTCTCCATGCGGACCAACAGCTCCATGATCTCGAAGGGTTTGACGATGTAGTCCTCCGCGCCGGAGGTGAGGCCCGTCAGCTTGCTCTCCAGGTCGTTCTTGGCCGTCAGGTAGATGACCGGGACGCCCCGGGCCTTGAGGGGCTCCATCAGCTGAAAGCCGTCCACCCCTGGCAGCATCACGTCCAGCAGCGCCACGTCGAAGCGCTCGCCCCGTCGGATCATCTCCAGGGCCGCCTGTCCGTCCACCGCGGGAACGGGCTCGTATCCGGTGATGGACAGATTTATGCACAGCAGACGGCGGATGGCTTCATCGTCTTCGACCACAAAGATACGATACACGCAGGGCCCTCCCTTTCATCGTGCTTTCTTATCCGTAGTATAAAGGATGGACCGGCCAGATTGAAGCCGGTCCATGTAAACAAGTTGTAAGTATTGCGGTATCGTGCCGGATGCCCCTATTCCGAGATCTCCTTCAGCGACTCCCCGTTGAGCCAGCGGAGGAGCTGGCGGGGGGTGGCGGGCAGAGGCATGGTCTGGAACTCGGTGCGGTCCGGGACCATCTTGGTGTCGTCGTCGCTGGTGGCCCAGGTGACCCGGCCCAGGACCGGCGCGTCGCACTCACGGATGTCCCCCTCCGGCAGTTCCTCGTGCTGGATCAGAATGGACGCCTGCCGGTTGTCGGAGATCCAGCGGCCGAAGTTGGTGGTGGGGGACTTCCAGATCCAACGGGTGCTGCCGTCCTTCTCGCCGCCCTTCTTGAGGTAGCCGTTGTACACGTCCTGGGTGCAGCGCATGAGCCAGATCACGTGGTAGCCCGCCTTCTGAAAATGCTCACACACGTCGAAGAAGCTGGCCTCCATGAGGAGCCCGTCCTGGAGCATCATGACGAAATGGTTCACCAGCACGTAGGCGACCACGCTGACCCCGTCCACCTCCACGGGCACGTTGCGGCACTCGGGGGGCACCAGGCTCCGCCACTGGTCCTTCCATTCCTCGTGGGAAGACTGGACGTAGGGTCCCTTTTCCTTCTTAAAAAACCAGAACATGATCGATTCCTTTCCCGGTCAATAGCCGACCGCCAGGCCGAAGAGGAGCAGCACTGCCGTCAGCAGCAGGTTCATCAGCTGGAACTTGCCGGAGTATCGAGCCCACTTGCCGTAGCCCGAATCCACCAGACCCAGAGAGATGAGCAAACAGGGGTTGGTGGGGTAAAATACGTTGCTGAAGCCGTCGCCAAAGGCGAAGGCCAGGATGCAGATCTGGCTGCTGACCTGGAAGAAAGAGGCGAGGGGCACGATCAGCGGGATCAGCAAAAACGCCTTGGCGGAGCCCGAGGGGATGAAGAAGTTCAGCACCAGGCAGATGCCGTAGATGAACAGCACCAGGGCGCCCCGGGACATGCCCCCCGCCGCGGTCACGGCCCAATGGAGGAGCGAATCCAGGATCTTCCCCTCCACCAGGGTATAGCGGATAGAGGCTGCCATGAGGATCATGAGCACCGAAGGCGCGATGGCGACCAGGCCCGACAGGAAGGATTTCCCCAGGCCCTTCGCGCCCATACCCGCCGCCAGGGTGGCCGAGATGCCCGCCGCCAGGAACATAATTGCCACCACGATCATGGTGTAGTCCCTGAGGGCCGGAATGAAGCCGGAAGAAAGGACCACGGCGATGCCCGCGCCCACGATGCAGCCGAACAGCAGCAGGCCCTTGTCCATCCGCCTATCGGGCACGTGGCCTTCTTCTGAGAAGCTGAAAGACTTCTCCGGCAAACGCCTGGCATGGGTGCGGACGAAGGCGAGGAGCAGGGCGTAGATGCAGGCGAAGGAGAGGAGCCGCATCCAGATGCCGCTGAACATGGGGAGGCCCGCCAACGTCTGGGCGACGCCGATGGTGAAGGGGTTGGCGACGCCTGCCGCGAAGCCGCAGCCCGCCGCCAGCAGGGACATGGCCACGCCCGTCAGCACGTCCCACCCCAGGCCCACGGCCAAAGAGGTGACGATGGGCACCAGGGGCACCACCTCTTCAAAGGAGCCCACCAGGGAGCCCATGGCCATGAAGAACAGGATCAGCACCGCCATTAGCTTATAGCGGACCGCGCCGAAGCGGTGGACCAGCTTCGTCAGCATGTAGCTCATGAGCCCGCACTCGTTCAGGGCGTTGAACACGCCGCCGATGACCAGCAGAAAGATGATGACCGCCATGAGGGCGGCGGAGCCGTCGGCCCCCAGTACCAGGATGGGCGACAGGAGCCACTTCCAGAAGGGCAGCCCGCCCGCCACGGTCTGGAACCCGGCCTGGGTGTCGATGATGGTGTGGCCCGCCTCGTCCACCGTCCGGGCGTATTCGCCGCCGGGCACCAGGAAGGTCAGGGCGTAGGTCAGCACCATCAGCAGAAAGATGATGACGATGGCCGCCAGAAAGCTCTTGGCGCTGATGTTCAGGCTGTTTTTCTTCTTTTCCATGTTCCCGCCTCCCTTATTGGTCCAGTATATCAGACCCGCCCCCGCCGCGCAACGCAAAATCTGCGCATTCCGCCCGGGCGAAGGGCAAAAAAGAAGGAGACCTGGCGGGCAGGTCCCCTGGGCGAGGCTCTTCTCACTCCACCTTCAGCATCCGGTAGCCGATGCCGATGTGGGTCTGGATGTACTGGGGGGAATCGGGGGCGGATTCCAGCTTCTTGCGCAGGGTGACCATGAAGACCCGAAGGGAGGCGATGTCGTTCTCCCAGCTGCGGCCCCAGGTGTGGCCGGGGACCAACAGACATTCGATCCTGATATCACCGATGTGGAGCACCTGTCCGTCTTTCAGCAGCTCCCGTTTATAGTTGGTTTTGACCATGGGCAGCTTATAGAAGCCGTGGATCACCTTCCGCCGCGTCTCGCCGGTGAGATACCGGTTTTCGATCTCGCCGATGTATACCGTGGCGTCCCGGAACAGCTGTTCGCTGTCCGTTTCAAGCGCGCCCACGTGGTCCGTGCCCTGGTGGGTGATCAGGATGTGCCGGATGGCCGCCGGGTCGATGTCCAGCCAGCCCATCTTCTCCCGGAGCCGGGCGTAGTTGTACCCGGCGTCGATCATGACGGTGGCGCCGTTTTTCGTATAGGACTATATCGCTAATTTCAAAGCCGAATAAATAACGTTATATATTGCATATTTTCGTTTGAAATACACAATATATAGCGTTTTATTTGAATATTTTTTCAAACATCAAACGGGATCGTAGCTTTTTTGTCGCTTAAATCTGTAAAGAGATACTAAAAGATAATTAGCGACAACAGAAAAAAGTTACAGACGGTCTATTGAATGTCTCTTATACACATCTCCGAGCCC
>LXOW01001383.1_pt1 | contig 12815 bp, 5 predicted proteins | sample 1368591 | NCBI WGS metagenome assembly LXOW01 (sample SAMN04884650, study PRJNA319009) | bovine gut metagenome | isolation source: Cow rumen | host: Bos taurus | place: Italy: Legnaro (PD) | collected 2014-07-09
GGTGGTACGCCTGCAGCTCTCGCGTGTGCAGAAGATGCTCGAACCACAAGGCTTCACCCTCCAATTCACCGACCACGCCGTCAGCTGGCTGGCCCGCGAGGGCTACGATCCCGACATGGGTGCCCGTCCCGTGAAGCGTGCCATACAGCACCACGTACTCAACGAGCTGTCGCGCCGGTTGCTTGCCGACCAAGTCTCGCGCGAGAAACCTATCATCATCGACGACTTCGGCGATGGTCTGGTGTTCCGCAACTAAGGCTCCTCGATAGGGGCGTGTAAAATAGCGCTTCGTGTCTGACTATGTCAGATGCGAGGCGCATTTTCCTTTTTTCACACCTTCAACTCGATGATAGTTTCATTTTGTAAGTTTGCAAATATCTCATATTATTGTTTGTTGCAAATCAAAAAGCATCTGCAACAAATAGAAAAGTAACTATGATACATTTTTTGTACTTTTGCAACAAATTTAAATCTACAGCAATATGGGAGACTCTTTATCGACGTTAGACGTTGGAAATGCGGTTCTGGCCAGAGTACACAAGACTTTTTCGTCGTTCGGTACTCGGGTCGAAAGCTATACATCATCTATTTTTCAACAGACAACGCAACCAAACACAATTCCACATCCATCAGGGTAATGGACAAAGACTTAGCAAAAACACTAAAGGTTTTGAGACAAAAGGAAAACGCTTTGATACGTCAGAGCGGGTTTGATACGTCTTGAAAAGCATGAAAAGCTGCATTTGAGTGAATAAGATTCTAACTAACTAATAAAATTATGTATCAAAAAACGTAAGAGATGAAACATCTAAGAGAAAGGCTAAAAAAGTATTCGCTTGCTGCTATGATGTTCGCCCTGACGTCGTTGTGTGCCTTCGCACAACAGGCGGGAGGCGGTTTCGTCATTAAGGGTGTAGTAACCGATGCAAGCGGCGAGGCAATTATTGGTGCCTCGGTAGTAGTGAAGGGCAATCCTTCATTAGGTGCCGTGACCGACTTCGATGGTAACTTCCAGCTGAAGGTGCCTTCGGAGCAGTCTGTGTTTGTTATCAGCTACGTCGGTATGACCACCCGAGAAATCAAGGTGGGCAACCAGCGCACGTTCAAGGTGACGCTGAACGACAACACGCAGCTCCAGGAAGTGGTTGTCGTGGGTTACGGTCAGCAGAAGAAAGCATCTGTGGTGGGTGCCATCACCCAGACCACGGGCGAGGTGCTGGAGCGTGCTGCCGGTATTAACGACATCGGCTCGGCCCTGACGGGTAACCTGCCTGGCGTGACGACGATGGCTTCGAGTGGTGTTCCCGGTGAGGAAGAGCCGCAGATTATCATCCGTAGTGCTTCTTCATGGAACAACTCCTCACCGCTGGTGCTGGTCGATGGTATCGAGCGCCCCATGAGCAGCGTCGACATGCAGTCGGTGGCTACCATTTCGGTGCTGAAGGACGCATCGGCAACGGCTGTCTACGGTGTGAAGGGTGCTAACGGTGTCATCCTCATTACCACCAAGCGTGGTCAGGAGGGTAAGGCACAAATCAGCGTGTCGGCCAACGCCGTCATGAAGATTCCCTCGAAACTTCCCGACAAGTACGATTCCTATGATGCACTGGTAGCCCGCAACGTGGCCGTGGAGCATGAGCTGAACCTTGCTCCCGACGCTTTTGCCTTCATGAAACCCATGAGTTTTATTGAGAACTACCGCAACCAGACCACGGTGGAGCAAATGGAACGCTACCCCAACGTAGACTGGCAGAACACCCTGTTCAAGGACTACACCATGTCGTACAACGCCAACCTGAACGTGGCCGGTGGTACGAGCTTCGTGAAGTACTTCGCAGGCGTGGACTTCATTAAGGAAGGTGACTTGTTCAAAGATTTCGGAAATGGCCGCGACTACCCCACGGGTTATGGCTACAACCGCGTCAGCGTGCGCTCGAACCTGGACTTCCAGATTACCAAGAGCACCGTATTCAAGGTAAACATCTCCGGTTCTAACGGCAAGCAGCGCACACCGTGGGCCTTGAATGCCTGGAACGACTGGCAGATGTCGCAGATGTGGGCAGGTGTCTACAACATCTCACCCGATGCCTTCCAGCCCAAGTACAGCGACGGCTCATGGGGCTTCTTCCCCAACTCTACCAACGTGAGCAACTCGGCACAGACCGTGGCCCTCGGCGGTACGCAGGAGATTACCACCACCCGCATCAACACCGACTTCGTGCTGGAGCAGAAACTCGACTTCATCACCAAGGGTCTGTCGGCACGCGGTATGATTGCATGGGATAATGTGTTCCGTGAGAACCAGCGCGGTGTGAACGACCTCTACAACGACCCGCAGCTGAAGTGGATTGACCCGGAGACGGGTAATGCCACCTACAAGCAGGCTTACGAGGGCTACGACCGCTTCGACTACACCATGGGCAACAAGTGGAGCATCATGGGCGGCGAAGTGAACAACTGGGCCACGCAGCGCAACATGAACTATCAGGCACAGCTGAACTGGGCACGCACCTTCGGCAAGCACGACGTATCGGCCATGGGCGTGTTCGCCCGTCAGGAGTATGCTCGTGGCTCGGTGATTCCCAGCTACCGTGAGGACTGGGTGTTCCGTACCACATACGCCTTCAACAGCCGCTACTTCTTAGAGTACAATGGTGCCTACAACGGCTCTGAGAAGTTCTCGTCCAACAACCGCTTCGCCTTCTTCAACTCGGGTGCTATCGGCTGGATGGTCACTGAGGAGCCGTTCATGAAGAAACTCGTTGACAGCAAGATCATCGAGATGCTGAAAGTACGCGCCAGCTATGGTGAAATCGGTGATGATAATGTAGGTGCCCGCTTCCTCTACATGACCCAGTGGGCCTACGGTGGAGCACAGCGTTTAGGACCTACCCACAACGACGACAGCACCAACTCGCCCTACACCTGGTATCGTGAATCTACGGTAGGTAATGAGGACGTGCATTGGGAGAAGGTGGCAAAGTTCAACCTCGGTATCGACTATGGCATCCTGGATGGCATGTTCGCTGGTTCGTTTGAGTGGTTCCACGACAAGCGTACCGACATTCTGGTGGCAGGCAACGAGCGTGCCGTGCCTTCTTATTACGGACAGCAGCCTCCTATCGCCAACTTAGGTAAGGTGAACACCACTGGTTTCGAGTTCGAAATCCGCTTCAACAAGGTCTTCGCCAACCAGATGCGCCTATGGGCCAACCTGAGCATGACACACGCTACCAATGAGATTAAGGTGAAAGACGACCCGGAGCTGTATCCCAGCTACCGCAAGCAGGCCGGCTACGCCATTGGTCAGACCCACGCCTACTTAGACAAGGGTATCATGCAGAACTACGACGACCTCTACGGCTCGCCACGCCACGACATTAACGACAACCAGAAACTGCCCGGCGACTACTACATCGTCGACTTCAATGGTGACGGACAGGTTGACTCCAGCAATGACTTCGTGCCTTACGGCTACAGCGGCATTCCTGAGAACACCTACAACACCACCATCGGCTTCGAGTGGAAAGGATTCTCGTGCTTTGCCCAGTTCTATGGCGTGACCAACGTGACCCGTGACGTAACGATGATCTCATTTGCCGACCCCATGCTGGCCAACGTCTATGACCAGGGTACCTGGTGGAGCTACGACCACTATGGAGCCGACGTGCTGACACCGCGCTTCAAGTCACAGCCCACCTATTATTATGGTACACAGTATTTGTGCGACGGCAGCTACATCCGTCTGAAGAACGTCGAGGTGGCCTATACCTTCAACCAGCCCTGGGTGAAGAAGATAGGCGTCAAGGATCTCAAGGTCTTCGTCAGCGGCAACAACCTCTGGCTCTGGACGCGCATGCCTGACGACCGTGAATCTAACTTCTCCAGCAGTGGCGGTGCCTCCGGTGCCTACCCCACAATGAAGCGTATCAACTTCGGTATCAAGTTCAATCTTTAAATAAAGGAGAAACAATGAAAAAATTTATTAATCAATATATATTTATCGGTCTGGCAGCGTTGTCGCTCTCTTTCGGAGCAACTTCCTGTACCGACTATCTTGACAAAGAGCCCGACTCGGATGTGGGAGCTGACGAAGCCTTCAAGAACTTTACTAATTTCCAGGGCTTTGTCGAGGAAATCTACAACTGCATCCCCAACAAGGAGTCGAACTTCTGGTGCTGCACCTTCAACTGGGGTGAGGACGAGCTGATGAACTCTGGCGGCGGCGAGTCGCACGAGACAACCCACTTCGACCTGGGTGACTATCGCTACTGGTATCAGGATCCGCAGAGCTTCCTGCATGCAAATGACCTGAATCCCACTTCTACCGACAAGTTTACCCACTCCTTAGAGCATGCCTGGTATTGTATCCGTAAGGCTAACCTTGGCCTGGAGAACATGGAAAAGATGACCGAGGGCACGCAGGAAGAGAGGAACTTCGTCAAGGGCCAGCTGCTCTTCTTCCGCGCCTGGTGGCATGAGGAGCTGATGCAATTCTTCGGTGGTATACCTTACGTAGACAAGGTACTCCCCTCTGACCAGAAGCTCACGCTGCCCCGCCAGTCGTTCAAGGAGTGTGCAGAACTCTGCGCTGCTGATTTCCGCGAGGCTGCCAACCTGCTGCCCGACAACTGGGACAACACCACCATTGGTAAGAAGACCCTGGGTCGTAACGACCTCCGCATCACCAAGGCCGTGGCATTAGGCTACTTAGGCAAGGTGCTGCTCTGGGCTGCTTCTCCTATGAACGAGCTGGGCGCACAGGTAGGTGCATCGAAGAATGGCAACACCTATAAGTATAATACGGAAATAGCCACTCGCGCTGCCGATGCCCTGGCTGAATGTATTGCCAACATTGAGAGTGGCAAGACTCCCTACGCCTTGGCCGAGTACAACTATGACAACATCTACGACCATGTGGCTGCCGCCGGTTCCACGACCAACTATTCCGACATCTTCCGCACCACCGGACAGAACTGGAAGATGCCCGGCTCCTGCGAAGCCATGTTCCGCGGCCCCGTGTTCGACATCAACGGTACCAACTGGAACTTTGCCAAGCTGTGGGGTCCGAAGGTGAACAACCTTGTGGAGCACGATGCCATCATCCACATGCCTACGGCCAACTACGTGAACTACTACGGCATGGCTAACGGTCTGCCCCTTGATGATCCCGAGTCGGGCTTCGATCCGAGGCATCCCTTCCAGAACCGCGACCCGCGCTTCTATCACGACATCATCTTCGACGGATTCAAGTTCCTGAACACTACGCCGAATGCAAGCGACAAGCCCTTCCAGTACATGGAGATGTTCACGGGCGGCAACATGCGTCCTTCGGGCAATCCGCAGCGCAGTGCCGACGGTAGTCGCACGGGCTACTTCTGCCAGAAGCTCGTTCCCCACCAGTGCAACAAGTACGACGGTATGTACAACTGGGGCGGTGCCTTGGAGTGCTATCTGCCCTACATGCGCGTGGCCGACATCTATCTGATGTATGCTGAGGCCGGAGCCGCCATTCAGGGAGCCGGCTACAAGAACAGCAAGTGCAACCACACCGCTGCTGGAGCTGTCGACCTTCTCCGCGACCGCGTAGGTGCCGGACATGTGGCCGACAAGTTCCTGGGCGACAAGAACAAGTTCATGGACGAGGTGCGCCGCGAGCGTGCCGTCGAGCTGGCCTTCGAGGGCTTCCGCTGGAACGACCTGCAGCGCTGGCTGCTCCTCACCGAGTATCCCTACAACGTGAAGACCTCACAGGAGTTCATCCGTGTGGGCGAATACGACTTCTCCAAGAACGACCCGCGCGATGCCGAGGTAAGCAACTGGCACGAGGAAGTCATCCTGGAGCGTAACTTCTCTGTGAAGCACTACCTCTTCCCGTTCAAGGATACCGATGTGTACCTCTATGAGGATTTCAAACAGAATCCGGGATGGTAAAGTATTTGGAACTTAAAATTGAAAATTGAAAATTATGATTACCAAGAATATAAAATATGCCTCATTAGCTCTCTGCCTGACGGCCGCCTGGCCTGTCTCTGCGCAGGAGACAGCCGACTCGGCACTGGTCAACGTGGCTTTCCGCAAGGTGGCCAAGGCTGACTTGATGGGTGGTGTGTCGACAGTGAACTACCGGGAGCTGACCGACAAGAACTACAACACCTACAGCCTTGACAACATGCAGGGCTATGTGTCGGGCTATAATGGTAACGGCATGTGGGGATTCACCGATCAGCTGGTGCTCATCGACGGCGTACCCCGCGAGGCCAGCAACGTGAAGCCCGACGAGATTGAGGAAATCACCTTCCTGAAGGGTGCCCAGGCCGTGGTGCTCTATGGCAGCCGTGCTGCCCGTGGTGCCATCCTCATCACCACCAAGCGTGGTCATGTGAACAACGGACTGAGCGTTAACGTGCGTGCCAATACCGGCTGGAACGTGGCCAAGTCGCTGCCCGAGTATCTCAGCTCGGCTGAGTACATGACGCTCTACAACGAGGCACGTGCCAACGACGGTCTGGCCCCGCTCTACACGCAGGAGCAGATCTACAACTACGCCAGCGGCCTGAACCCCTACCGCTATCCCGATGTGGACTTCTATAGCTCCGACTATATCAGGAAGGCCTACAACCGCACGGATGCCACGGTGGAGATTGAGGGCGGCAACGAGCGTGCCCGCTTCTACTCGAACGTGAGCTACTACCGTCAGGGCGACTACCTGAAGTTCGGCGAGGCCAAGGACAACAGCATCGACCGCTTCAACGTGCGTGGTAACGTGGACATCAACCTGAATGACTTCATCACGGCTTACATCAATGCCAACGCTACCTACTACAACTCGAAGTCAGCTATCTCGACACAGACCGACAACGCCAACTTCTGGCAGGTGGCCGCTACATGGCGTCCTAACCGTATCAGCCCGCTGATTCCGCTGTCTTACTTAGACCAGAATGCTGTCCAGCCTAACCGTCTGATAGGCACGTCGAGCAACATCATCGACGGACAGTATTTCCTCGGTGGCACGCAGACCGACCTGACCAACATCTTCGCCGACTACTATGCAGCCGGTCGCAGCACATGGACCAGCCGTCAGTTCCAGTTCGACGCAGGTCTGGACTTCGACCTCAGCTCCGTGCTGAAGGGTCTGAGCTTCCACGCTCTGGTCGGTGTCGACTATGCTACCAGCTACACCACCTCTTTTAATAATAGCTATGCCACCTTCGACCCCACCTGGACCAACTATGGCGGCAAGGAGGTGATTGCAGCTCTGGACAACCACAGCACGGTCGACAAGAAGTCGGGCCAGCAGAACATCAGCGGTTCGACCGACAACCAGACCATTGCCTTCAGTGCCCACTTCGACTACAACCGCACCTTTGCCGACGTACACACCGTGGGCGCCATCCTCGTGGCCAACGGCTATCAGCAGACCACCTCGGGCGAGTATCACAAGATCAGCAACGCCAACCTGGGCTTGCAGCTCTCCTACGACTTCGCCAAGAAGTACTTTGCCGACTTTGCCGTGGCTACCCCGTGGTCGGCCCGTCTGCCGGAAGGTAAGCGCATGGGCTTCTCGCCCTCGCTCACCGTTGGCTGGAAGCTGGCTAAGGAGTCGTTCTTGGAAGGCAGCATCTTCAACGACCTGACGGTGAGCGCCAGCGTCAGCGACCTGAAGACCGACCTTGGCATAGACAACTACTACATGTATCTGCAGACCTATCAGAATGGTGGCTGGTGGGACTGGAACGGCGGCACGGGCCACTCGGCTGTGCAGTCGGTTCGCGGTGGTAACGATGACTTTGGCTATCTGCGCCGCAAGGAGCTCTCGGCTACTGTTCACGCCGAGCTGTTAGAACGCGCCCTGAGCGTCGACGCCTCGTTCTTCACCAGCAAGATGGAAGGTGGCGTCATTACGGCCAGCAACCAGATGCCCAGCTACTTCATGACCTACTATCCCAACTCTTCGTTCATTCCCTACATGAACTACAACGACGACACCCGCACGGGCTTCGACCTCGGTGTCAACTACAAGAAGCAGTTAGGCGAGCTGGGCTTCCAGGCCGGTGCCAACATGACCTACTACACCACGAATGCCTCGAAGCGCGACGACACCAACTTTGCCGACAGCTACCAGTATCGTCAGGGCCAGCCCCTCGATGCCATCTGGGGCTATGAATGCTTAGGCTTCTTCAAGGACCAGGCCGACATCGACAACTCGCCCTCGCAGATCCTGGGTGGTACTATCCGTCCGGGCGACCTGAAGTATAAGGACCAGAACGGCGACAACGTCATTGACAACAAGGACCAGGTGAACCTGGGCAAGGGCGGCTGGTATGGCAGCCCCATGACGCTGGGTATCAACCTGACGTTCAAGTATCGCGACTTCACCCTCTTCATGCTGGGCGTGGGCGGCTTCGGCGGCCATGCCATCAAGAACAACAGCTACTGGTGGATTGCCGGTGAGAACAAGTACTCGTCGGTGGTACGCGACCGCTGGACTCCTGCCACTGCAGAGAGTGCCACCTATCCGCGCCTGACCACACAGGCCGGCACGAACAACCTGCAGACCAGCGACTTCTGGATGTACTCTACTTCACGCTTCGACCTGGCCAAGGTGCAGCTCACCTACGACTTCCCCAAGACCATCATCGGCCAGGGCATCGTCAAGGGGCTCTCGGTCTATGTGAGTGGCAACAGCCTGCTCACGCTGGCCAAGGAGCGCGAGTTGATGGAGCTGAACGTGGGCAGCGCCCCGCAGGCACGCTTCTATAACATCGGTGCAAAAGTTGCCTTCTGATAATTGAAAATTGAAAATTGATTATTGATAATTATGAAAACCAATCATATCAAACACAATCTCCTGGTCGCCTTTTGCGTAGGTTGCGGCTCTGTCGCAACACTCACCAGCTGCGACGATCTCTTTGAGCCGGCCATCGAGAATAATCTGGAACTGAGCCAGATGTACACCGACCCGACTTTTGCCCGTGGCCTGCTCGACAATTCCTACCTGCTGCTGGGCTACGACACTAATCCCACGACCGACGTAGCCACCGACGATGCCGTGACCAACAACACCAGCGATGACTACAAGCTCATGGCCACAGGCTCTTGGTCGTCCTCGATGAACCCGGTCAGCCAGTGGAATAACCGCTACCACGCCATCCAGTATTGCAACCTGATGCTGGAAAACTGCGAGAAGGTGGAATGGTCTTACACAAGTACCGCCCTGGACAAGATGTACGAGGACAACTACAAGGGCAATGCCTACGCCCTTCGCGGCCTGCACATGTTCTACCTGCTGCGTGCCCACGCCGGCAAGGTCGACGGCGAGCTGATGGGTGTGCCCATCCACTTGCAGTCGGAGGATCCCGCTTCTGACTTCAACCAGCCCCGCAACACCTTCAAGGAGTGCATCGACCAGATTATGGCCGACTTCGACGAGGCGCTGAAGTACCTGCCCGAGCAGTATGGCGACGTGGATGCCAGCAAGGTGCCTGCCAAGTACACCAGCATGGGCGGCACCGACGCTGAGTACAACCGTGCCTTCGGCAACATGCACCGCGGCAAGATCGACGGTCACATCATTGCGGCCCTCAAGGCACAGGTGGCCATCTTCGCTGCCTCGCCCGCCTTTACTGCGGCTGGTGCCATGACCTGGGACCAGGCTGCTCAGCTGGCTGCTGCCAGCCTGAAGAACTGCGGTGGCGTCAAGGGCATTTCGCAGGACGGCTGGAAGTGGTATGCCTCGGCTGGCATTGAGAACATGGGTGCCACCGATCCCAACCCCGCCGAACTCGTCTGGCGTGGCAACATCGAGGAGAACCACAACCTGGAGACCAACAACTATCCTCCCTCGCTCTATGGCAATGGTCGCGTGAACCCCTCGCAGAACCTGGTGGATGCCTTCCCTATGGCTAATGGCTATCCCATCACGGCCTCGGCTGCCGGTTTCGACGCTGCTAATCCCTACGAGGGCCGCGACCCGCGCCTGAAGACCTATATCCTGGTGAATGGCGAGACGCAAGGTGCTATCGGTGCTACCATCAACACCGCTGCCGACGCTACCACCCTCGACGGTCTGAACCGCGAGAATGGCCGCTCGACCACCACGGGCTACTATCTGCGCAAACTGCTTCGCAGCGACATCAACCTCGACCCGTCGAGCACCACGTCGAAGAAGCACCTGCCTGCCCGCATCCGCTACACCGAGATCTTCCTCGACTATGCAGAGGCAGCCAACGAGGCCCAGGGTCCGAAGGCTAACGTGGGTGGAGCCGGCTTCTCGGCCTACGACGTCATCAAGGCTATCCGCAGCCGTGCCGGCGTGGGTGGCGAAGACGATCCGTACTTAGAGGAGTGTGCCGCATCGAAGGATAAGATGCGCGAACTCATCCGCAACGAGCGTCGCCTGGAGCTTTGCTTTGAGAACCATCGCTTCTGGGATCTGCGCCGCTGGAATGCCAGCCTCACCGAGTCGGCCAAGGGCGTCAGCATCGCCACGAACGCAGCAGGTGTCACGTCCTACAACAAGATCGACGTCGAGCCGCGTGCTTATCAGGATTACATGAACTATTGCCCCATTCCCTACTCTGAGCTGCAGAAGTACAGCAATCTGAAGCAGAACGAGGGCTGGAAGTAATTGATAATTGAAAACAGAAAATTGATAATTGATAATTATGAAGAATATCAAATATAACCTCCTCGCCGGCTTATTTGTAGGTTGTGGCCTTGCCGCAACGCTTACCTCCTGCAAGAGCGGCGACAAGGAGTTCGACGACTATGAGGGCGGCACCACGGTCTACTTTGCCTACCAGACACCTGTACGCACCATCGTGCTGGGTGACGACGACTACGACCTCACCCTCGACCATGCCCACAAGTGCCAGATTCAGGCCACCTTCGGCGGCTCGTACAATGGCAGTAACGGCTCGGTGCAGATTGCCGTGGACAACAGCCTGGTTCAGAACCTGACCTTTGACGACGGCACTCCCGTCAAGGCGATGCCCGACAGCTATTACACATTGTCGACCAATACGCTCAACTTCAACGGCACGTTCAAGGGCATTGCCGAAGTGCAGCTGAACGATGCCTTCTTCAACGACCCCGATGCCGCAAAGAACACCTACGTCATTCCTGTGGTGATGACCAGTCAGTCTGGCTTTGGCAGGATTCTCACCGGCACCCCGAAGGAAGATGGCTCAGGTGTGCGTACCGATGCTTCGGCCTGGGATGTTCAGCCCATGGACTATGTACTCTACTGCGTGAAGTACCAGAACAAGTATGCTGGCTGGTGGCTCACCAACCGCAGCACCAATACCGACAACATTGAGAAGGCCGCCCAGGTGCAACTCAAGTGCAAGTCGCTCAACAGCTGCGTCTACACGGTGTCGTACCAGAGAAGGTATCAGGCTCGCAAGTATGACGATGGTGGAAACGAGGTTCCCACTTGGGAAGAGAGAACCCTCACCTGCGACCTGCTGATTACCTTCGACGGAAGCGAAAACTGCACCATCAGTTCGCTTACCAATGGTGTTACTGCAACTGGCAACGGCTCATGGGGCGACGATTCGGCCAAGAATGCCTGGGGTTCTAAGGACCGCGACGGCATGGAGCTGAATTACACGGTAGACTTCGGTGTCGACGACTACGGCAATGCCATTGAAAAGGGCAGCACCCACGAGAAGCTGGTGTGGTGGCGCAGCGGTGTGTCCATCGAAGAGTTCACGCCCATTTACACTAAATAACGCATAAAAAAAGGTAATCTTATGAATAAACAACTCATCATATTAGCACTCGGAGCCACCATGGTGGCTTCCTGTGCTGACGACTTCGACCGCAGCTATGAGGTGGGACGTCCCGATAAAGTTGAGCAGTATGCCTATCTGAACGACTACAAGCCGCTGAAGGAATACCTCGCCAACCCCAACATGAAACTGGGTGTCGGTACTGATATTCAGAACTACATGAAGCAGGAGCTGGTCTACGGACTCGTCAACTCCAACTTCACAGAGGTGGTGGCCGGCAACGAAATGAAGATGTCGTCGTGCGTAAAGGACAATGGCGAGATGGACTTCGGCAACGTGCAGCAGTTCGTCAACATGGCCACGGACGCCGGTCTTTCCGTCTACGGTCACACCTTGGCCTGGCATTCACAGCAGCCTGCCAAGTATCTGAACAGCCTGCTCAAGGACAAGGAACTCGACATCGACCCGGATGCGGTGGAAGAGCGCGAGGTCTACTCGGTGGACTGGACGAAAGCCGACAGCTACACCATGTGGGGACAGTTCCCCGAGGCCATCACCACCACGCCGAGCGTGGACAGCGAGAACGGCCTTACCGTGGCCACTACTGGCACCATACCCAACTTCTGGGAACTGCAGTACATGGTGGCCGACGGCATCAGCCTGCAGGGCGGCAAGAACTACATTCTCCGCGTAGAGATCAAGGGCGACCCTGCCAGCGAGAACCTGCACTTCGTCATAGGTCCCTGGGGGGCTGACATCAAGGCCGGCGTACTCGACTTCACCACGGAGTGGGAGACCCGCGACATCGCGTTCACCGCTGCCGACGACGTGTCGGGCGTCCACGTACTCTTCCAGTCGGGCGACTATGCCGGTACCTACAACATCAGGTCGGTGACTGTCTACTCTCTCGAGCCGCTGGCCCTTGAGGTGGAGCAGGAAGTGAAGGTACAGACCTATACCGACGGTCCCTTCCCCTTCTATCCCATGGGCTGCGAGCCTCCCGTGATTGACGGCTGCATCCACTTCGAGCCCACGCCCACGGGCGACTGGTCGCAGTTCTTCGTTGTTCCTGGCGGCGAG
>LXOW01317040.1_pt1 | contig 12815 bp, 8 predicted proteins | sample 1368591 | NCBI WGS metagenome assembly LXOW01 (sample SAMN04884650, study PRJNA319009) | bovine gut metagenome | isolation source: Cow rumen | host: Bos taurus | place: Italy: Legnaro (PD) | collected 2014-07-09
CTGCAACAAAGGATTGGATTTGCATATGAAAGCATTCTTTCCGGCAAAGCAGCTTCACCATTGATCGTATCATTCATCCTGTAAAAAACGCTGTAATCAGCTGAACAGGATCTGATTGACAACGCTTTCGAGATATTCCTGTCTGCCGCTGCTGGGAAGCGCCGGCGCGCCGAGAGCTACGGCATACTCCGCCAGTTCGGATAGCGTCGTTTCGCCGGAGCGGATCTTCGCACCGATGCCGGTGCGGTAGGAGGCGTAGCGGTCGGCGACGAACTGATCGACGCGGCCGTCCTCGATGAGGGCCGCGGCCTTGAGAAGGCCCAGGGCGAAGGTATCCATGCCCAGGATATAGGCGTGGGCCATATCCTCCAGGGTGTAGGAGGGGCGGCGGGTNNCCGCCGGTCAGTCCGCCCGCCTTCAGCACCTCGTACATACACATGGTGGCGTCGTAGACGTTGAACGGGAATTCGTCGGTGTCCCAGCCCAGCAAGAGGTCGCCCTGGTTGGCGTCGATGCTGCCCAGCATGCCGTTGATGGCGGAGATGCGAAGGTCGTGCTGGAAGGTGTGGCCGGCCAACGTAGCGTGGTTCGCCTCGATGTTCATCTTGAAATCCTTGTCGAGGCCGTACTGCCTAAGGAATCCGATGGCGGTAGCGGCGTCAAAGTCGTACTGGTGCTTCATGGGCTCCTTCGGCTTGGGCTCGATGTAGAAGTCACCCGTAAAGCCGATGCTCCTGCCGTAATCCACAGCCAGGTGCATAAGCTTTGCAATGTTTTCCTGCTCGAACTTTACGTCCGTATTGAGAAGCGTCTCATAACCCTCTCTGCCGCCCCAGAAGACGTACCCTCTGCCGCCCAGCTTCACGGTGAGATCGAGAGCCTTCTTGATCTGAGCCGCGGCGAAGCAGAACACGTCCGCGCTGTTGGAGGAGCCCGCGCCGTTCATGAAGCGGGGGTTGCCGAACATGTTGGCCGTGCCCCAGAGGCACTTGATATCCGTGCCCTGCATCTTCTCCAGGATGTAGTCGCTGATCTCGTCCAGGCGCCGGTTGGTCTCCTTGATGTCGTCCGCCTCGGGAACGAGATCCACATCATGGAAGCAGAAATACTTGACGCCCAGCTTCTTCATGAACTCGAAGCCTGCGTCCACCTTGGCTTTGGCGTGTTCCATGGTGCCCTTTTCCGCGCCGAAGGATTTGTCCGCCGTGTCCCGGCCGAACATGTCCGTACCGCCGGCGCACAGGTTGTGCCACCAGGCCATGGCGAAGGGCAGGTGCTCCTTCATGGGCTTGCCCAGGACGATACGGTCCGCGTCGTAGAACTTGAAGGCCAGGGGGTTCTTGCTCTGAGGCCCCTCGTAGGGGATGACCGGGATGTTCTCAAAAATCTCTTTCATGGTAAATCTCCTTTATTTGATCTCTTGAAATAAGTCCTTCATGGTAGGATAGATCTTCTGGAACTTCCTGTATTGGGCTTCGTACCGGGCGGCGATTTCAGGATCGGGCGATACCGTCTCCCGCACATGGCAGAGGGCGTCGGCACAGGCCTGGACGCTCCCATAGGCCCCGGTGCCCACCATGGCCAGCATGGCGCCGCCGTAGCCGGGCCCCTCCTCGGTCTGGGGGATGTCCAGGGGGATGTTCAGGACGTTGGCGAAGATCTTCCGCCACAGGGGAGATTTGGCGCCGCCGCCGCAGAGGAAGCTGCGGTCGATGGTGAGGCCGATGGATCTGGCCACCTCGAAGCTGTCCCTGAGGGCGAAGGCCACGCCCTCCAGCACCGCCTGGACCATATCGGCCCGGGTGCTGTCCATGGACAGGCCCATGAAGGTGCCCCGGGCGTCCGTGTCGTTGATGGGGCTCCGCTCGCCCATGAGGTAGGGCAGGAAGAAGACCCGATTGCCGCCCAGCCTGTCGTCGGTGATGTCGGCCTGCTCCGCGGCGTAGTCCGAAGTGCCCAAGATGTCCTCGCAGAACCACTTGTTGCAGCTTGCCGCAGAAAGCATACAGCCCATGAGGTGCCAGCCGCCGTCCGCATGACAGAAGGCGTGGAGGGCGTTGTGGGGGTCTGCGCCGAAGGATCGGGAGGAAATGAACAGGGTACCGCTTGTGCCCAGGGAGATATTGCAACCGCCCTCCCCCACCACGCCGGTACCCACGGCTGCGGCGGCGTTGTCGCCGGCTCCGGCGACGACCTTGACGGTCATTGGCAGACCAAGTTCTGCGGCGATTTCCGGAAGCACCGTGCCGATTACTTCATAACTTTCAAAGAGCTTCGGCATCTGAGCTTCCTTCACGCCGCAGATATCCAGCATCTCCTTCGACCAGCACCGATGTTTGACGTCCAGCAGCAGCATGCCGCTTGCATCGGAGAAATCGCAGGCGTGGACGCCCGTAAGCATGTAGTTGATATAGTCCTTGGGCAGCATGATCTTTGCAATGCGGGCGAACTTGTCCGGTTCGTGCTTCTGCATCCAGAGGAGCTTGGGCGCTGTGAAACCCGCGAAAGCGATGTTGGCGGTGAGGTCGCTGAGCTTCCTCCTGCCCACGGCGGTGTTGAGCCACACAGTTTCCTCCGCCGTACGTCCGTCGTTCCAAAGGATCGCAGGGCGGATCACGTTGTCGTTCCCATCCAGAGCCACAAGACCATGCATCTGTCCGCCGCAGCCGATGCCCGCGACCTTCGAAGCGTCAAAGCCGGCCGTTAGTTCCCTGACGCCCGCCCGTACCGCCGTCCACCAGTCCGCCGGGTCCTGTTCGGACCAGCCGGGCTCCGGGAAGTACAGGGGGTACTCCCGGCTCACCGTGTTTAAAACCGTCCCCTGCTGGTCCACCAACAGAAGCTTGACCGCACTGGTGCCCAGGTCGATCCCGATAAAAACGCTCCGATTCATAAGCGAGCTCCATTCGTTTCGATGATTCCTTTATAGTCCCATGCGGAATCCTTGACGATTCGCTTCTGTGTGGCGTAATCCACGTAAATAAGTCCGAAACGCGGATCATAGCCCTCCGCCCACTCGAAATTGTCCATGACCGACCAATGCTGATAGCCGAGTACGGGGATGCCGTCGTCAATCGCGCGCTTTAGTTCTTTGAGGTAGCGACAGAGGAAGTCCGTGCGTTTCGGATCGTGGACTTTGCCATCGGTGCTGATTGTGTCATGCGCGGCAAGACCGTTTTCCGTGATCATAATGGGCAGTCCGTAACGCTCGTAGATGAAGCGTACATTCCAATACATCACCCGTTCGTCGATCACCCAGCCGAGCGAATTGCGGGGAATGCCGGCCGGGGCTTGCTCCACATCGCCCCAGTCGCCGTAGTTCATAGAGGAATAGATGTTGAGCCCCATGAAGTCGAGCGGCTGACAGATCTCTGCCATATCCTTTTCCTTGCTTGAAAAAATACCGTATGCCCTGACCGGTTTCCCGAGGATCATGGGATCCATCCACCAGCGGTTCGCCATCAGCCCGTTGCCGATTTCCACGCTCTTTTTCCGCGCCGTTTCTATATCTTCGACCGATTCTGTCTTCGGCACATACGCGCCGGTCGAGAACGCCGCGCCGACCATCGGCTTTTGCTTCGCATACTGCCGGATGGTCTTGACCGCTTCGGCATGAGCCAGCATACAGTTGCGGGTAAGTTTGGAAAGAGCAAGATAATTGCGCTTAAACGGCGCGTGTACGCCCTGCAGATAGCCGTTCATGATAAAGCAGCCCGGCTCATTTACCGTCATCCACCACTTTACGCGATCAGAAAGAGTGTCTACCAGGACTTTGGTGTAGTCCCGAAACAGCGGTACGATCCTTTCAGAAAGCCAACCGCCCTTTTTATAAACCCACATCGGCATATCCCAATGGAACACCGTTACCATGGGCTCGATGCCGTTTCCCAAAAGCTCGTCCACCAGATCGGAATAAAACAGCAATCCTTTTTCGTTGACCTTGCCTTCTTCCGGCATGACGCGCGACCAACTGACCGAGAAACGGTAGGATTTTAGCCCTATCTCTTTCATCAACGCCACGTCCTCGCGGAAGCGGTGGTAATGATCGCAGGCGGTATGACAGGTCTCGCCGTGCCTGACCTGTTTTTTCGTGGCGACATCCCAGATAGACGGCGTCCTGCCGTCCTCGTTCCATGCGCCTTCGATTTGCGCCGACGCGGACGCAGCGCCCCATAAAAACCCGTTCGGAAATGCTGTGCTGCTCATACTTGTTGCTCCTGTTTCAAATACGCTGTTATGGTTTCTGTAATTCCTTTCGCCCCGTCCGCATTCGGATGTACGCCGTCCCAAAACCATTCTGAACGGTTTTCACAAGCCGCATAGAGGTCGATGCAGGGAACCTCTTCTGTATTCGCAAGTGCTTTGACCGCGGGACGCAATTCGTTTTCGATCACATCCGCTTGGATGTCGAATGCCACCGGATTGCCGTTGACGGAAAACGCAGGCGGGGGCGTCAAAAGATATACTCGCGGGCGGCTCGGCAACGCGCGGTATGCCGCAAGGATCCGTTTCATATCTTCCGCATACGCTTCCTGTCTTCTGTAGTTATTGGGCTTGCTGTCGTTGGTGCCGAGCATCAGGAGGACGATCTCCGGTCGAAACGCCAAGCTCTCCCGATAGGCGGCCTCCTTTTCATACGGCAGATCGCCCTGCAGCGACGCCGTTGCGCCGCAGACGCCGAAGTTTTGGACGCAATATCCGTCGCCCAACCAGTGTCCAAGCTGCGCCGGATAGTTGTTGCATGACCAGTTTCTGATCCCGTATCCGTAGGTGATGCTGTCGCCGACACACGCAACGCGAATCTGCCCTTCGCGCGGCTTTCGGTTGAGCCGAACGAACGGCAAGCTGCCGTGCTGCATGGTGATCCAAAGTCCCGCTGCCGCTGCCATCAATACCCCCGCTGCAATGATCCAACCCATCTTTTATTCCTCCAATGTGAAGGACAGAATATCTGCCTTTCCGGAAAGAATCTCGATACAAAGCGTTTCGCGTTTACCGCCCTCGATCGGCGCAGTCCCGTGATCGTCGAGCCGGATGCCATTGACCGACAGCGCTGCGTTTCCGCAATATTCCACGATGATCCGCTTTGTATTGCGAAGATCAAAGTATTTATACACGACTGTCGTTCCCACCGTCAAGTCCTTTAGGATTGTTTCGCCCTTGAGTTCCGTAATGCGCGGCAGCGTTTGCTGTTTTCCGACGCCGAGGCGAATGTGCTTTCTGGTGATCAGGTTGCAGCAAAGCGCGGCGGGATAGGTTCCGACGCCGGGCAGAGATTTGCCGTCCATGCCCTGCGTGGTGATCTCAACCTGACGGATCGTACCGTCCGGCTCGATTTCAATGGGTTCGGCGCATGCCTGACGGGAAAAATCCGTATTGTTGGTGCAGCGGTGATAGAAGATGTAATACCGACCGTTGATGCGTTCGATGCCGCCATGGATCGTTCCCGCGTTGTTCTTCGGCTGCGTGTTCCCGCGATAGCCCAGATCACTGTTGGAGACGATCACGCCGCGATAGACAAAGCCATGATCCGGATATTGGGAAGTGGCATACGCCAGCTCGTTGTTTGCTCCGGAGGAATAGACCAGATAATAGAGATTGCCGAATTTACGGATCGACGCCGCCTCGTAAAACGGATGGCGGTACAAATCGCTCCCTTTCGGCGCGGTGGTCTTGCTGTCCAATACGGCTTTCGGCTCGCCCTTGACTGTCAGCATATCGTTCTCCAACTCTACGACGACGCAGGAGAGAACGCAGGGTTTTGTCGCTTTGATCTCTTTCACTGAACGATTGCAGAGCTTGGACAGCACGAACCGATACAGCGGCTGCAAAGTGCGATTCCGAAAATCCCGACCGAGTCCCCAACCGTAATAGAGCCGGATGCGCCCGTTATCGTTCAGTACGGCGGGGTCGTTGGTCAGATATTTGAGCACCGGCGTTCCGTCCGCATAGCGGATATCGCCGAGATACGAAAACGGCCCTTCGGGGCAATCGGACACCGCAACGCTCATCGGGCCGAACGGTGCAGTATTCGGACCTGCCGCAAAGTAATACAGATAATACCGTCCGTCATTGCCCTGCACGCAGTCCGGTGCATAAAAGTCGACAAGTTTCCCACCCCGGCTTCGTGGGTCCTGTTCCTTGCGGAAAGAAACGCCGTGACAAGTCCAGTCGGAAAGATCGTTCACCGGCGCCGACCAAACCGCATAATCTTCGGTGCAGAAGCGGGTGCTGTTTGCGGCGTCGTGGCTGCCGTACAGGTACACCCGACCACCGAACACATGGGGTTCGCCATCGGGAATGTATTCGGTTAAGGGCAGAAACGGATTCGGCATAGTCGCCCCTTACGCATGCGCCGTAATCAGCGCAACATCGTTGGTTGAAAGAGACAGGCGGATGACGGTTTTTCCGTTTTCGACCGAGAACGGCAGCGGTTCTTCCGTGAGCTTTGACCGTTCCTTGATCGAAACGACTTCGGCGCAGGTCAGATTGTCCGGTGATCCCATCTCTTTCCAAAGACGCTTGGGGTTGCAATGGTCGTCGTCAATTCGCTGTACGGTCACATCCGATGCGGCAAAATCAAGGGACAGTTCTACTTCATGCCGCTTGTTTTCAAAATAATCTCCGCTCTGCGGCGTCAGAAGAATCTGAACGTTTTTCCCGTCCGTGAAAGCGCCGCAATCGACTTCACCCGATTTTGGCAGGGCCAGCCGGTTCGGGTATAGCAGGGACAGCAGCTTGAAGCCCCAGAAATTCGGCTTGAGAATACCGTCGTTGCTGACGACGCCGAAGGAGCCCACGAACGGTCGCGGCAGCATGAACTGTTCCTCAAAGAGATCGGAGCAGCACCAGAACATATAGGCGGCAAGCGTATTGTCAAGGTCGAGACAGGATTTAACTGCAAACGCCGCGGAATACTTCTCGTCATGCACCGGCGAACCGAACACCGCCATAGAGTTCCATTCGGTGATCAGAAGCGGACGCGAACCGACCTTTGCTTTGGCTTCCCGATCCATTTTAGCAAGCGCGCCTTTGTCCCAACGCTTCGCGTCCTCTGGCAGAAAGAACATATCCGTCATCGTTTCGGACAGTTTCCGATGCTCTTTCACCGCCCGCTGCGACGCAGAGAACATATGCTTGATGTTATTGAAATTGATGAAATTGCCGAATGCGTCGCCCGGATAATGGTGCGTGGAAACAAAGTCGCAGGGAACGCGGTTCTGCTCGCAATAGGTCAGAAACTCCGGCAGCCACTTGCACGCGCTGGTGGACGGACCGCCGACGCGGATTAACGGATCAACTTCCTTGATCGCCCGTGCGGTGGCTTCATACAGTTGGAAATAGTCCTTTTGCCTTCCGGCAAAGAAGCATCCGAGATCCGGCTCGTTCCAGACCTCGAAATACCACTGCTCCACTTCTTCTTTTCCGTAGCGGTCGATCAAAAAACGGACGAAGCGTTTGATATAGTCCGACCATGCGGAAAGCGACTTTGGCATGGTGATGTTCGGCGCGTAGCGAAGACCGAGCTTTTTGCCGCTTGCGAGCGCGGACGGCATAAACGACAGTTCCACGAACGGGCGCACACCGACTGAAAGCAGATTATCATAGATGTGCCCGACTTGCCGGAAGTTGATCTCCTCGATCTTTTGATTGCCGGGTACGCTCTTGAACATTTTGCAATCACTCATCCGCTGATAAGTCAGCATATCGTCGTCCAACACACCGTGACAGCGGATACGTTTGATCCCCAATTCATCATGCACGAGCTTGATGTGTTCCAGAACATCCGTTCGATGCAGCAAATAGGCATGGCAGTTGCCCATACCCTCCTGCCACGAAAAATCGGTTGGCGTTGTTTGCGCGTTTCGGTTGATGTTAATGTTCATTCGTTTCCTCTCTTACTGAAAGTCCTTGCAGGTCTCGCTTGCAAAAATCATCTCAAGTACCCGCACGGCAGAACGGTTCAGCGCAGCGCGGTCGAGCTTTCCCGCTTTCAAGTCATTATACAGCGTTTTTGCAACTCCCTTTGTGCCGGGCATGATCAGATCGTTGCCCGCATGGATTGCTTCCGCATACGAGCATTGATCNNGTCAAGAGTTCTTCTGTGTTGCAGACATACTTTCCGTTGACGCGATTGTAGGAGGACATAACCGTCCACGGCTTGCCTTCCTTAATCGCGATTTCGAAACCGCGCAGATAGATTTCTCTCAAAGCCCGTTCGGAGACGTTTGCCGAGACACGCATCCGGTTGTCTTCTTGATTGTTGCAGCAGAAGTGCTTGATGCTGACGCCGACGCCGCCCATGGACTGAACACCGCGGGTGACGGCGGCAGCCATCTTTCCGGAAACGATCGGGTCTTCGGAATAATACTCAAAGTTGCGCCCGCAAAGCGGATTCCGATGAATGTTCAGCCCCGGTGCAAGCCACACCGAAACGCCGATTTCTTTCATTTCGCGCCCGACTGACCTGCCCACTTCTTCCATGAGTTCTGTATCGAAGCTCTGTGCCAGCACCGTTTCGCTGGGCCATGCGGTCATGTAGCGATAAACGGGAGTTCCTTTTCCCATAAACCGCTTCAGAAAGCCCTCGGTGTTCTTCAGCCAACCCCAACGCCAATCCTCCGGAAGCCCATCCGGATAACCAGGTAGACCGCTCTTTTGGATCGCCACTTTCGGAACTACATTTAACCCGGCGGGGCCGTCGGACAGGACAATATTCGGAACGCCTTTTTTGAGCAGCGATGTGCAAGTGCGCCCCGCCGCGCCCATGACCTGATTGTATGCCCGCAAAGGATAGCCGCCGCCGGTGACCAGCAAACACTTTTCTCGATCAGTCAGGGAAGCAAGGACCTTACTTACATGCCCGCTGTGCATTTCTTCGTGCTTCACGCGCGTAATCGGATAAACTCTTTCTTCCGACAGAGAGAAATTGCCGCATGGCTCATTTCCCATATACAGTATATACGATCCCGCTTCCAAAAGAAAGGCGTGTTTTTCTTCATCGAAGATCGCAATCTGTTCCAAATCGAACGAAACGGTTATTGTTTCGCTTTCGCCGGGCGCAAGATTTCCGGTTTTCGCAAATGCAACAAGGCATCGCTTTTCGTGGTCAATCTTTCCGTCGGGCTTTTGCACAAACAGCAGCACCGTTTCACGCCCTGCCATATTGCCGGTATTCTGTACGGTCACAACGGCGGCGCGATCCGATACGGTACTTACCTTTTTTGAAAAGGTCGTATAACTCAGACCATACCCGAACGGATACCGCGGATGGATGCCGTTTTTCTCAAACCAACGATAGCCGACATAGATGTCCTCGCGGTATTCCTCGTTTTCCAGATCGCCGTTGCGATGTCCGAATGTGTCCGCCGCAGGATAATCCTCATACCGTACCGCCCAAGTATCGGTCAATCGTCCGGAGGGACAGTCTTTTCCGGTCAGGATATCGGCAAGTGCGTTTCCTCCCTCGGTTCCCGCCTGACCATAGAACAGCACGGCGTCGATCCGCGTCTCATCCAGGATCGACAGGTCGATTACACTGCCGCAGTTCAGTACCAGGATCAGCTTTTTATAATGGGCAGAAAGCTTTTTCAAACTCTCCTTTTCCACATCGGAGAATAGATAATCGCCTTTTTCCACGCGGCGATCATATCCTTCACCCGCCTGCCTGGATAGTACATAGATCGCGGTATCGGTTTCATCGGTCAGCTCGTCGCCTTGGATCGGCGCACAAGTCGGATACGGCATGGGCTGTTCGCCGATCTTGATAAACATCTGCATGGTGCGGATCGGGCCATAGCCGCGGATACTTTCCTCTACGCCTGCTTTCCATTCTGCGACGTCTGCCTTGTACTTTGCTTCAAAGCGATCCATCCAAAGCGTATTCGGGAACGTGAATCCTGCGTTTTGAAGCCCCTGTTCAATGGATACGCTGTAACGCTCGTGCACATCGCCGCTGCCCGCTCCGCCCTTGACCGTCATGCGGCTGCCGGGCCCATACAGCGCGATCTTGCCGGGCTGTATCGGCAGAACGCCATCGTTTTTCAAAAGAACGATGCCCGCTGCCGCCGTTCTCCTTGCCAAAGCGCGATGCTCTTTTTCCCGTTGGGATTCCTCCGGCGACATCGCCCCGAAAAACTGAAACCGTTTCATGCCTGTATCTCCACTGTCGCTGTTGCCGAAGGATAGCCCTTACTGTCTGCTTTGATTGTGATGGTGCCTTCCTTGTTTGCACGGAACACAGCAAGCGCCCGTCCTCGATAGGTATTATGGTTGGGCATGTCGAATACCTCATCTGTTTTCGTCAGCGCGCTGCCGAAGCCCAAAAGCTCTGCGTTATCCGTCACAATCTCTGCGCGCTGCTCGATATACGGCTTCAACACGCCGTTTTGATCGGTGAACTCGATCGGCACATAGAACACCTCGCCGGGCCGGACGAGCATCTTTTCCGGCCTGACCGAAAGAATCGTTTCCATGCCACCTGTTTTCAGCTCGCTTACTGAAAGAACTGTGCCTTGCTCGTCCAACGCCTCCGCACGAAGCGTTCCTGGCGCGTACTTTGTACGAAAGATCGCTTTGTATGCTTTGATCGGTTTTATCCCGATCTCTTTACCGTTCAGCGTCAACCGCACTTCAGTGGCATTTGCGTACACCTCGATCGTTGCCTTTGTACCCTCAAAGCCATGCCAAGTCCAACTGTCCAAAGCGTTGGTAAATTGCCATGCGCCCGTGACAGGCGTTTCCTTCGCGTGATTGAGCGGACGAACGCCGATATACGGCGTTTTGCGAAATCCCCAAACAATCTGCATAAATGCCATCTGTGCAAGCGGGAGCCCTGTTATGTCAATCATGCCCTGCCCCGAAAGCAACGGCAGTCCGGGATAGGACAGATAATACCAACCCATGCAGGTCTCGCCGAGATAATCCCATGCAGCCCAAACGAAATCGCCGACGAGCTGAGGGTATTTCTGTACACGTGCCCAATTATAAGGCAGATCGCCGCTCATGGTTTCTGTGCCGAGCATCAGGCGATCCGGATATTTGTGTGTGTCAATATCGTAACGTGAGGAAGCGTAATTCAGACCGACAACATCGAGCATCGGTGCGATTTCGCGAACGACGGTTTCCGCTGTCCTGCCCTTGCTCATAAAGAACATCAACCCGCCAAGCTTTTCTGTCCAGTAATTGAAGAACGCGGAGCCTGTGCGCTTCTCCCGAAAACTCCCGTTTTCCGGAAGCGGTTCGGGCTTATATTCGCCCTTGTCTTTATAGATACCGATTCCCCGGCTTGCATAAACGTCCAGCAGCACATTAATGCCCGCCGTCACCGGACGGGTATTGTCCAACGAATGCACATAATCACGCATCCGACCGCAAAGCTCGATTCCTTCTTGTTCGGCGGTTTCCGTAACTTCGTTACCGACGGAATACAGAATCACACACGGATGATTGTACGCCGATTCCACCATGGATCGCAAGTCGTTCTGCCAATCCGAACGGAACCAACGCGCATAGTCGTGGTAGGTTTTCGGCGTATACCAGCCGTCGAACGCTTCGTCGATCACATACATACCCAACTCGTCGCAGGCGTCCAGCAGGATTTGCGACGCGGGATTATGAGAAACACGGATGGCGTTGAAGCCGTTTTCTTTCAGGATGCGGATGCGGCGAAGCTCGCTCTCCCGATATTCGCACGCGCCCAACACGCCGTGATCGTGGTGGATGCAGCCGCCGCGCAGCTTTACCGTCTCGCCGTTCACGACAAGACCGTTTTTCGCGTTCCATTTCAGTTCCCGAATACCGAAGCGCATACAGTGCTCATCCGTGGCGGTCTTTGCCGCGCAGGTATACAAGTGCGGCGTTTCGGCGCTCCAGAGCTTCGCGTTTGGAACGGTCAATTCACCCGGCTTGCCCGATACGACAAGTGTTTCGCCGTCATAAATCTCAACCGTCTCCGCATCAGTATCGACCGCAATCACGGCGGGATCAATGGAAACGGTGCGAATGTGCAGCTTTTTGATATAGTCTCTGTCCCGAATCAACAGCGTCACCGGGCGATAGATGCCGCTGCCTGTGTACCAACGGCTGTTGGGCTGGAGGGAATTGTCCACGCGCACCTTGACTGTGTTTTCACCCGCCTGTATGAAATCCGTAACGTTCACATCGAACGCCGTGAACCCGTAGCGGTGACTACCCGCGTTCTGTCCGTTCACAGAAACGGTGCAGTTCTGATACACGCCCTCGAAATGCAGCACGAAAGATTTGCCGACATTCGTCTCGTCAACTGAGAAACGTTTTTCGTAGACGTATCTTCCGCCGGGAAAGAAGCCGTTGTTTTTTCCTCCGAGCGCGGATGCACGTCGCTTTTCCGTCAGCATGGCGTCATGGGGCAGTGTCACGGGGATCGGCTTTTCGCCTTCCTTCAAAAATAACCAGTTGTTATTGAAATCAAGAATCATTTCGCTTTTCTTGCGGCTTTCGCTTCCGCCTTAGCTTTCTTTTCCGCCTGTTTCGCAAGATACTTTGCGTTCTCCGTTTCAAAGTCCAGTCCGCGCTTTTCACAGCGTTCCTGAAGATCGGCAATACGATTTTGCTCATGTTCGGCTTCGAGTTTTTCCTTTTCAAGACGTTCCAGTTCTTCCGGTTCGATCCACTCTTCGCCTTTTGTCAGAACCGCTTCCTTCTTGCGGCGCAGAAGCTCCGCATTAATCTCCGGCAGTTTCTTTTCGACGTCCACAAAAGGCAGGAGAATCAGCACAACAGCCGCAAGGATGATGTCGAAGAGATAAAACGCCGTCGTCATAAACCGCACGACT
>LXOW01308843.1_pt1 | contig 12809 bp, 9 predicted proteins | sample 1368591 | NCBI WGS metagenome assembly LXOW01 (sample SAMN04884650, study PRJNA319009) | bovine gut metagenome | isolation source: Cow rumen | host: Bos taurus | place: Italy: Legnaro (PD) | collected 2014-07-09
CCTCCTATGTGGAGGCGCTTCGCTATCTTGCCCGCAAGTATCATATTGAAATTCAGGAAGAGGAAGAGAGCGCCGAGGAAATCGCCCGCCGTCAGCACAGCGAGAGCCTGCTGCTGGTGAGCGACTGGGCGCAGAAGTTCTATGCGGAGCAGTTGCGCTCCGGTGAGGGCCGTGCGGTGGGTTACGCCTATTTCCGCTCCCGCGCCCTGACGGACGAGAGCATCGCGAAGTTCGGCCTGGGCTGGGCGCCCTCGTCGCGGACGGCCCTGCTCGATGCGGCCCGGCAGGCGGGCTACAAGGAAGAATATCTGCTGGAGGCGGGTCTGTTGCGCCAGAAGGAAGAAGGCGGCCCCCTCGTGGACAAGTTCGTCGAGCGGGTGACTTTCCCCATCCATTCCCTGAGCGGCCGTGTCATCGCTTTCAGTTGCCGTACCCTCCGTTCCGACAATCCCGCCAAGTATGTCAACTCCCCGGAGACGGAGATTTACAAGAAAAGCCGCGTCCTGTACGGCTTGTATCAGGCCAAATCGGAAATTGCCCGCCGGGACGAGTGTATCGTCGTGGAAGGGAACATCGATATGGTGATGATGCACCAGAAGGGCATCACCAACGTGGTGGCGACCTGCGGAACGGCGCTGACGGTGGAGCAGATCCGCCTCGTGCGCAAGTTCACGGAGAATATGACCATTATGTACGACGGGGACTCCGCCGGCATCAAGGCGGCCATCCGCGGACTGGACCTGGTGCTCGCAGAGGGGATGAACGTCCACATCGTCCTGCTTCCGGAGGGGGAGGACCCCGATTCCTTCTGCCGCGTGCGGGAACGGGAGGACGTGGAGGACTATCTTCGCACGCACGCGACCGACTTCATCTCCTTCAAGACGGACCTGCTGCTTTCCGAAGCGGCGGGGGATCCGCTGCGCAAGGCCAATCTCATCAACGATATCGCCGATACGATCGCCCGCATCCCCGATGCCATCAAGCGTTCGGTCTATGTGGAAAACGTGGCGATGCGCTTCGATATCGGCCGGGACATCCTTTTTGAGCGCATTACCCGGACCCTTCGCGCCGAAGCCGACCGTCCCCGCGACCTCCGTCCCGCGGAGCCCGCGCCGGCGGAGCCAGCCTCCCAGCCCCTGCAGATTCCGCTCGAGAACGTGACGCTCGCGAAGGCGGAATCCGACCTCCTGTCCTTCCTTCTGACGCACGGCTGCGACATCCTCGAATTTCCGGTGGATTCCGAATTTGCCTGCGCGGAAGGGGAGGACAACCCTACGGTGGCGGATTTTATCCGGAACGCGCTTGAAGCCGACTGCTCGCAAATGGCCAATACCGCCTACCGGCGCCTCTATGACGCGTATATGGCGCTTTATGACCAGGGCCTGGCGCAGGACGTGATCCTGCGGACCCTGCTGGACGGCGAAGACCGGGAATCCGCGATGCTGGCCGCGCAACTCTCGACGGAAAAGTACCGCCTCAGCGTCAAGGTGTTCGAAGAGGCGATGACGACCCCCTCGTCGTGGCTGGTGATGTTCCTGCCCCGCGCCATCCTCTATTATGCGGAGCGCCGCGTGTACGATGCCATCGGCCGCCTGACCCGTTCGCTGGAAGGCCTTCCGGCGGACCAGCAACTGGACGCGATGCAGAAAATCGTGAAACTGCAGGCCGCCCAGCGGAAAATCAACAAGAAATTAGGAAGAGAATAAGAATATGGAAAAGAAAAGAACCCTGGTTACCTGTGCCTTGCCTTATGCCAACGGTCCCGTGCATATCGGGCACCTGGCCGGCGTGTACGTCCCTGCCGACATCTATGTGCGTTACCTCCGTCTCCGCGGAGAGGATGCGCTTTTTATCTGCGGTTCGGACGAGCACGGCGTGCCCATCACCATCAAGGCGCGCGAGCAGGGCTGTACGCCCCAGGACATCGTGGACAAGTATCACGGCATCATCAAGGAGTCGTTCAGCCGGCTCGGCATCAACTTCGATATCTATTCCCGGACGACCTCCGCCGTGCACGAAAAAAATGCGTCGGATTTCTTCCGGAAACTCTATGACGACGGGGCGTTCATCACCCGCGAGAGCGAGCAGTACTACGACCCGGAGGCCAAGACTTTCCTCGCGGACCGCTATATCGTGGGCACCTGCCCCAAGTGCGGCAATCCCGGAGCCTACGGCGACCAGTGCGAGAAATGCGGTTCCACGCTCAGTCCGGAGGAACTCATAGACCCGCGTTCGAAACTGAGCGGCGCCACCCCGGTGAAGAAAAAGACCTCCCATTGGTATCTGCCCCTCGACCAGTACGAAAAATGGCTTTCCGAATGGATTCTGGACGGCCATAAGGAGTGGAAGACCAACGTTTACGGCCAGTGCAAGAGTTGGATCGACGGCGGTCTGCAGCCCCGTGCCGTCAGCCGGGACCTCGACTGGGGCGTTCCCGTTCCCGTGGAAGGTGCGGAGGGCAAGGTGCTCTATGTCTGGTTCGACGCGCCCATCGGCTATATCTCCAATACGCAGGAACTGCTGCCGCAGACCTGGGAGAAATGGTGGAAGGATGAAGAGACGCGTCTGATCCATTTCATCGGCAAGGACAATATCGTCTTCCACTGCATCGTCTTTCCGGCGATGCTCAAGGCCCACGGCGGCTACATCCTTCCTGAGAACGTGCCTGCCAACGAGTTCCTGAACCTGGAAGGGGACAAAATCTCCACTTCGCGCGGCTGGGCGGTCTGGGCGCACGAATTCCTGCAGGATTTCCCGGGCAAAGAAGACGTGATGCGCTATGTGCTGACGGCCAATGCCCCGGAGACCAAGGACAACGACTTCTCCTGGAAGGATTTCCAGCAGCGCAACAACAGCGAACTGGTGGCGATTTTCGGGAACTTCGTGAACCGCGCCGTCGTGCTGACGCACAAGTACTTCGGCGGCATCGTACCGCCTTGCGGAGAACTGCAGGACATCGACCGCGAAGCGCTTTCCGCCCTCCCGGAACTGCGTGCGTCGATGGAAGCGAACCTTTCCGCCTTCCGTTTCCGCGAAGCGCTCAAGGACGCGATGGGCATCGCGCGCGTGGGCAACAAGTATATTTCCGACACCGAGCCCTGGAAGGTCGCGAAGACCGACCTCAACCGTGCCGGCACCATCTTGAACATCTCCCTGCAGATCTGCGCGAACCTGGCGCTGGCCTTCGAGCCTTTCACCCCGTTCGCCGCGGAGCGCCTGCGTACGATGCTGAAGGTCGGCATCGATGCGGGAACCGACCATCGCATCGGCGAGGCCGTGACGGAAAATACCTTCCGCGAAGGGGAGGCGGCCGCATTGCATACTGCTGCCGTTTCCGCGGAAGCGCTGGTGCTGCGCTGGAATTTGCTCGGAAATGCCGATATCCTGCCCGCCGGCCACGCGATCGGCGAAGCGCAACTTCTTTTTGAAAAGGTGGAGGACGATGCGATTCAGAAGCAACTGGACCGTCTGGAGGCCATCCGCCAGCAGTTGGAAGCGGCCCGCAAGGCCGAGGAAGCGTCGCGCGTCACCCCGCAGAAGGAGGAATGCAGTTTTGACGATTTCGAGAAAATGGATATCCGCACTGCGACCGTCCTGGAGGCGGAGCGCGTGCCCAAGACCGACAAACTGCTCAAACTCACCATCGATACCGGCATCGACCGCCGGACCATCGTTTCCGGCATCGCCGAGTTCTACAGCCCGGAACAGATGCTCGGGAAGCAGATCTGCATCCTCGCGAACCTGGCGCCGCGGGTCATTCGCGGCATCGAGTCCAAGGGAATGATTCTGATGGCCCGCCAGAACGACGGGAAAATGCGCTTCATCACACCGCAGGAAGTCCTCTCCAACGGTGCCCAGATAGGCTGAAAATACCCGATAATCGTTCAAAAGTAGCCCCTTCCTTTTAAGGAACCGGGGCTATTTTTGCCTTATATAGTTATTGGATGTAGATTTTGGCTTAATGTCAACAGCGAGTATGGTCTTAAGCTATTGTGCCCCCGAGGCGGAGGTGTTGGCTCTGCAGGAGCAGGAAGCGCTGCTCCAGACCAGCGGCCTGTATGAAAATGAACCGTCGTCATGGGAAAATTGAAATTCTTCCTTTTGTTTTCGCTTGCCCTGGCCTGTGCCCGGGAAGCCATCGAACCCGGACCGGATTCGCTTTCTCCCGGGACGGTCACCCTTCAGGTCCGTCTGGACGGAACGTCCAAAACCGTACTGGGAGACAAGACGGGTGCGCAGTATGCCGTCAACTGGGCGGAAGGAGATTGTATCTCCGTCAATGGGAAGGGCTCGAGGGCGCTGACGGCGGCCCAGGCGGGTGGTACGAGCGCCAGTTTTACCGTCAGTGACGTTACGGCTCCCTATACCATCATCTATCCGGTGGGGGCGACGTTCGGAGAGGGTATCCAATTGCCCAAAAACCAGCGTTTCACCCATTGGGGTTTTGATCCTGCCACCGCCATCCAGGTGGGGAAAGGGACATCACTTAATCCGGAACTCCACAACCTTTGCGCCTTTATGCGCATCACCGTATGCCGTTCCGACGATGAGACCGTCAAGCAGATCAAGGTGATTTCCAACGACAATCTCTTCCTCTGCGGCCGCTTTGCTGTGGATTTTGAAAATCATACGATGCGCTATCTGGAGGCGGGGATGAACTGTGTGGTGATGGGCCGTCCGGAGGATAATCCCGATATCGACATTCCCTATGACGCCGAGGGGAAATGTACGGCGTTCATCGCCCTTCCTCCCGGTACTTATCCCGGGGGATTTACCGTGGTCGTCAGCACTTCAGCCGGAGCCAATATGGTCAAAAGGGCACACAGCAAAGGCATTACGCTGGAACCCGGCCAGGTGTATCCGATGGATGAAATCAGCTTTGCCGACAACACCTATCGCTTCAGCGGCGGGGATGGAAGTGTGGATCATCCTTATCTTGTGGCCACCTCCGACGACATCTCCACGCTCTTCAGTATGTCCAACAGTTCGTACAGCGCCAATTACACGGGAAAGCATTATCTTCAGATCTGTGACATCGCCGTGGAGAACAAACATTGGGTTTCCGCGTTCCGCGAGCCGGACAAGGCCTTTACGGGAGTTTATGACGGTGACGGGCATATGCTCGAGTACCTGAGCGTGAAAAACTGGGTGTCCGGCGATACGAAATATGCCTGTGGCTTGTTTGCCTATACGAAGGACGCCGTTATCAAGAATCTGAATCTCCGCTATAAGTTTTATCGCGACAACCCCCTCCAGATTACGGGATATTATAACGGCGGCTTTGTGGGACATATGACGGGCGGCCGTATCGAAAACTGCACCCTTTCCGGCAATATGCACGCTGCGGCCCCATATGTGGGTGGCATCGTGGGCTATATGGACGGCGGCACCATCACCGGATGCCTGGTCAGCAGCAGCGTTTCCGGGGATGCGACCGTCACATCTTCGGGATACGACAACGCTTATGTGGGCGGCATCGCGGGATTTGTGGCTTCCGGTAGCATCGAAAATTGTATCCTTACGGGACACGTGCGCTCCGTGGGCTCGTGTGTAGGTGGAATGGTCGGGCAATTGTCCAAGGGAACCATCAGCGCCTGCAGCGTGGACCGCGCCTATGTCTATGGGGATAAGCCCCGGGTCGGCGGTATCGTCGGATTCGTGAATGGCATAGACTGTATCATCCGGGACTGCAGCGTCAGTGGAATCGTGCTTTCGCAGGGTGGAGAAACCGGCGGCATTGCCGGCTATGTCCGTGGCGGCGAGATCCTTTCCTGTCAGGTGCTGAAACCTGCAACAGTGACTGGGGGCGGTGGAAGCGTCGGCGGCATCGCCGGGAACATCTATTCCACGGTGGCTGCCAATGCGGTTACCATCGACGGCTGTACGGTGCTTGCCGGTGTGAACGGAACGATGAACCTCGGCGGCATCGCCGGTACGGTGAATTCCCACGGCGGTCCGATGCGCATCATCAATAATGCCTGCGGCTATACGACGCTGCGTACGGATTCTTCCAATGGCAGTTCCGCGAATATGGGCGGCATCGCCGGAATCGTCACGGCGACGGGAACGGTTCCCGTGACGATTGCAGGAAACCTTGCGATGGCCCTCAAACTGGTCAATACCTATAAGGCTTCCGGAATTTCCGGCATCGGCGGGATTGTCGGCAATTTCGCGGGACCGGGCGAACTGGCCTGCTGCTGGTCCGACGTCCAGGCGGGGAATATCATTACCGCTGCGGACACGCAGCAGAAGATGGGCAGCATCGTCGGGAACTGTGTGCTTTCCGAACTGCCGAATTGCTACTATGACGTGAACAGTACGCTCAAGGCTACCACGACACCCGAGAAAACCGGACTGGGCGTCCCCGTCGCTTCCTTTACGGACGGAAGTCTGATGGCGGCGCTAAATACGGCATCGGCACAGAGGTCTGAACTGCGGAGTTGGACGGATGGTTGCTGGACCGACCAGGGCGCGCGATATCCCGTCCCTGAGGGAACCGCTTCCAACGAAGGACAGCGGACGAAAAAGACCCGGCGCATCAGTGTCATCGGCGACTCCATTTCTTCCTTTGACGGCTATATTCCCGAAGGATATGTCGCCTATTATCCCACGACAACTTGCCGTACCTTCAATGTCCGGGATATGTACTGGTACCGGCTGGCGTATGATAAGATGTCCGATGCCATCCTGGATGTGAATATCGCATATTCCGGCAGCCTGGTGACATATAACGGGAATGAGAACAATTTCCCCCGGCGTTATATCGCCCGCAAGGGGATGGGTACGCCGGACGTCATCCTGCTTTTTGGCGGAACCAATGATTTTACGGCGTCAAAAACGCTCTATGGCAGCCTGAAATGTGATACCGCGACTTCCGCCCCGTCCCAGCAGGACAGGAATCAGGTTTTTTCCGCCGCCGATGCCGCGACGACACTTGCCCAGGCGGAGTCGCTGGGTGACGCGACGTATTTCGAAGCGTATGTCAAACTGGTGAGGATGATGATCCTTCAGTATCCGGAGGTAAGAATCGTGCTCATCATCGGTGAACATTTCAGCACCGGGATGCAACAGACGCTTGAAGCCATCGCGTCTCACTATCACGGCAACTGCCGGACGGTGGACTTCCTTTCCGTGAACGGACTGGATGGAATCACCAACAATCCGGACTGGTGCCCGATTGGGAAATGCCTGGACGGCGGCCGGAACCTGCATCCCAACGAAGCGGGAATGGAGGTGATCGCTGACAAGATTTACAGGGAACTCGGTTCCTGGCTCGAGGGCAACTAGACTACTTGAACTCCCGACCGTTATAACGGTGTTTTTCGTAACGATAGAGGGCGTGCGTGTCCTCGTCGTACCAGATCGTGTAGCTGAAATCTCCCTTCGCAGGATGTTCCGGCGTGTAGGTGGCTACACTGTATCGTTCAGGTAATTTGGCGGTGTTGCGGTATTTCAGCCCGGAGTAGGCGATTCTCTCGTTCTCCATCGCCGCGGCCACATAGTCCTGCAGGATGTCGAGCCAGGCGGGCAGGCGGCTGAAGTCTCCGAATCCGAAACTTTCCAATGTGCAAAGGGGGAGTGCGGCGATGTTGAAGGGCCTCTTCAACTTGTTGGGGTCGTCCGCCTTTCCGCCTTTGTCCAGGGACAGGAAGACCAGTCCGCCCGTGGTGACGACGCTAAGGACATAACTGTCAGCTTCGGTCCGGGCTCGGGTGAAGTCGTCCACTTCGCACATCTCCCAGGGGGAGAGGGTCCAGCACTCGGTAACGGCCGTCTTGAAGGCCATGTCAAACATCGCGTTGCCGCTGGGAATGACTTTTACGATAGCATTGGAGAAGCCCTCCAGCCGGAATCCCCGGGTATAGACTTTCGCTTGCCCGGCCGCCGCAACGCTGCAAGTCATCGCCAGCACCGCCGTCACGGCCGTTACAAATAATTTGAACACTGCTCTCATCTCCGCAAAGATACAATTTTTTTACTTTCCGGCATTCCCGCCTCTCCGCGGTCCCGCCCCGTCCCGCCCCGCAGCACGCCGCGCCCTTGATTTTGGCCCATTTTCCGCGTTCCCGCGTGCTGCCAGCACGCCGCGCCCTTGATTTTGGCCTGTTTTCCGCGTTCCCGCGTGCTGCCAGCACGCCGCGCCCTTGATTTTGGCCCGTTTTCCGCGTTCCCGCGTGCTGCCGGCACGCCGCGCCCTTGATTTTGGCCTGTTTTCCGCGTTCCCGCGTGCTACCGGCGGAAATAGCACGCGGGAAACAGCGGGGCGCGCATTATTTTTGGAATAATTCAAAACAACTTTTAAATTTGTGAGTTATGTCGGAATATATCGTATCTGCACGGAAATACCGCCCGGATTCCTTTGAATCGCTGATCGGGCAGGACAATATCGCAAGGACGCTCAAAAACGCCATCCTGCGCGGTCAGTTGGCACACGCCTATCTGTTCTGCGGCCCGCGGGGTGTCGGCAAGACCAGTGCCGCCCGTATTTTCGCCAAGACCATCAACTGTGCTAATCCCGGCCCGGATATGGAACCCTGCGGCGAATGCGAATCCTGCCGCTCGTTCAAGGAAGGCCGCTCCTATTGCATCCACGAACTGGATGCGGCGTCCAACAACGGCGTCGAGGACATCAAGGCGCTGATGGAACAGGTACAGGTGCCGCCGCAGGTGGGGAAGTACAGCGTCTTCATCATCGACGAGGTTCATATGCTCTCCGCCGCGGCGTTCAACTCCTTCCTCAAAACCCTGGAAGAACCGCCTGCACACGCGATTTTCATCCTGGCGACGACGGAAAAGCACAAGATCCTACCGACCATCCTCAGCCGCTGCCAGACCTACGATTTCAACCGCATCAGCATCCCGGACATCGTCAGGAATCTCCGCGACATCGCCGCAAGGGAAGGGGTGAAGGTCGATGACGAATCCCTGCACGTGATTGCGGCCAAGGCGGACGGTGCCATGCGCGACGCGCTGACGATTTTCGACCAGACCGTCGCTTTCTGCGGCAACGACATCCACTATGACGACGTGGTGCGCAATCTCGGCGAACTGGACTATGAATACGGCTTCAAACTGACGGATGCTTTCCTTGCCGGCGATTACGGCAGCGCCCTGCTCCTTTTCGACGAAGTGCTTGCCAAGGGCATCAGCGGCGGCCGTTTCGTTTCGTTCATCGGCGAGCATCTGCGCAACCTGCTGGTCAGCCGCACGGGCGGGCTGGAGTCCCTGCTCGACTTCCCGCAGTCGCTGCGCGAGCGTTTTTCGGCGCAGGCGGCGAAGTGCTCCGTCAAGTTCCTGTTCGATGCGCTGAGTGCCGTATCGCAGTGCGAGAGCGGTTTCCGGACGAGTTCCAACCAGCGGCTGCACGTCGAGTACTTGCTGCTGCGGCTGTCGTTCCTCGTCTCCGCTCCGGCGGCAGACCAGGCGCAAAGGGCTCCCGCCCCGGCCCNNCCCCGGAACAGCCCCAACCGCAGCCCCAGCCGCAACCCGCCCCCCAGCGCAGCGGCGCAGGGCTTTCGCTCAGTTCCCTGATGGCGGAACCCGACGAAGCCCAGGCCGAGAAAGCGCCCCGGAGCGATGCGGCTCCTTCCGAAGAAGCCGTCAAAGCCTCCTGGCCCGACCTCGTCAAGACGACGGTCTCCCAGCCCCGGCTCGCCATGACCCTGGGCAAGGCGGACCTGAAAATGTGTCTGGAGGACGGCAAACGCATCGTCTCCTTCGAGGTGGCGAACGAACCCCAGAAAAAATGGATTGAAGAAAAAGCCCTCCGGGGTCTGGAATCCACGCTCGTCCGGCTGGTAGGCAGTTCCCGCCTGTCGCTGCGCGTGGAAGTCGCTCCGCACGAGGAGCAGGCCCCGGTGGCCTATATGCCCTCCGACCAGGCCAAGGTGCTGATGGCGGAAAACGAAGAAGTAAAAAACCTGGTCATTGACCTCGGACTTGACGTCAAATGATACTCAGAGCAGAAAATTTAGTAAAGAAATACGGCATCCGGACGGTGGTCAAAGGGGTGTCGATGGAAGTGAAACAGGGGGAGATCGTCGGGTTCCTCGGTCCCAACGGCGCCGGCAAGACGACCTCTTTCTATATGATTACCGGGCAGATCGTCCCCAACGCCGGTCAGGTTTTCCTCGACGACGTGGAAATCACCCGCCTGCCGATGTACAAGCGTGCGCAGCAGGGCCTGGGCTATCTGCCGCAGGACGCTTCCGTCTTCCGCAAGATGTCCGTGGAGGACAACATCATGTCCGTGATGGAGATGTCCGACATGACCCGTGCCGAACGGCAGGAACGCCTGGAATCCCTCATCGACGAATTCAACCTCTCAAAAGTCCGCAAGAGCCTAGGCATCCAGCTTTCGGGCGGCGAGCGGCGGCGTTGTGAGATTGCCCGCGCCCTGGCCATCGACCCCAAGTTCATCCTGCTGGACGAGCCTTTCGCGGGGGTGGACCCCATCGCCGTGGAGGATATCCAGTACATCATCGCCAAACTCAAGTACAAGAACATCGGCGTCATCATCACCGACCATAACGTGGGCGAAACGCTCGCCATCACGGACCGCGCCTACCTGCTCTATGAGGGGACAATCCTGCAGCAGGGGACACCGGAATCACTTGCCGCGGACGACGATGTCCGTACCAAGTACCTGGGTCAGAATTTCGTATTGCGTAAAGCCGCCGCCGTAGAAAGGGCGAAAGCGGAGCAGGAAGCCCGGCTCGCGAAAATTCAGAGCACGTAATCGCGCACGTCCTGCGCGCTGACGGGGTCGCAGCCCAGGATCAGCAGCCGCTCCACCACGTTCCGCAGTTCGCGGATGTTCCCGGTCCAGGACTTCTCCTGCAGCAGGGCCACCGCTTCCGGCGATATCTTCTTGGCGGGAAGCCCGCCTTCCGTGCTGATCTGCCCGACGAAATAATCCACGAGCAGGGGAATGTCCGATTTGCGCTCGTCCAGCGAGGGCACCGTAATCACAATGACCGAAAGCCGGTGGAAAAGGTCTTCGCGGAAGCGCCCTGCGGCGATTTCTTCGCGCAGGTCCTTGTTCGTCGCGGCAATCACGCGCACATCCACGTTGATGTCCTTGTCGCTGCCCACGCGCGACAGTTTCTTCTCCTGCAGCACGCGAAGCACCTTGGCCTGTGCGGAAAGGCTCATATCGCCGATTTCATCGAGGAAGAGCGTGCCGCCCTCCGCCTGCTCGAACTTGCCCTTGTGCTGCTTGATGGCGGAGGTGAAGGATCCCTTTTCGTGGCCGAAGAGTTCGCTTTCGATGAGTTCCGAGGGGATGGCGGCGCAGTTGACCTCGATATAGGGCATCGCGCTGCGGGGGCTGCGTTCGTGCAGTTCGCGGGCCACGAGTTCCTTGCCGGTGCCGTTCGCGCCCATAATCAGCACGCGGGCGTCCGTGTGCGCCACCTTTTCGATGATTTCCCGCACCCGGAGAATCGCCGGGGACTCGCCGACCATCTTCTGCCCGTACACCTTCTTTTTGAGGATGCGCGTCTGCGTCATCAGCGAGGCCTTGTCCGTGGCGTTCTTGACGGAGATCAGGATGCGGTTCAGGTCCAGCGGTTTCTGGATGAAATCGAAGGCGCCTTTCTTGATACATTCGACGGCGGTGTCGATGTCGGCGTGGCCGGAAATCATGATGACCGGAGCCTCGACCCCCTCCTCCTTGAGGCGGCCCAGCAACTCCGTCCCGTCCATTCCGGGCATCTTGATGTCGCAGAAAATCACGTCACAGCGTTCCTTGAGCGCCGATTCCAGACCGGACGTGCCGTCCTCTGCGATTTCCACTTCGTAGCCCTCGTCGGAGAGAATCTCTTTCATTGAATTGCGGATGGCCCGCTCGTCGTCGATAATCAGTATCTTCATAGTGCAAATATCGTGATTTTTTTACTATTTTTGTCAAAATGGATTATCCTGACATCATCATCGCCGTTGACGGCTGTTCTTCCACGGGAAAAAGCAGTTTCGCCCGTGCGCTTGCGGCTGCGCTCGGGTTCCTTTACCTGGACTCCGGAGCCCTCTACCGCACGGTCACGCTCTTTGCCCGCGAGCAGGGCTTGATTTCCCGTCTGGGGAAGGTCGATCCCGCGCTCGAAGGCCTCCTGCCCTCGCTGGACATTCATTTCAATGCCGACGGGAAGGCCTGTATCGGTCCCCGTTGCGTGGATCCCGCCATCCGGACGATGGAAGTATCGTCCCAGGTCAGCCCCGTGTCGGCGCTTCCGTATGTCCGCCGCTTCGTGGATGCGTTGCTGCATTCGCTCGGCAGCGCGGGCCGCATCGTGATGGACGGGCGCGACATCGGCACCACCGTCTTCCCGGACGCGCAACTCAAACTCTTTATGACCGCGTCGGAGGAAGTGCGCGCGCGGCGCCGTTATGACGAACTCGTCGCCAAAGGGGAGCATCCGTCGATGGAAGAGGTCGTCGCCAACCTCCGGGAGCGCGACTACATCGATTCGCACCGCGAGACCTCGCCGCTCCGGCAGGCGGAAGACGCCTTTGTCCTGGATAATTCCTCGATGACCATTCCCGAAGAGGTCGCCTGGACCCTCGGCCTCATCCGCGGCCGTTTTTCCCTCCTGGAAGTATGAAAGTAGAAATTGACCCCCAGTCCGGCTTCTGCGGTGGCGTGATCCGCGCCATCGGTATGGCAGAAAAGTGCCTGGCACAGGGTGGCAGCCTGTATTCGATGGGCGCCATCGTCCATAACGAAATGGAACTCGAACGCCTCGCGCAGGCGGGTTTGCAGACCGTCGATGCGGAAAACCTGACCGAAGCGCCCGCGGGTGCGTCGATGC
>LXOW01418879.1_pt1 | contig 12806 bp, 9 predicted proteins | sample 1368591 | NCBI WGS metagenome assembly LXOW01 (sample SAMN04884650, study PRJNA319009) | bovine gut metagenome | isolation source: Cow rumen | host: Bos taurus | place: Italy: Legnaro (PD) | collected 2014-07-09
CGTACAGCGTGAACGAGCCGTAGGGCAAGTTCAGGAATTCAATGTCATGCTTGTCGGTCCACGCACTCCATTTGTTGTTGTTCAGTCGGTAGCGATAGAGTGTCTTGCCTGACAGCGGGGCGTAGTCGAGGGTGTAGTAGAAGTGCAGGTGATTCTCGTCGCGGTCCAGTCTGGGCAATTCTTTGGGCATGTCGCCGTAGCCTCCCCACAACACGCTGTCGGTACCTAAGAGGATAGAGCAGAAACGGATGTTACGACTGATGGGCAGCGAAGCGAGCTCCTTCTTGTCAGTGTCGATGATGGCAAGCACTTCGTCGCCACCAATCCACACCTGACTGCCATAACGGTATTGGGCCTTCACCTCGATGCCATTGACAGGCGCAAGCAGATACTGGGGCAGTGCGGCGAGGGGCTCCTCGATCTTTTCAGTAGGTTGGGTGCCAATGCTCTCGCCGTGAATGTTGCGGAACCAGAAGTTGCCTTGTGCGTCCTTGCGGATTTCCATGGCTAAAGACAGGTCGTTCACTTTCGTCTTCTGCTGACTGCCTAATTGATAGAGCCAGACACCATCGGGTTCTCCGGCATACACCTTGTCACCATCGACAAGCATGGCGGTGGTGGAGTTGGCGGTCATTCTGCTGACGCTGCCGGAAGCTGAAATCTTGAAGATGCCGCTTGAAGTGGCAGCCAGGAGTCCGTCACGGCTCACGGACATCGTCCAGCAGATATTATTAATCTCCGGAATGTCCTTGTATTGGCGGGAAGATACGACATATACACCATTCGTGCCGCCAACGTATATCTTATTGTTGAAGGCGGTGATGGCATGAACCTCGCCCGTGACGCCGTCCTTGGGCAGGAAATAGCTATAGACTGAGGGTAGCTCAATGGAGAAGATACCATGTGCCGTGGCTCCCCAGAGCAAGCCGTGACCGTCGTAGCAGACGTATGCTACCTGGTTGGAACACAGACCGTTGGCATCGGTAATGGTATAGAGGTCATGGCCGTTGGCATCGGCAATGATCAGACCGTTGTTCTTCTTCACCTTGACCTGAAGGCCGCCATCCAGCTCTTCGGTCTGGGTGATGTCTTCCAACACGGCGTTTCTGTCATCATCCTTCAGTGCTTGCATGGATACAATCTCGGACTCAAGACTCGGCCGGAAGTCGGTATTGGTGATTTTATTCAGCGATATCCTGTTACCTTTGATATCGTAGAGTTTGTTGTCGCTGGCCACAAACTGCAGCGAGCCCTCCTCGAAAATCTCCATCACCTCGCCCTTGAATAGACCGACATTCTCAACCTGCTGCATATACAGTTCTCCGTTAGGACGCTTCTGCAGGTGGGCCAGGAAGTTGTAGCCACCCACCCAGATGGTATCCTTGCTGTCGCGGAAAACCACCGTGATGCGGCTGATGTCGGGCGTATGGAGTATGTGCCACTGGGCACGGTCGTAGTAGAGCAGACCTTCGAAGTTAGCCACGAATATTGTGCCGTCCTTGCCAATCTCAATATCGAAGTTACGGTTGTGTCCGCCGTATTCTGCCGCTGTGTAGTTACGGATAAGCGGAAGGCCCTGCGCACCTGCGGCTAACGGCATAAAGGTAAAAAAGCAGAATGGCAGAACGAACGCTACCCAACTTTTCATCCAATATCTGTTGTACTGTTTCATGTCCTTACTTTTTTACTTGATGATTTTTCTGTACGGGATGGACTTTCCTACGTAGTAGTTCCATTCCTGCTGTGTGAAGTTGCGCTTCAGGCTTTTCTCGATACGCTCGGCCATCATGGGCAGGGAGACGAGATCTTCGCTGATGGTACCGTTGTGTTCACCCGTAAGGATGTAGTCTTTGCTGCTGTTGAAGGTGAAGTCGGTCAGCCAGCTGCCCGACTGAATGAGCGTGATGGGCTTGATTTGTGAGTCACCGGTCATCCAGAACAGCAGTTTGCCGTCGTAACTGGAAGAGTAGAGGCGCTTACCGTTGACCTTGATCTTCGTCACCTGCGAGAGGTGTGCCATGAGCTTGTGCTTGTTGTTCCATCTGTCTGTCAGCCAGATAGTACCGTCGGACATGCCATAGGCATTCAGTTGCTCGTTCTTGCTGCTGGCATAAGCTGTGACCTGTCCAGGCACGGGTACCTCTTCGTCGGTGATGTCGTCGAGACTGTTGACCAGGTGCATGCGACCTTTGTTGTCGAAAAGCAGCGGCTTGTAGTCGCGACGGCCGGCGCAGAAGACACGGTAGTTCAGGTGACGCGTGCCGAGCATCTTGTCAGTGGCTAGGTCAAGTAGGGCGATGTTGTTCTCACCGATGATGAGCAATTCCTTATCATCATTCGTGTACTCCAGCCTAAAAGGCCTATCGATTTGGTCAAGGTTGACGATGTGCTTGTGGTTGCCGTCAATGATAACGAGATGTCCGGTAAGGCTGATGGCATAAACCTTACCGTTGTTGGTGGCATAGACATCGCGGAAACAATATCGCTTGTCGTTCATCAGGATATCGGTTGTCATCAGGTTGCCTTGCATCTGGTGCTTGAATATCTCGCCATAGGTGCTCACCGTCAGGATGCTGCCGTCTTTTGGCGATATATAGATACGCGATACGCTGCCGTTGTGGACGTTCCAGGAACGGCGACCGCCAGCCGAGCGTGTGAGGGCTGGATAGATGGCAGAGGAATACAAGTTACCACCGTATTCCTTCGTGTAGAGATAGGAGGCGTAGGCCAGCATGTTGCCCAGTTCTGTGTCGCCTGCCTGGTGGATGGCGTAAGACTGTGAGCCGAGGGTACGTCCCAAAGAGATGTAGTTCAGCGTGTCGGTCATCAACTTGGCCTGTTCGGCCTGTTGACGTTGATTGTCGGCCTCTATGCGTTGGAGTTCTGCCATTTGGTATGCATTCATCGCCTCCTGGGCCGATACTTCCGCAATTCCTTGTGCTTCGAGGGCTCTCTTTCGCTCTGCCTCAGACTGAAGCGTCATTCTCTGGGCAAGCTCCGACTGTCGGATGGCCTCCTGACTGCGTTCCTCGGAAAGTGCCTGCTGTCCGTAGGCAATCTCTTCCATCTGTTTGCTGACGCGACGATCGACGACTGACCGTTTCTCCTGTTCCTGCAGTACGCTGAGCTGCGACTCCAGTTCGCTGATGCGGTCACTGTCTTGATGATGCACGTAGAGTCCTGNNAGAGTCCTGCCGCTACCGACGCAAGTAGCAGCACGCCCAGGCACAAGGTGCTTTTACTGACAATCTTACTAATATTCATCATCTTATATCTTAGTTCTTAGTTATTCTTTCTAACTTCTTCCCTCTTCCTTCTTTCCTCTCAGTTCTTCCTGAGTTCCAGATGGTGGGTGATACAGGGGGGCAGTTCCTCCGCGTAGTGAGTCACCATGATGAGGGTCTTGTCGGGACGCTGGCAGTAGGCCATCATGATGTCCTTCACCAACTGGCGGTTGACGTTGTCGAGACCATGCAGCGGCTCGTCGAGAATGAGCAGGTCAGGGTCTTTCACGAAGGCACGGGCAAGCAGGACCAGGCGCTGCTCACCGCTGGACAGGCTGATGAAGGAACGGTCTGCCAACTGCTCAATGCCAAAGATACGCAGCCACCAACGGCATTGCTGCTTCTCTTCCTCATTGGCACGTACATAGAGTCCGACGGTGTCCTTTAATCCGCTGGCCACAATGCGCAGGGCGCTGATATCACGCTGATAGGAGCGTGCCAGTTCTGGTGACACGTAGCCAATGCGACGCTTGATGTCCCAGATGCTCACACCCTGTTCGCCCCGCTGATGACCGAAGAGACGGATGTCGCAGGCATAGCCCTGCGGATTGTCGGCACAGACGAGTGACAGCAACGTGGATTTGCCGGCACCGTTCTGTCCGCTCAGTGCCCAGCGCTCACCACGGCGTACCGTCCAGTTGAGGTCCTTGAGTATGGTACGCTCACCATAACGGATGCTGACATTGGTCATGCGGATGACTTCGTCTTCCGCTAAACCGTAATCAGTATGTGGCAAGCCCAGAATCTCCTGCTCCAGTTCCTCGGTAAGCACACGGGTGGGGAAGGGGGGACGGTGGCTCAGGTACTCAGACAATGACCATTCACGTCCCTGATGGTCCATGTCGATGATGCGCTCCACGTAGTCGGGTATGTCGTCGCTCTTGGAAAGAACGAGGTAGAGGTCAATCTGCTGTTCGGTGGCAATGTGCCACAGGAGGTCGCGCAACTGCTGGCGGCTCTCCACGTCGAGTCCGATGAAGGGGTTATCGAGGATGAGCGTCCGCGGGTTGTGTTTCAGTACCTTGTTCAGCTGGTACTTGCGCAACTCTCCGCTCGACATGGTGATGATGTGCTTCTGCTCAATGTCGTCGAGCTCGTGCTGGTTCCAGCGTAACTGCAGGTAATAGACGGCATCAAGGGCAGGCCCATAGGTGTCGCGGAACGCCATGTAACGCACGGTATCGCTGGACAGACGGCGGCGCATCTGCTCAACGTATTGTGTCTTGCCGCTTGCGTTGCGGCCTACGATGGCGGTTATCATCTTACTTTATCTTTATTCTTGTTGACAAAATCCTTCCAGCTGCGATAGTGGGCAGGCGATTCAGGACGGTTCATCTGCATGTAGTGACAATAGGCGGCGCCGAGGGCGTCAGTAGCATCCATGAAGGTGTTGACATCGTCGGCCGACAGTTTGAGCAGTCGCTGGAGCATGCCGGCCACCTGTTCCTTCGAGGCATTGCCATTTCCCGTGATGGCCATCTTGATTTTCATCGGTGCATACTCGTGGATGGGTACGCCGTGATGGATGGCGGCAGCGATGGCGGTGCCTTGTGCGCGTCCTAACTTCAGCATGGACTGTACATTCTTGCCGAAGAAGGGTGCCTCAATGGCCATCTCGTCAGGCAGGTAGGCATCGATGATGCCTGTGACACGCTCAAAGATATGACCCAGTTTCAGGTAGCCGTCGGCAAACTTACGGAGGTCGATGACACCCATGCTGAGCATCTGTGCCTTGCCGTCTACGACCTTGATGAGGCCGTAGCCCATGATATTGGTACCGGGGTCTATGCCGAGGATGATTTTCTCCATCTTAGGGGTTGGGGGTTAGGGGTGAGAACCAGGTGAACATATCGCCAAAGGGAAGTTCAACGGGCTCACGGAACAATCCGAACAAGGCACTACCTGAGCCGCTCATGGCAGCATAGACGGCACCAAGGTCATAGAGTCGCGCCTTGACTTCGCCCAACTCCGGGTGCAGACGGAAGATGCCTTCTTCGAAGTCGTTGACGAGTGTGTCGCGCCACGTTTCCACGGGTTGCATCACAATGTCATGGCAATTCCGCAAGGGGCGTTTCGGTGTGATGAGCGAATAGGCCTCTTTGGTGGATACAGGGACATCAGGACGTACTATGCCGATGTAGTAATCGCTAAGTAAGCTGTATGCTCCAAGTGGTGTGAGCCGTTCTCCAATGCCCTCTGCATACTGTGGTTGCGGGTCGATGAAGAAGGCGCAGTCGGCACCCAGACGGGCAGCATAGCCCCGTAGCTGTTCACCGGTGAGACCGAGGTGGCACAGCTCGTTGAGCATGGTGAGCATGTAGGCTCCATCGCTGGAACCGCCGCCCATGCCGGCTTGTGTGGGAATACCTTTCAGGAGTCTCGCGCGTACACATGGCATATCGGGGAAATCCTGTTTCAGCATGTGATAGGCACGGACAACAAGATTCTTCTGCACGTCGCCCTCAATCTGGATGCCCTCAAGCGTCAATTCGCAATCGGTGACGGGTGAGGGGTGAGAGGCGGCGGAGGGGGAGATGTTGACCTCCAGTTCGTCGCTGATGGGGACGGGATAGAACACCGTCTCCAGATTATGGTAACCGTCGGGCCTACGCTCAACTACGTTGAGTCCGAGGTTGATTTTTGCTATAGGATGCGTAATCATGGGGACAAAGGTAAATGTAAAAATAAAAAAATAAAAAAATAAAAAAATAAAAAAGGTTAAGTGACAGCAAAATCTTTAAACTTTAAACTCCAAACTCTAAACTTTTCCATTATCTTTGCAGACGCAAAAGAAAAAAACAATGGCAGAACAGAATAAAACCAATGTGCGCAGAACGCGCAAACCCTTACCCGTTGACAAAGAACTTGGTCGATTACAGCCGCAGGCTCCCGAAGTGGAGAAGGCTGTGTTAGGTGCCTTGATGATTGACAAGGACGCATACGCAGTGGTCTGTGAGACGCTGCGACCCGAGAGCTTCTATGAGCCCCGTAACCAGATGGTCTATTCGGCCATCCGTGACCTTAGCATGGACGAGCGCCCTGTGGATGTGCTCACCGTGACGGAGCAGCTGGCTAAGAACGGCACGCTGGAACAGGTGGGCGGTCCTGTGTATATTTCGGAACTGAGTTCGCGTGTTGCATCATCGGCCAACATCGAGTATCACTCACGTATCATTGCACAGAAGTCGCTGGCACGCCAGCTGATTGGATTTGCAGGAGACATTGAGACCTATGCCTTCGACGATACCACCGACATAGACGAGCTGATGCAGCATGCTGAGGGCAGCTTGTTTGAGCTGTCACAGCGGAACATGAAGAAGGACTACACGCAGATTGACCCGGTCATCAAGAGTGCCGTTGAGGTCATCCAGAAGGCGGCTGCCAACAAGGGTGGTCTGACAGGTATTCCTACGGGCTATCACAAGTTGGATGACATCACCAGTGGCTGGCAGGATTCTGACCTCGTCATCATTGCTGGACGACCTGCCATGGGTAAGACGGCCTTCGCCCTGTCGCTGGCTAAGAATATTGCTGCCGACCAGCAGATTCCCATGGCCTTCTTCTCGTTGGAAATGTCGAACGTGCAACTGGTAAACCGTCTGATTGCCAACAGCTGTGAAATTGCCGGTTCTAAGATACTGAATGGTCAGCTGGATCCTGACGAATGGGAACGCCTGGACAAACGACTGAACAGTCTGCTGGGGGCTCCGCTGTTTGTGGATGACACGCCAGGCTTGTCGGTCTTTGAACTGCGCACCAAGGCCCGTCGCCTGGTGCGTGAGCACGGCATCAAGCTCATTATGATTGACTACCTGCAGCTGATGAATGCCAACGGCATGCGCTTCTCCAGCCGTCAGGAAGAGGTGAGCACCATCTCACGTTCACTGAAGGGACTGGCCAAGGAACTGAATATCCCCATCCTGGCACTGAGCCAGTTGAACCGTGGTGTAGAAAACCGTGAAGGAAACGAGGGTAAACGTCCTCAGTTGAGTGACTTACGCGAGTCGGGTGCCATTGAGCAGGATGCTGATATGGTACTCTTCGTACACCGTCCGGAATACTACGGATTCAAGGAGGACGACCATGGTAATGACCTGCGCGGAAAGGCGGAGATTATCATTGCCAAGCACCGTAAGGGTGCTACCGATACCGTCGTGCTGACCTTCCGCAAGGAGTTTACCCGTTTCGAGAATCCTGAGGCTGGCCGTCTGCGCTCTTCGAAACCTACCGATGGCGGCGAGATACGTGGCAGTAGAATGAATGACACGTCAGGGGGTGCTTCTGGTGACCCTGACATGTCATTCAACTATACCATGAACAACGATGTGCCGTTCTAAATGGTTAATGGTTAAGGGCTAGAGGTTAATGGTTAGTGGTTACTTGTAACGCTCCATCAACGCATCAGCCTGTTTACTACCCAACTCCTTGGCCTTCTGCAATTGCAGGAGGCCATTCTTTTTGTCACCCTTCTGACAGAGTGCCACACCCAGGAGCAGATAACCGTCGCTGTTGGTCGGTGCCAGACGGATACACTCGCGGGCGGAAGCGGCAGCCTCGTCATACAGGCCCACACGGTTTTCCAGCGAGGCCTTCTCTCCGAAATAGTCGGGGTCGTCGGGTTCCAGCTGGGTGGCTTTGGTGATGTCGTTCAGCGCCTGCTGGAACTGTCGTCCGCCAATCTCGGCCTGTTCACGGATATAGTAGAAGCGTGCATTCAGACCTGTTGGAATAAGTTTCTCATATTCGTTCATGTCCTGCACTGCCAGACGGTGCTTGCCAGCGTTCATGCGAGCCAGTCCACGAGCCCAGATATAGGGTGCAGCCTCCTTCAGGTAGGGCTTTGAAAAGACGTTGACCGCACTGTCCAGCAACGCCAGCATCTGGGTGGTGTCACCCTTCATCTCATGACAGCGGGCAGCCTCGTAGTATATCTCTGCTCCCTGAATGTCAGAAGTGGCCAGTTCGTTGAAGATGGCCAGTGCCTCGTCGTATTTCTTCTGGGCGAAGAGTACCTGTCCTAACTGATGCTTGTAGGCTGACAGCGGGCTGATGTCGTAAGCGGCCTTTGCCTCTTCAGCTGCTTTGTCAAAGGTCCAGTCCTGATGTCCACTCTCTTCATGCTGCAGGCAGTAGGCGTAGATCATGCGGCTGTAGGCATAGTGAGCGTTGTCCTTGGGATTGCTTACGCTGATGGCCTGTTGCATGTCACGTGCAGCTGCGGCGAGGTCATTGCCGTTGAGAGCCAGTTGGGCACGGTTGATGTATCCCTCCTCGGCCTTCGGGAACTTGGCTATGAAGTCGTCAACGATGCGGGCGTAGGATAGCGAGTCGCGAGTAGAGCCTGCCAGGTACATCATCAGCATGGCATCATCCTTGTTGTCGGGCATTGCTATCTTGATGCCGGTCTTCTGCAGCGAGGCATCGTTCATACTCAGACCCGAAATCTTCATGTCGTTGGCATAGCGGGCGCTGATGGCATAGGCAAGCTGTTGGGGGGTGGCTGCTGACTGATTGGCGGAGGCTGATTGTTGCATCAGGCCGATGACCTCGCCGTTCTCGTTCAACAACGGACAGCCCACCGTATTCTCCGGCATCTCCATCTTCACCGTGTAGTAGGCATACGACTCCTGGAAGGTCTCTGCCTTGTCCATCTGACCGCTGACGGCCTCGGACTTCTTGACAGAGTAGGGGAGCATCCACACCTGCTGCCCCGTCTGCGCATTACTGCTGGCAATGGTGAGGGGCTGCATCTTCTTGCCATCGACGCGGAACTTTGCCACGTCGTACATCTCGTTGGCACCGATCATGCACTCGACGGGCATCTCCTTGCCTGAGGCATCGATGACCACAGCACGAACGGCTCCGGCAAAGGGAGCGTAAATGCTGACAGCATCGCCATCCTCGCTGACGAAAAAGCCATTTGCACTACCTATCAGGGTTCCGTCGGCCCCAAAGGTCTTGAGGGTGAATACCGACTTGGCTGCTTTGGATGCCCAGCTCTGTGCAGCTACGCTGCTAAATGACAATGGGGAAAGAATCAATGATAAACCAATCATCACTCTTAATCCCCAATTCATTTTATTCCAGTTTTTCATTCTACAATTCTTTATCATTTATTATTTCTCATTGATCATTTAAGCCGAAGACCGCTCAACAGTTCTTTTGCGTTGTTGATGGCGGCTTCGGTCACGTCGCTGCCGCTGAGCATCTGTGCTATCTCATGCACGCGCTCGTCAGCACCGAGATGCTGCATACGACTGGCGGTACCCNNGCGGTACCCTGTGCCGTCTCTTCCTTATACACCTTGTAATGAGTAGAACCGAGGGCGGCAATCTGCGGCAGGTGGGTGATGCTGATGACCTGACGGCCGCCTTGTCCCATCTCCTGCATCATGTGGGCCATGCTCTCGGCTATCTTTCCGCTCACACCCGTGTCTATCTCGTCGAAGATGATGGTGGGCAGTTTCACGGCCCCGCTGATCATCACCTTCAGGGCCAGCATCACACGGGCAATCTCACCGCCTGATGCCACCTGCGAGACGGGTTGTAGTGGGGTAGAGGTGTTGGCGCTGAACAGGAACGATACCTTGTCCTGACCGTTGCGATTCATCTCAACCAGCTCCATCTTTACCTCGAAACGTACGTTGGGCATACCCAGCGGTACCAGTCGCTGGCGCATCTGCTGTTCTATCTCCTTAGCGGCTTGGCTGCGTAGCTTCGTCAGTTGGTTGGCCAATTTCTGACACACGGCTTTTTGTTCCTTGCACTTCGTTTCCAGTTCAGCGAGAGTATCGTCGCTGTTCTCAATGGCCGACAGTTGTTGCTTCAGCTGTTCCTGTTGTTCAAGAAGGTCACTGACGGTCTCGCAATGGTATTTCTTCTCCAGTTCGTAGATGCGGTCCAACCGGTTGTTGACGGCATCCAGTTCAGAAGGATCAAACTCCACGTCATCCAACATTCCGTTGATGTCCTGTGCCATGTCCTTCAGTTCAATATGACAGCTGTCCATGCGCTGTGTCAGTTCCGCAGCCGTTGGCAGTACCTTCTCGATGCTGCGTAGCGCCTGCATGGCGGCTCTCAGCTGTTCCACAATGCCTGTGCCGTCAGCCGACAGTGCATGGTCAGCCTCGTAGAGGGCACTTTTAATGTCCTCGGCATGTGAGATGGTGTCCTGTCTCTGTTCCAGTTCCTCCTGCTCGCCATCTATTAGGCGGGCGTTGTTCAGTTCGTTATATTGGAACTGCAGGAAGTCGGCATTGTCGCGGTTGCGGGCAATGCTCTCTTTCAGGTCGTCCAGCTGTTGCTGCAGGGTGTGGTATTCAGCGTATGCCTGCTGGTATTGGGTGATGGATGCTGGTTGTTGGGTGATGATATCTACTACGCTGAGCTGGAAGTCATGCTTGTTCAGCAGTAGGTTCTGGTGTTGTGAGTGTACATCCACCAGTTGCTCGCCCAGTTCCTTCAGCAGCGTCAGCGGCACGGGCGTGTCGTTGATGAAGGCACGGCTCTTGCCGGCAGCCGTCAGCTCGCGTCTGATGATGCAGTCCTCGGCATCGTAGTCAATGTCGTTCTCGCGGAAGAAAGGCTCCATGTCGTAGCGTGAGATGTCGAAGTGTGCTTCAATATGGCACCGTTCGCATCCGCTCTTGATGTCCTTCGAGTCAGCCCGTTGACCGAGAAGCAGTCCGATGGCACCCAGTATGATGCTCTTTCCTGCGCCTGTCTCACCGGTCAGCACCGAGAAACCAGGATAGAACTCCATATCCAGCTGGTCAATGAGCGTGTAGTTCTTGATATATAATTGTCGTAACATCTGTTATCGTTATTTCTTAATCAGTTCCCAGGCATTGTTCTGCGCGGCATTGATGGAGAACAATAGTTCATACACCTGTTCCTTCTCTTTCTGTGTACCCTTGCCTTTATAGATGTTAGCTATCTCGTCGCGTTTATAGTCCGTCCATATCTGAGGCAGCAGACTCAGCGGCTTGTTGTCGTGGGCAGCCTTCAAGTCGTCCTGCAACGCAGCAGTGATGTTCGTACGTCCACGCTCTACGTTGTTCGCCATTTCGTCCAGTCCCTTGCGGTAGTAGTCATACTGCAACTGCCTAATAGGTTTCATCGACTCCTCCAGGTAGTCGTTGATAATGGCAAAGCGGTTGCGGCTGTCGTCAAACGCCTTCCATCCTGTGAAGCCTAAATCCTGCGCATTGTTCACCAGGTTCATGCAACGCTGTAACACCTCCGTACCACCCATGGGCGAGAAACTGTCGAGGTTAAGTCCGATAATCAGGTAGGCATAGTAGGCAAAGAGTGCCGTCAACTGGTTATCCACCATCTCGTCGTTGAAAATCAGTTGGTCGAACTGTGCGAAGTCGAAGTCGAAACTCTTGTCCGTATTATTATAGATGGTGGTGGTGTAGGCTGAGTTATACACCGGGCGGTTGGCCTGAATGAGTGCCGTACAGGAGAAACGGTTGTTTTCCTTATCGTACTTCGTCACCGTGATGTTGAAACTGCATTGTATGCGTTCATTCTTCTGGAACTGCAGCGGTGTCCACTGGCGTTCATTCACAAACTGCTCCAGTGTCTGCTGCAGGTTTTCGAACACGCTGGCGTCCGTACCCTGTATCTGGCTGTGGTTGATGTTGATTTTGGCCTGCAATTCCTGGGCATGAATGCACAGGGGCAGGTGACAGAGGATGACGGCCAATGCCATCATCTCCAGTTTTTTAGCGTATTTCAGACAGCGATGTTTCATCGTCATCTCTTTTGGCGTTTATTAATGAGTAATGAGTGGCGAGTCTCTTCACTCACCACTCACCTTTTACTTGTTTTACCTGCCTGTGTTATTTCTGCACAGGAATCTTATCTACACGCTTCTGGTGACGACCGCCTTCGAAGGTTGCGGTGAAGAACTCGTCCATAATCTTCTCGGCCGTCTTGTTGTCGATGAAGCGTCCGGGCATCACGAGCACGTTGGCATCGTTGTGCTGACGGATGAGGTGTGCAATCTCGGGAATCCAGCATAGACCGGCACGTACCTGCTGGTGCTTGTTGAGCGTGATGCTGATACCCTCGCCAGAACCACAGATGGCAATGCCGGGATATACCTCACCACTCTCAATGCCCTCAGCCAGTGCATGACCGAAGTCGGGATAATCGACGGAGGCGTCACTCCACGTACCATAGTCCTTATAGGGATAACCCTTCTTCTCAAGATATTCCAATACGAATTTCTTGAGAGCGTAGCCTGCGTGATCACAGGCTACGCCAACAGTCTTTACTTCCATGCTAAATATTAAACATTAAATATTAAACATTAAGCAAGGAGCTTCTTCACCTGCTCATAAACGTTCTGACCAGTGAAGCCGAGCTTCTCGTCGAGCACCTTGTAGGGAGCGGAGAAGCCGAAGCTCTCGAGACCCCAGACGGTACCGTCGGCACCTACCAGGCCTTCGAGGTTCACGGGCAGACCGGCGGTCAGTCCGAACTTCTTCTTGCCTGCGGGCAGTACGCTCTGCTG
>LXOW01362007.1_pt1 | contig 12804 bp, 17 predicted proteins | sample 1368591 | NCBI WGS metagenome assembly LXOW01 (sample SAMN04884650, study PRJNA319009) | bovine gut metagenome | isolation source: Cow rumen | host: Bos taurus | place: Italy: Legnaro (PD) | collected 2014-07-09
ATCTTGAATCTCTGAATAATCTGCCTTAATGACTTTTCTCCCAAGTGCACTAGCTATTGCCTCTGCACTAATAGTTTTTCCCGTTCCCGGTTCCCCATAGAAATTGATTCCAATAGAAGAATTGCCTTTAAGGAATTTATCAAGATCCCATTCTTTGATTAGTTTGTCTTTGTTTTGGCAGAAAAGGATAACATCTTCCAACGTGTCCCTTACCTCTTTTCTAAGAACAATATCTTCAAAAGTCCATTTAGGATTCTCTTCCCTAAATTTCTTTTGGTTTTCGTTTTCTTTTCCTTCAACTGACTGATGCCCAAGCAACGTCTCTTTCTGGACATTATCACCCGCAGACAGATTATCTGTCGTATTTTTTTGATTAAAAAGGATAGCCATTTTTATAATATTTTATTTTGAACCATTCTGCTATACAACTATCAATCCGGACGCCACCCATCATCAAGCATATCATCCAACGTGTCGTATGATATGAGAATTGGAGTTTCATTATTATATGCTCCCCAATGTGGGCCTTTCATGTCCCAAGAACGAATATTGTAATTATAATCCAATACATCTTGCATGATTATAACGGGATTTCGGATTGATTTATGAACGTCATTGTCCTTGAGAAAAATTGCGCCCCCATAATTGAATGCCTGTTCAAAAATCTTTCTCAGGTTATCTCGTTGAGCACCATAGTAACTTTGGCCCTTAGGATAATATGTTTTATCTCTAAAGGAGCATCCTAATTCTGTGCAGAAAACAGTGTAGTCATCTTCCATAACATGATATANNGCAACGTGGACATGGATCTTCAGCTCGATGACGTTTGTCTATTGTGCAACCTGTTGTCAGTCTAATTATTTTTTCTAACATTGTATTAATATTTTTATGTATGATTAATCCACAGCCCATCCATCATCTACCATGGTCTCGATGGATGGATATTGAGCTATGATGCCACTACAATTGTCCGATTCATCCATGATGAGTTGTTTGACCGGTCCATGATAACTTCTAACGATGCATTTATTGTCAATACAATCGTTGAAAGTAATGATGGCATAGCCATCATAAGTAAACATTTCATTCCTTTTCAAAAACATTGACATACCGTTTTTATAGCAGTATTCAAAATCTTGGATTCTTGATTCTCTAAGTCCCATATTTATTTGTTTGAAACAATTACATTAGTGNNCTTTTGTTGTCACAACAGTCTTTGAACATCCCGAGCAGTTCTTGAATCTTCTGAATAGAGCAACAGGTACATTCCACCTTGTGCAGTTCGTTATCATCCAGCATAATTGACAATGAATGTTCATTTTTTGCTAATTTGTATTTGTTGATATCTTCTTTTTTTATAGTATTACTAGTAGTATTATCTACAATTTTGTCTTTGTGGATAGTAATTACAACCTCAGCATCACTGCCCTCCTTTACTGCTGATAACACAACACCTATTTCTTTGTCTACACAGCCAAATGGCAGGCACTTCATCCAAAGACTCACTTTGAACTTCTGTTCTATTGGTGTCTTATCATCCGAAGGTATTCTACTACATTCAAGCAGATTCATGCCTGACGAAAGGATGGGAAAGATAAACTTTTGTTCCATCTCATTCAATTTAAGGCTGCCATAGACAACGTCACCTTGATGGACATATATTTTCTTGTCGCATCGGTCATAATACAGCTCCAAATTGCCCTCCGGCAGCTTATCTGCACCATAACAGGCGTAATCAACCACAGCATACACACCTAGATGNNATGTTACTTGGTTTGCACATACTTTAATGATTTTATTGATTACTTACTATTTGATTTATCTGCTTATATTGTTGTATTTCTTTGTCGGTACACACAAGTGATAATTGGATGTTGACACCTCGGTTATTCTCGTCGAATCCTTGCAGCATAGCAGCGTTTTTACAGATATTAGCAACAACGGGGATGAAGAGGCGTTCTCTGTTCATCAAAGGATATAGATTGATATTGGCAATATCATCTATCACAATATGAAGATTTTTTTGTTTGGACACCTTTTTCCACCGGTAGATATAATCCTTGATGATAGAGGTATATTCTTCTGCCCAGATACATCCTAAGCTTGTCTCCCAATAGTGAATATTTTTTAGGGCATCCTCTTTTAGATTCAGTGTACGGATTGTTCTTCTGAAATGTTGCTCCGTTTTGCCCAACAAGAAGACTGCTATTGTTGTGTCACCCTTTTGCGCTTGACTCGCAATGATATTGAATAACTCATCATATCTCTGCTCGTCAACCAGTCCTATCTCATAATTCTTATTGTTCTCATTATACGACCGCTCTTTGTCTTGGTGGTCACGCATGACATTATCAATGATATTCGCGAATGGAATTGGATTCTTATCCGGACCCAACGCACAACTATTTCGGAATCGATTCAGCAACGACTGCGGATACAACATGTTGTCCTGTCCCAAACGAAGTACTGCATTGTCTGATGAGAAACGTCTTGTCAACAGCGAGTGCATACTAGGGTATATCTTTACACTCAGATCCCTTAACTTACGGTACTTGTGCCATCCGTGCACATGCTGCTGAAGGTCACTCTTTACTATTTGAAGTTCATAATAGGTGTATTTCGCTGCTTCGTCAGTATTATACCGCATATGGATAATAATGTCAGCATTCAGATGTGGACGTTCACCTCGTTCATCCAAAACCAGAATGGATACTGCAGTTGTCTTCCTTAATTTTAGTATGAGATCGGTAAATGGCAATCGAAGCAACTCGTCATCACGGAAAGCAGTAAAACCTTCTATCACATAGGAACTCCATACAAAATCTACTGCATTGTTTGATGACTGATTAGACTTGATTGCAGCATCGGCAATCTTCTTTTGGAAATCCTTGAACTTCCGATAAGCGATGGATTGATAGTTGCTCGATGGCATATCCTCGTCTTTCCCTTTTTCAAAGATATCACGAGTATTGATTGCATCCTCTTTCAGATTGTCAAGCAGGTTTGTGGCGTCGCTTACATCACCATAAGTCCAGTGCATTGACTGCGACCTGTCACTATAGTTGACGATTTCATGCCTAAGAAGTTTGCAAATGAGGCAGTTCTTTATCATCTCCGCCCCACACGCTTGGAAACTTGGAGGACATGAGCTTACCATTCCTTTCAGTTTCTCCCTAATATTGGGGAAATACTGACATAACCTACAGGTACGAATATCATCTGACCTGACATCAGGGAGTTTGATATCATCAATCATCCCACCAACCTCTAGACCTATATACTTCTTGCGCAACTCTGATTCACGTTGGTTCAAGGTCTGATACTTAGGGGTTAGTTTGTTCTCAGCACCATATATCCTTGTGAAATAATCATCCACACCTCGCATTATCTGCATAGCGAGGTCGGACTTGCTGATGCCCCGGTCACCGTAAATCACAATACAAATACCCTCCCGTTCGTTTTCCTCCTTCCTCCCTGGCAGTCGCAAGCCTCCATAGAACAGGTCGTCAAAACCAGGGACCCCTGTACGGATTTTTGATATGTCTAATATATTGTTGCTCATTTGTAGGCAGTTATTTCTCGTCTTTTGTCAACTCTTCAAGAATTCTATGATATAGGCTGCTATAACCATTCTCGTCGTTTACAACACAAAGGTGTTGCGATTCATAATACTCCGCCTTTAACCTCGACTGGACATCGTCCTGACCATCATTTTGACCTCCTCGCAACCAATACACTTTCTCGCTGTTGTTTTCCAGATTGGCGTGACGCAAAAGTCGTGCGGTAGTCATATCATCTAACGAAAGCCCCCAGATGATACATGTATGATGAGTGAGAAAATGAAGCTGAGAAGCATTCTGCCAGGAATAGACATTCTGGCTGAGCTGATAGAATTCCTCATCAGACAGAACAATATGGTTGTTCTCTGAGTTGGGCAGCATCTCTGATGGTGGTGGTATAAATCCGTGAACATGGTAGATAAAGAAACTATCATCGTTGTATGGTTCATCTTTCCAGCCAGAGAAAACGTCATAAGGCTTCAATCCTTGCCTTCTTTCACAATAGGAGTCTTTTCTTTTCTCCAACAGAATGCTTATTGTTTCCGACAGAAAGTTGTTGTAGTTTTGGGTGAAAACGGCACGTACAGAGGTCTGTCTGAGGATAAAATCGGCAATGACAAACAAGGTTCCGAAAGGCACTTTCTGTAGATTCTCCACTGAAGGGCTATTCTTGTACTGTTCAAATGAAACGTAAGAATCTAATAGAATTTTACGATTGCAGCGGGAATACAACCAACTTTGAATGATAGGTATATAGCTGTCGCCCATCCTGTTCTTCAGGATAGCAGCCTTCAGCGGTGAACTGGTCATACCTTTCAGCGATTTAGCCTCTGCGTCATCTATGCAGGCAGCGTCTATCAATTCTTCCAACAGATTCGACCAATTCAGTTTAGCAGAACGACCTTTATCATCCTCTACTAATTTTTCTCTCAGGCCACCATATTCCGCACCTTCAGGATACACGGTAGTAATATCCGTCCCTGCACCAAGAAACAAAGCCATCGCCTTATTATCCCTAATATCCTTCAAAAGGTCGTCTATGTATTGGCTGGGAAACACTGGATAGTTTTGTTTTTTTTATCTGAGGTATTGTCTTGAAACAAACCGGCCATACCCCCCGCTATCAATCCATTTGAGCAATTCGGCAGAGCGCATTACCGTCCAAGGGTGAGACTCATCAGCAATGGAAAGGAACTTGACCACTTTGTTCATCGCATTGTAGTCGAGCATCTTGAAGTCTCGGGCCTGCTTTATGAAGGTCTCGGTACGGATATTGTCGAACTCACTGATGGGCAAGCCTGCCATCTTGACGAAAGTTCTCGCCATGGCTTCTTGATCCTGGCAGCATAGTAGGCCTGCACGATCGGCAGTAAACTCAGACATGCGGTTCCAATAATAGAGAGCATACTGTAGTCCTCCGGCTATCAAGGTGCCGCCCGGTAGAGAGTCGATGAATAGGTTTATAACCTGAGCCATCATGTGATAGAGCATGTGGTTGGATTTGATATGCCCCACCTCGTGACCAATGATAAACATTATCTCATCATCATCGCAAAGGTCTATCAGTCCAGAATTTAGAATAATAATAGGATGTTCGGCTCCCACGGTACAAGCATTGATACTGTNNCGTCGGCAGCGTCAGATGTGTATAAGAGACAGCATTGATACTGTAGCCCCATTCAATGTATAGGTCTGGCACATTGGACAGATCGAGTATCTTGCAAGCATCCTCCAGGTACTGGTATATCTTGGGGTAGCTGGCAGGGGTAACCTTTAAGTTGCTACCAGTATATTGCACAGTGTAGATTTTCTCCACAGTATTGGTGGTAATCCAACGGAAGAATTGGGTGAGTAGCGGAATGGCCTCAAGTTTCACCAATGCCTCCTTATCGAAGGGATGCTCGTATTGACTATGTTGCAGACCAGTGAGGATTTGCTTGCTGTTTGTCATGGTCTTATCGTTGTTTTTTGTCAATGTATTCTCTCAATGCACCCCATCTTGTGTGCAATGTAGGATGAGAAGCTTCAAGTTCCATATATTCCATATATGCCGACGGATTGGGATCCATTCCCAAATGAATGAACAGTCGTTCGACAGCATCGAGGTCCTCGCAGCAAAGATAACCGGCACGATCGGCAGTAAACTCGGAGGTTCGATACCATCGATTGAGAGGTACGTCAATAAGGTCGGTGATAATGGGACCCAACAACTCGGCACGGGTGTTGAGATCTTGCAAAAGTCCCTGCAGCGTGTGGACAACCATGTGACCCAATTGAATGTGACCCAGTTCATGTCCCAAAAGAAATCGCTGTGCTCTGTCATTCAACGAGATGACGGACATATAAGAGAGCAAGATAATGGAGGCATCTTCCACCTCAACACTCAATGCATTGACGCCCGAAAGATTAGAGGTGATAAAAACTTTTGGGGGATTGGTGACATTTAAAGTGGTGCAGCAATATTGATAATTGGTATGAAGCTTGGGGTAGTTCTGCGGAGTCAGTTCTGAAGAGATTTGGATGATTTCTCCCATCTGGTTGCCATAATATTTTGCGGCAATGTTACGGAGAGTTTGTCGAACGAGACGGTTGTCCAGCACCGTGTTGATGTAGTTGTCGCAAGGATAGGCATAGTCAGGAATGGAAACATCAGATGGCTTAGCCACCTCGTCTGGTTTGGTCTGGAGGGGAACGTCTGTCGAGCAATTGGCGAATCCTTCAATCACTTCCAAGAATCCATTATATGCTTTTTCCAATACTCCTTGCATGACTTTAATCGAAAATAAAGCTTTGTGTTAATATAGCAATGTGTTATTCATTTCTTACCAATTCATCCCAGAAGTCAGACATTCGTTTTCTTCTGTTTCCAATCAAATTCTCCTTTTTTTGCTTGGATGGTGAAGACTCAACCATACGTGGGGCGAAAGCGGCAGCGGCAAAGGAGATGTCGGAAAAATTCTGCTGGGAGTGCACGGGTTTTGTTATCGCTTTTTTTTCGGGAATCGCCTCTTCGTCAGAATCGTCCATCAAAGCCAGAACCAGATCCTGCATCTCTGGATGGACAGCCAGATAGCAACGAACCTCGTTCCGTTCTGCATCGGTTACTTTACCATCAACATAAGCGGCTATTGTTTCTTCGTTTATTAGCATGAGTACTCCTTTCTCAATTTATTAATGATGCCCCGGAGGTTGTCTTTGGCCCTTCCTTTGAGCATGTGTACATATTCTGCTGTTGGGATTATTTCCTCATTGCGTCCATCAACTTGGCGGGTCTTGAGCCGGTTCTCCTTGCGGCGGTATATTTCCAGCTGGGAGGCGATCTCTTTGGGTGAGTAGCCGTCAAACTCCCGCAGAAGGATGAACCGTTGGTCGCGGTCTTCCAGTCGCTGTATGGCCTCTATGAGCATTATCATGTGCATGTCGTTCTCGTGTGGCGCTGGCGGCTCGGGGAGGTCGATCTCTCCTTCGTCACCTATAAAGAGCGAATATTTGTCAATTCCTATCAATTCGGTCATCTTTTTTATGAAAAGGTTGCCCGCCACGGTACCGAGCCAGGTGCCGAAACTGGAACACCAACCAAAATTGCGGATAGCATGCCAGTTGTTTGACTTGAGATGAATAAGCAAGTCAACCTGCAACTGTTCCAAAAAGGAAAGGTCGCCGTAGTATCGTCGGCAAAGTTTCTTCAATAGCGGAGAGTAGCGGTCGAAGAGAAGGAAAAGCATTGCCTCTTCGTTGCCAGAAAGCACCATGTTGATGATCTTGTGGTCATCGTATTCTATATAGGGTCGTTGGAATTCTATCTCCATAACTTCATTATTCTTCGATGATTTGGATAAATGCCTTGGGAATATAGGCCGTCGAAATGAGGCCGACGTTACTGATGGAAACAATCACACGCTGCTGTCCTGAGACACGGGCCACTTTCCCTTCCACGCCTCTGAAGGCGCCCTCTGTTACACGGACGGTCTCACCACCTTTGAAATGGCACTGCTCTTTGGTGACGAACATCAAATGTTCGCTGCCACAACAAGTGGCAAGGATAAAGTTCTCCATCTCGCTACTGGGAATGGTCAGTGGCGGATTCTTGTGGTAGTGGTCGGTCTCGAAATGGTTGTAGTAGTATGAAAGGTACGACAAGGCAGACGTGTCTTTGATATACTCGTCGGCTTTTTCGGAAGTAGTGTATACAAAAAGGAGGTTCGGAATGAGAGTCTCGAGGACATTCTTGGTCTTACCGTTTACAATTTTGCAAGTTTGGCGCTTGGCTATATAAGCAAAGGTGCCGTCCTCAACAATATGGTCAAAGGCAAGATCTTCCCTGCCATAGGAGGCACGGAAGACATACCATTGTTTGTCGGGGGCAAGCACATATCTTACCGACACCCCTGTTTTTGAGCTTCTGGCTTCAGGGATCGCATCAGGGGCGAGTCTGACGCATGGGTCTTGATGAGTCTTCACATTAGACAATGCGCTCATTTTGGACCTCATCTACGGTTTTGTCTTTATCAATTTATCAACCTGCAAATTTCGGAAATTATTTAATATGAAGCTCTTTTTCAATGTTGCAATTTTTACCACATTCTGTCGCAAATTTTACCACATACTGTCTCTGGTTTCACACACTCCAACTTTTTTGGGAAAACCGCATTTCCCAATTTACCGTTGACTACCCCGCCCACTCAATACAAAAACCACTGATTTTCAACACAATAAAACCAATATTCATAAACAATACATCTGCGTGGTTATGGTTATAGACAATACTACAACTAACAGACTATACGTACATGAAGTGTTTTTAACAAAAAATCTCTTTGAGGACGTTGCGGATTCCATTGCAGTTCTTGGGGCTGAAACGCCCGTCACCCGTCCTCAAGGAGAGGTTGCAAAAATACTAAAAAATTTCATACAAAAAACATGTTCCCCAAAAGAAATTTTAAATCATTTGAAAAAATTTCAAAACTAACAATGCATATATGACACCATTTTTTCCTCATCAATTCCTTCTTGCAATACTCACACAACCTTGTCTGGCATTCCAGACGAGGATGTTCGCGTGCGTCGCAAATATAGCAACTGCGGTCATGACAACAATAATTACTAACAGAGGAGTTACAAAAACAAAATCTATCAGTTATAAATCAGCTGTCTATCCAAACTCACTTTTTAAATATTCAAGCACACTCTTCCAGTCTGGGAACTTCTCCGAGCCAAACTCTATCCATTCGCCAGTAAACTCACTCGTCCCATTCTTACCTCGGTCATCTATCAAATAGTCACCTTGACACAAATCCTTTCGATGGGTGATAACCATGCGCTTGTGGAAAACGTCATCAAGATATTGTGTTACCCACTTTACCTTGTCCGACCATGCGGAAGGGTTCTTCCAAGGTGCCGTCGAGAGGATAAAGAGGTCATAGTGCTTCTGCAACTCGTGCATTGCGTCTATAGCTCCAGGCATTGGCTTCATCAGTCCGAACAGTCCTGGTATCTCATCCAAGCGACCTTCATACTTCAGCTTCACCTCTTCACTGACCTGAGCCAGCCCCGACTCGAAATCCACCAACACATTATCCATATCCACAAATATCCTCTTCTTATGCACAATGCCCTTATCTCGCTTATCATAGTTGTCTCGCATTTCTGTGAGTATTTGGCAAAACTCCTGTTCTGTTAGGATTGTCTTGAACGGATTACTTTCACCACTGCTATGTATGAGAGTGATACCCCGTGTCTGCATTAATGCCGCACGGAACCGCTCACTTTGGTCAAACATTGCTTGGTAAGCCCGCCGTATCAATTTCTGATAATTTTCACTTTGGCGGTCGTAGGCTTGCCCCTTCCACCAAACTATTTGGTCTGTCTGCCACGAAGTGACACTATGCTTCCTTGCATTACCGCCCTTCATCTGACATATCTGTAACTGCTTGCTCTTCTCCTGCTGCTTCAGCGACTGGAGAAACCCCTCCATGCTGCCGCATACCACGCCGTCGAAGCGGAAACCATTACTGCAAAGGTTGCTCAACACGTTCGATGGATACAATCCATTCGAACGAATATCCAATGTATTTGTCTTTGGGTCATAGTTGTCTGTCAACCTATGGCCGTTTCTTTCTGTTGCTTGATAGTCTTCCATTGTTCTCAAACCATACTCAATTCGTTAATCACTTTCTTACGTTCCTTAAACACCTCTATGGACATCGATTCTTTGCCATCTATTTCTGTCTTATGCTGATAGAAGGCTGGTGCAATGTCTGGTATGCCAGTCTGTATGAATCTTTCTATGTTGAGCATCTTAGTTGTATGTTTTTCTTCCTGAAACTTGAAACTCGTGCTCCATCAGTTGCTTTTCTTTATTACTGTGCTCTTACCATGCGGTAAGGAAATCCTATGTCTCTGCGTCCTACACCAATGGTTATGATAAATTCGCTAAGAAGCATGAAATATCCAAAATCTGCACTTGGTCCTCCTGCACACCAGCAGCATCCAGACGATTCGGGAGTTCCATCGTAGTCTCTCATGGGAAATCTGATAGTTTGTCCGCTAGGTCCTTTCGCTGTTATATAACGTGCGCCGTCTGACTCTTCTTTTATGTAAAAATCACAGTGCTCTATCAGTTCTTGGGCTTGTTCGTAGGTAGGCAAAGTGCAACCTTCCACGATGGACTCCTCTACATCGAATGTAGCCCACATGGTGCCGCTGGGTAATCCTAAGTCTGTAAAACACATAATTTGGTTTTTGCCCGTTTGGGAGGGAAACAGTTTTCTTAATACTTCTTTTAATAAATGTTCCATTTCTTTAATGTGCCTTGTAATTATACAATGGTTTGATTATTTTTTCGATTGTTACAGTCGGCTCAACCTGCTCGATGATTGATTCCATCGGTTTATACACACCAGGAGCCTCATCACGAGTAGAGTCGCACACCGACGATGATACAATCCCTTCCATGTCGTGACGGAACGAATCCATGTCGATAGACTCGAACGCTTCGCTTCTCGACATTAAACGTCCTGCACCGTGAGGAGCCGAATAGTTCCAGTCGGGATTGCCTTTACCGATGCAGATAAGAGAGCCGTCGCGCATGTTCATCGAGATTATAACCCTTTCCCCTTTCTGAGCCGAAATTGATCCTTTGCGAAGAATCATATTCCTGACATCGATATAGTTGTGAATGGTTTCCCATTCAGCGACAGGTGTCAAGCCCAAGCCTTCAAAAAACATGCGTGCCATTGTCTGACGATTCAGCACCGCAAAACGTTGGCACAATTCCATATCGTGGAGATAGGCTTTAAATCCATCTCCTTCAAAATATGCAAGCGGATCATCAACTTTCACCAAAGGCGTCTTCGTCAATTCTGACTGAATATCGCGCTGGCGGCCTTCTGCCTTCAGTCTCTCAATGAGTTCCCAACGGTGGTCGGCCAGTTCATTCATGTGGTCGTTGGCCATTTTCTGGTATTGATGGCACACTCTCACACCAAGATTGCGCGAGCCAGAGTGAATCACGAGGTACACGTTGCCGTCATCGTCCCTGTCGAGTTCGATGAAATGGTTTCCTCCACCGAGCGTCCCTATCGACAATGTCAAATAATCTAACGGCCATGATGACTGATAGCAAAGCAGGTTCCTGATTAGGTCTTCCGCTTCAGCACATTCAGGCACTGGCTCCGTTCGGATATTGTTTCCAGAAGGAATCCTGCTATAAATGACAGCATCCAGATCGGCAGGGTTTATATCCACTTTGCCCAGATCGACAACATGCATGCCGCATCCGATATCCACACCCACAAGGTTAGGTGTAACCTTGTCAGCAAGAGCTATGGTTGTTCCTACCGTACACCCAACTCCGGCATGAGCATCCGGCATAATCCGTATGGTCGCATCACAATAGGCTGGATACTCAGCAAGAGCGGTAATTTGTTTCAATGCCGTCGGTTCAATATCCCTACAGTAAATCTTCAGGTTGCTCATAGTGTTAATATGTTTCGTTTTCGCTATAATGTTTACCTTTAATGTTAATAGAGAGCGGGAAGTAACCACATTTCTATCGGATTATACAGACCACCACTCAACTTTTCTTGCTTCGTAAGCATCAGGAAGCTCCAGTTTGCCTTCACTTTGAAATAAAGGTACTATCGCGGTGCATTTGTCCTGTCCTTATATCTTTTCTCGTGTCCTCGCCTATATGCTTCGAGAAGTGTTGTTAAATATTGGTGTATCATCACCCTTACAACTTTGATACTTCTTTTATATATTTTACATCTACATAGTCAGTCAACCATACACCATTCCTACTGAGGTAGAATCTGTGACCGTCTTCAGCCATTCTCTTGGCATCAATGACTAGTACAACAGGCTTACCATGTCGTTTCCCAACATTTACGGCAGTCTCGCTGGTCTCTGACAAATGCACATACAAGCGGTTACCTTTGTTGATTCCCTGTACTAGGANNAATGCACATACAGGCGGTTCCCTTTGTTGATTCCCTGTTCCAAGATAGAAGCAAGGGATTGTTCCCCTGTCCCATGATACAGAACGTCTGGTGGTAGCTTTTCTTCCAGTTCCACATCAACATGAACGCTATGTCCCTGCCTTGCCCTGATACGGGTCATATCTTCAGAGAACTCATATCGTTGCTTATTGTTGGTCTCGACAATCTCCTTCAACTCGTCCATCGTATAGCCATGATTAGTTATCAGGTCGCTGATTTCTCGCCACCCATGTTCATCAAACTGGTAATTCTTGTCATGACGAAGCAAGAATGCCAAACGCTTGCAGCGACTAATTATGTTATTTCCCTTCCTCTCCATCATTGTTTTGTAATCTCGTTCTTGTTTTTGTCAATATCGAGCAGAATTCCTCTTCTGTCAAAATGGTCTTGGTTGGATCAGATTTACCCATTGTGTGGTATAGCCGTTTGTCACCTGTTGCCAACAATGCTTTTTGAAAGTCTTCATTTTGTGCCAATGCCTCAAAAGCCTCTTTTACCAACGATTTATACTCTTCAGAGCCCCTCATCATGGATCTACCTTGCCAGTAGAGGCGTTGGTCAAGATACCATTTACGCTTCTTCCCCTTGAACTTTGCTTGTACTCCAACCAGTTTGAATATCTTAGCTTGCTTTTCGACACCCTCAAACTTCAATCCTTGTAAAAGAGCCTCCATTGAAACAAAGTCAGTTCCCCGAAATGAAAAGGTATAAGGAGTGAAATTTGACAACACCCCGGCTGGGTAAGC
>LXOW01188929.1_pt1 | contig 12795 bp, 10 predicted proteins | sample 1368591 | NCBI WGS metagenome assembly LXOW01 (sample SAMN04884650, study PRJNA319009) | bovine gut metagenome | isolation source: Cow rumen | host: Bos taurus | place: Italy: Legnaro (PD) | collected 2014-07-09
CGGCGAACTCTTCAATGGCATTTTCTTTCAATTCTCCAAACTCTCTTTTGATAGCATCCAGTATGGACTCTGCATCATCTATTATCTCTTGAAATTCTTCAATTTCATCCTCATCTAAACAATCTTGCTCATTGTCGGATTCGCCCGATCCTGATTCCATGTCATCCAATTCTTTTCTCATGGAAGCTATTCCTTCCTCTATACCTTTCAGTTTTTCTTTAAGGGCTTCCTTCTTGTCTGCATCTGGATCCAAATAGGGGACATCCTCGCCAAAAAAGGCCTCATCGATTTCTTCTGGCATTACTACATCAAAGTTCTGTTCCAGTACCATCAGGAACTCCACTACATCCAATGCATCCATGCCAAGGTCATAAATCATCTTTGCTTCGTTGACAACTTCGGCAATGTCAACACCTTCATACTCGGCAAAAAGTTGCTTGATTTTGGTTGCTGCCCCCGAATCGGGAATATTGTTGTCTGGAACTGATACGCTGTTTTGTTTCAAATATTCTAATACAGTAATCATGATTTTGATGTTTTATTGGTTGTTTTAGTTTGATTTCCTCGTCGCTGCAAAGCTTATATACCTCGTTTCAGTACCTTTTTGCATGATAAATGCTTCGTCAGCAATCACCTCCGTGCCTTCTCTTACGGCATAATGCTCCAAATCTCTGTTTACCAACTTAATCAATCGTTTGCCATCAGGACTATAGAGGACACCATTGCCGTCGTCCACCGCATTGGCCAAGTCTTTTTTCGCGACTTTTGTCAGTTGTTTTCCTGTTAGTTTAGTTGCCATAATTGTTATTGATTAGCTTGATTTTCTCATCGTAGCAAAGCTTATACACCTCGTTCCTGATGTGGTCTNNGGCTCTGCTTTTATATCGCAATTATATGTAACTTTGTTTTCATCGTATTGTTTTTCCATATCGCAAGAATTGATTTCTATGTCAAAAATCATATTCTGCAAACCCAGGTTATTTAAATCAACATCAACAATTCTGAGCATTGTGATTACATGATTATTGGTTTTTATCCAAATAGAACCTCTTCTATAAATAATTTCATTAATTATTTCATCATGAACATCAATATCACATTGCGGCCTTTCATATAACTTAACATCAATATTACAAATGTCATTTAATGCTTTTTCCAATTCAGATTTCTCTTCCTCAGTTATCGGGCGAGCCTCTCCTTTTGTCTTATTTGGTGCTTTTTCCTCTAAATAATCCCAATCGTGAGCATGGGGATCTCCCGTACCATTATGATCATGACCAAAATCGATATCTTTTATCGGTTTACCTCCGCTATCATAGGTTCTAATCTGTTTTATTCTNNTTATTATTCCACTTTCAGGTCCATTCTTACCATTTTTCCCTTCAGGCAATCTGCTCTTCAAACTTTTTCGAGCATAAATTATTAGTTCTTTCATAAATACCGCTCTTTCCAAATCTTTTTGTAAGCCAATGAATCCTCGGAATAATCTGTATATTCATAATCCACTGTGAATTCTCCAGATTTTGCCAAAATATAAGTCATTGCATACCATCCTTTTTCATGGTAATCAGGCAAAAGAACACCATAAATGTTTCTGAAGCATTCGCGCACCTCTTTTCTACTGANNGAGCCATCTGTTATCTGTGCAAAAAGCAATGCTTTTTCCCAATCTTTTGGCAAAACGCCGACTAATGTCAATCCTATTTTTGAGAATATTGTTTCCATGTTTTTATTGTTTAGCTTCGTTGATAAATACTTTTTCGGCAATTTCTCCATTAATATCTAAAGATACAATAATAGAGGATGGGCGAGACGTGTCATTTTCATATTCTAATTCAAACGTTCCTTTTACATCATTCCCCTCTTCAACGGTTTTCTTTACCTCAATTTCAAATTTTCTATAATCACTTTGATTCAATCTCGCATCCATTGGGACTAAGTTACCTTCAGTATCAGCACCTCCTAAATCATGGGCGATAATATGTCCCTTGTGATCACCTTCTCTCGCATCTTTGATTTCAGGTAGATTGGCTCTGCTTACAGTCTCTTGTGGTAATTGTATGGTACCCTCTGCTTTTGAAATTCTTCCTAATTCATCAGTTTTGTAAATGTATCCATTTAGTTTGTACTCATTGTTTGGCACCAACTCCCCATTTTGACTATATGTTTTGCCATTATCATCAATTTTTAGCTTTATCTTAAAATCTCCTTTTTCATCAACAAACTTGGAAAATTGAGGGCCGTTGTAGTTCTCGTATGTGATTTTTGCAAACGGTGAATTAGCAAAGGCTTCCTTGCAATTCTCGATTGTTGGTGTAATGCCTTTTTCTTGAAAACCGCGAACCACATCCCTCCCAAATTGTATCGCTTGAATTCTAAGGCTACCAACAGGATGCGTTACCGAACCTGTAGTAGATGCAAGCAACTTTTCAAAATTACTAGTCGGCAAACCTAACATTTCAGACCTTACACCAGAGAAGAAGTCTGCACCCAATTCCTGAGTCCAACCTGAGGGAAAATCCATTCTCAAGATCCTATGGCCGCACTCATGTGCCCATACCTTGGTCATGTCCTCAAAGGAGAGGCATTTCATGTCCTTAAATTGATCAAGATTATATTCAAAAACATCCTTATCCAAGAATATGTCACAATTTCTATATACCCCAATAGCATCTCCCTCAACCAAATCTATATCTGGAATGCCAAAAAACTTGTTTGCACTATGCGCAGCAGCTTCCACTCTTGCTTTTAGTGCCTCATCAGACAAGCCTTCCTTAAATTGCATCGAAGCATTTTCGAATTTCGAAACAGCAGAAATGTCTTTGGATTTGGCGGCCTCTTTGATTTCAGAGGAGGTTTCGGCGGCTTTTTCGGCAACCTCTATTGCTTTTTCGATAACTCCTATCATTTCATTTGTTTTTAGTTGTTGTTTGTAACCAGCCTTCGTAGAACGGAACATCTGCCATTAGGCTGCATCCTTTCATATACATGTTGACAAAACCATTGATTCTATCGTCATTGGTAATGTCTAATTTGAGAGCTAATGCCCTTGATACTCTTGCGTTGAAAACAGCCACATCAGAAATGCGATTGGCAGACTCGAATATTTCTGTACCAATAATCGTGGTGAAGATATAGGCAATGTCATCCGGATTGACATCAGACATTGAATCCAGTTTTTCCTTTGTTTTATTGAAACGCCCAACAGCAATTTCGGCACCAACAAGTAAATCTAACAATTCTTGATGATTTAATTCAGCATTATATGAAGTGTAACAATCTAGCAATGAGTGACAGGCTTTTTTCAAGGACTCCTTTAAACAATCTACATTTTCCTCAATATAAGAGTACTTCCATGGTTGTTCATCATCATACTTATACTCATTTATCTTTGCTTTCACTGCTTCTTCCCATCCCGATTGATAGACTATGGCTTCTCCTGTTTTTAATCGAGAGATTTCCTCAATATGTTTATCATCTAAACCTATTGATTTCCCTGCTGTTTCCCTGTCATCTTTTTCAGGCAATGCCATAATTATCTTTGTGTTAGTGTTACGAATGGTGGCAAGATCAAGCATAGACGGTGATTGGTCTGCTATGATGAAACCTTCTCCATAAGTTCGCATTTCGGCCATGCTATTGGCAATTTTTTCGACAGCCATTCCCGCGACATTTGAAGACTCTGAATACTGCGTTGTTGAAGTGCGTTTTAGCAAGTGGTGCGCTTCTTCTAAAACCGTCACATGATGCAATGGGAGGTTCATTCCTTTTTCCTCGGAACGTCTGAATTCATTCAATTTCATGATGAGTATGCCCATGAGAAGAGATTGTGGTTCAGAAGCCGTAATTTCCGACAAGTCAACTATGACGTTATTATTGAATAAAATGTCATCAGAAATTGGTTTTCCAGACAGCATTCTTCCTACAGTTCCATCACATAGAGACCGCAATCTAGTCACAAGAGATCCAATATAATCTCCTTTTGTGTCCTGAGAATAATCAGACGAGTTTATGTATTCCTTCAAACTGTCAAGTACATCTTCAACAGAAGGGAAGGTCTTCTTCACATTTATGGAGCGTTCCATGTCCCATCCGCAATTTTTATAAGCCTCAATTATGGAATGGCTCAACACTTGAGGCATTGCAGCGTACATTGGCCAGCAAGCATTGAACACTTCTACAAGCGAATCAATATGCTGATAGACATCTATGTTCTCTGGAAATTCAAAAGGATTGATATGCAATATTGGAGTCTTTTTAGGATTGCTTCCATAAACCTCAACACCTTTTTGTCCACCAAACTTAAATTTATATTCTCCTTTTGCTGGTTCTATAATTAGAAAACCAATATTCTTTTCGCTTAAACCCGAAATCAATTGAAATAGAGTATTCGACTTGCCACTTCCCGTTGTGCCAGTTACGAAAGTATGTTTGTTCAACGAGGCTATGTCAAGTCGAACTTCGTTGTCTTCACTCACTTCACCCAAATGAAGGATTTTCCCCAAGTTGATGGAATTATCTAATGAAAGATCTTCTGGAATATTTCTCCCAAAAGATTGTTCTTCCCTAACCAAAATGCCCGGGACAGAAGATTGGGGCAGTGACAAATGAATAGCCAGCTCTTCGCTCGTAACAATGGTTCCTGGCGTGACATGGACTCCGTTAAAATCAAATATGGGATGGATTTGATTGTTTAAATACTTCAATAGATTATCAACTTTAGTGCCTTCCCAACAATTAACTGCTCCGACACTTAAATTTGAATCTTCGCCCACAACACATCCTTTATAGATATTGGCAAGTTCAATGACTGATGTTTCTGTTGGAGCCACGAAATAAGTTGCTACCGACCATAATCCAAAGGGAACACCTTTTTGTAATCTTTCGACTTGACAATTAATCAAATCCACATATCGTTTAACTTGGCTGTTTTTTTGAGTGATTTGGAAGGATAATCCTTCTGTATCGCTTCGGTTGCTTCCTCTTTGGTCTTGGAATCCTTGCTGCCCTGTAACCGTTCTGCCCCCTGTAATTGCCGTTTGGTCTGCGGAGTTGTCTCCAAATTGGTGCAATTCATACTCTTTCCCTCCTTCTATATCTGTTTTCTTCTTTTCTTTTTTTCTTGGTTTAGCAGCCTTTTGCCTACCAGTACTAAAGATAACAAAGTTCCATGTATTAGTACGTGTAGGTTGAGAATAGTTGTTGCTTTTCCCTTCACTATGAGACACTGTTTTTGATATATTATCAGCAACAGACTTTGAGAAACTTTTAGTAAAGCTTTCCGAAACGCCCTCAGTATGACTTTCTGAAAAGGTTGTCTGTGTTTCGCATATTGGCGACAAATTGGTTTGTAGCGCATTAAATGCCTGAATCATACTATTGGCTTCGGAGTCGCTTACATTCTCAGCAATAAAATATGCCGTAAAACTAGGAATAGGTTCAGATGCATTAATTAATTTTTCCAAGCCTTGCATGAAGTTCTCTTTTTTGTCATCTCGAAGAGAAGCCAGAACCGAAACGCTTGATATATAGATGTTCTCCTTTTTATTCTTTTTTATTTCTGGCAACCCCTGTTTGTTTTTTTTAAACGCCACCCCCGGAAGATAGCCACGAAGGCCTGCTTCAAGGACCTTTCTAGATTTCGAATATTTAGCTTCAAAATCCCTGGAGCCAAGATATAAATCGATTTTGCCTTCGTTTTTTTTCAAAGCAAGCACGACATTTTTAGCCTTATCGTGAAGCGCCACATATAACATAGATAACTTGTCGGCAAAGAACACATCCTTTTCCATGACAATCTTCGTTATCCGAAACCATTGAATATGACCAAGTTCTTGATCCTCAAATGGGACAATCTCACATTCTTGCAATGCTTGCAAATAAGCATTGGTAACAACATTATCAAACAAGTCAAAAGCTTCTTCAGCTTCGTTCAATAGTTGTGCTTTTTGCTTCTTTTCAGGTAGTTTCTCGTCCATGTTTTACAAATTAAAAGAGGTTAATAACTCATTTGAATATGTTTCACCGTTCTTTAGCCACGCCTCGTATTGGCTAATCGTTTCATTTACAATAGTATCCTTTTTGATTTTCAATTCGGCTTCATATTGTCTTAGCTTGTCATTAAAGATATCACTATCACCTTGTTCTTTTTTGTAGATGAAATAAGAAGTGGCGAGTGTAAGAACTTCAATTGCGATTCCTATCCAATACCTATGACCATCCATACACCTGCGACCAATCTCAAATCCCAACGCTCCTGCGGTACCGATACCAAATGTGACATAGTGCCATTTTTTTTCCGAAGGCTTTTGAGGACGAGTGGGGATTCCCAACTCAACTTCAACTTTTGGATTATTATCCTCTTTCCAATTGAACATCTTTTGTTGGTAGCCTGTTTCGGGATTAATGAATTCATCTTTCTTTATGCTATTTTCAAAGCCTTTGTTCAAATAATAATCGAACACGGCGTATATGTATTCATTCAATATGCTTCCTGCAATTAGTCCTGACTCTCGTACAAAATACCTAATATTATCCAATGTCAGTTCATCTAATATCTCATTAGCTTTTTTTCGAATTTCATCAGGCAATGTTGTAACTCCCTGTTGAATAAAGTCTTCACGCATATTTCAAAGTTTTTTTTATTGAAACAATTCGTCCTTCTAACTCTATTATTTCTTTTTCAATTTCTGTTTTGTCATTATGAGCTAATTTGACCGCCAAATCAGTTAATCGTTTTTCTTCTGAAACCTTCTTTTCATTAATCGCTTCTATTACTTTTTTATGAAAGCTATTCACCTTAACAAAAAGCTGGTTGATAAACTTTTCTTTGAGGCTTCTGGCTTGTTTAATGGCATGAGTTGCGAGTTCTTTACGTTTTAAATCGTAATCGGTTTTTTTGTAGTTATACATTTTGCCATACACGGGTTTGGAAGTCCAAGTCCCTTCCTTTAAAACATTATTTGGATCATCTTCTGGCTTATCATAATCTGTCACTTGGCTATTAGCTGTAGCTTCTTTATCTAATTCATCAAAATCAATCCCTTCAAGTACAAGTCCATCAATTTCAAGATTGCCTTCGTAGAAACTTTTATATTTTGATTTTATTTCTTCTATCAGCTCATCCCGATTCTTAATGGTTCGATTTCTTAAGTTTCTGTAGCTTCTTTCTATTTCTTGCCTTTCTTTGTTTCGATATGTACCAATTTCTTCGTCTATAAAATGAAATCTTGCATTTAGGGTCTCTATTTGGTTTTCACGGTTTATTTTGTTAAGATAGATGNNATTAGACTTTCTAGTTTTTCTCTTTGATCTTGTATAGTCATTTCGCCGTTCAAAGTCTTGACTTCCTTTTCGCAAGCCGAAATGAACAATTTGTAATCATCTGAAATTAGAGTTTTGATTCTTTCAAAAGCAGCAGACTTTTCCTTTGTTATAAAACCGTTTATTAAATACATAAACTCATCAAAATTAGCCCATTTCTTTAAAACTTCCTCTATAGATTCGTCACTTATTTCTTTTTTGTCTTTTTGCTTAATTTGCATTTTAACAGCCGAGTAAAGCTCTTTCANNGCAAGCAATCCATAAATGTAAATCTATCTTCTGAAATGCCAAATCTTTTTGCGTACAACTCTTTCGCCTTATTCAAGGTTTCCTCCTTATGCTCCCTGAATTTATGGTATGAAGCTTGAGATATCACAAAAAACAAACGATTCTTTGAATCATCTGTCATACCACCATAAATTTCTTTCATACCATCCATTGCATTTGAATCCTCTATGTTTTCTTCTGCACTATGAAGAAAGATTATTGCATCTATTTCATTGTTGCCTTCAGAATTTCGTTTATCAAACAATTTTTTTGTTTCTCTCTGTATTCCACCAACCGCACCTAATCCGGGAGTGTCAACTATTCTCCAACCTTCAAATTCTTTGGGCAATGGATGTGTTATAGTTATTTTGTCTACAATCTTTTCCTTGGGATGCTCTTTAATATAATCTCTCCAAATGCTTTCATCTACAATTGAGCAACCTGTTTCACTTTCAATCCCCTCTTTTAATTCTATAATCTTATCAATAGTATAATCTTGTGAAATAAGGCTGTTGATATCATTGATGGGTACTCCTTTATACCTTTCTGGTATTGCAACAAGTTCTTTCAGCTCTTCTTTTATAGATCTATCCTCAATTATTCTACTTTCTCCATTGGCATAATTGACTTCGATTTTTATCGTGTCACCATCTTCAATATAGGTGATAGCACTTGTGGTTTGATAAACGCCCGTAGGAAGAAAAGAGTCTTCTCCCATCAGGGTGTTCATAAAAGTTGATTTTCCAGCCTTAGCTTTACCACAAACAGCAAGGGTGAAATGCCCATCAAAGAATGGCTTGGCAAGATTATAAATAGTCGCACTATGAAATTTGTCCGATATTTTACATCCTTCACGAATCCTTGCGTATTCAACAATTCTTTTGGCTATATCTTGTTGCATTCGACAAAATTCGTTGGCCTCAGTCTGGTCTACCCTTTTTGATTTTGCTACAATCTCTTTAGCCTTATCAATAATAGAAACTTCTTTTGGCTCAAACGATTGAGAAGATGTGTTCTCTTTGGCTTTATGCTTTTTTACTACTTTAGAAGCTTTTTTGGTGGTGCTTTTTTTCATTATAATTCGCGAGTTTGTGTTTTGTCAAATATATGTGTTACAAGAAAAGCGTGAGACTCGATTCCAGCAGTCCATCAAGCAGTAGGTATCGCCAAACACCCTTCACGAATGAACCGAAGAACAAACATCCCACGCTTGCTTGTTATCAAGTAGGTGCCGCTGGCACCTAATGACTTCAAAACAAAAGGTGAGCATCGGTCTTCGTTCCCGTGAGTTTATTGGCGATTTCACTGCTTGGAACTTAGAATGCCTTCCTTGCCGAGTCGGGATTTCTCCCCCAACTCGACTGCAAATATAGTCATTTTTCAGACCAATGCTCAAGTCTTCGATATTTTTTCTTCTGATGATTCATTGCTCGTTATTTTTGGCGAAAATAAGGGCTTCGCGCCGAAGGGCAATGGATTGTAGTAAATTATAGTAAGAAACAACGTTGTTGTCAGCATACAAATGGATAAAAGTTGTGAGCAAAATGCGCTTTATCTTGAAAAAAAATCGAGATAAAGTACAAAAAGGTCGCACTTTTTTACTTTTGGGAAGTTTTTTTCTCTACTTTTGCAGAGAAAAACAAACAAGTGCATGACATGAATAAAGCGAAGATAATCGCCCGTGAGGCAGAGATGGCAGAATTGAAGCGCTGCTATGAGTCGGACCGTTCGGAACTTGTTATCGTATATGGACGTCGACGTGTAGGAAAAACGTTTCTGGTGGACACCTTCTTTGACAAGAAGTATGATTTCACATACGTTGGCGGACATAAACTGACCAAAGCGAAGCAGCTTCGTGGTTTCGCTAAAGCTTTGAAAAAGGCAGCAGGAATGAAGCTTCAGCCAAAGTTCGCTTCATGGGAGGATGCTTTTGATGCCTTGGAGGAATATATCGAGTCGCTGCCACAAGAGAAGCGGAAAGTGATTTTCATCGACGAGATGCCTTGGATTGACACACCCCAATCGGAGTTTGTGGAGGCGTTTGAAGCGTTTTGGAACGGCTGGGGCGCAAGGAGGACTGACATCATGCTGATTGCAAGCGGGTCGGCATCGTCGTGGATGATGGACAAATTGGTAGACAATCCCGGTGGATTGCATGGAAGAATCACAAACAATATCTATATCCGTCCGTTCACGCTGAAAGAAACGGAGGAGTATTTGCTGAGTCGAGGTATCCGCTGGAGCCATTACCAAATTTTGCAACTGTATATGGTGATGGGGGGAGTGCCATTCTATCTGAGTTTGCTTGACCCAGGGCAGCCTCTTGTCGGCAATATCGATAGGTTGTTTTTCCGTAAGAATGCGGAACTGAGAACGGAATTCGACGAGCTATACAATGCCGTCTTCAACAAGGCTGACAAATATCTTGAAATTGTAAGTCTTTTGAATGGGAACCATGACGGAATGTCTTTCACGGAGATACAGGAAGCAACCACACTTGATGGAGACAGGCTGACCACAGTGTTGAAGAACTTGGAACGATGCGATTTCGTAATCTCTTTCCAGCAGTACGGCAACAAGTCGCGAGGGAAACTATACCGCCTCGTTGATTTCTACACCTTATTCTATTACAAGTTTGTAGATGCCATCGACAGCAAGGACGAGCAATGGTGGACGCACAACTACAATTCTCACAGTGTGGAATCGTGGCAGGGATATGCCTTTGAGCTGATTTGTTTTACCCACATTGCCCAAATTCGCCAACGTCTTGGGATTTCCGGAATTTCGACAGCAGCGTCGTCGTGGCGTTATATCCCAGAGAAGAACGAGATTGGGAGAAAGGCACAGATAGATCTTGTGATTGAGCGGGGCGACCGAAACATCAACCTGTGCGAGATGAAGTTCAGCGTGGGACCTTTTACCCTCAAGAAGTCCTACGCCGACGATGTCCGCAGAAGGATTCAACTGTTCAAGGAGAAGGAAAAGGTTTCATACGGATTGGTTAGCACTTTTGTCACCACTTTCGGGGTTGCCGAGGGGGTAAACAAAGAGGTGGTGGATTCAGAAGTGACGGCGGAAGACTTGTTTAACTGATACGGGGCGTTTTTGCGCTTTCCCAAATTCTCACTTCTTAAATTCACAGATGTCCGGATAAAACTCCGCCATCTTTCTCCTAAATTCGGAATCAGCGGAATTTGAATAGCTGCTGTCTCGGTCTTTCACCCATTCAGGCCCTTGGAAGAAAAGCCGCATCTTCCTGTAGTCGCCACGGTCTGAAAAGTTCCTGACAATATAGATGAGTTCGTAAGGTTTATTGTTTTTCCCGTGCCATTCGATAACAGGTAACTCCCTTCCTTCGGGACGACATCTTCCCGTCAAACGATAGGCGAACAAAGCTTTTACCTCGTTGTCGTCCGCAATATAGCCCTTATCGGCAAGCCAGTTGATGAAGGCCACAAAGGTCTCCACGCCTTTCCGTCTCACGGCATCGCAGAGATAGAAATGCTCCTTAGGCTGCCCTGAACTATGGCTCCATTCAAAGAAATCTGAAGGCAAAGCAAAAGGTTCCGAAGGTTGCGGCTGTTGTGCTTCTTCGTATTCCTTCCTGAAACGCTCCACCGGCATCGTGGCCAACGGATGCTCCAAGACAGGCTCGATGATTCGGATTTCCCTTGGTTTCAGCTCCGCTTCCCAGTTCCAATAATTGAATAACTGGTTCCTGAAACAATCCACACAGAATTGTCGGTAGTCTTTGAACGAATCTTCAAGGTCGTAATCCTCACCGTCTTCTTCCGCAGCATCAATTTCCTCCATGGATTGAAGCATCTGATCGGCACTTCCCCTTAATTGCTGTTTATCCTGTCCCTCGCTGTGTTTCAAAACACCAGTGAGCGTTTCCACCATCATAGGAGCCTCGGAATGAGGTATCTCACTAACTGAAAAAGCATCATCCCAACAGCAGCGGCATAGTTTTGAGATACGGGTTAGGTCGCAGTTTTCTTTCTGAAGCAAGGCGACAAAACCATCCATGTTGTCGTCCAACCAATACCCGAACAATTTTTCCATTGCCATTGAATCAATCTTCAGTACGCCGAGAAATTCCCTGGCGGTTGAGGGAATAAGATAATCCAGCGCATCGAAGATTTCAAGCGGTGTTAAAGGCGGGTCATCAGTGTCATTCTCCATCAGAAAAGCCTTGTCCTCAACGATGAAGCGGTTGTTCACAATATAAGAAAGGGCATTGGTAAAAGGCTGCAATACCTCTGTGGAGAACTGCATGGTTTCCTTGGCTTCTTTAGAAACACTTTCCAAACTCATGAACGTCTCGACGGATGCCTTGTAATCCTTATCCAACGGCTCAGCAACGACGGTTTTCAAACCATCGTAATATTCCTTTTTCCTATTGACACCTAATCTGTTGTTCATGCTGCAAAGGTAAGCAATTTTTTCTTCTTCCGATGTCTTCTCATTCCTTCCCATTTCAGCAATGAAAGCAATGGCACGGTTCAAAAAAAACAAAGTTTGGCGGCAAATTGCTCTTTGGAGTGGCTTCTAAATATTCTCTAACAAGGGAGCTTTTCGAAAAATGTATATGAGTTTTCCAAAAAAATGTGTATCTTTGCGCTCTAGTTATTGAGCTCTATGCCACGCAAAACTGACGGAATATTATTCGAACTGCATCCTGGGCCTGGCAGGGGTGAAGACGACAAGCCTTTGCTCTACGCCAAGCCTGTCATTCAATGCAAACACGACGTTGACGACATTGATACATTCTGTGCCAAATACCGTTATGCAAGCATTGGGGAGATGAGGAGGTTCTTCACTTTGCTTGAGGATTTGACTACCATGTGGCTGCGTGAAGGGCATCGCGTGGAAACGCCCTTCGGCACCTTCGCCCCGAAACTGAAACTGAAAGGTAAGCATACCGACCCTGAGAAGGTGAAAGGACGTGACGTCGAATATGCCGGAGTGGAGTTTATCCCCTCCAGAAAGTTTGTCAAGGATGCCGACTGTTCACGAGATGGTTTCCGTTGCAAGAAAGGCTTCGTGGGCAACAGCCAAATTCTCGATGCCGAAGCGATGGAGGCAGCCCTGCGCAATAGCACGAGAAACGGCTATATTACCATCAAATCGTTTCAGTACAACAGCGGCTTGAAATACAGCTCGGCAAAGAACTATCTCGATAGCCTTTGCACAGGCGATAAC
>LXOW01239101.1_pt1 | contig 12794 bp, 9 predicted proteins | sample 1368591 | NCBI WGS metagenome assembly LXOW01 (sample SAMN04884650, study PRJNA319009) | bovine gut metagenome | isolation source: Cow rumen | host: Bos taurus | place: Italy: Legnaro (PD) | collected 2014-07-09
ACGAAGCGCGCTACCGGGCTGCGCTACATCCCGAACCGTTTTGCGCTGCAAAATTACACATTATTTTGATATGGTGTGCATTTTATTGGTCAGTTTTTTCTTTTCCGTCAAAAACTGATAATGCCCAAATGTTCCAACAATATCTTTAATCCTATAAGAATCAGTATGATACCACCAATAATTCCCGCAGACCTTTCGTATTTCGAACCGAAGACATTTCCTATTTTCACACCCAAAACGGAAAACAAAAAGGTGGTAATGCCAATGACCACAACCGATGACCACAGTTTCACTTGGATACAAGCGAACGAAACACCCACCGCCAAAGCATCGATGCTGGTGGCGATGGCAAGCAAAAACATGGTCTTGAAGCCTAAAGAACCGTCTTGTTCCTCCTCTTTTCCCCAAACCGCCTCACGAATCATGTTGGCGCCGATGAGAGAGAGCAAGCCAAAGGCAATCCAGTGGTCGTAGGCTTCAATCATCTCCTGAAACTGCGCACCCAAGAAATAGCCAATCGTAGGCATCAAGGCCTGGAAAAAGCCAAACCAAAGACCACAAACCAAAGCCATGCGCCAAGAGAATTTCTTGGTGGTCAAACCCTTGCAGATGGAGACCGAGAAAGCATCCATCGATAGGCCTATGGCAATCAGAAGCAACTCAAAGAAGGTCATTTTGCTTGAATTATGACGCAAAAATACAGCATTTTTTGGTAGGTTTTATTAAAATCCATAATTTTGCCGCATCTTAACCAAATAGGAATATGAAGAAAACATTACTATTAATGCTTGCCCTGCTGCTGGCAGTGGGCAGCTTCGCACAAGACGAGCAGAAACCGAAAAAGGCGAAAAAAGCCAAGAAAGAAAAAGTCTATAACGAAAAAGGCGAAATCATCAAGACAGGATGGAATGTTGGTCCATTGCCTGTGCTGGGCTTCGACAGCGACCTGGGCTTCCAGTACGGCGCATGTGTCGATATCTTCAACTTCGGCGACGGCACACGTTATCCGCGCTATTTCTACAAGTTCAACGTGGAAATTTCGCGCTACACCAGAGGTTCGGGGGTATTCCGTTTCTATGCTGACATGCCGTACCTGATCAAAGATACAAAGCTTTTCTTTGACCTCACTTACAACTATTCGAAGAAGTTTGAGTTTTTCGGCTTCAACGGCTATGAGGCTAGCATGTTTGATCCCAATTTAGTCGAAAATGAGGGTGTCATAGGTTACAAGAGCGGTTACCACTTCATCAAACGTAACACACTCCGCTTTGTCGGGTCTATGCAACGTACTTTTTTCCATGTGCCCAACCTGAACTGGGTCGCGGGACTTGCCTATTACAACGTCGTAACCGATAGTCTCAATCTCGCGGCTTATGAGGGCCAGCAGACTTTGTATACCAATTATGTGAATGCTGGTATCATCAAGAAACAAGAAGCTAAAGGCGGCCATACTGGCCAACTTCGCCTTGGCATGATATACGACAGTCGTGACCACAATAGCGACCCCTCCAAAGGTATTTATGCAGAAGGAACCCTCATCGGTGCGTTTAACCTCGATAGAGACACTCTTTACCCAATAAAAGACCGCACTAATTTTAATTTCTCATTTACCTTTCTTTGGAGACATTATGTTCCGATTTACAAGGACAAATTGACCTTCGCCTATCGTTTAGGGGTACAATGCAAGATTGCGGGCAGCACACCATGGTATATGATTAATAACATCAACACGCCCTTCTTCCAAAAGATGTATACGGAAGGCTTGGGCGGTGTGGTGACCATGCGAGGCGTGAACCGCAACGGCGTGCTCGGCGATGGCTTTATCTTGGGCAATGCCGAATTGCGTTGGCATTTTCTCAGCTTCAAGTTCATCAACCAGAATTGGCAGCTGGCTTTTTCACCTTTCTTCGATGCAGGTATGATCATCCAACCTTTCCGCGAAGAGGAGATGAAGGCTGCCGAAGCCGCTCTTGATCCCCAACCGGGTGATGAGCCCTTCTACTACACTGGTAAGAAGGAAGGCGTCCACATGAGTGCAGGCGCTGGCTTGAAAATCATCATGAACCGCAATATGATTCTCGGAGTCGATATGGGTCGCGCCCTTGACGTTCGCGATCGCGACGATAAGGCGGTAAAAATCTTCGTCGGATTCAATTACATTTTCTGATGGGATTGCCCTATGGGCAAGAAATCTGTCAAAAATCTGATGACTTTTGACAGATTTCTTTGCGAAGCAAATACCAATTACTTCGCTTTACCTTGGTTGGCGACAGCTGCCATCAGTGCGGCTACCTTTTCGGGGTCACCGAGGAAGAAATCCTTCTGTAACTTCATGTTGTCGTCAAACTCGAAGACATACGGGATGCCTGTCGGAATATTGAAGGCAATGATTTCGTCGTTGCTCATGCCTTTCAGCACCTTCACCACACCACGCAAGCTGTTGCCATGGGCCACCACCAGCACCTGGTCGTGGGTCTCGAAGGCCTTCATGATGTTGTTCTCATAGTAAGGCATCACACGCTCGATGGTGTCGCAAAGGGCCTCGGTGAGCGGAATTTGCTCGTCGGTGAGCTCGGCATAACGCGGGTCCATGCGGGGGCTCTTGGGATCATTCATGTCCAACGCGGGCGGACGCACGTCGAAAGCGCGACGCCACAGGCGCACTTGCTCGTCACCGTATTTCTCGGCAGTCATCTTCTTGTCGAGACCTTGCAGCTGGCCATACGACTTCTCGTTAAGTCTCCATGACTTGTAGACCGGCAACCAGTCCATGTCCATGGCCTCAAGGGCGAGGTTCAAGGTCTTGATGGCACGCTTCAGATAAGAGGTGAAGCAGATTTCGGGCTTGTAGCCGTTTTCTTTCAGCACCTTACCAGCTTCAATAGCTTCTTGGACACCTTTTTCCGAAAGGTCCACGTTGGTCCACCCCGTAAAGAGGTTCAATTTGTTCCATTCACTTTCTCCGTGACGGATAAGAATCAGTTTTTTCATATTGCTTTTATTTGATTTTACTTAATTTCCTTGGACTTGTAGCTTGATGTATGATGGTGAGAACTTTAATGGTTCTGCTAGTAACCGAATATACAACATAGAATTTTTTGTATAGAATCACTCTATATTCCTTTTTCTCAGTACAGGGTACAAACCTAAACTTTGGATTGGATTTAGGCAATGAAGGTAATGCCGTTATGCGAGCCATTATTCCTTTGTGGAATTGTTCGGCAACCTTCTCACCGAATAAAGTTGCTCCATACATTTCTATTATATGAAGGTTTTCAAAGAAGCGCTTTTGGATGAGCAATCGAGGTTTTGCAGGGTGTTTGTTCCCTATATATTTTCCGCCCACCATTGCAAATGCCTTTGGTTAAACTCCTCTAAAGTCATGCTTCCAGATCGCTCGGCCCTTCTGATTTCAGCCAAAACGTCTTCTTCGCTCACCTCCACATTCGGATCAGGGAATAGCCAGTTGATTTTCTTTGTCTTAGTACTCGCCATATTCATGAATTTGATGCAAAGATATACAATTTTCTGATATTATTCCTTTCGTGGTCTGTGCTTTTTCGGCTTTTCTTCGGCAGTGGGTTGTTCAATTGTTTGTCCCTCCGTTTGTTGAGAAGCCTCTTCTACTGCGGCAGCCGGAGGCATCTCGGCCTCGACACGACGGAAGATGTCATCCTTGTCGGTAGGCCGGGCCTCATCGTGCCACTTGAAGCCCGACAGGTAACGGCTGCTTTCATTCAAGTCCTCCTCGGGATACATCGTTTCATGGATATCCTTGAACGACTTGATGACGGAAACGCTTTGGTTCTCCATTTCGATAGACATGGTCTCCGAGTCCGACACGTCGATACCGATGAGCGAGCCGTCACTATCGCGGATCCAATATATCGTCTCGGCTTTGGTGCCGTCTATGTCAACATGATGGATGTCTCCATTTTGGAACCATGAGGTGATGTCGGTGCCTTTGATTTGGTTGAAGCCCTCTATCGTGTCCTGGGAGATGATGAAAGCATTGCCTTTTTGCAGCACCCACTCCACTTTCTGGTCCTTAAGTTTGATGTCGATGTCGGTGCCTGTCATCTGGCTGTCCTCGGACCACAGGATGGGAGCCACACGCATCCTGATGGTGGAGTCGGCCATGAGATAAGTCAAAGTGTCACACTTGCCCTGCATGTCGCTCTTGAAGAAACGCACATTGCGGCGGGCGATAAGTTTCTCGATCTCTTCTTTTTCCTTGTCGATGTGTACGAACAACGTGTCGCCATGGATATAAAGTGAGTCACTGCCTTCATAACTGATGGCGTATGCGCTGTCGGTGGCAAAGCTAAAGCCACTATCTTCCCACATCTCAACGTAATTGCCACGCATGACGACCTTATATGAGGTGTCAATCATATCCACATGGTCGAAGGCCTTCGCCAAACCGACATTGCGGTTATAATATATCGAGTCCGACCTTATCCGTTGCGTTTCGTTGTACATCAAGGGCCTTTTGTCCAAAAACGCAATATCCTCATCCACAAGATAATAGCCATGCTCACCTTCAAGGATATTTTCTTTATTAATGATGGTCGTCGGGCCCTCAAACCACATCTTTTCTATGGCCGTGTTATAAAACAAGGTATCGGTATACATCTGGTATTTCGGGCTGAGGACTTCCACATTCTCAAAGAAAGAGAATTCTTTGATGTCATCACGATAATAGCCGATGCAACTGATGAGGGTCTTGTCGCCACGGTAAGTCGTTGCGCTGTCAGGATAACAAGCTAGGTGCATGTTACGGTCATAGGTCATGTATTCCGTGAGCAGCGTTGTGGAGTCGTCCATGAGTTTCACGTTGTCGAAAAACTCAGCGAAGCGGGTGTTGCCGTCATAGTCCAGCAAGTCGCTGAAGACCTCCACACTGTCGTTGACGATGATGTGGACATTCTGAAAAGCCTTGAAGCTGTTGGTTTTCTGGAAGAAATGGGCCGAGTCGCAAAAGAAATAAGCCGAGTCGTGGCGCATCTTCACGTTGCCGATAAGCCGCTGCATATCGCCCATGCTTTTGGAGAAAGTGGCCACGTCGTAATGCTCAATAATGATGCGCGTCTTTTTGCGCTTCACCGTGTCCTGCTCCTGTGCCACAAGCATTTGCGACAGCAGCAAAAACAAGGATACTATGAGCAACAGTTTGGCTTTCATCGTGATGAAATAACGTGCAAATGTACGATTATTGTCCGAATTGGGCAAAAAAGATGTGGAGACGGTGTGCACACCGTCTCCACAAAACAATGAATTCAAGATGATTACAAATTACATTGTCGTTTCTCTGGTAGAGACGTGGCGCGCCGCGTCTCTACAAAGGTACATTACATGGTTTTCGCCCAAGTGTCCTTCAACGCCACCGTGCGGTTGAAAACCAGATGGTCCTTCGTGCTGTCCTTGTCGACAGTGAAATAGCCGATGCGTTGGAACTGGAAGTGGTCGAGCGGCTTGGCATCGGCCAGGTATTCCTCAACATAGCACACAGGGCGTACCTCCAACGAGTCGGGATTCATCATCTGCTTCATGGCCTCTAAGGAGCTAAGGCCTTCGTTTTGCAAGCGAGCCAGTTCGTCGCGCGGGTTTTCCACCTTCCAAAGACGGTCATACATACGCACTTCGGCTTGCAGACAACGCTCGCAGCTCACCCAGTGGATGGTGCCTTTCACCTTGCGGTTGGCGCCAGGCATGCCACTCTTGGTGTCGGGGTCGTATTCAGCATAAACCTCAACGACCTCGCCATTTTCGTCTTTCTTGCAGCCCGTGCATTTCACGATGTAGGCGTTCTTTAGGCGTACTTCGTTGCCAGGAGTCATGCGGAAATATTTTTTCGGAGCCTCTTCCATGAAGTCCTCCTTCTCGATCCACAGCTCACGACTGAAGGCAATCTTATGACTGCCAGCCGTTTCGTCTTCTGGGTTGTTGATGGCTTCCATCTCTTCAATTTGTCCCTCAGGATAGTTGGTGATGACCAGCTTTACCGGGTTAACCACAGCAGCCACGCGGGTGGCGGTGGCATTGAGGTCTTCACGGATGGCGCTTTCCATCAGGGCAAAGTCGTTCAAGGCATCGTAAGTGGTGTAACCAATCTTGTCGATGAACTTGTGGATGCCGCTCGGCGTGTAGCCACGGCGACGGAAGCCACAGATTGTGGGCATGCGCGGGTCGTCCCAGCCGCTCACCAAGCCCTCGTTGACGAGGACGAGCAAGTTGCGCTTGCTCAGCAGGATATAGTTGAGGTTCAGTTTGTTGAACTCAGTCTGACGTGGACGGTTGTCGTCCATGTTGTCGCCTTCGCCACGGATTTCCTTGAGCCAGTCGACGAAGAGGTCATACAGCGGACGATGCACCACAAACTCCAAGGTGCAGAGCGAGTGGGTGACACCCTCGAAGTAGTCGCTTTGTCCGTGGGCGAAGTCGTACATCGGGTAGGCGTGCCACTTGGTACCCGTGCGGTGGTGCGGCGTATCAACGACACGATAAATGATCGGGTCACGGAAGTGCATGTTCGGATTAGCCATGTCAATCTTGGCGCGCAACACCATCTTGCCCTCACCAATCTCACCGTTGTTCATCTTGTTAAACAAGTCCAACGACTCCTCAACAGGACGGTTGCGGTAGGGGCTCTCAATGCCGGGCTGCGTAGGCGTACCCTTCTGTGCAGCAATCTCCTCGGAGCTTTGCTCGTCAATGTATGCCTTACCTCTTTTAATTAATTCTATGGCAAAATCCCAAAGTTGCTGGAAGTAATCGGAAGCATAGTATTCGTTACCCCACTGGTAGCCAAGCCATTGGATATCCTCTTTGATGGCATCGACATACTCCATGTTCTCCTTGGTGGGGTTGGTGTCGTCGAAGCGCAGGTTGCACACGCCGTCATGTTGCGCGGCGATGCCGAAGTCGAGGCAGATGGCCTTGGCGTGGCCGATGTGGAGGTAACCGTTCGGCTCTGGGGGGAAGCGCGTCTGCACACGTCCACCGTTCTTGCCGTTAGCGAGGTCTTCTTCCACTTTCGCTTCAATGAAATTGAGCGACTTCTTTTCTTCTTTTACTTCTTCTGGGTTTGTCATAGGTCAATTGAGTTTGAAATAAACTGCAAAAATAATAAAATGTTCAATACAGCAATCCGAAAAGCCACAACGGAATCTTGTTTCCATGACCAATCTCCATGTTGTCGCTTACAACATAGCTTTCTTCGATATCTTTGATTTGTGTGAAACTTTTTCCCTTGCCCCCTACTTCAAAGAGCCATTTGCCATCCACGACCAAATCTCCCTTGTTAGGCATACATAACTTGTGATTGACACCAAGTTGTGAGGCAAGATATGTCTCACGCATCGTCCCTGGATCGACTTGAGGTGTCAAGCAATACATCAGGTTGGTGTTGTAGAAGAGAATCTTTTCTGGCTTGGTCAGCATATTCATTCCACTTTCTGTGGCATAAAGACGCCGCACCAAAGCCGCCTTGTCCATCAAGTCGAGGAGCTTCAACACGTTGTTCCGCGACGACTGCAACGTGGAACACAGGGCAGAGATGTTCAAGGTGTAAGGCTTCATCTCGGCCAATACCGCCAAAAGTTGCCTTACTTTATAAACAGAATCGTATTCAATACGGCTCACCGCAGGAATTTCGGTGGTGACAACGGTGTTGATCACTTGTTGCAGGCGGTCAAAAAAACCGTCACCCTCTTCGCGATAAAAAGGATAATATCCTGATTCCAAGTACTTTTCAAAATGATGCAGCACTTTCACCTTTGAAGTGATTTTTGAGGCCTCCTTGAAATGGTTTTTGAGTATGGTCTCCAAAGACAACATAGGCAGGTCGGCCACTTGCTCCACCTGCAGGTATTCCCTGAAAGAAAGCCCTTCCATCGTATAGGAGCGATGACGACGCGACAAATCGGCAGCCATCGACTCTTCCAGCTTCAACATCGAAGAGCCTGTCACCACGACATGCAAACGAGGATAGGAGTCGTAGATGTTTTTGATTTCCTGCTCCCAGCCTTTATATTTATGGACTTCATCCAAAAAAAGGTGAGTGCCTCCATGCGTGTAATGGTATTCCGCCAATTCGAGCAGCGTGTGATTGGCAAACCAAATATGGTCCAAAGACACATATAAAGCCTTTTGCGGATCCGTAAAAGTGCGTTTGATATGTTGTAACAGCATGGTTGTTTTACCCACACCCTTTGCTCCTTTAATAACAATCAACCGATTGTTCCAGTTGATTTTGTCATAAAGATACCGGGTAAAGCTCAAATCTGTATCAGCCAACAGACGACCGTATGTTTTAAACAAAGTATCCATCCTTTTGCATTTTATTACGCCGCAAAAATACGATTTTTTACTTTAGAAAAACAAATTTTTACACATTTTTTACTTTTGAGAAACAATTTTATAATGCATTTTTTACTTTTGAAAGATAAATTTTACCTGTTGGCGGAATTAGAGAATGAGAAAAAGTTGATGAAAATAGATGAATAAAAAGTTGCACATATTATTGATTTTCAGTAATTTTATGGTTGAAATCAAAAGTAAATCACAAGAAAATCCCATGTACAACTTTTGCGCAAAGTTCCGACAAATTCTTGACATCTGCAAGCGTCATTCAGAAAATCTGGTCAATTCACTCGGCAATGTTCCCCGTGTAGGTGTTGTCCCCCGCTTCTCAGACCTCGAAGTGATTGCATTGAGCCTGACGGCCGAGGCACTGGGCATCGACAGCGAGAACTACCTGTTCCACAGGCTTTCCCTATGCAAGGACGAGATGCCGAACCTAATATCCAGAAGGCAGTACAACGACCGCCGCAAGCTGACGGCAGGGCTGTGCGAGGAAATCCGCAAGAGGATTGTCGGGGAAATCGACGGTGGCGAGGACTGCTTCATCGTCGACTCGAAGCCCATCGAGGTGTGCAAGCCCGCCCGCTCCAAGCGATGCGCCATGGGACGCGGCGACATCGACCTCGCACCGTCATACGGCTACTGCGCCTCGCAGGGGAAGTTCTACTACGGCTACAAGCTCCACGGATTGACAGGCACAAGCGGGGTGTTCCATTCCTACGACATCACGGCGGCCAACGTGCACGACATCAACTACCTGAACGACGTCAAGCTGGAGTACCACGACTGCGGCATAATAGGCGACAAGGGATACCTCAGCGCCGAGGTGCAGCTCGACCTGTTCGAGACGGCCAACATCAGGCTCGAGACCCCTTCGCGCTCCAACCAGAAGAACGCCAAGCCTTTCCCTGTCGTACTCCGAAAGGTGCGCAAGCGCATCGAGACCAACTTCTCCCAGCTTTGCGACCAGTTCCTGCTCACCCGTAACTACGCCAAGAACGTGGATGGGCTGTTCACCAGAATCATCGGTAAAATCAGCGCGTTTACCGTGTTACAATACATCAACATAACCAACAACAAACCTATTGGCCAAATTAAATATGCGCTTCTTTAATTCCGCCAACGAGTAAATTTTATGTTCATTTTTTACTTTACAAAGTAAAATTTGAGATTTGTGAGCCAAAAACCACAAAAACGAAACAAAGTCGTATATTTGCCCCGTGATTCGGAAACTGAAATACCTGCTTTTTGGCTTCGCGCTGCTGCTGATAGCACTCTTCAGCCAGCGTTGCGCCAATGCCGTGGCTCCTACGGGCGGTCCCAAAGATACCACGCCTCCGGTGGTCGTTGGCGCCGTGCCCGAAAACCATAGCACCAACTTCGTCGGCAAGAAAATCGAAATCACCTTCGACGAATATGTCACCCTCGATAACGCCAAACAAAAAGTGTTGATTTCGCCGCCAATGAAGGAAAAGCCCGAGATCAAGCTGAAAAACAAGACCGTCGTCGTGAAGTTCAAGGAGCCGCTGGCGGAAAACACCACCTACACCATCAACTTCGGCGAATCCATCAAGGACCTGCACGAAGGCAACCTGTTCAAGGATTATGTCTATAGCTTCTCCACCGGTGACCATCTCGACACCTTATACATTGCTGGTAAGGTGCTGTATGCCAGCAACAAGAAACCCGTCGAAGATGCCTACGTCTCACTTTATTCCGCTGACCGAGACAACCTCGACTCGCTGCCGATGAGCACCATCCCCAACTATATCACCAAAACTGACAAAGAAGGCCACTTCCACCTTGATGGACTGGCAAATAAACAATATCTCATCTTCGCATTGAAAGACGCCAACGCCAACCTTTATTTTGACCTACCCAACGAGGAAGTGGCATTTTTGGACAAACTGGTTTCGCCGACAGACTCCATCACGAAAGACCTTACCTTGCTTATGTTCTCAGAAGTGGATTCCACGCAGGTGCTGTTGGAAAAGAGACTTGTCGAGGAAGGGTTGTTGCGCTTCGTGTTCCGCCATCCCGCCAAGGATGCCGTAATCATGACTCCCGAAATACTACCCGACACCTTCAACCTCGTCACGATACATTCACAAGAATACGACACCACCTGGTGGTATTTCACGCCCAATGTCAAGGACAGCCTGTGGGTGCAGGTGAAATGCGATACCGTCATCAACGACTCGACACACTACAGCTTGAAATTCAAGGACAAAAACGCACGTGGCAAGAAGAAAGAGAAGCTGAAGGTCACGAACAACACTATCATCAAAGGCGGTTTGAAGCCTGGCGAAGATTTTATTTTGAGTTTTTCGGAGCCTGTCGTCCGCTATCAGCCCAACGATTCCACCCTCTTCAAGCGCGATTCCTTGGTCACCTACGGCGGCCTCACCTTCGAGCCTGCCGATGAACACGGCATAAAATACCGACTTGTCTATCCCATCAAGGCCGACACCAATTACCACATCGAAATCCCCGACTCCGTCTTCTTCGGTATCCGTGGACGCACTAACGAAGCCATCAAAGCCGACTTCCACGTATTGTCTGACGACGAATACGGCAACATCTACATCACCGTGGCGCCGCCTGAAGGCATAAAGCAGGTTGTCGTGCAGCTCACTGACGACAAAGGCAAGGTGCTGAAAGAGAAAATCATTAAACGGGAACAAGAGGTGATGTTCGAATACCTCGCCCCCGCCAAATACAAGCTCAACGCCATCCTCGACGCTGATGGCAACGGCAAGTGGAGCACAGGTAAATACCACCGACGCACCCTGTCAGAAACCATCATCGAATACAAAGACGCGCTCGACCTAAAAGCCGGCTGGGATATCGACTTGGATGAAATCTGGGAACTGTAAATCCTAAAACTTATTGAAAATCATTGCCCTTCGTCGGCAAGGATGACCACGCGCATCCCGACGAAGGCATATTTCTCTTTCAATTGAATCAAATCATCATCAAGCAGGCGGATGCAGCCCTCACTGCCACGCCCCGGCACCGAGCTTTCGTTGTTGGTGCTGCCATGGATGCCGATGCCCGAATGACCAGGCGTTTTCAAGCGCATAAACCAATGGCCATAAGAAAGGATGCTGCCACGGCCGTCGCCGAAGTCATGATGCCAATCGGAAGCATCCACAATCTCCGTGATGACAAACGGGTTTTCAGCGGTACACTCTGGCGTTTTCATGTCGCCTACCTTTTGTTTTTGGCCTCTGGCCTTGCCCACGCAGACGGGATAATGCACACGCTTCACCGTGTCGCCGTCCACCACCTCGCAAACATAGAGGCGATATTCAGGTTTCGAGATAAGAATGAAGCAATTTTTGGGGTTCACCACATCGGAATAGAATGTAGCGGTATCGGTCCGAACGACCGCCGCCGTCGTATCCTGTTGCATCACTATCGTGTCATTGGTTTGTTCTTTCGTTTCGGTCGCATTGCCCGAACCGCATGAGGACATGGCGAAGCACATCGCCAAAATACTGAGTAAGCTCATCTTAACCTTCATTTGGGCCATTATTTCCTGCAAAAGTAGAGATTTTCCCCATTATTTGACGGGTTTTGCTATTTACAACATCAAAAAAAACGTATTTTTGCGCTCAAATTAATACAAGCACTATGAACCAAGAAGATTTTTTCAAGAAGATAACCGCTCATGCGAAGGAATATGGTTTCATCTTCCAGTCGAGCGAGATTTATGACGGACTTTCGGCTGTGTATGACTACGGCCAAAACGGCGTGGAGCTGAAGAAGAACATCCGCGAATATTGGTGGAAAGCCATGGTGCAGATGCACGAGAACATCGTCGGCATCGATGCCGCCATTTTCATGCACCCCACCACATGGAAAGCCTCAGGCCACGTCGACGCCTTCAACGACCCGCTCATCGACAACCGCGACAGCAAGAAACGCTACCGCGCCGATGTTTTGGTCGAGGATTACATGGCCAAGATCGAGGAAAAGATTAATAAAGAGGTGGAGAAAGCCCGCAAGCGCTTCGGCGATGCCTTCAACGAGGAGCAGTTTGTGACCACCAACCCGCGCGTGTTGGAGCACAAAGCCAAGATTGAGGAAATCAGCCACCGCCTGTATGGTGCCATGGAGGCCAACGACCTTGATGCCATCAAGCAACTCATCCTCGACCTGGAGATTGTCTGCCCCATCAGCGGCACCCGCAACTGGACCGACGTGCGTCAGTTCAACCTGATGTTCGCCACCAAGATGGGTAGCGTGGCCGACGGCTCCGACACCATCTACCTGCGTCCCGAGACGGCACAAGGCATCTTCGTCAACTACCTCAACGTGCAGAAGACCGGCCGCATGAAGATCCCGTTCGGCATCGCCCAGACCGGTAAGGCCTTCCGCAATGAGATTGTGGCCCGTCAGTTCATCTTCCGTATGCGCGAGTTCGA
>LXOW01238088.1_pt1 | contig 12790 bp, 13 predicted proteins | sample 1368591 | NCBI WGS metagenome assembly LXOW01 (sample SAMN04884650, study PRJNA319009) | bovine gut metagenome | isolation source: Cow rumen | host: Bos taurus | place: Italy: Legnaro (PD) | collected 2014-07-09
GTGTCTTTTTCGCATAAAAAACCCCGAAAGTTTTTTGTCCAACTTTCGGGGTTCATGTCATTGCCTCGCTTTTTTCATTTTAGAACTCCATTACCAGTTTCACATTGATATAGCGTGGCGTCAGATAATTGTTCACGCCGTAATAGCAGTTATCAATGTATTTCACCCAAGTGTAAGAAATCGTATTGGGGATATTGAGCAGGTTGAAGACATCAACGCTGATGAACATGTTCTTCACATAACGCAAAGGATTCCCTTTCTTGAAACTACTGGCTTCACTGATGAGTTGCTTGCTAAAACCGATGTCGACACGGCGGTAAGCTGGATAGCGACCCGAAGGCTCATAGAAGTCGGAGTTGTCGCTGTTGTAAGGCAGACCCACTCCGAACGTCAAGGTCAGATTAACGCGCCATGTCGGTGCAAAAGGAATGTGGTCCTGGAAGAACAACGAGAAGTTGACCAACTGGTTTGAAGGACGGGCGTGCCAACCCAAAGCGATGGTATCGGCCACCTGATCATCGGAATGGTTGTAGAAAGGAAGGCGTTTCCCGTTGGCATCCACCAAGTAATAATCACCACGGATGTCCTCCTTGGTCTGCATGAAAGATAGGCTCGCCCAGCTGTCGACACCTTTCACGAACTCACCATTGATCTTCAAATCGAGACCTGTGGCATAGGCGCGCGCTGACTGGTCAGCATAATAACGAATGCGCACATTGTCGATGTCGTAAGGAATCACATGGGTGAACCACTTGAAATACGCCTCCGTCGTCAAGATGAAAGGCCTGTTCCAGAGATGGAACTTGAAGTCGTTGCCCGCCACAATCTGATACGACCGCTGCGCCTTGGCATCCTTGAAAAGGCTGCCATCGCGGTTGCGGATCTCACGATAGAAAGGTGTTTGGTTGTAAACGCCACCCGACAAGCGGAAAACCGTCTCATTCTTTTCGTTGTTAGACTTGTAGGCGATACCTGCCCTCGGACTGACATACACCTTTTTATTATAGCCCCAATAATTGGCCCTGATACCTCCCGTAATGACTAACTCGCCTTTGTCTTTAATAGGCAGGTTCCATGTATTTTGCACAAAGCCATCAAGGTTGTTGAGGGAAAGCCTATTGTTCGCCTTGTGCACGAAATCCACGCCGATTTCAGGCAACACGACGGGATAGCCGCCAATCACATCGGGGACATGGGGCAGGCTGTAGCCCGCCGAGTCCATCATCTGCCATTCGTCCACCACATCGTCGATTTCCTGATGCTGGAAGCGAAGACCCCATTTCAGCAGACATTTGTCCATGGAATAAAGGCCTTTGTGATCAAGGTTATAGACTTGGGCATAGAAACGGTTGCGGGCATGCTTGGTTTGCGTGCCGACTTCATGGTTTTCGATCAGTTCGCCAAAACTTTCCGTGCCGACAGAAGTGTTGCGGATTCCAAAGAAATACTGCTCCTGAAGGTCGAAAGTTTCGGTTTCGTATGTCGAATAGGCCGAGGCTATCCATCTCAAGTTCAAATCCTTATTAGGCTTATACATCAAGGTCAAAGCGCCAAGTCCAGTGGTGTAGTCATCGATTTCCTGACCATCAAAGAACACGTTGATTTGCAAGGGGATATCTATGGTTCCCGTATTGATTTTGGCGTTTTGAGGAATGAACATGTAGCGGTTCTTGGAGAAATAGCCCAAGAGCGACAGGCTCCATTTATCGTTGAACTTGTAATTGAGCAAGGCCTGGGCATCGGTGAAGTTGGGTCTGTAATCGCCCTTGGTGTTCATCATGCCGAGTGCTAACGCTGTGTTTTTATAACGCGCGCCCACCAAATAGCTGAACTTCTCGTTTTTCGTGGCACCTTCCACATGGGCTTCGGCACCCAAAAGGCTAAGGCTCAATGACGCTCCAAACTCACGTGGCGTTTTGTAAGTCACGTCAAGGACTGACGACATCTTGTCGCCATATTCCGCAGCGAAACCACCTGCCGAAAACTCGATGTTGTTGACCAACTGCGAATTAATAAAACTCAATCCTTCCTGTTGTCCCGAGCCGACGAGGAAAGGACGGTAAATCTCAATACCATTCACATAGATGAGGTTCTCGTCGAAGTTGCCGCCACGCACACGGTATTGCGAGCTGAGCTCGTTGTTCGACACCACGCCTGGCAAGGTCTTGATAAGGGTCTCCACACCGCCGCCCATCGTCGGCAGCAAGGTGGCTTGCTTGGGATTCAGGCGCGTCAGGCTGGAGGCTTCCACGGCGCGGTCGCTGATGACGGCATCGGGTAGTATCGTGGCGGTGGAATGTAGCACCATGTCAAGTTTCCGCTTCTCCCCTTTCTTCAGGCGCACCACTTCTTCTTTATGCTCGTATCCGATGAAAGAGAAATGGATGGTCCAAGTGGAATCCGACAGCAGCGACAGTTCATAATAGCCTCTTGAGTTGGTCGTATAGCCCACCANNTTGGCTGCGAATGACAACAGCAACAATACGATGAGGATGAACTTGGCTCGCATGAAGGGATAACTGAAAAAGCCTTGAAATATTATCTATGAACGCCTATTATTCCAAACAAAAAAGCCGCTGCGCAAGGCACAGCAGCTCTGATATGGTTCACATCAGCAATGAATTACCAACGTTCGAGGTTGCCCTTTTGGGAAGCATCCATGATGGCTTGATAGACGCCCTTCTTATTGATGGTGCGCATGCCGGCAGCCGAAACCTTCAGCACGATCCATTCATCCCATTCCGGAACGTAGAACTTCTTGATTTTCAGATTCGGTTCAAAGGTTCTCTTCGTCTTTTTGTTGGAGTGAGAAACATTGTTACCGTGCATGACCTTCTTTCCTGTAATTTGACAAACTTTTGACATGACTCTTTATCCTTTATTATTAATATTGTCTATTTTGTAACGGGCTGCAAAAATACACTTTTTTTCGTTTCAAAACGCATTTCTTCAAAAAAAATGCTTCAAAAAATACAAACCTCTAATTATTACGGAATACGGACGCATACGTTACACTCCTAAATTAATGCGAACGCAAGCGTTGCGTCCCTATTACCATCAATTCTTCATGTGGACATCCATTTGCGGGAACGGGATGCTCAATCCTTCCTCGGCGAAGGCCTTATACACCTTCTCGTTCATGCTGAAAAACACCGTCCAATAGTCGGCAGCATCCACCCAGACGCGCACCGTGAGGTCGACCGAACTGTTGTTGAGTTTGCCCAATTCGATGAAAGGCTCAGGGGTCTTCTGTATGCGTTCGTCCTCGTCGCAGAGGCGTCGCAGCAGGGCTTTTGCCTTGTCGTAGTCTTCGCCGTAGGCCATGGAGAAACTCCAGTCGACGCGGCGCGTGCCTTGTTTCGAGAAGTTGGTCAAGACACCCGTGGCGAGGGCGCCGTTGGGCAGGATGACTTCCTTGTTGTCGGGGGTCAACACGTGGGTGTTGAAAATCTGTATCTCGTTCACCTTGCCCTCAAAACCTTGCGAAGCAATGAAATCACCGACTTTGAAGGGCTTGAACAGCATAATCATCACGCCGCCCGCGAAGTTCTGCAAGGTGCCGCTCAAAGCCATGCCGATGGCCAGTCCCGCCGAGGCGAGCAAAGCCACCAACGAGCTGGTATTGACACCCAAGATGCCCACGATGGCGATGATAAGGAGGAAGGTCAGCAGCACCGAGATGAGGCTCATCAAGAAAGAGCTGAGGCTGGGGTCGTCGTTACGCCTTTGCATCATCTTCGTCAAGCCTTTCTTGATCAACTTGATCACCCAACGACCCAACAGGAACACCACGATGGCAGCCACCAACTTGATCCCGAAGGGCACCACATATTCTTTCAAAAGATCGGGAAGCCACTCCGACACGGGAGTGGTGGCCAGCTCTTTGATGTCTCTAACCATATTGTTGACCATGGTCGTGTCTTGTATGGTCTCGGTAACTTGTTCGATAACGGTGTCGTTTTCCATAATCCAAAAAAATGTGCTGCAAAGGTAATGATATTTCAAGAAATCCGTATCTTAGCACCCTAAAAACTTTACATGGACCTCAAAGATATCAAGGCATATTGCAAGGACCCGAAGAACCAAAGCACGGTCAATGTGGGTTTATTTATCCTGCTGATAATCAGCTTCCATTTCCTGTATCTAGGATGGCAAGCCTTGGGCTATTGGCCAGTCGGGAGGCTGGTTTACAGCCTGATGCTTTGGTCGGTCGACTTGGCCTACAGCCAATGCTGTTGGGTGCTCGACCACATTTTCCACATCGACATCACCACCGTCAGCCAGCAAAGGCTCATCGCCACGCCCAACAAGGACGGCGGATGGGCGCGTGTCGTCATCGCTACCGAATGCGCCAGCCTGAAACAATGGATGCATTGGATCTTTTTGATGGTACTCTTCCCTGGTCCGTGGAAACACAAGCTGTGGTACATCCCCGCCGGCTTGGTTATCATCGAGTGGACCAATGTGGTGCGCATCTGCGGCGTGCTGATGATGCAGATTCCGTGGCCTAACAGCTTCCATCTCGCCCACGATTACATCTTCAAGTTCTTCTTCTACTTCGTCATCTTCCTCATGTGGGTGCTGTGGGTGGAGAAATTCTACAATCCGACATTAATTAATAAGACAAAGCAAAATGAATAACGATCCTATTATCTTCATTCTTGACGCTGGCGGCACTGGCTTCAAGTTCTCNNCTGAAAAAAATCATCACGGGCTTCCATGAGTGCGAAACCCGCTGCGGTGCAAAAGCCTCAGCCATCAGTTTCTGCTTCCCCGGTCCCGCCGACTATCCCAACGGCATCATCGGTGACTTGGAGAACCTGCCCACTTTCCGTGGTGGCGTCCCGTTGAAGCTGATGCTTGAAAACGAGTTCCAAATCCCCGTCTACATCAACAACGACGGCGACTTGTTTGCCTACGGCGAGGCCTTGGGAGGACTGTTGCCCGAGGTGAACAACCTTATGGCACAGCAACGCAACCCCAAGCGCTACAAGAACCTGTTGGGCGTCACCATTGGCACGGGCTTTGGCGGCGGCATCGTCATCAACAAGATGCTGCTCAATGGCGACAATTCGGCTGGCGGCGAGATCAACCGTTTCCGCAACCCGCTCTACCCCACCACCAGCGCCGAGGACAGCATCAGCATCCGGGCCGTACGTCGCGAGTATGGCCGTCATGCAGGCATCCCGTTCGACCAGACGCCCCATCCTTACGACATTTACAAAATCGCCATGGGACATCATCCGGGCAACAAGGAGGCCGCCCTGGCTTCGTGGAACGAACTGGCAACGGCCTTGGCCGACGTGCTGGCCAACGCCATCTCGCTCATCGACGGCATTATCGTCATCGGTGGAGGACTGTCGGGTGCATGGCCCATCTTCATGCCCAAGCTTATCGAAAAGATGAACGAGCCTTTTGCCGGCCTCACTGACGGTCACGCTTTCAGCCGCATGGAGACCGAAGCCTTTAACCTGATGGATGCCCAAGACATGATACGTTTCACCGAGAAGACGGGCAACATGATCAAGGTGCCGTTCAGCAACCAAGAGGTGTGGTACAACCCCACCAAGCGCGTCGGTGTCGGTGTCACCAAGCTTGGCACGTCGTCGGCAGTGGCTAAAGGCGCTTACGCCTACGCCATGCAGCAGTTGTCACAGCGAGAATAAGGATTTTGCGTTGGCCGTCGTTGCGGCAGCCAGTTCTTCAACGGGCATTTGAAGGATGTCCGCAATGCGTTGTGCCGTGTGGACCAGAAAAGCCGGCTCATTGCGCTTGCCCCGACAGGGGACTGGAGCCAGATAAGGCGCGTCGGTTTCTAGAACGATTCTATCCAAAGGCAGATGGGGCAGGAAGTCCTTCAAGCCACAATTTTTATAGGTCGTCACGCCACCCAAGCCGAGGTGGAAGCCTAGTTCAAGGTAGGCTTTGGCTTCTTCTTCAGTACCCGTGAAGCAGTGCATGATGCCGAGCAGGCCTCCGTCCTGCTTGTGCTCCAGGATTTCCACCATTTTATCGAAGGCATTGCGACAGTGGATGGAGAGGGGCAAACCGAGTTGTTTGGCCCAGTCCAGTTGAGTCTCGAAGGCATCGAGTTGCTGTTTCTCGAAGGTGGCATCCCAATAGAAATCGAGGCCGACCTCCCCCACGCCGACATATTGGACGCGGGACTGTGAGACGCGTGATGCGGGACTGGCTTTTCCCAACTCCTTCTCCATCATGGAAAGCACTTCCTTGTAGTCTTCCTTGACCTCTTCGGGTTGCAATCCCATCATCACGCGGGTGCATTCGGGATATTGCTCGTGCAATTCAAGCATCGGGGTGATGGTGGAGGCATCCACATTGGGCAAGAGCATCATTCCGACGCCCGAATCGAGGGCGCGACGGACGGTTTCAGCGCGGTCGAGGCTGAATTGATGGTCATAAATATGCGTATGAGTGTCAATGAAATACATTCTATTGGTTTTACTCCCCTTTTACTCTCCTTTTGTTCACCTTTTGTGCAACACTGACGTAACTATGATGTAACTAATACAAAAAGTTGTCGTAAGGATACCGAATCGCGTGCATATCGCGGATTTCCTTATAGAGCAGGTCCCTGAACTCCTGATAATTAATGCGGTTTTGAGCGGAGATGAAGATGCAGTTGTCATTCATTTTGGCCATCCAAGTCTTTTTCAGCTCTTCTAAGGAGACATTGCGCTTAGTGGGCGGCGTCAGGTCATCGGGAGCTTTCTCCTCCCAGGTGTAGGCATCGATTTTGTTGAAGACGACGATGGTTTTCTTATCGGCGCAGCCCAAGTCGGCCAAGGTCTGGTTCACCACCTCCATCTGTGCCTCGAAGTCGGGGTGCGAGATGTCGACCACATGAAGCAGGATATCCGACTCGCGCACCTCGTCCAAGGTCGACTTGAACGACTCCACGAGATGATGCGGCAGTTTGCGGATGAAACCGACAGTGTCGGACAGCAGGAAGGGCAGGTTCTCCACCACCACCTTGCGCACGGTAGTGTCAAGCGTGGCGAAGAGTTTGTTTTCAGTGTAGACCTCCGACTTGCTCAACAGGTTCATGATAGTCGACTTGCCCACGTTGGTATAACCGACAAGGGCCACACGCACCAGCTTGCCACGATTCTTGCGCTGCACGGTCTTCTGCATGTCGATTTCCTTCAGTTTCTCCTTCAGGAGCGCGATACGGTCCAAAATCAAGCGGCGGTCGGTCTCGATTTGCGTCTCACCAGGGCCACGCATACCGATACCACCTCTTTGTCTCTCCAAGTGGGTCCACATGCGGGTCAGGCGGGGCAGCAGGTATTGGTATTGCGCCAGTTCCACCTGCGCCTTGGCGTGAGCGGTGTGAGCATTGGAGGCGAAGATGTCGAGGATGAGGCTGGTGCGGTCGAGGACGCGGCACTCCAGCGCCTGCTCCATGTTGCGGGCTTGGGTGGCGCTCAGCTCGTCATCGATGACAGCCAATTTGATGTCCTCTGCCTTGATGTATTGGTGAATTTCCTCCAGTTTGCCCGAGCCGAGATAGGTGACGCTACTCGGATGGTCCATGGCCTGCACGAAACGCGCCACGGGAATGCCGCCAGCTGTCTCCAGCAGGAAAGCCAGCTCATCGAGGTATTCTTCCGTGCGCTCGCGGCCTTGCTGTTTGGAGGCCACGGCGACGAGGACAGCCCTTTCGGGTATTTTTTCGTAGGTTATGAAGTCGCCCATTTATGTCGAAAATAGTATACTATTTATTGAACTATCGAGTTCGAAGGAATAATCCTGTCAACCAAAACAGTATCTCCTTCGATATGAAACACATACGCCCATTTATGGTTATGTGAAACCATCCTTCGGGCTTTGGGATGAATGGCACGAATCGTTTTGGAATGCGTTTCGGCAAAACAATTGGCATAAATGGACAAGGACAACACTTCTTGTTTCATGAATTCAAGATAACGGTAAGCCCCTTCCTTTGAAAGTTTTTCAAAAAGAAAATCGGCCAATGCATCAATATCAGCCTCAGCAGACCGAAGCACTCTGACCTTATAGATTTTCATATCGCTTATCCAACGCTTTTCTAACCTTGTCAAAATATGCTTCCACTGTCATACTATCTTTGAGACTAGTTTTCAATGGAGTAGACACGCTACTGACATAGGCAACACTTGGCTCACTTGCCATCGTTACCGGATTGTCGTTGCTATATTCCTTTTTCGCCATGTTGTTTATTTCTATTTCCCTGCAAAAATAATCATTTTTCCGAAGGTAAACCTTTTCCACTCCTATTTCGCATGGAGTATCAATAGGTTCTGAATCCAATTATCTTCCTAACCTCATTAAGGGTTCTGGATGCGCTTTCGCGGGCCTTCTCGGCACCCATACGGGCGATACGGTCGAGGCGGGCCTCGTCGGAGGAGAATTCCTTGATGCGCTCACGGATGGGGGCAACGGCCTTCTCCAAGTCCTCGGCCAACTGTTTCTTCATGTCGCCGTAACGGATGGAGCAGTCGTTCCACTTCTCGTCGAAGTATTTCACCGTCTCCGGCTCGCTGACGATGTTCATCATCGTGAAGAGGTTCTGAATCACCTCGGGCTTGGGGCTGTTGGGCTCGGTCGGGCCGCTGTCGGTGACGGCGCGCATCACCTTCTTGCGCATCACCTTCTCGTCCTCGAAGAGGTAGATGCAGTTGCCGTCGCTCTTGCCCATCTTGCCGCTGCCGTCCAATCCCGGCACCTTGATGGCATCGCCACCAAAGTAGTAGTTCTGCGGCTCGGGGAAGAACTCGACCTTATAGATGTTGTTGAAGCGGCGGGCGCATTTGCGGGCCATTTCCATGTTTTGCTCCTGATCCTTACCCACGGGCACCCACTTGGCACGATGTTGCAAGATGTCGGCGGCCATGAGGGTCGGATAAGTGAACAAGCCAGCGTTCACGTTGTCAGGCTGTTGGCGGGCCTTCTCCTTGAAGGTCGTCACACGGCCCAGTTCGCCGATGTAGGCGTTCATGTTGAAATAGAGGTACAACTCTATGGTCTCAGGCACATCGCTCTGGATGTAGATGGTGGCCTTTTCGGGGTCGATGCCGCAGGCGAGGTATTCGGCCAAGATGGTGCGGGCCGATTTCTGTATGTTTTCAGGCGTGGGGTGCGTGGTCAGCGAATGCCAGTCGGCGATGAAGAAATAGCAGTTGTAGTCTTCCTGCATCTTCACGAAGCTGCGCACGGCGCCATAATAGTTGCCGAGGTGAAGGTTTCCGGTGGGGCGAATGCCGCTTAAAACGATGTCTTTATTCATAGGTGTTATGTTTGACACGGGACGCGGGACTACGGGACACGAGACTCAACCCTAACCGTCATTGCGGTTCCGTTTTCACGGAATGACAGACCCACAATCTCCCAAGCGAAAGGATGTCGTCTTCGCGTGTAGGAGATGGCGGATGTTCCTCCGCCATGACGGTAATAGGGAAATAGTGTGTACCCCAGTAACGCGTCAGCGATTATTTGGGTGCAAAAATAAGAAAAATTTGGGGATATTTATCTCACCACAAATTTCCGCGTTGTATCGCCCACGGTAATAAAATACATGCCTTTGGGTAATGTCGTCACATCAATCCGCTGGGTTTCAGCCGTGATTTGGCCCTTCAATTTTGTATATCCCTATTAGTTTTTGTTGAGAATCAGCGAGGTAAGAAAACGCAACAAAAGAGATTGTCCCTACTTTTTTTGTGATTGAGGAGAGCAAACGGTGTGTAACAGCCTTGTTTTTTTAGGGTTTTTAAATAATTCACAACATTGTGTTTCACAAACTTGTGAAACACAACTTTGTGAATTGAAAAATAATGTGTATCTTTGCTGCAAAATTAGAAGCTATGGATAAGCCTTTCATATTTGGAATACCCGTTGAGGACAGCTATTTCATCGGCAGAGAAGAAGAGATTAAGCGTCTGTCGACCAACTTCAAGTATGGAGTGAACACTATCCTTTTGTCGCCCCGCAGATGGGGCAAGACCTCGCTGGTGAACAAGGTGGCGGGACTGGTTGCGTCAAAAGACCTCATCGTCGTCAAAACCGATGTCTTTTCGTGTCGCAACGAATATGATTTCTACAACACTTTTTCAGCGGCCATCTTGAAGCAGACCGCCTCGCGCATCGAAGAATGGAAAGACCTGGCAAAAGGCTTCATAGAGAAATTGACTCCCAAGATTTCCCTGTCGCCCGACCCCAATTCGGAATACTCCGTCTCTTTGGGCATCACGCCAAACACGCATACTCCTGAGGAATTGCTTGAGTTCCCCGAAACCATCGCCAAACGTAAAGGCTGCCACATCGTGGTATGTATCGATGAGTTTCAACAGGTGGGCGAATTTCCCGATTCGCTTAACGTACAGAAGCGGATGCGCAGCATCTGGCAACATCAGAAGAACGTCTCATATTGCCTATACGGCAGCAAGATGCACATGATGACCAAACTGTTTCAGAAAAAGAGTTATCCTTTCTATAAATTCGGAGAAATGCAATACCTCAAAGCTATTCCCTTGGATGAGTGGACTGCTTATATCTCCGACCGATTTGAAAGGGAACAGAAACACATTTCCAAGCCACTCATCAAGATATTGTGTGAAAGCGTCGAGTTCCAATCGTCATACGTGCAGCAGCTGGCTTACAATGTTTTCCTGCTGACGGAAACAGAAGTCACCGAAAGCATCATGACGCAGGGCATCGAAGATTTGATCGGCCAAAACTCGGGCATCTTCATCGAGCAAGTGCAATCGTTGACCACCTATCAACTCAATTTCCTGCGGGCAGTGTTGGCAGGAAACCACGACGGCTTCGGAGAAAAAGAAATACGAGAGAGCTTTAACTTGGGGGCACCGTCAAATATCGCCCGACTGAAACAATCCCTTATTGACAAGGAATTGATAGAAATCACAGAGAACGGAATCATCATTGGCGACCCCGTTCTCCGGCTTTGGCTGAAGAAGGTATTGTGATTCCCCTTTCTACTATAAATCGAAATAACAAAAACAGCCCGAGAATCACTCCCCGGACTGTTTACTTTATAAAGGAAGCAACCGGTTATCTCACCACAAACTTCCGCGTCCCCTCGCCCACAGTGATGAAATACATCCCCTGAGGCAATGCCGTCACATCAATCTGCTGGGTTTCAGCCGTGATTTGGCCTGCCAGCACGGTTTGACCCATGAGGTTGGTGATACGGTAGGTTTGGTCTGGTAGAGACGTGCCATGGCGCGTCTCTACAAACAAAACACCGTTTGTAGGATTAGGATAAACCATTACGGTCCCTGCGGTCCCTGAGCCTGTCGAAGGGGTCGAAGGGCCGTCCTCCTCCACGCCATGCACCTCCGAATAAACCGCATCGCAGTCCTCGTCGCCGTATTTGAACACCAGTTCGCCTTCACTCCAATAGCAACGCATACCTTCCACGCGCATTCTGTCGCCGTCGCCCAGCAGTTTTTCGGGGAAGAAACTGGTGAGATGACCGATGCCACAGACGATATTGCCGCTGAAGAGGTCTTCGGGGTCGCTCACGCGCAGCATCCGCCAAACCCTGCCCTCATATTCAATTTCTTCCACCGCATCCACATGCATGTCGATGGTTCTTGTTCCGACAACGATTTCCCAATAGTCGCCCACCTCTGCTTCGTAGTCATACAGCACGGTGAACACTTCCAAAGTCTTGTTCCACCAATACACCTTGCCATCGCGCTCATAGACATATTCGTGTGTCACCTCGTCGCGCAATCCCTTGTCGTAAAGCGTGTTGATTTTCACAAGGATATGCGTCGGCTCATCGTTGATGATGGTGTCGCCAGCCTGATACATGTATTGATAGGTGATGCTACCGTCCTCGTTTTGGATTTCGTAGTACCATTCGAATTGGGGTTGTTGAGGCTGGTTGCCAGGCACATAATCACAATCATAATCGCCTTCGTGATACAGCAATTCACCATCTTCAAGGTAGCATCTCATATATTCGTAGTCTGCACCACAGATGATTCCACAAGAACCCCAATTAAAGAACAAACCTTTTTCATACCCTATTCCGTCGATGATTCTACCCTCAAAGACAACGTTGTCCAAGTTGTCGGCATAACATCCCGCCACATATTGAGTGCGGTAGGTCCGATTATTCCATGTCACACTGTCAACACTTTGAACCGTAACCAAAAACGAACATCCTACTATATCGCAATACCAGGATTCCCCTGCTTCGGCATTAAAATCATACAACACCGTAAATGCGTCATTGTCTTGATTGTACCAATATACGACATTGTCCTCCTCATACACATAATCATAGAGATCTATTACGCTGCAAGTGTGTCCTTGCACTTCCTCAACGCCACTCACGGTTTTTCTAATGTAAGAGAAAGGCGGTTCCGTAATCGGCCCTTGAGACCAGACATGGAAATACCATTCCGCGCCCAGCGGGGCAAAATGATGAGGCTCTGGTGGTGTTGGTGGTGTCGGGTAGACCATATAGCACTCATCATATCCTGGAGTGGTATTCTGCCAAATCAAGTCACCGTCCTCATAATAGCACAGGAGATTGGTCGAGCCTCCCGTCAAGAAAAGAGAACCTGAATCGATGATTCCATAAAGGCTACCTATNNGTTTCAACAACGAACATCCAATCTGGATAAAACCCACTGCCATTCATGATAATGGTGTCTCCGACTTCCATTGAAAAATCATAGAGAATCTCATCGTAAGAAGAGCCGTCTCTGCGATAGAGAACTTGCCTGTCTTCGGTTTCTCTGATAACGCCACAAAC
>LXOW01423765.1_pt1 | contig 12789 bp, 8 predicted proteins | sample 1368591 | NCBI WGS metagenome assembly LXOW01 (sample SAMN04884650, study PRJNA319009) | bovine gut metagenome | isolation source: Cow rumen | host: Bos taurus | place: Italy: Legnaro (PD) | collected 2014-07-09
AACATCAAGACCAGTATCAAAAAATGATTTTGCCAAAAGCAGAAAACGATTCGACAATAAACGAAACACTTTTATATCATTATGACTTTCAAAAGGTTAAACAACATTACAGGATGGCTGGTAGGCATTATCGCCACCGTCGTGTATTTCCTCACGCTTGAGCCTACTGTCAGCTGGTGGGACTGTGGTGAGTACATCTCAACTGCATACAAACTGCAAGTGGGTCACCCGCCTGGGGCACCGCTGTTCCAGATGATTGGGCGTTTCTTTACGCTTTTTGCTGGCGGCGACGTCACCAAGGTGGCCATGATGGTCAACGTGATGTCGGCCATTTGTAGCGGACTCACCATTGTCTTCCTTTTCTGGACCATCACCATGATGGCCAAAAAGGTATGGATGAAGGAAGGGGAGGGGTCGCCTTGGGCCAACAAGATTGGTGTGCTGCTGGCAGGCTTTGTCGGTGCAGTGGCCTACACCTTCACTGAGTCGTTCTGGTTCAATGCTGTCGAAGGCGAGGTTTACGCTATGTCGTCGTTCTTTACCGCCGTCACCTTCTGGGCTATCCTGAAGTGGGAAGAGGTGGCCGATGATCCAAAGAGTAACCGCTGGTTTGTATTCATCGCTTTCCTTGTAGGTCTGTCCATCGGCGTCCACTTGCTCAACTTGTTGTGTGTCCCTGCCATTGTGTATGTTGTTTACTTCAAGAAATGGAAGAAGACTTCGTTTAAGGGCTTCTTGTTGGCAGGCGTGGTTTCGCTGGTGCTGCTGTGGTTCCTCAACATGTTCCTTGTGCCTCAGGTCATCAACCTGGCGGGCAAGACGGAGTTGTTCTTCGTGAATTCGCTTGGCGCACCGTTCAACCTCGGCTCCATCGTGTTCTTTGCCATCGTCATCGGTCTCATCATCTGGGGTCTGTGGTACACCAACAAGCGCGGCAAGGTGATTTGGAATACCGCCATTCTTTCCTTCATGTTCATCCTCATCGGCTATTCCTCGTTCTTCATGCTGATTATCCGTGCCAATACCAACACGCCTATCAACGAGAACGAGCCCAAGGAAGCCCTGTCGATGCTGTCGTATGTCAACCGTGACCAGTATGGTAGCTGGCCGCTGCTGTATGGTCCTTACTACAATGCACCGCTCTCCGACTTCGTTGACGGCACGCCCATCTATGTGAAAGACAAGGAGAAAGGTCGCTATGTCATGACTGATGACAGCAAGCGCAGCATGCCCGGCTATCCCGACGAGATGAAGACCATCTTCCCCCGTATGTGGAGCACACAAAGAGGTGTCCACACGGATGCGTATGAAAATTATCGCAAGAACGAGAAAGGCGCCATCACGGGCACGCCCGTGCGTGTGAGGAACTATAAAGGTGAGATGCTGACCATCAACAAGCCCACCTTCGCGCAAAACATGAAGTTCTTCATCGACTACCAATGCAACTGGATGTATTGGCGTTATTTCATGTGGAACTTCGTGGGCCGTCAAAACGATATCGAAAGCCAAGGTGAGCTGGACCACGGCAACTGGCTCAGCGGAATCAGCTTCATCGACAACGCCCGCCTCGGCGACCAGGACAATATCCCAGCCTGCTTGCAGAATCCAGGCCGTACGACCTATTATTTCCTGCCTCTTATCCTCGGCTTGATTGGCTTGTTCTGGCTGCTGAAGAACGACTTGAAGCAGAGCTGGATCATTTTCTTGCTCTTCTTCTTGACGGGTTTGGCCATTGTTATCTACCTGAACCAAACGCCTAACCAGCCTCGTGAGCGTGACTATAGCTACGCCGGCTCATTCTATGCCTTTGCCATTTGGATTGGCTTCGGTGTCATTGCCCTTATCGACTGTGTCAACAAGCTGGTCAAGAAACAGAGCGTTGTCACCGCCGTGGTTATCGGCCTGATTTGCTTCTTGGCCGTGCCTTGCGTGCTGGCCTCCAATGGCTGGGAAGAGCACAACCGTTCGGGCAAGACTTCGGCCCGCGACTGGGCAAGGAACTACCTTGCACAACTGCCGCCCAACTCGGTCATCTTCACTCGTGGCGATAACGACACCTTCCCCTTGTGGTATGTGCAAGAGGTTGAGGGCTTCCGCACCGACGTGCGTGTGTGCAACTACATGCTGTCGAGCGGTTACTGGTATGTTCACCAGATGGGCCGCAAGGTGTATGAATCCGAGAAACTTCCGCTCACGTTGACGCAGAAGGAATACGACCACGGTATCAACGAGAATGTGCCTGTTGAAGAAGAGGAGTACTTCAAGGGCAAGCAGGTCGAGCTGAAGCAGGTCATCGACTTCCTCCACAACCCCAAGGCGGTGAAACGTTATGGGAACAACACCTATAATTATATCCCGTGCCGCAGCGTGAAACTCACTGTCGACAAGGAAGCCTGTATCCGCAACGGCATCGTGCCCGAGAGCATGCAAGACCGCATCGTCGACGAAATCACATGGGAAATCACAGACAATTATCTCTACAAGAGCGGCATCATGCTGCTTGACTTCATGGCTACCAACAATTGGGAACGCCCCGTTTACTTCACTTCGTTCAGCGACATGGCGAAGGTACTGGGCATCTCCAAGTATTTGCACATGGAGGGTCTGGCCTACCGTTTCATCCCTGTCGAGGCCGAAGACTATTATAAAGGTTACGGTGGTGTGTATCGCGATGGCGCTTACGATGTTTTGGTCAACAAAGCCAACGAGGGCATCGTCAACTGGGGCAGCTTGAACCAGGACGACGTGGTGCCCGACCGTGAGAGTGTGCGTGAGATGCAGTATGCCCAGCTGGCTTACTCGCGTCTGGCGCAGGCCTTGGTCAACCATAGGCAGTACGACTCCGCCGTCATCGTGTTGGACAAGTTCCAAGAGTTCTTCCCCAACGAGAAGTTCCCCGCCGAAATCCGCACCCATCAGTTCCCCGAGCTGTATTACTTCTGTGGCGACACTGTGAAGGGTGATGACTACATGATGAAGTTAGTCGATAACTATTGCGCCAAGGTGGAATACTACGGCAACATGAAGCCGCGCTTTAGGGACTATTATGAAGAGGAAATGGAGGAAGGCATCAGCCTGCTCAATCATTTCCAAAAGGTAGCCTCAAAGCACAATCGCGACGAGATGGAAGCCTTGGTCAGCGAAAAGCTGAACAACTTGCTGGCTCGGTATTATATGGAGTGATACCACGCCTTGAAACGAAAAATCAGCGTTCGGGATTTCCGGACGCTGGTTTTTAATTATTCCGATGGGATTCCCTTCGGATAAGAATAATGGAGTCTCCTGTAGCATGGAGAAGTGGCGGCTCAAGACCTCTACGAAACGTAATTGCAGGATTTCGCAAAGATTGAATTTTGCAGCGCAAAAATGTGGTTTTTAAAAAGAGACCCATATCTCCTCGTCAGAAAAGGTATATCTCTCCGCAGGGAGATATGGGTGCTGTTTTATTCCTTCACCCATTTCCCGATTTCTGCTACGGTGTCGTTGGCAATCAGTTTCCACAGGTAGATGCCGCTTGGCCATGTGGTGGCATCGATGATAGTGATGTCATGCGTGATGTCTTGCTCGTGCAGCAATCGTCCTGTGATGTCGTACACTTCCAGATGCGCATTACGCAAGCCAGTGCGTATATGGAGAGTGTTGCCTCCAGGGTTGGGATAAGCTACAGCCACCTTCAGGCCATTGTCATGCGCTTCCTCAATGCCATCAAAGGCCTCTGTCGGAAACTTCGTCACAGAACTATATACATGCGAGTCGTCTTCAAGTTCATTCGAGCCGAATACGAGCAATACGCCGCCATCTTTCGTGGTGGAAATGGCACTTGCCTCGCTATGGATACGCTCGTTGGGGACGGCGAGGTCATAGTAAAGCGTTGTGAGTGTATCCAAATCGGTGTTCAAGCACTCTATCATCATCCACGAATCCAAATCATTCTCAAAACCAACATTAAGCGAATAAGCGAAAAACACCGTGCCGTCGTATGCCACCTCCACCGCCTTGTTTATGGCGGGGATGTCCCATTCCGCCGTGAAACGGTCCACGTGGTTTAGAGGATTGATGTCGTTGTCACCATCGCCATATTCGTACAGGCGGCAGTCTTCGTCGCGACTCGGATTGTCCTTTGACCTTGCTGAAGTGGCAAGATAGGTTGTGTTGCGATGGCTGCGGCTCACTGAAATATTGTAGAAAGTATTGTCGCTGTAGCCTGGAATCACATTATAGTGCTTTAGTTGCTTGAGCCTCAAGATGTTGAAATGCTCATCCAGGTAGAACACGGTGGCTTGTCGATTCGAGTTTGCCCCATAGCCCAACAACACACCACTTCCCTGCACGAAATACAGGTATCCCGTTTCGCATTTGACCATGTGGTGCCTACGGAACGCCAAATGTGGCGCACCTCCCGAACAGGAACACTCATAACCCTTCCGGTCAAGGAAATTACCTTGGAAGTCCATTCTGAAAAAGAAAATGGAGTCATGGTCTCGCGAAGCTGACGGACAATATGTAGAGGACTTGTCATAGACACCTACAATATTGTCTTCGTCTACAAAGGCAGAGTAGATGAAAATGCTTCCGCTATGCTCTTGGGGCATCCAATTCCACCAAACGTCGGCATGGTTTTCAAAAGTGTCTATCGGATAACTGTGTTCGTAGGATTCCATGACATTCATATTCTCGTCGAGCTTATACAAGGCAATGACGGCATCCGTCGGGGGATTGTCGTAATTCAAAAAATAGTTGAAATAGGTGGAGTCGTGGTCGGGGCTGTATGACATCAGCGCAAACAGGTCGCCATTCCCGTTTTGGAGCATGAAAGGCGATGTAGAGCCCCAATAGCCAGGACGGAAAAAATCGTTCTGTGCCAATAGTGCGCCGTCTCCAGAAAGCATGACGGCTGCGGCATGGTCGGTGTAGAAATCCCCTACGCCACTCCTAAAATGAACCGATCCGCTGACGGCTATTCTGCCATCAGTCAATTCGACAGCTTCTTTACAGCTCCATGTTATAGTATCAGAAGAGGTGTCTGTTTCTATACTATAAGTCCATTCTTGCGCGAAAATCTTGGCCCCCACAATGAGGGCCAAGACGATTAATACAGTTTTCTTCATTTCAATTGGGCAAATTCGGGTTAATCCAATCGTATTCGGCGTATGAGACAGACAGCCTATGTATTCTAACGCTTCTCTTATTATGATACAAATGATGCCAATCAAATGAACATGAGAAGTAAGGTGAGCTATATGTCGGCGAAGAATGGAGTGCCCCGTTGGGGCTCACGACATACTGATTAACGGAATTATAGTAGCACATCAATTCGTCCCAACAGATACAAGGCTCAGGATCGTATTCTCCAGAAATGACATATAACCAGTGATCGGCACAACTAGGCGATACATGAGGCTCCCAATATACCCAATTCGAGTTGTATGGATAATCATATGCAATATAGTTGACATGCTCGACATTGCATAACGACAACACATATCCTGGCACGGGCGGAGTCTCCGAAAACTGGAAAAACTGGCTCAGAAAATCAGTGGCATCGTCAAAAGCAGTGAGCGTTGGCGGGTCGCACGCCCCTAACCCATAGCCCCAATACAGGCAAAAATCCGAGTCCAAATTGGTCATATCAGGACGCACCCCCTCTTGTCCCCTATTAAAGACAACCTCGATTTCGCCGTTAGTTTTTGAGCTATATTCAGGCATGATGATGCTGAAACAGCTTGGCACGTCCTTCCCATCGGTGACGCTATGCATTAGATTGTCCAATGCAGTCTCAAATGCGTTATAGGTGGCAACGACGTTTGTTTCGGACACATTGCCGTTTGCATCTACAACAGGCATGGCGATGTAGAACGTGTCAAGCACCGTGTTTTCACAATACGTCATGTGCTCGCTGTGTTCATAGTTGAAAGTGAGGTCGATTACCTGTCTCATCTCTTCCACAGTCATCGTTCCACTAGACTTCATGCCCGAATTAATCTCATCGCGGAGCGATTGGAAGGCATGGATACGGTTCATTCGGTCTGACGCAAGAGCTTGGGGCTGTTCAGTCTTACTTAAAGTTTCAGCCTGTTTCTCTTTCTTGCAGGAAACCACAGCGACCATTGTCGCTACAGCCATCAATAGGATGGCGAACAATACTGTCTTTTTCATAATGTTGAAGTTTTAAATGTGTTTAGAGTTTTAAATGAATGATGGTTTAATTCGTTACCGTAAACTCACCATAATACTCGTCTCCATTGGAGAGGGTGAAAGTGATGATGTAATCCCCGGTTTGGTTGAGATAAAACCCGAAGCTATCGGGCGTTACCGCTTGGAAGCTGAAGATCACAGGGCCCGAAACCTTGTCCAATTCCATCGTCACTGCGCCGATGTCTTGCGTGAAGGTCATCATAAGGTAATGACCATCAATGGAGGCTTGGATGGTGTTGCCTTTTGGGATGCTTGTGACATGAGCTTCTTTTATTTGAATGGCACTATACCCATCTATTGAATGGATAAGGTTGGCACCGCACCATGTTACAGGAAACATCATAGCAAATACTACAATAAGTTGTTTGAATCTGATAAATTTTTGCATACTGATTTGGCTTTAAATTCGAATGCAAATTTACCAGGGTAAAAATCGCTTTGTCAAGAAAAAAAGATTTCGGTTTTTTCGGTTTTTAATTTTAACAACCTGATAATTGGTTGTTTATAAGTCCAAAAAGAATAATAGAAACTTTTTCATCAGATCCAAAAATCTTTTTCAAACGATTCTCCCTATCCCATATTGTGCTGATTGATTTTTGTTGCAATACGGCAATCTGTATGTTGTCCAACCCAAGCAGACACAGATAACAATAGAAGAAGTCTTTTTCCTTTAGTTCTGGATGCTGCTTCTTCATTGTTTCAAATAAAAGGCTGTAATGCCGCATGGCGGCTTCCTTGAGTTGGGCTTTTTGGATATCAGAAAGCGCAAGGTGGGCGTAAGCAGAAACTGGGATAGTGGATTTGATTGGGTTGCAATTGTCATTGCAAAGGGCAAGAATGTTTTTGCAAATAGGCTCATCAGCATATTCTTCGGAGCTTTTTTGGTGTTGATGAGATAAATGAGACGAAATGGCTGCCTGCCTTTTCTCTTGTTTTTTTAGATTGGCATTGCTTCGTCTAAGCCTACCCGCCATGGCCGCCTGTTGTATTTTATGGGCATGGCGTTCAATCTCAAGAGATTTCTTGTGTTTAATGCTCCTCCAAAAAAGGAAAACTATTGCTAATATCAGTCCTCCAAAAACCATTGTCCCTGTTATTATGTATTTTCGTTTCTCTTTTTGGTGCTGGTAATCAAGACGATACTGTTTTGATTCATTATAGAGTGCCGTAAGTTGTGATTTTGTACCACTTTGATTTTCTTCCACATTGGCAAAAGGGACTAGGAAACTGGAATATTCTAGGACCTCAGTATTTCTGCCTTGAATTTTTGCTATTTCTGACAGCCATTCTGCAGCTTGCTTTTTGGAACCTATATTTTGACTCTTGTTGTACACCACATTCAAATATAGCCATGCCGAATCGAACTGGTGTTCGTGATAATAGATTTCTCCAATAGTTAAGCACCGAGAAGCGTATTCATGCACGCTTTCTGCGTGGGCTTTTATTGTTTGCAAGTGTTTTATCGGGGTTACAAAATTTCCTTTTTTATAAGATAAAAAAGCAAGATGTGTTGCAATGTCCCTAAATGTCGAACTATTTGTGTCAGACAGAATCTTTACTCCTTTTTTATAATAATAGTCAGCACTATCGTAATTCTCCAGAATATCATAATGCAATCCGATTTCATCCAATGCCCATGCGATATGCATAGGAGAAGCTTCATATTTTTTATAATAACGTAAAGCCCATTTACCATAATATATGGCTTGTTCGTGAAGATACATGTCGGAAAACAATCCAGACAAATGGATGTAGGTGAGTGCCATAAACTTCGCTTTCTTCCCCACCAATTCTTCTTCCTCGAAATGTTCCTCCATCACCTCCAAGGCCTTCAGGTATTCCTTGCAGGCAGGCACCACGCTGTCGTGCTCGTAATAGCCCACACCATTAATATAATGGGCGCGGGCATCCAGAAACGCGGTATTTTGGGCGGAGGCACGCCGTGCGTCCCTACGGCGGGGCCCCTGTAGGGACACACGGCGTGTGTCCGTTCCACCGCATGTGCCCGCCAACACCATCAACGAATCAAAATACGCCACCGCCTCCAGCAATTTCGCACGGTTGGTCTGGGCGTAATCGTTTTTGTACAACAATTCCGCCAACAACAAATGGGCGTAATTGCAATCGTATGTAGAGACGGTGTGCACATCGTCTCTACAAGAGGTGTCGAAATAGGGCAAAAGACACGCCAACGCGCTGTCGGGCTGTGCCCACATCATGCTGTCGATGGCCGACAGGGCAGGGGATGCCCCTTCGGCAGGCTCAGGTACCTGTTTGTTGCTGTTGCAGGCAACCATAAAAACAGCCACCAATAGAAAACCAATGCACCATCTCTTTCTCATTCCTTACTTTTCCTCAACTTTTCTTCGCTGCACAAAGCTCCAAACAATCATCCCGATGCCAATCAGCACGAAGGGAACGCTGAGCCATTGCCCCATGTCGAAGGCCATGTCTTTCTCGAATTCCACTTGGACGTTCTTCAGGAACTCGATGCAGATGCGCGAGCCGAAGATGATGATGAGGAAGGAGCCGAACATCAAGCCGGGCTGCTTGTGGCCGAGGTCGCGCTTGTAATACATCCACAACAGGATGCCCATCGCCAGGAGACAGAAGAAGGCTTCATAGAGTCCGGTGGGGTGGCAGGGCAGCCACTCACTTGGCGGACAAGGTGCATCCCATGCGTTGCAGGCCGTGTAATTGTCGAAAGTGCCGCAGAATTGCTCCGCGCCGCGCAAGAAAACAAAGCCCCAAGGCAGTGAAGTGGGCGTGCCATAAATCTCGTGGTTCATCACATTGCCCACACGAATAAACGAGCCAACCAGACACACGGGGATGACAATTCGGTCGAGAATCCAGAGGTAACTGATGCGTTGTTTTTCGTCTTTCGCTTTCTTGGACGACTTGTTGTAGTTGCGCACATACAGCCACAGGCAGAACAGGATGCCGATGGCACCACCGTGGCTGGCGAGGCCGCCTTCCCAAATGGCGAACATCTTCAGCGGATGGGAGAGGTAATACTCCGGCTCATAAAACAGGCAATGGCCGAGACGCGCGCCCAAGACGGTGAATACCAGCATGTAAATCAGCAGTTTGTCCATCCAGTCGTCGTTGATTTTCTCGCGACGGTATATCTGCCTCATGACGAAATAACCGAAAAAGAAGCCCAAGGCCCACAACAAGCCGTACCAACGGACGGAAAGGTTTCCGATGGAGAACAGCACGGGGTCAACATTCCAGGTGATGTAGTTCAAAACCATAAGTTGAAATTTTTGGCAAAAGTAGGAAATATTTCAATATAAGGTCAGCCCTTCGACAAAGCGCAGGAGTTACTGACTTACTCAAAATAGGCGGAAAAATGGCAGTTGCGCTCAGCGGTGAGGGTCTCGCCTTCGGTCAGTGCCAGCTTTACGTAAACCTTTTTCAGATTGGCGTTTTGCAGATATTCTCCTAAGCCTTCCACAACGTATTTGCGGTTCTCGTTGGCGGCCATTTCGATCTTCACTTCTTGCTTGAACAACCGATTACCTTCAAGATCATACACGGTGGCGGTCAGCGTGCCATCAATGTCTCGCAACAGGTCGGAAGTAACAAAAACACCGAAATCTTTTTGGTCGACCGAGAGCAACACAGGCGCATAAAGCGTTTTCAGTCGCTCTTGCATTATCTTTGGATTGCCGTAGTAGTCAATGGACGACCAAGATGTCACGGGCCAGGCATCGTTGAGTTGCCAATACAGCGTACCCATGTTGTAGGGCTTCGCCGTCCGGTGCGCCTCTATGGCGACCTCCATGCCGTAGGCTTGCGAGAGCTGGCTCAGATGCACATATTCCTCAAAGTCCTTGGGCTGAGCATCGGGATAATATCTTTGAATGAAGTCGTCAATCTGTCGTGTGCCGCGTGCATGTTTCTGGTGTGCCGCAATGACTTTGGCATCAGTGCTCAGTAGCTCGCCTTGTGCGATTTTTTGGAGCGTCGAATAATCGGGATAGCTTTGGTAGCCATATTCGCTGTTGAAGCGCCCCACCTTCTCGCGGTACATTTCATAAGGCTGCTCTCCCCACCAAACGCCCCAATAATGCACATCGCCTTGTGTCAGACTTTCTGGTCGTCCCCAACCTTTCGAGGGTGAGCTGGGCCAATAAGGTCTTGTGCCGTCAAACTCGGCAACTGCTTGAGGCAAAATGCCTTCAAAGAGTCGGTCGTAGCCTGCCTTAATGGCTTTGTCGTCTTCCTCGCTCCAGCCTAGTGACTGCTGCCAGCCCCAGTTGTAGTAGCCTTCCGAAATCTCGTTGCCGCCACACCACAAGGCCAACGATGGATGCGAAGCCAAGCGTTTCACCTGTTCCTCGGCCTCGATTCGGGCGTTTTCGAGGAAAGCCTCGTCGTAGGGATACATCGTGCCGGCATACATAAAATCTTCCCAAATCAAAATGCCTAGCGAGTCGCAGATATTGAAGAAATCGTCCGAGGGGTAGATGCCACCGCCCCATACACGCAACATGTTGAAATGTGCGTCTTTGGCTTGCTCCAAGAGACGAATTGTATGGTCAACATCATTCCAGATCTCAATCATCTCTTCGGGAACGTAGTTGGCACCTTTGGCATAGAACGGTATGCCATTCACCTTGAAATAGAAGGCCCGCCCGATACTGTCAGGCTCGTCCACCATCTCGAAGGTTTTAATACCAGACCATATTGCCTTGCAATCCAAAACTTTATCTCCATCTTTCAAGAGTACACCAAAGACATAAAGCGGTTGTTCGCCCATCTCGTTGGGCCACCACAGCTCTGGATTTTCAATTTCAAATTTCAGGATTTCATTTTGGGTACCGCCATTAAGGTGAATGATTTTCTGACTGTTTTTCTCACCATTGACATAAATTTCCGCCACGTAATTCCCTTCAGCCATGCTTTCCACATCAAGGCATAAACGCATCTTAGCTATCTCGTTATCAAGATTTTCCGTTACAATATATGCGTTTTGCAATTTCGCATCCGACCAACCCAACAATTCCACCCGTTTCCAGATGCCCACATTCTTGTATTTCGGAGCCCAGTCCCAGCCGTGCTGATAAGGTGCCTTGCGCGAAACGGCGTATTTTTCAGGCAGTTTCGGCTTATGTTGCTCATACAAAGCCAATTGTATGCTATCATAACGAGGGAAATGCACTTCCAAAAGGTTGTCTCTCTTTTTCAGCAAGTCTTTCACATCATGTTTCCAAGTGCGGAATTGGTTGTTGGCGAAAAAAAGGTCTTCACCGTTCAATTTCACTTCGGCGTATGTATCGATGCCTTCGAATTCTAACTCAACCACTTGTTTTTCAAACAATTCTTTGTCCACGTCGAAATACAAGGTGTAGTCCCACGGATGGTCGGAAATCCATAAAAGGTCATTTTCCACTGTGCCGAGATAGGGATGCGGAATGAGGCCGTTTTCGTAAAGACTCTGCTGCACCACCGAAGGCACATCGACTTGCATATTAATAGATAAGGTGTCGCCCGTGAGCGTCCAGCCTTGGTTGAGGAGTTGCACGACGACGTTTTGTTTTTCGGCCGTTTGGCAACCGAATAATGCAAATAGCAATAAACTGATTAGATAGAACTTTTTCATAAGGTGCTTTTTTTTGTATGCTTGCCGTCATTGCGAGGAGGAACGACGAAGCAATCCAGGCGAGAAAGTCTCTTATCTGGATTGCTTCGCCTTGCTCGCAATGACGCAGAGCGTCTAAATCATAAACTCTTCCAAAGTGGTGTGCAATATCTCCTGCAACTCTGCCTTGTGCTCGGGTGCGGTCTGTGTGAACAGGAAGCCCCAGATGCTCATGGCGGGGTTCATGATGTCGCGAGTCTCAAGCACACCGTGGAAGTGTCGCTTAATACGTTCGAAGTCGAGCTTGCGGTTGGTGTCGTAAGGCTTGTCCAAGACGACAAAGCTGAACACGTCGTTCTCGATGCCATTCCACATGGTGGCGTAGTCGGGGTGGGTACCTTCAAAATAGGCCTGTACGGGCAACAGGTGGCAGGTGTGACGTGTGATGTCGTTGAGGCACATGCCAGCGAAACGCAACGGGTTGACCTCGATCGGGATGGCACGACCCGTGTTTTTGTCCACACGGAACTCCACATGCATCGGGAAGTTGCGCAGTCCCAAAGCACCGTTCAGGTCGATGCAGAACTGGTTGAAAGCGGGATAGTTGCTCTCAAAGATTTGCTTGCTCATGCAGTAGAGGCGGTCGCTGACGTCGGTCTCGTTCTTGAAGATGTGGTGGAAGATGTTGATGATGTTGGGTTTGCCTTCGGCATCATAGTAGGCATCCACGGCGTATTCCTCACCTTCGATGAACTGCTCCAGTACAAATTTTTCGCTGCGCACTACGGTGTCGGGGAAGACGGCACACTGNNCTTCATCTCCACCTCTTTGTAATAGAAGTCGGGATAGATTTGTTGGCAGATGCGACGGAAGGCGGCCTTGTCCTTCAGGATTTTCACCTTTTTCACCAGCTCTGAATCGGGCAGCTGGGCATAAAGCCAAACCAAGGCGTTTTCGGAAACGGCATACAACTGATGGCTTTGCTCATATCTTTCAACGAAAGC
>LXOW01377107.1_pt1 | contig 12787 bp, 8 predicted proteins | sample 1368591 | NCBI WGS metagenome assembly LXOW01 (sample SAMN04884650, study PRJNA319009) | bovine gut metagenome | isolation source: Cow rumen | host: Bos taurus | place: Italy: Legnaro (PD) | collected 2014-07-09
GCTACTGCCTGGATCTGACCCAGCGGGCCAGGGACGGCAAGCTGGACCGGGTCATTGGCCGGGAGGAGGAAACCGAACGGGTCATCCAAATCCTCAACCGCCGCCAAAAGAACAACCCCTGCCTGATCGGTGAGCCCGGCGTGGGCAAGACCGCCATTGCCGAGGGCCTGGCCCAGCGGATCGTGGCGGGCAGCGTGCCCTTCAAGCTCAAGGACAAGGAGGTCTTCCTGCTGGACATGACCGCCATGGTGGCGGGCACCCAGTTCCGGGGCCAGTTTGAGAGCCGCATGAAGAACCTGATCGGCGAGATCAAGGCCTGCGGCAATATCATCCTGGTCATCGACGAGGTCCACAACCTGGTGGGTGCAGGCGACGCCGAGGGCTCCATGAACGCGGCCAACATCCTCAAGCCCGCCCTCTCCCGGGGAGAGGTCCAAGTGGTGGGCGCCACCACCTTCAAGGAGTACCGGAAGTATATCGAAAAGGACTCTGCCCTGGAGCGCCGCTTCCAGCCTGTCACGGTGAACGAGCCCACCATCGAGCAGTCCATCGCCATCATCAAGGGTATCGCGGGCTACTATGAGCAGTATCACGGGGTGGAGATTTCCCCGGAGATTGCCCGGCAGACGGTTCTGCTCTCGGAGCGCTATATCACTGACCGCTACCTCCCCGACAAGGCCATCGACCTGCTGGACGAGGCCTGCTCCGACGAAAACCTCCGCAACCCCGTCATCAACGAGCTGGCCTCCGCCTCCAAGGACCTGGCGGACGTGGAGTTTGAGCTGAAAATGCTCACGGAGAAGGACGAGGAGAAGACCCCCGAGGACTATGAGCGGATCGCCACCCTGCGGTCCAAGTCCATGCAGTTGGGAGAGAAAATCGCGGAGCTGGAGGCGAAGCCCAAGCCCCGCCTGACCATGGAGAACCTGGCCCGGGTCATCGAGCTCTGGACCAAGATTCCCGCCTCCAAGATTCAGGCCCAGGAGTACGAGCAGCTCCGCAGTCTGGAGAGCAATCTGAAAAAGCACGTGGTGGGCCAGGACGAGGCCATTTCCGCCATCTGCGCCGCCATCCGCCGCAGCCGGGCGGGCATCAGCCCCAAGAAGCGTCCCGTTTCCTTCATCTTCGTCGGCGCCACCGGCGTGGGCAAGACCGAGCTGGTCAAGCGGCTGGCCGACGAGCTGTTTGAGTCCGTGGAGTCTCTGATCCGGCTGGATATGTCCGAGTATATGGAGAAGCACTCCGTCTCCAAGATCATCGGCTCCCCTCCGGGCTACGTGGGCTACGACGAGGCGGGACAGCTTACCGAGAAGATTCGCCGCAAGCCCTATTCCGTGGTCCTCTTTGACGAGATCGAAAAGGCCCATCCCGACGTGCTGAACATTCTCCTGCAAATTCTGGACGACGGCCGCATCACCGACGCCCAGGGGCGGCTGGTGAACTTTGAAAACACCATCATCATCATGACCTCCAACGCAGGCTCCGACCGGAAGGACGGCTCCGTGGGCTTTGGCAAGAGCCTCACCGAGCAGACCAAGGAGAAGGCCCTCAAGGCCCTGGGCGAATTCCTCCGGCCCGAGTTCATCAACCGGGTGGACGAGATCGTCTGCTTCAACAAGCTCTCCGAGGCCAATTTCCGGGATATCGCCGTCATCATGCTGAACGAGCTGAAAACCGCACTGGACGACCACGGCATCGCCCTGGGCTGGGACGATTCGGTGCTGGATTATCTCACGAAGAAGTCCTACTCCGTCCAGTACGGCGCCCGGAACCTCCGCCGCACCATCGAGAAGGAGATCGAAAACCCCATCGCGGAGAAGATCATCGACAGCTACCAGGAGCCTATCCGCATCATCGCCCTCTCCGCGGACGGCGAGAGTATCCTCCTGGACGCAAGATGAAAGCCATGCAAATCGCCCTCGGCGGCGTGTTTGCTGCCCTGGCGGCGGTAATCCTCCTGGTGGGAGGCGTCATCCCGGTCGGGACCTACGTGGCCCCGATGCTGGCCGCCCTGCCGCTGGTGATCCTGCTGGTCGAGCTGCCCAAGTCCCTTTGCCTGGGCTGGTACGCCGTCGTGGCCCTGCTGGGCGTCCTGCTCTGCCCGGACAAGGAGACGGCCTTCGTCTTCGTCTTCCTGGGCTGGTATCCCCTGGCCAAGCCCGGCCTGGACCGCCTGCCCAAGCTGCCGGGACTGCTGTGTAAGCTGCTGCTCTTCAACGCCGCCGCAGCCGCCCTCTACGCCCTGCTGATCCTGGTCTTCCAGTTGGAGGCCCTGGTGCGGGAGGCGAAGGAGACCGGAACACTCCTGCTGATCGCCATGCTCCTGCTGGGGAATTTGAGCTTTTTCTTGTTTGATATTCTGTTGGAAAAGCTGACGGGTATCTACCGATTCAAGCATAAAAAATGAACGGCTGCGCTTGCCGTTCATTTTTTTGTTATACTGAACTCCCATAGAAAGATTGAAAAATGNNGTATTACTCCCACACCTCCGCAGTGAGGAACAGCCGATCCTTTCTGGAACGTCCGCCTATCTCTGCAACGGTTGCCTTGCCGTGGCCCTTCAAGGAAATCACGTCGCCCTCGGAGACGGGGGCGTCGTTTTTCAGGCAGGGCAGGTAGTTCAGGCTGGCGGCTCCGGCGGCGATCAGCTTGGTTGCCTGAGTGCGGGAGAGGCGGAAGGTCTCGCCCAGGACGGCGTCGAAACGGAGGCTCTGGACCGTGAATTTGACCTCGCGGCGCTTCCGTTCCGGGGCAGGGACGTCCGAAAGTGAGGCAATCGCCGCCTTGACACTGATGCGTCCGGCCTGCTCCAGGCCGGAGAGCTGGCCCGCCACGGAGGGCAGGCAGAAGACCCAGGCAAGCTGGCCCTGGACCCAGATGTCCCCCACCCATTCCCGGCGCACGCCGAGGGCCAACAGCGCGCCCAGGTAGTCCCGGTGCCCCGGCGTGCCGTAGAAGGCCTCCAACCGCAGGACGGAGAGATATTCGTCCGGCTGGAAGTCCTCCGGCTCCAAATAGTCCGGCAAGAAGAACAGCACCTTGCGCTCGCAGTCCGGCAGACCGCCGGAAAGGAGCCAGCGGCAGCCCGGCAGACGCCGACAATACTGGCCCGCAGCCGCCTGTTCCGCCGGGGTCAAAAACGCGGTGGAGGTGACGAGATTTGCCCTGTCACAGCGGCGGGCCAAATCGTCAATTCGTTTCAGTAATGCTTCATGTTCCATCGTTTTCCAAAAATCGTCATGGCGCGGAGGCGAAAGCACTCGATCCAACAGCCCCCCCGGATTGTTGTGTTCCATCAAGGAGAAGGCTTTAGACGGGGGACGCGGGGGACGCGGATTCTTCGCTCCGCTCAGAATGACAGGCGGGGGGACGCGGACGGCAGAGTGCCGTCCCTACAATTGTCACCCGTCACCTGTCGATACGTTCGGGGCGTCGGGGACGCCGCCCCCTACGCGTTTTACTTGTCACTTGTCACCTGTCAATTGTCACTTGTCCCCTGTCACCTGTACGTTCTCCCCGACGGTGCCCATTCGGTCCCGGCGGATGCCCTTCAAAAAGGTGTCGATGTCCCCGTAGATGCGGTCGATCTCCTCCCCGAATTCCCGCGCCGACTGGCGCACCGCGCCGGTACGAAGGGCCGAAACCTGGATCAGATTGTCCGAGGTGACGATGCGGGCCTGGGTGTTCTTGCCCAGCTCCTGCAGCAGGCGCTCGATGTAGGCGTCGCCGGTCTCGTACTCCTTGGTGTAGACCACGCGGACGCCGTGGTAGTCCAGCCGCTCGCCCTTGCCGCCCTTGACCCGATAGGCGTCGAAGACCAGAATGGTCTCCGTGCGGGTAAAGGCGGCGTAGTTGGCCAGAATCTCCATAAGCCGATCCCGGGCCTGTTCCAGATCCGTCCGGGCCAGGGCCGCCAGGTCCGGCCAGGCGAAGATCACGTTGAAGCCATCCACAATCAGGATTTTCTTTCCCTCGTTAAGCCTTCCCCCCCGGGCGGAGGTGTCACCAGTGCGCACACTGGTGACGGATGAGGGGGGGGCCGCCGCACGCACTGCTTCCGATGACGTTCCCTTCCATACTGCCGCCGAATACTGGGGCCGCTTGATGGGGCCAAACTCCCGCTCCAGGATGACTTGGAGCTCTTTTTCGCTGATGGTAAGGCGGCGACGGGCCGGGGCCACAGACGCCCGGCTAGGAGCCAGCACGCTTTCCAGGTGCATATTGGCAAAGACCTTGTCCCACTTGACCGTGAAGCCGCCCCCGTGGGCGCAGAAGACGGAGTCCGGCGTGTTGTCCAGGTCTCCCTCCGGGTCGTAGGGGTGGGCGGCCCGGACGGCCTCCGGGTCGTGGCAGAGGTCGTAGCCCTCCACCTGCAGGGCCAGCTTGCCGAGACCGCGGGTATAGGCCGCGACCTCCCGGGCGTAGTCCGTCATGGACGCGACGGGCGCCCGGCCCCGGAGCAGGCTCATGCCGCCCAGGTCCTCCGGCGTGTCGAAGCTGCCGAAACGGGCCTTGATATCCGTAATGGCCCGGCCGATCTGGGCCGTGGGGACCTCCAGCCGGAAGCGATACCAGGGCTCCAGCAGGACCGATTCGGTCTGCATCAGGCCCTGCCGCACGGCCCGGTAGGTGGCCTGGCGGAAGTCGCCGCCCTCGGTGTGCTTGAGATGGGCCTTGCCGGCGGCCAGGGTCAGCTTCACGTCCGTGAGCGGCGCGCCGATGGCCGTCCCCAGGTGTTCCTTTTCCGCCAGGTGGGTCAAAATCAGCCGCTGCCAGTGGCGGTCCAGCTTGTCCTCGCTGCACGTGGTCGCAAAGACCAGGCCGCTGCCCCGGGGCAGGGGCTCCAGCAGCAGATGGACCTCCGCGTAATGGCGCAGGGGCTCGTAGTGGCCCACGCCCTCCACGGTCCGGTCGATGGTCTCCTTGTAGAGAACCCGGCCCTGGCCCAGCTCCACGGCCAGGTCGAAGCGGTCCAGAATCATGCTTTTCAGCACCTCTGCCTGGACCTCGCCCATGAGACCCACGGAGAGCTCCTGCAGCCGGGGGTCCCAGCGCAGCCGCAGCATGGGGTCCTCGGCCTCCAACTGCCGCAGCTTGGGCAGAACCAGCCGGGGGTCCGTTCCGGCGGGCAGGCCGATGCGATAGTGCATTACCGGCTCCAAAACCGGACTGCCCGCGGCGGCCTCGGTGCCGAAGCCCTGGCCGTTTCGGGCGGCTGTCAGCCCCACCACGGCGCAGACCTGGCCGGCTGGAACCTCCTCCACGGCGGTAAACCGCCCGCCGTTGTAGACGCGAAGCTGGGTGGTCTTTTCCTCCAACCCCTCATAGCACAGCGTGTCCCGGACGCGAAGGGTCCCGCCGGTCACCTTCAAATGGGTGAGGCGAACGCCCTGGGGGTCGTGGGTGATTTTGAACACCCGGGCCCCGAACTGCTCCGGCCACTGCCGGGGCTGCAGCAGGTACGTAAACGCATCTAAGAATTCATCAATTCCATCCAGCTTCAAGCCGGAGCCGAAGAAGCAGGGAAAGACCTCCCGGGCCGCCAGCATATCCCGCAGGGTCGCGGGGGAAACGGCACCGTCCGCCAGGTATTCCTCCATGGCGGGCTCGGCGCACATGGCGACGGCCTCGTCCCGCTCGGCGTTGTCCGGGGAGAAGTCCACCACCCCGTCCCCCAGCTCCCGGCGGAGCCGGTCCAGCAAATCGGCGCGGCTGTTCCGGGCCAGGTCCATCTTGGTGACAAAGAGCACCGTGGGGATCTGGTAGTGCGCCAGCAGCCGCCAGAGGGTCCGGGTGTGGGCCTGGACCCCGTCGATGCCGCTGATGACCAGCACGGCGCAGTCCAGCACCTGGAGCATCCGCTCCGTCTCGGCGGAGAAATCCACGTGGCCGGGGGTGTCCAGCAGGGTCAGCGCCCAGTCCTTCCATTCCACGTGGGCCTGGGCGGCAAAGATCGTGATGCCCCGCTCCCGCTCCAGGGGGTCAAAGTCCAGCGCCGTGTCCCCGTGGTCCACCCGCCCCAGGCTCCGCAGCAGGCCGCAGCGGTAGAGGATCGCCTCCGCCAGGGTGGTCTTGCCCGCGTCCACATGGGCCAGCAGGCCGACGGCTGCTTGATTCTTTTTATCCATTGGCTTGTCCTTCCAAATGAAAAAATGAAAGAATGAAAACATGAAAAAATAGAGGTATCTGTCATTTTTCAAAATGACAGATGATTTCAAATTCGTCCCGAAGGGACACCGAAATTCTTTCATTCTTTCATAGTTTCATTTTTTCATTTTTACAGCGGCTTCTGCTTTATCCGGGCCCAGCTCCGGGGATACTGCTCTGGGGTCTTGCCGGTCTTGTGGATGACGATGACGGAGTGGGTCGCGCCGCCGATCTCAAAGGTCTCCGTGCGCTCGTAGCTGCCCCCCAGAAGCCGGATGGCGTTGGCGGCCTCATGCAGCTCCTCCTGGGCCAAAGCCCCCTTCATGGCGAGGAAATAGCCGCCCCGGTGGACGAAGGGCAGGCAGAGCTCGCAGAGCAGGTCCAGCCGGGCCACGGCCCGGGAGGCCACCACGTCGAAGCGCTCCCGGTGCTCCCTGGCAAAGTCCTCGGCCCGGCCCGCCAGGAAGCGGGCCTCCACGCCCAGCGCGGGCAGGGCTTCCTCCTCCAGCCAGCGCATTCGCTTCTGAAGACTGTCCAGCAGGGTCAGGCGCAGGGTGGGCTCCGCCAGCTTCAGCGGCACCCCGGGGAAGCCCGCCCCGGTACCCACGTCCAGCAGGGACTTTCCCGCCAGAGGCAGAACCTTGAGCAGGGTCAGGCTGTCCAGCAGGTGCAGCTCCGCCGCCTGGTCCGGCTCCGTGATGGCCGTCAGGTTCATGACTTTATTCTTCTCCAAAACCGCCTGGCCGAAGCGGACAATCTGATCGGTCCGCTCCTCCGGCAGCACAATCTCCAACCGGCTCAGCCCGGCCAGCAGGGTCTCCTTCATGTTCGTGTCCTCCGCCGTTTTTTTGGTCATTATATCACGTTTTTTGGTCCGATGGAAGCACCTTTTTCCGGCGCTTGACTTTTTCTGTCTATGGTGCTACACTATGCGAAAAAACAGGAGGGATACCACCATGGAACGCGCAGAAATGATTAACAGCTTCTATGACGGCTATTATGAGGACACGCGGTTGGAGCGGTCCCGTCACGGGCAGTTGGAATACCGCACCACGATGCACTTCATACACCGCTGTCTGCCGCAGCCCGGAAGCGTATTGGAGCTCGGAGCTGGGACAGGCCGTTACTCCGTCGCCTTGGCCAAGATGGGGCACCGGGTCACAGCGGTCGAGCTGGCGGCGCGAAATTTGGAGCTTCTGCGGCAAAACGCGCAGGGACTCGGCAATCTGACCGCCCTGCAGGGCGACGCGATTGATCTCAGCCGCTTTGCCGACGGCAGCTTTGACCTGACTCTGGTTCTGGGTCCCTTGTATCATCTCTACGATGCGCAGGACCGGGACGCCGCCCTCCGGGAAGCGATCCGGGTCACGCGGCCCGGCGGCTATATCCTGACAGCCTTTCTCTCTGTTCACGCCATCCTGTTTGACAACTATCTGCGGGGCAACCTAACCGACGGGCTGGCAGAGAACTTCGACGCCGATTACCGGGTCCGGCATTTCCAGGACCAGCTTTTCACCGGCTACGATATTCCGGAGCTGGAAGCCCTGTTCCACGCTCTGCCCGTGACGCCCATCACCCTGGCGGCGACCGACGGGATCTTAGAGCTGGCCGAGGGACGGGCTGACTTTGCCATGTCGGACGAGGAATTTGAGGCCTACGCGGCTTACCATCTGCGCTTCTGCGAACGGCGGGAACTGCTGGGAAGCTCCTCCCACCTGCTGCATATCTGCCGGAAAAATTGCAAGTAACAAGTAATACTGAACTCCCATAAAAATCTTTAACCTGTTCCGGCAGGAATTGTGCCGTACTTCNNCCTGCGTCCTCCGCCTCGTCTGGCGCAATTCCTGCTCGGAACATTTTTCAATCTTTCTATGGAAGTTCAGTATAAGAGGGAAAAAGTAAGAAGTAAGCGGGTTGCCAGATCGGCACTGCTTACTTCTTACTTCTTAATTCTTACCTCTTAGCTCTTACCTCAGCCGCCGCGCGGCTTCGGCGACGGCCTCGATCAGGGCGTCCGCTTCCGCCTCGGTGGTAAACCGGGACAGGGAGGCCCGGACGGAGCCGTCGATGACGTTTGGGGCCAAGCCCATGGCCTCCAGCACGTGGCTCCGGTGGCCCTTGGCGCAGGCGGAGCCGGCGGAGACGTAGACCTCCCGGTCCTGAAGGCAGTTGATGATGCCCTGGGAGCGGACGCTGGGAATGGCGAAGCTGACGATATGGGGGGCTGTCTGGGCCCCGTTCAGCGCCACCCCGTCAATGGCCGAAAGCCCGGCGCGGATGCGCTCCTTGATCGCATTCTCGTGGGCAAGGTCCTCCCGCAGGGTGGGCAAGGCAGCCTCGCAGGCTGCGCCGAAGCCCAGGATGTTCGGGACGGCCTCGGTGCCGGAGCGGAGTCCGCTTTCCTGCCCGCCGCCGTGGAGCAGGGGCGGCAGGGACAGGCCCTTGCGGATATAGAGGGCTCCGGCTCCCTTGGGGCCGTGAATCTTGTGGGAGCTGACGGAGATTAGGTCCGCGTCCAGGGTGGAGGCCCGGAAGGGGACCTTCAAAAAGCCCTGAACCGCGTCCGTATGGAAGAGGGCATTGGGGGCCAGCCGGTGGGTCAGCTTTGCCATGCTCTGAATGGGCATAACAGAGCCCACCTCGTTGTTGACCATCATAATGGAAACGAAAATCGTATCCGGCCGCAGAGCGGCCCGCAGGGCCTCCAGGCTCACCGTGCCGTCGGCCTCTGGGGCCAGATAGGTGACCGCAAAGCCCCGGGCTTCCAGCTCCTTCATGGGGTGGAGGATTGCGTGGTGCTCGATCTGCGTGGTGATGATATGCTTGCCCCGCTTGCCCAGCTTTTGGGCGGCGGAGAAGACGGCCCAGTTGTCGGCCTCCGTGCCGCCCGCCGTGAAGAAAACCCGATCCGGCTCCGCTCCCAGGGCGCGGGCCACGGACAGGCGGGNNCCCGCCTGTGGGCGTTGATGCCTAAGCTGTGCAGAGCGCTGGGGTTGCCCCAATCCTCGGTCAGCGCCTCGGTAATGTCCTGTACCGCCTCGGCGCAGGGCTTTGTGGTTGCGGAATTGTCGAAATATGCAAACATAATAGTCTCCTGTTTTCTGTGATCTGTATGCAGCGGACAAGCAATGCTTGTCCCTACGGGCGGGTGCGGAAACGCGGACGGCAAAGTGCCGTCCCTACAGGCGGGTGCGGAAATATGGACGGCAGGGTGCCGTCCCTACTTTCCAACACAAAAGCGCTCAAAAATGCGATTTGTGATATCCTCCCGGACGGTGCGGCCGGTCAGCTCCCCCAGGGCTTCCAGGGCGGCTTCCAGCTCTGTCAGCACCGCGTCAGGGGTAATCCCGGCCTGCATGGCGGCAAGCGCCCGGCCAATGGCCTCCCCGGCCCGGCTCACAGCCTCCCCTTGGCGGGTATTGGTGAGAATAGAGCCGTCACAGGGCAGGTCTGCCCCGAAGGTCTGCTCGATCCAGCCACAGAGTTGCTCCAATCCATCCCCCCGGGTGGCGGAAACGGCGAAGATGGGGTCAAAGGGAAGCTGGACCCGGAAGACCCGTTGTTCCAGATCCGTCTTGTTCAGCACAGCAATGGCCCGCTTGGCCTCCTTGGCGGCAGCCATGGCCTGTCGGTCCTCCTCGTCCAGGGGAATGGCGGCGTCACAGACAAAGATCGCAAGATCCGCCTGCTCCGCAGCGGCCCGGGACCGTTCCACCCCCAGAGCCTCCACCCGGTCCTCCGTCTCATGAATCCCCGCAGTGTCGGTGATTCGGGCCAGGACCCGGCCAAAGCGGGCCGTCTCCTCCACGGTGTCCCGGGTGGTGCCGGGGATATCCGTAACGATGGCCCGGTCATAGCCCACCAGGGCGTTCAGCAGGGAGGACTTGCCCGCGTTGGGTTTCCCCACCAGGGCAATCCGCACGCCCTGTTTCAGAATGCGGCCCCGTTCGCAGGTAGCCCGGAGCCGTTCCAGCTCCATCCGATCCAGTCGGAGCTGATCTTCAAAATCTGAAAGCTTGAAGTCTGGAATCTCCTCGTCCGGGTAGTCCAGAACCGCGTGGTAATGGCTGCAAATATCCGTCAGCCCCTCATAGATGGGCCGCAGCCGCCGATCCAGAGCCCCGCCCACCTGGGCTGCGGCGTTGGCAGCCATATCGGCGGTCTGGGCCTCGATCAGGTCGATCACCGCCTCGGCCCCGGTCAGGTCCATCTGCCCGTTCAAAAAGGCCCGTCTGGTAAACTCTCCCGGCTGGGCTGGCCGGGCTCCCGCCCGGTATAGGGCCTCCAACCCCGCCGTCAGCACGGCAGGGGAGCCGTGGCATTGGAGCTCCACCGTGTCTTCCCCGGTGTAGCTGTGGGGGCCCCGGGTATAGACGGCCAGCGCCTGGTCAATCACCCGGCCCCGGACATCGTAAAGCGTCCCCAAAACCAGCTTCCGATCCGGAGCCTCCGAAAGGGGCTTCCCGCTCTTGCAGCGAAAGACTGCCCCTGCCGTTTGGGCGCAGCCCTCTCCCGACAGGCGCAAAATTCCAATCGCGCAGGGCTGCTTGCCCGTGGAAATTGCCGCAATGACCTCTGCCATACTCACACACTCCTCTGTTTTTTCGCCTATTATAGCCTCTTTTTCCCAACAAAACAAGCCTTTTCAGTTGCTTTTTTCCAGGGCTTCTGCTACAATATGGACACTTCCACATCCTTGTGTAATTTTGTACAAGGCCGCCTGTCAGCCTTGGTAAGGAGGAACCTATGAAGACCTGGAAGCTTGTCATTCTCGACGGTGAACGCACCAACCCGGGAGACCTGAGCTGGGACGCTCTGGGCGCTCTGGGTGAGCTCACCGTCTACCCCGCAACTGCCCCGGAGGATATCGTCTCCCACATTGGAGACAACGATATCGTTATTCTCGACAAACCCGTCATCACCCGGGAAATCCTGGAAGCCTGTCCCTCGGTGAAAATGATTGCCCTCTTTGCCACGGGCTTTAACCACATTGACATTGAAGCCGCCCGGGAACGGGGAATCGCGGTCTGCAACGCCCCGGGCTACTCCTCCTGGGCCGTCTCCCAGTTGGCCGCCGCCCTGCTGCTGGAAATCTGCACCCAGGTGGGGCAGCACAGCACAGCCGTCCGTCAGGGCGAATGGAAGGATACCTCCTATTTCTGCCGCATCGCCCCAGGCCTCACGGAAATCAACGGAAAAACCGTAGGCATCATCGGCTATGGCGGCATCGGCCAGGCCTTTGGGCGCATTATGAAGGCCATGGGCGCGGAGCTGCTGGTCTATTCCCGGCACACCCATCCGGAGTTGGAGGACGCGCACACCCATTACGTAGAGCTGGACCGGCTCTTGGCCGAATCAGACATTATCTCCCTCCACTGCCCCATGAACGGGGACAGCGCCGGGATCATCAACCGGGAAACCCTGGTCAAGATGAAGGACGGGACCATTCTCATCAACACCTCCCGGGGCGGTTTGATTGTGGAGGAGGACGTGGCGGAGGCCCTGCGGTCCGGGAAGCTGCGCGCCCTGGGTCAGGACGCCTTTTCCCTGGAGCCCATCGCGCCCAACAACCCCCTGCTGACCGCTCCCAACACCTTCCTCACCCCCCACATGGGCTGGGCCCCCCGGGAAACCCGGGCGCGGCTGATCGATCTGGTAGCGGACAATATTCGCTGCTTCCAGGCCGGCAAGGCGCAAAACGTGGTCAATGGCGTGGGCTGACAGGCCCACGCCCCAAAGCCGACGGATTTCGGCACCCTTTTACCCTATCAACATAGTATTTTAATAGGTAAATTATCAAAGGAGGAAAGATTATGTCCCCCATATTTCATGAGGAAGCCGGCGGCGTGGAGAAACTCCGACCCGAGCTGATTCAGAGGATTGCTTCGGAGCTGGAACAGATTCCGGTTCCGGCTGGTCGGAACTGTGTTGGCCTTCGGACGCGGGCGGAACGGCTGACAGACCTATTGATTCACGCCATGTTTCCCCGCCATGCCGATTCGGAAAACGCCGGAGCCGTGGAACGGCTGTCGGAAGCCGCCGCCCTGCTGGACCTTTGCCTGCGTCAGGTGGAGGCCAGAACGCCGGACCGGACGGCGGAAGCCCTGTTCCTGGGCCTGCCGGAGATTCGCAGGCAGCTTGGGACCGACCTGGAAGCCGCCTATCGGGGAGACCCAGCGGCGGCCAGTCTGGACGAGATTCTGCTGTGCTATCCCGCCTTCCAGTCCATTGCCACCTACCGGCTGGCCCATATTCTCTACCGGGAGGAGGTCCCCCTGCTGCCCCGAATCATGTCGGAATACGCCCACCGGATGACCGGCATTGATATCCACCCGGGAGCCACCATCGGGGATTATTTTTTCATCGACCACGGCACCGGCGTGGTCATTGGCGAGACCTCCACCATTGGCCGGGACGTGAAGCTCTACCAGCACGTCACCATCGGCGCCAAGAGCTTCCAAGTGGGACCGGACGGGGCTCTGGTCAAGGGGATCAAGCGGCACCCGGATATCGGCAACCGGGTGGTCATCTACGCCGGGGCCACCATTCTCGGGGGCGACACCCAAATCGGCGACGACTGCACCATCGGCGGCTCGGTCTGGCTCACCCACTCCGTCCCCGCCGGGACCCTGGTCCTGGC
>LXOW01167997.1_pt2 | contig 12785 bp, 16 predicted proteins | sample 1368591 | NCBI WGS metagenome assembly LXOW01 (sample SAMN04884650, study PRJNA319009) | bovine gut metagenome | isolation source: Cow rumen | host: Bos taurus | place: Italy: Legnaro (PD) | collected 2014-07-09
AGATGTGTATAAGAGACAGGTCCAGTACCAAGACCGTAGCCATTCAATCAAATCCAACCATGGGAAAACAGGATTCAAGAATCCAGAAAGGAGTTTGAAATGGGATTGTTCAGCGAGCTTGCGGAACCCTTCATCCAAGGAGGAACTTTCGGACTTTCCAATCTTCTCGGCATTACCGGAAAAGGGGGGCTCATCCACGACGAGTCCGAGGACAGGGAAAGCCAAGCCATTTGGCTGGAAAATGAAGGGATAACCTTCCGGGGGGCCGGAATACGGGTTGATTGGTCTCATGTCACCGCTGCCCACGTCAATGAAGAGGGCACCCTTTGGACCTTTGTCTTCAGGGGGGGGCTGTGCGTAAGTTCCGGATGGGTTTCCTCCCCGGAAGATCCCGATTCACCGGTCTTCCAGCAATTGGATGCCTTGGGCGATGATGACGGCATTCTGGAACGACTGTCCGCTTTGTCCGACGGCTCTTTGGAAGATTGCATCGGGGTGGCCGAAGATGTGTTGTGGAGTGATGAGGTGGCGGGGCGAATCCGGGGCACCGATGAACATCTTTTCATCGACGAGGGATGGCTTTTCCGCTTGTTCACTTTTGCCCTCCATCAGGTGGAACACAACCCGGAATTCGTCAAAAGTGAAGAGCTGGCGAAGGCCGAATCGAATTCTGGAAAAGAAAAGGCGGCGGACAAGAAGAAGGCAAAAGAAATCGCCGCTTTCGCGGATCGTCTCCGCGAGTGTCTGGAGGCACAATTTGCGCGCGTCGACATCGATGATGAAGACGTCAAACTTGCCGCCCATTTGGCTTTGGGTGAGTTGAGCGACGAGCATACCGCCACTGGCATCGCCGGACAAAAAAAAGTCTACGAGGAACTATGTGCTTCCATCCGTTATGCCCAGGAAGGGGATGAAACCGTATCCCGAAGCCTTCTCGCCTTCATTTTGGCTTCCTCGGACGACGATGACCACCCGTTGGGGGACGAGGCGTGGAAATCGGAGCGGAAGACCATCATCTGCACAGACCAGCCAATGGCGCTGTCCGCATTTTCCAAACGGAAGCGGCTGGAGGGGATCATGGTCATGGATGCGGCGGACATCGAGCTGTACAACGAGGAAGTGCCGACCGGGCTGAAGCTGGTGTTCCCGGCGGGACATCCCCAGAACGGATGCACCTACATCCAGCATCCGCTGCAGGCGAACCTCTACTTCGAAGTCAACGAGTTCCACAACTCCCTCCTCGAGCGCAAGCAGAACGAGCTGCTGCGGGTTCTGGAATCCCTGGGGGCCTATTCGGCGCGGGTGGAAGTCCGCCACGAGCAGCGGGAAGACACGAACCGGGAAGCGGAACTCCAACGAGACGGAAAGGGCTCCTACGGCGTGGCCAAGGGATCGGCGGCGTACAGCGGCTCGGAAAGCCGTCAGGCCCTCTCCGCCTTCTCTCAGAGCGCGACCAAGGATTGGACCTTCAATCCGCCGCCAAAACCGGCCCTGCCCGACGATCTGGTCTTCTATCCCACGGAAGAAACCTGGAAAAACCTGGCGGCCTCCGTCTTGCGGGGAGGCTTGAAACGGGCAACCGTGGATTTGGAATACAAATCCGAGTACGGGGTCACGGAAAAACGCCTGTCGGACATCTCCGCATCCGCCAAGATCGTCCTGCCCTCCTTCGAGATGCACCTCAAGAGCAGCTTTTCCTCGAATCTCCATCGCCTGACCACCACACAGTGGCACTACGAGGCCATATTCGAAGACGAAAAGGGGAAGCGGGCCGGAGATGAAGCCGTTCCCTCCCCGGAAACCGCAACCATGCTCCCGAAAACGCCGGACGACAAGGTCGAAGCCTTGTTCTTGAAAAAGGCCAAACGGTACGCCAAGAGCGAAGGCCACATCGATTCCGCCCAGCGCGCCGACCTCGAAGCCTTTGCCAGCAAGTACGGCATCGACGAGTTCCGGATGGAAGAGTTGATAGAAGAAGCGTTCGAAGCATGATACCCATGGGGTTTGCGAATGAATAACGAAAACACTGACAACCACGACGAGACCGAAACGAAAGCAGAAGAGTTCCTCCTCACGAATCTGCTCCGTACCTTGAACCGAAAGCTGTTCGACGGAATCATTGGTGTGTTCCGGCGTGCTTGGTACGTTATAGTCCACCTGTTTTCCAAGCGGATGTTGCATTTTTTCCTGCAAGGCGTCCTGCTGGGCGTATTGCTGGTGGTTTTACTCGCCGTGATATTCTGGCCGTATCTGTTGCTTCTCGTCTCTCCTCGGCTGGAGGAAAACGGCATCTGGCCGGTGGTCGCCTTCCTTTGGGTCTTGTGCATCGGCGTGGTCGGGGTCTGGCAAGGCTTCAAACATGGAGCAAAACTGCGCCAACGCTGGAAGACTTGGCGGGACCGGCGCCGAACACCAACCCCTCCGCCGCCGCTCCCGCCTAGGAGATGAGTATCGGCCACAAGAATGAATGGCCCAGCAAAGTTAAAACCAAAGCATTGAACATCGGATATAATAAGATGTTGATTGATGATTTTTTCAAATTTGTGAATAGTGTTTGTTGCAACCAAAAGTCTGGAATGATTATTTCCAACCAACTGGAAAATACGACAACCAGTGTCACCGAAGCTCAAATCGTCAAGGCTTTCTTTGGCTCATCCAGCAAAAATTTGTTCTCGCCAAAACAGTTTTTCAACACAGCACCTGAAGCGCGTTTTTTTGGATATTATGCGGGAATGCCGGACAAGATTTATTCAACCGACGGAAACAAGGGACTCTGCATAGAATTCAAAGTTTACCGCAAGACTACCGACGCAAAGACCGATCCAAAACCAAGAAACAATGGATGCGAAGTCCGAAATGCCTTTTCGCAGTTGCTGGAATACATGCAAAAGCCATTGCAAAGTGGAAAAACGTGCGAAGAGGGAGCCGTTGTAGTCTTCGATACGCTTAATGATTCAGAGTCAGCGTTTTTGTCCTCGTCGAATTCGCCGACCAGGGAATTCGTACACCGCATGATTGATTTGGCAAAACAACAATACCAAAAAGACATTGGTCTGATATGGATTTGGAAAGAGCGGGATTCGTTTGGAAATGTTGTTTTCAAGTGTGAAAAATATTCATAACAAAACAAGGAAAACCACTCGGACTTCTTGCGCGAGGGTTTGTGCGCACGATCGGCGGCGGCATATTGCTCGGTCCGCTGGGGCCGTTGCAGGGGGAGCCTTGGGGCGTTGGCTGGAAAAAAAGAAATGAACGAAGTGGAAAGGAATCCCAATGGTAAACGGTGAAACTGACAACCACGTTGAGGAGGTACCCTTGGAACCTCAAGAAGAAGCTCGTCAGGGGAATGGGGGACACCTTTTAAGCCTTCACCGCCCAAGGTGAAATACCGGGAAAACAAGACGGACTTCGCGCGCGCCGTTCTGTGTGCGTTGCTGATTTCGATTCTGTTTTCTTTCGTGCTTTCGGAACGGGGGAGTGACAAGGAGCGGAACTGCATCCCGCGTGCTCCCACCATGCAGTATGATTGGGACGGCTTTGGGATGTATAGGGGCAGAATCACGTATTCTCCTGCACACTGCGAAAACCTCCCCATCCCTCCTTCCCAAAAGCAATGCCTGTATTGCCGGGACACGATTGTACTGTCGGGGCAGCGGAATGTCCTGGGGGCGCGAGATTTTTGGAAAATCAAACATGAGCAGTTTGCTCTGCTCTGGATTGTTTTTTATTTCGTCTATCTGGTCGGTGACTATATCAATTCGACTCAGCCCTCAGGCGACGAGAGTCCCGCTCCGACTCCCAGCGAGGACGGCGACGGTAATCTGGCTCCGTCCACCCCCCCAGCAAAACATGCTCCAGCACAAACAAGCTGCGAAACGTTTCCGCACCTACTTCAACAAGAAACGCGCCAAATTGCCCTTTCTGGTTTTGGGATGGTTCTTGTTCTTGATGCAAGCATACCATGTTGATGATGTGAAAAAATCGGCCGTCTTTGGCATTGGAGGTCTTATCCTCGTTTCATTAGTTGTTCATTTTGAACAATTCGGAACCAAGTGGGTAAAACGTGTCAGGATGGCTGAGAACATCGCCATGATCTGTGCCATGTTGTGCTATCTGTGCAGATGCGGATGTCCTTGCGATCCTTGGTTGACCGACATCTTGTTGTGGGGCTTGCCCATAACGACATTCGTGTGTGTGTGGCTTTTCCACGAGGAAAAAGAGTGAGTTCCCGTTTCCAGTCTTTCGTAGCGGACCACGGGCCGAAATGGTAGGTAAAGCGGTTGGTGATGGAGATTTGGTGGCGGTGGCTGGCGCGGGAGCCACCCATCGGTTATTAATTCATCGAGGAAAAGGGACGGGCCCTTTCCTTTTATGCGGCCAGGCAAACCAAGATTCAAGCCCCTATTTCTTGATGACGAGCTTGCTTCCGTCTTTGGAGACGATTTTGTATCTACGGAGCGAGTTGAGCACGCCTACCCCTCCTGCTGCAACGGCAATCAGTATGGCAGACAGGGTAACGGGGGCCCCCAATACCGCGATCGCGGCGGGCGCGGCAAATGCGCTTGCCGCAGCTGGCGCCCCTCCACCTAGAGCAGCGGTCAAGATACCCGCAACTGCAACAGCAATTGCTCCGATGGCAACCGCCCATGCGACTTTCCCCGTGGCCTTGATTCTGACAACTTTCTTGCTCAAATCCCCTTCAATCTCGATGGTATCGGCACCGTCTTTCAAAGCCTTGCCCAATTCTTTTTCCGATGTGACGCGTACTGGGGTGTCTTTTGCCATTGTATCCTCCTTTTGCAACAACGTTGCATGTTATACCCCCTTTCCCTTTGCAAGGTCAAACCTCCGCAAGGCGAACAAGCTGAAAGATGGTTGAGCCCAGCAGAAAATAAATCCCCGCCCCCCGTCAGATTTCCCCCTTCCCCGTCGGATATCCCCATGAAGGCCCTTCCATGTTCCCATGCGGACGCGCGATGCCAACCAAACGCACCCCGGGGCCAACCACCATCAAAGACCATCAAAGGAGACTGCCATGTTGAGAATCATCCTCTGGCTCATAGCCATCAAACTTACCATCAGCGTGCCTTGGAACCTCGTTTGCCTGCTGGACGAGCTGCGCGGAGAGAGCAAAGGAGAATAAGGTCATGAGCAAACTTGCCTGGTATGTCGTGGTCATGATTGCAATCGACGTAGTGCTTTACATTGCACGCTTCGGAGTGGCTATCATCAAAAGTGCAAAAAACGATGATGGACTCCCAGCGGGGAGCACCACCCAAGAAACGGACGCCACCTCCGGTTCGGCCGATGTCTCCGCCACTCCTCCATCTGCTTGAACCCCGAAAACCCCACCCTGGGGGTTGTCGGGCGGACCTTGGAGCAACCCGTTTCCCAAACAACTCAAACAACTGGAAAACAATCCACGACAATTGTTCCAAAGACGAATCGGGCAAAAAGGGACAACAAAGGTGTGGTTCCGGATTTCCGGAAGACAAGTTGTCGAGAGTTGTTTTCGAGTTGTTTGAGTTGTTTCCAATATTTGGAGGGGTGTGGCGAAGCAGTCGCCGCAATCGGAGTGCCCCTTCCCGCCCACGGGAAATCGGACTCGTCCCCGCAAATGGTGTAACCACTGCGGTGCCCCGCGCGACCTGTATATGTGTTCCGCTGGAAATTCCCGCCGGCGGAATGGCATCGATGCCGGGAAGCCCATGGGAAAACAAGAGAACTTCGAAAGGATTGCAAATGCAAACGAACGGATTCATGCCGGATTACAGCTGGAAAGGCCGCCTGAAACAGTGGATGGTCAACCTGTGGTGGCGGTGGATGACGCGGAAGCCACCAATCGTTCATTGAACATCGGAAAGGAAGCAGCATGAACGCAAAACGGAAAACGGGAATCAGCGAAGCGGAAGCGGCGGAACAGTCGCGGAAGTACGCGGGGAAGGTCAGCGAGGAGACGGTGGGGGAGATGGTCGAGAAGGAAGGGAAGCTCAAGGGTTTCTTCCGGCACGTCTCCGTCTTGCAGAAGTACTGGGAAGACGTGTGCGAGGTCTTCTCGCTGCTGAAGGACTGGATGGCCGGACGCTACCCGGCGGTCCCCTGGACCGTGATCGCGACCCTGGTGGGGGCGCTCCTCTACGTGCTCTCGCCGCTGGACCTGATTCCGGACTTCATCCCGGTTGTCGGGTTCACGGACGACGCCGGGGTGTTCGCGATGGCGTTGTCGTTCGCCGGATCGGATTTGGCGAAATACCGGGAGTGGAAGCGCCAGCGCGCGGAGACCATCGACGCGGAATGGCACGAGGTGGACGCATAGGGATGCCCCGGACGGAGCTCCAAACCGCCCCGCCGCCGGGCACGCCCCTGAAGTGCGCCCTGGTCGGTGGCATGGTGGCCCAGCTGGCCCACACCGGCATCCATCTGGGCAAAGGCCGTGTCGCGGAACTGCGCGGGGACGGCATGGTCGTCGCCGTTTCCCTCCCGGACTTCCTCAACGGCCCCTCCGGGGACTGGAATCCGGCGGCCCTCCGCACGGGCTTCCGCATCCATGCCGCCTGCGACGCGGAAACCGGTACGCCCCTGGCGTCTGCAACCGCGGAAGCCAAAGCCCGCGAACTGACCCTCACCCGCCGCGGACGCCTTCGTCTGGAATACGACCTGCTCGGCTGGAACTGCCACCGTTTCACCGCCGGTTGTCTTGCGGGCGACTTCGCCAGCTTGGATGGCGGAACATGGATGCTGGACCGCCTGGAATCCATCATCTCCCACCTCCTCAACCGCGGCAGCCCAATCTGCTGGCGTGCCGTATCTCCCTCCACCCCGGGCTTCCGCTACGCCGTAACGCCCGGCAAGCACCTCCAGCGTTTGGGCCTCGTGGCCGGACTCGGCGGCCTCGCCGCCCTTGGCCTCCGCCACGGTCTGGACAAGCTCGGAGACAAGCAAAAAGAATAGATTCCCCGGAGAACGACAATGATTGCAAAAACGATGACGAAAACCATCTGCCCCCTCGCATTGCTGCTGTTGATGGCAGGGACGGCGATGGCAGACGAAATCTGGTTCCAATGCAAGTATTGTGGACACAAGACTCGTGACGTGGGCAGCCTGACGGGCAGCGCGTGCCAGCGGCATCCCGACGGTCCGGGCAAGGGCCGCCATGCCCTGTACGAGGGGAGTACCAAGAGCTCCTACACCTGCAAATGGTGCGGAAAGCGCTCGCCGGACATCGGCTCCCTGACCTCCTCCAAGTGCCAGCGCCATCCCGCCGGGCCCGCCGCCGGACGCCACGAACCGGCGCTGTAAAGGGAAAAAGGGAGCAACTTGCCGGGGACTGGAAGTCCTTGCCCGACTTTCCATAGGCCGCGACGGATTGCGCCCCTCCCTGGCAAATGCGGAAGATGAAAGTGTACACTATACGAGCCTCGCCCCCCGTTTTCCCTTCCAGACACGTTGCGGGTGTGGTAAGGAGAACTCCATGCACTCGCACACCGGCCACCATGTAGCGCCCTCCTGTCGGAGGATCCGGAAATGATCATCTCCCGCACCCCCTACCGCCTCTCCTTCTTCGGCGGCGGCACCGACTACCCCGCCTGGTACCGCGAACACGGCGGCGCCGTCCTCTCCGCCGCTATCAACCGCTACTGCTACCTCACCTGCCGCTGGCTCCCGCCTTTCTTCCAGCACCGTTCCCGCGTCGTCTACTCGCTCATCGAAGACGTGGCGGACAACTCGGAAATCCGCCATCCGGCCGTCCGCGAATGCCTCCGCTTCCTCGACATCTCCGACGGGGTCGAAATCCACCACGATGGCGACCTCCCCAAGATGACCGGCCTGGGCACCAGTTCATCCTTTGCGGTAGGCCTGCTGAACGCCTTGCACCGGCTCCAAGGCGAATCCTGTGCCCCGATGCGTCTTGCGCAGGAAGCCATCCACGTCGAACGCGACCTCTGCTGGGAACGCGTCGGCTCCCAGGACCAGACCGCCGCGGCATTCGGCGGACTCAACCACATCCGCTTCGCCACGGACGATTCCATCGCGGTCGAACCCATCACCCTGCCGCCGGAGCGGCTGGGCGCCTTCCAGCGCTCTCTGATGCTGTTTTTCACCGGCTTTTCCCGCTATTCATCGGAAGTGGTGGGCGAGCAACTGCGCAACATTCCCTCCCGGGAACGCGAACTCTCCGAAATGGCGGCCATGGTTCCCGAAGGGCTCCGCATCCTGAGCGGGACCGGCGACCTCTCCGACTTCGGCCGCCTACTGCACGAGAGCTGGCAGCTCAAGCGCTCGCTTTCCTCCCGCGTCAGCACGCCGGAAATCGATGCCATGTACGAAACGGCACGGCGGGCCGGCGCTCTCGGCGGCAAGATCGCCGGCGCCGGCGGCGGTGGCTTTCTGTTGCTGTTCGTCGAACCCGACCGTCGGGCGGCCGTACGAAAGGCGCTAGCGTCGCTGTTGCACGTCCCGTTCGGAATCGACACAGTCGGCTCCACCATCCTCTACGCCGAAACCATCCCCCAGGAGACGCCCCAATGACCTTCTCCCATCCGCTCATGGCCAACAACATCACCGCCGAGGACCGCGCGGCCGTCATCGAGTTTCTGCAAGGCGATCCCATTCTCACGCAGTCCTCGAACGTGCGCGCCTTCGAGTCGGAGTGGAGCGCATGGCTGGGCGTGAAGCACAGCGTGTTCGTCAACTCCGGTTCCTCGGCGAACTTCATCACCATGGCCGCTCTGCGCCATCTCCGCGGCCCCGGCGAAGTCATCGTGCCCACGCTCACCTGGGTATCCGACATCTCCTCCGTCCTCGCCGCCGGGCACACGCCGGTGTTCATCGACATCGACCCGCGCACCCTCGCGATGGACCCGCACCGGGCCATCGACGCCATCACCCCGCGCACCCGCGCCGTGTTCCTCACACACGCACAAGGATTCGACGGACTCGACGATGGCCTCCTGGATGCCCTCCGCGAACGCAATATCCCCCTGATCGAAGATGTCTGCGAATCCCACGGTGCAACCCACCATGGCCGCAAGGCGGGAACCTTCGGGCTGGCCTCCAACTTCTCTTTCTACTTCGCCCACCACATGAGCACGATCGAAGGTGGCATGGTCTGCTCCGACGACGACGAATTCTGGCAGACCTGCCGCATCCTCCGCAGCCACGGCATGGTGCGCGAAGCCACCGACCCGGCCGTCCGCGCCCGCTGGGAGGCCGCGCACCCGGACCTCAATCCGCAGTTCATCTTCGCCTATCCCTCCTGCAACTACCGCAGCCACGAAATCCCCGCCGTCATCGGCCGGAGCCAGCTCAAGCGCCTCGACTCCAACAACGCGCGCCGCACCGAAAACTTCGCCCGCTTCCTCTCCCTGCTCGACCCGGACCTCTACCGCACCGACTACAAGGTCGAAGGCAGTGTCAACTACGCCTTTCCGCTCGTCCTGCGCCGTCCCGACGATGCCCTCCGCGACCGTCTCGAAACCTTTTTACGCGCGAACGGCATCGAATTCCGGCGCGGCAACGCCGGCGGCGGTAACCAGCTCCGCCAGCCCTACCTCGAAGGCATCGCCCCGCCCAAGGCCGACCTCCCCCGCCTTTTCCCCGAAGTCGACCACGTCCACTTCTTCGGCTACTACATCGGCAACTACCCATCCCTCCCCCTCTCCGCCGTCGACCGCCTCTGCGACACCCTCAACTCCCTCCGCTGAGGACAGCGCGGGTGTAAGCACAAAGTGTAAGGTAGTGTTATCATCGCGTGGGCCTCTTGCTCGCGAGGCAAATGGTCAGTGTAGGATTGTTTTTGGATGCGCCTTCTTATGCTTTCCTTGTTTTCCACAGACAAGATTCCCGCACTCAGCAGCATGTTTCCAATCAAGACACGGCCAAGAATTGTACATCCAGGATTTTATGGACATATCATGTCCAGCTTTCTATTCATCAAGCAACGTTGTTTTCCTCCGCTCCAACATATGGAACACCTTGCACTTTTCGTTTACACCCCCGCAGCGCCCCAGGCTTTTCCGCTTGCTTCCGCGGGGAGGCCTTTTATATTGCCCTCCTTGAACCATGATGGCTGATTTGCAATCACTTGAACAAGAAGCCCGCGCAATCCGTGCGACGTGCATGCAGATGGCGTTCGACGGCCGCGAGGGCCACCTGAGCGCCTCGATGACGTATGTGGACGTGCTCGTGGTACTCTACCGCCGCTGGCTGCGCCCGGCGGACGCCGCGTCCGGACGCTCCGCCGACCGCTTCATCCTCTCCAAGGGGCACGGCTGCACCGCGCTCTACGCGATGCTCGCGGCGTGCGGGCGGATTCCGAAGGAATCCCTCGCGCTCTACAACCACCCCGGCGGACCGCTGCCCAACCATCCGTGCGAGCACGCGCTGCCGGAAATCGAAATGTCGGCCGGCAGCCTCGGCCACGGCCTCGGCATCGCCACGGGGATGCTCTACGGCCTCCGCCTGCGCGGCGATTCCGCCCGCGTCGCGGTCCTCCTCGGCGACGGCGAATGCAACGAAGGCAGCGTCTGGGAAGCCGCCATGTTCGCCGCCGCGCAAAAGCTCGACAACCTTCTCGCCATCGTCGACTACAACGGCATCCAGGCCGTCGGCCGCAGCGACGACCTCATGGGCCACACCGACCTCGCGGCGAAGTTCCGCGCCTTCGGCTGGGCGGCGGAGACCCTCGACGGCCACGACATGGCGGCCATCGTGGACGCCCTCTCCCGCGTGCCGTTCGAGCCCGGACGCCCCACGGCGATCGTCGCGAAGACGCGCATGGGCGTCTCCTTCATGGAAGGCGACGTCGTCTGGCACTACCGCAAACCCTCCGCCGACGATCTCGCCCGCGCCCTCGCCGAGCTGGACGCCGCGCCCATCCACAAGGACGTGCCATGAGACGCGCCTTCGTCGACACCCTGACCGAGCTGGCCGCGGCCGACAACCGCGTGGCCATCCTGACCGGCGACCTGGGCTTCCAGGTCTTCGACCGCTTCATCGAGCGCTTCCCGGACCGCTACGTCAACGTCGGCATCGCCGAGGCGCAGGTGGTGTGCGCGGCGGCGGGGATGGCGCGCGTCGGCTTCCGCCCCTTCGCCTATTCCATCGCGAGCTTCATGACGGCGCGGCCCTTCGAGCAGATCCGCTTCGCGGTCGGCTACCCCCGGCTCCCCGTCGTGTTCGTCGGCGCCGGCGGCGGCTACTGCTACGCGCAGAGCGGCGTCTCCCACCACGCCCCCGACGATTTCGCGCTGATGGGGCTGGTTCCCGGCATGACCGTCGTCGCCCCCGGCGACCCGCACGAAGTGCACGACCTCCTCCCGCAGCTCGTCCGCCTCGACGGCCCCTCCTACATCCGCATCGGCAAGTTCGGCGAACCCGCCTACGAAGCGGACTCCCCCATCGTCCTCGGCAAGGGCCGCATCCTGCGCCCCGGCCGCAAGGTGGCCATCCTGACCGCCGGTGAAACCGCGCCCATCGCCCTGGACGCCCTGCAACGGCTCGCCCCCGACGGCATATCGCCGACCGTCTGCCAGTTCCACACCCTGCGCCCGCTCGACACGGTCATTCTGGCCGAGCTCGCCGCCGCCGGGCACACCGCGTTCGTCTGCGCCGAGGAATGCTCCCCGCAAGGCGGACTCCACCAGCAGGTCGCCCTCTGGATCCAATCCGCCGGGATCCCGATCCGGCACCTCCGCCTCGGCCCGCCCGACGAATTCGTCCTCGGCAACCCCGACCGCAACGCTTTCCGCGCCGCATGCGGCTTCGACGCCGCGGGCATAGCCGACGCCTGCCGGCGCGCCTGGCACGCCAACTGACCAACGAAAGGCCCCCATGAGTACGACACCCGACATCCTCCTCATCAACATCGGCGGCACCAAGAAACGCGTCTACCAGGACCTTTCCAAGGACTTCTCCGCCGTCGAGCCCCCCTTCTGGCTCCTGCTGACTGCCGGCTACCTCCGCAAGCAGGGGTTCAACGTCGCGGCCCTCGACGCCAACGTCCTCAACCTCGACGAAGAGGAGACCGTCGATGCCGTCGTCGCCCGCAAGGCCCGCCTGAACGCCATCGTTGTCTACAGCCAGCAGGCCAACACCTGCACCCCCGTTATGGGCGGTGTCAGCCGCCTCTGCCGCGCCCTCAAGAAGCGCCAGGCCGACCTGCCCCTTATCCTCACCGGATGGCACCCCTCCTGCCTGCCTGAGCGGACCCTCCGCGAGGAAGCCTGCGACATGGTGGCCGAAGGCGAAGGCTTCTACACCCTTCGCGGCTTGCTCCGCGGCGACCCGCTCAATACCGTCCCCGGCCTCTGGTGGCGCGAAGGCGACGGCATCCGGCACAACCCGCGCGCCCCGAACATCGAAAACCTGAGCGAGGAACTCGACGAAGTCGCCTGGGACCTCCTGCCCATCGACGGCGGCGGCTACCGCGCCTTCAACTGGCTGGCCCTCTCCGACCTCCCCACCCGCACGCACTGCGCGGGACTCTTCACCAGCCTCGGCTGCCCCTACCAGTGCTCCTTCTGCGCCATCCACGCAACCTTCGGCGAACGCCGCATCCGCTACTGGTCACCCGAATGGACCATGAAGCAGCTCGACATCCTCGCCCGCCGCTACGGCGTCCGCCACGTCAACCTCATCGACGAACTCTACGTCTTCAACCCCAAGCACTACCTCCCCATCGCCGAAGCCCTCCTCCAGCGCGAATACAAGCTCAACTTCTGCGCCTTCGCCCGCGTGGACCGCGTCGACAAGATGCCCATGGAAGAGCTCCGCCTGCTCAAGCG
>LXOW01068086.1_pt1 | contig 12783 bp, 11 predicted proteins | sample 1368591 | NCBI WGS metagenome assembly LXOW01 (sample SAMN04884650, study PRJNA319009) | bovine gut metagenome | isolation source: Cow rumen | host: Bos taurus | place: Italy: Legnaro (PD) | collected 2014-07-09
CATCGGTTTCGGCCAGTGGATGCTGATGATGGTGCCGCTCGTCATCCTGCTGCTGTTCATCAGCTGGCTGCTGATCAAGAAGATCTTCCCCTTCACACAGAAGACCGTGGAACTGGTCATTGAAGGCGAGTTGAAGCGGGACCGCAACACCCGCATCGTTATCGTGACTTTCATCGTCACCGTGCTGCTCTGGCTGCTCGATTCTGTCACGGGCATCAACACCTACACGGTGGCTATGATTCCGCTCGCCGTCTTCTGCACGACCGGCGTCATCGACCGGCGCGACCTCGAGGAAATCAACTGGTCGGTGATTTGGATGGTGGCCGGCGGTTTCGCGCTGGGCTATGCGATGAATGTCTCGGGCCTCGCCTCCCTGGTGGTCAAGAGCATTCCGTTCGATTCGTTCTCGCCGGTGCTTATCCTCATTCTGTCGGGCATCATCTGCTACGTACTGTCGAACTTCATCTCCAATTCGGCTACAGCTGCCCTGCTGATGCCGATTCTCGCTGTCGTCTGCAACGCGATGGGCGACAAACTCGCGCCCATCGGCGGCACGGCCATCGTGCTGATCGGCGTGGCCATTGCCTCCAGCAGCGCCATGGTCCTGCCCATCTCCACCCCGCCGAATGCCCTGGCCTTCGCTACGAATCTGGTAAAACAAAAAGATATGGCCAAGATCGGCCTGATCGTCGGCATCATCAGTATGGTGCTCGGCTACCTCTTCCTCTACGGCTTCGGAACCCTCCGGCTTCTGTAGAGGCTTTTTATTATAGTGTGTCCGGCCCCGCGATTCTGCCAGTCGCGGGGCCTTTTATTATCCCTTTTGAGAATCAATCATTATCTTTATCTTTGTGACTGTTAATCCGAAAGCGTATGACTTCTTCCCGCTGCTTCCTCCTGGCCGCAATCACATCCCTTCTCGTTTCCTGTCAAACTGACCCGACGCGGGAGGCCGTTCAACAACAGTTACAACAGTATCCGGAATCCCGGGTACAGGATATCTACAAAAGTTTCTGCCAGGACAATCTCGGACCGGGGCACCTGATTCCCGATCCCGAATCGGCCAGGGCCTATCTGCGGTCAGAGTTGCAGAGCTACCGGGAGGATCTGGACAGCGCCCGGTATGAAAAGCCGGCACTGCGCTACCTTTCCGTAGGCGATGCCGGCAATTATGTCCGCGTGGATCTGTCCGTTGTGCTGGACTCACTCGTGGACGCTGAAACCCTGCTGGCGGCTTTTGTCAGAAGTGCCAACGAGGGAAAAACGTTGTCTGTGGAAGAATGGCGAGAAAAATGGGCCTCCGTCGCCACAGTTTTGCGGAAGGATTTCCCGGACATCCCTGAGATGGAAAGCGATCTTGCCGCCATCGACTCCCTGATGGCCGAAGGGCATTTCATCCTGCATCACTCCCGCATCTTCAACCAGACGTACCACCCCCACTACCGCATCGTGGCACGTGACATCTTCGAAAAAGAGCTGAAACCCAAGGCAGACGGCGTCGGTTCCGTCCCTTCCCCTGTGCAAAATTGAAGATAAAACCGCAAAGAATGATTAACTTAGCGCCTATGAACACCAAGTACATTTTCGTAACGGGCGGCGTCGCATCGTCCTTGGGGAAAGGCATCGTGGCGGCCTCCCTGGCAAAACTTCTCCAGGCACGCGGTCTCCGCGTCACCATCCAGAAATTCGACCCGTACATCAATATCGACCCCGGCACCCTCAATCCCTACGAACACGGGGAATGCTATGTCACGGAAGACGGAGCCGAGACCGACCTGGATCTTGGCCACTACGAACGTTTCCTGGGCGTGCATATGTCCAAAGCCAACAATGTAACCACGGGCAAGATCTATCACACCGTCATCACCAAGGAGCGGGAAGGCGCCTATCTGGGCAAGACCGTCCAGATTGTCCCGCACATCACCGACGAAATCAAGCGAAGGATGCTGCTGCTGGGAAAGACGGGAAAGTATGATATCATCATCACGGAAGTCGGCGGAACGGTTGGCGATATGGAATCCCAGCCGTTCGTGGAAGCCATGCGTCAGCTGCAATGGGAAATGCCGGAGGAAGATTTCCTGAGCATCCACCTGACGCTGATCCCCTATCTCAAGGCCGCGCAGGAGTTGAAGACCAAACCCACGCAGCACTCCGTCCAGGAGTTGCAGAGCGCCGGCGTGCATCCGGACATCATCGTGTGCCGTACGGAAAAACCCCTGTCTGCGGAGCTTCGCAAGAAGATCGCCCTGTTCTGCAACGTCCGTCCCGGGCACGTAATCCAGTCCATCGACGCCTGGAGCATCTACCAGGTTCCGCTGAATATGGAGGAAGAAGGATTGGATACGTTGGTCATCAACAAATTGGAAATTAAGGAATGTGCCCCGAAACCTGATTTGACGGCGTTGAAGGCCTTCCTGTCCCGTTTGCAGCATCCCAGACAAGAGGTCAGCATCGCCCTTGTAGGAAAGTACGTAGAGTTGCAGGACGCTTACAAATCCATTCAGGAGTCTTTTGTTCACGCGGGTGCCGCCAACGAATGCAAGGTGAATGTCAAGACCATCCATTCAGAACAGATCCGCGAGGAAAACGTGGCCCAGATGATGGAAGGAATGGACGGAATCCTGGTCGCTCCGGGGTTCGGAGAACGCGGCATTCCCGGCAAGATTGCCGCCGTCCGTTATGCGCGCGAAAACGGCATCCCCTTCTTCGGCATCTGCCTGGGTATGCAAATGGCCGTGGTGGAGTTCGCCCGTGACGTACTCGGCTATGCCAATGCGGCCACGACCGAAGTCCATCCCGAGACCAAACACCCTGTCATCGACCTGATGGAGGAGCAGAAGAGCACGACCATCAAAGGCGGAACTATGCGCCTGGGCGCTTATGCCTGCCGCCTGGTCCCGGAATCCCTGGCCTCCCGCATCTACGGCGGGTCTGACATCGTCTATGAGCGTCACCGGCACCGCTACGAGTTCAACGACGCCTACCGCAAGGAAATGGAATCATCCGGAATGGTCGTTTCAGGAACCAATCCGGATACCGGACTTGTGGAAATCGTGGAGATTCCCTCGCACCCTTTCTTTATCGGCACCCAGTTCCATCCCGAGTTCAAGAGCACCCCGGAATCTCCGCAGCCCATTTTCACCGCCTTCGTAAAGGCGGCCATCAATCATTCAAATCAATAGCACTATGGACTTGATGGAAGCCATCCGGCTGCGTCACTCTGTGAGAAGATATACCGACCAGCCCATCGAAAACGAAAAGGCCGCTGTGCTCAGAAACGCCATCGAGCGTTGCAATGCAGAAATCGGGTTGAACATCCAACTCGTCCTCAATGAGCCCAGGGCATTCAACGGGTTGTTCATCTCCACGTACGGACAGTTCTCCGGTGTCAGGAATTATCTGGTGATGGCCGCCCCAAAAGGCCGGGAATGGGAGGAGAAGATCGGCCGCTACGGGGAGCAGATCGTCCTCCTGGCTCAGACGCTGGGGCTCAATACCTGCTGGGTCGGACTTACCTACAAAAAGATTCCCGACGCATTCCATCTTAGGGAAGGGGATGTCATCCACTGCGAGATCGCCCTGGGCTACGGCGAAAACCAGGGAAGGCAGCATCCCCTGAAACCCGCTGAGAAGTTCTACGAGGCCCCCGGAGCGGTTCCCGCCTGGTTCAAAGCCGGCCTGGAAGCGGCACTGCTGGCCCCCACGGCCGTCAATCAGCAGAAGTTCAAGTTCATCCTTCACGAAGACGGCAGCGTCGGAACCCGGACCTTCTTTTCCCCTTGGGGCTATACCGTCATCGACCTGGGCATCGTGAAATGCCACTTTGAAATCGGCGCGGGAAAAGAGAACTTTGAATGGGCTTAACCCGCATTAAAGACGCACATCGTATGAAACGGACCATCCTCCTGTCGGTGGCTGTCTTAACCGGCCTGACCGCAACGGCTCAGGGACTCACGCTGCGTCAGGATAACATCGATGAAGTCTTGTCTGCACTCACGCTCAAGGAGAAGGCAGAACTGGTCGTCGGAGCCGGCTACAGGAGTATGCTTGCCGGAATCTCCGGAGCGAAGGTCCCCGTCCCCGGAGCCGCCGGAATGACGCGTGCCATTCCCCGTCTGGGCATACCGGCCATCGTCCTCAGCGACGGTCCCGCCGGAGTAAGGATCGAACCCCGGAGAAAAGGAACGGACGACACCTTTTTCTGCACGGGTTTTCCGATCGGCTCGCTTCTCTCCAGTACCTGGAATACGGAAATCGTGGAAGGTGTAGGTGCGGCTATCGGCAATGAGGCGCTGGAATATGGAGTAGACGTACTGCTGGCACCCGGAATGAATATCCAGCGGAATCCGCTCTGCGGAAGAAACTTCGAATACTTTTCGGAAGATCCGCTCCTGAGCGGAAAAACGGCTTCCGCGTATGTCCGCGGCGTGCAGTCGCAAGGCGTGGGCGCATCGGTTAAGCATTTCGCGGCGAACAATCAGGAAACCAACCGTTTCTGGAACGATTCCAGGGTGGAGGAAGAGGTCCTGCGCGAAATCTATCTCCGGAATTTCGAAATCGTTGTCCGGGAGGCCGGTCCCTGGACCGTGATGGCCTCCTACAACCGCCTCAACGGCGTACATACACAGGAAGACAAGTGGCTGCTGACCGATGTGCTCCGGAAAGAATGGGGATATCAGGGACTTGTTATGACCGACTGGACCGGGAAACGGAACACGGCCGCCCAGATACAGGCCGGATGCGATCTGATGGAGCCGGGCAAGAGGTCACAGGTCAATGAACTGGTCCGGAAAGTACGAAAGGGGGAACTTTCCGAAGAGGATCTTGACACCTCGGTCCGCCGCGTGCTGGAACTCATCGTCAAGACCCCCGCCTTCAAGGGCTACAAACGTACCTTGAAGCCCGATCTGGCCGCTCACGCGGCCATCGCGCAGGAAGCGGCCGAAGAAGGGATCGTCCTCCTGAAAAACGACAAGGCTGCTTTGCCGCTGGTCAGAGGCAGCGTTGCGGCACTCTTCGGCGTGGGCTCTTACCAGCTGCTTGCCGGCGGAACCGGCTCCGGACACGTACACCGGTCCTATGTCGTCCAGCTGGACGAGGGTCTCGGCCGAGAAGGGATTACCGTCTTTGGGCCGCTGGCAGACCTTTACAGAGAGCATATCCGGAACAATCCGCCCAGGAAATCGTTCCTATCCGGGATGCTCGGCAGCCCATCCAGTCCGGAAATGAGCGTTTCACGCGCAACCATAGGACAGGCGGCGGCCGAAGCCGACTTGGCTGTCATCACGATTTCACGCCAGGCAGGAGAAGGCGGTGACCGCCATCTGGAAGATGACTTTCTGATCAGTGACCCGGAACGGCAGCTGCTGACCGATGCCTGCGAAGCATTTCACGCGCAGGGCAAGAAGGTCATCGTGGTATTGAATGTCGGAGGCGTCATCGAGACCGCATCGTGGAAGCAGTTGCCCGACGCCATCGTCCTGGGCTGGCAACCCGGTCAGGAAGGAGGCGCTGCGCTCGCCCGGATCCTTTCCGGTACCGTGTGCCCCAGCGGCCGGCTTCCCGTCACCTTCCCCATCGATTATTTCGATCTGCCGTCTTCGTNNGGAACGCCAGACGTATCCTTCCCGTTCGGATTCGGACTCAGCTATACCCGTTTCGAGACCGGCGAGCCGGTCTTTTCGGACGGCATCGTGTCCGTTTCCGTGACGAACACGGGATCCGTCGCGGGCAAGGAAGTGGTTATGATCCTGGACCCGGTTCTCCGCGCATTCGGGAAAACGCACCTGCTTCAACCGGGAGAAACGGAAACGCTGATCCTTCAGACCCGGTCCGTCATTCCGGAACGTAGATAATCTCTCGCGTTCCGACTTATTGAAACGGGCCACGTGCGCGGTTATTCCTTGCCCGCGGCATACGCCTCTTTCCGTTTCATAATATCCACGGGGGCGTGGTCCAGGGAATGACGGATATGATCGATATAGATGTCTTGAATCTCCGGAATTTCGCCCAGCCCTTCGAGACGGAGGTCCACCTGAAGGCCTGCGGCTTCGAGGGCTTCCTTCCAGTCGACGGCGATGTCGTTCGAAGCGTGGTCGCCGGCCACGAACAGCAGGGGAACGAGGGTTACGGTACGCGCCCTGGCCTCTTTGAGCCTTTCGAGCATCGTATCGAAGGTCGGATAGCCTTCAAGGGTGCCGACGTGGAAGAGCGGGTGGCCCAGCGCGGTGAACATATAGTCGATCTGGCTGTAGGTGGCCGTGGCTGGCGTATAGGTCCCGTGGCCCACCAGCACGACGTGCGATTTCTTCCGGGCATCGGCCGCATCGGCGTGACGGACGGAGAGGATCTCCACCACCTTCCGGCAGTCGGCTACGTCGTAGAGCAGCGGCGCCCCGACACGGATATCCTCGAAAAAACCATCCACGGACGCCACGTCTCTCCGCAGCGATTCCATCTCCGCTCCCTCCAGGAGCGTGGTGCTCTGCACGATGACCCGGGTGAAGCCGTCGGCGCGAAGCCGGAGCAGCGCTTCGAGCGGTGTAGGCTTTTCGATGCCGCGCGCTTTCAGGCGGCGGATGACGATGCGCGAGGTATAGGCTTCCCGGAATTCAAGTTGAGGGAAACACGCCCGGGCCTTGGCATTGATGGCTTCGATGGTCTTGGCGCGCGTCTCGTCGTAAGTGGTACCGAAATGAACCAGGAGCAGCGCCGTCCTGTCCTGCGCATTCACACCAAAAACGGATACCAGAAGGAAAAAGGTCAGCAGCAGTTTTCTCATAGTACAAAGATAGTGTATTTACACAAAAAATCCTCCGGCCGGAATGGCCGGAGGATCGTCTTTCACCCGGAAAACGGGGTTACCAGGCCAAGGCGCTGGCGCCGAGGATGGCGGCGTCGGAGTCCTTGAGCGAGGAGTAGAGTACCTTGATGCGGCCCTTCCAGATCTGGAGCTGGTTCTCTTCCATAGCGGCCACCAGGTCGTCGTGGAAGTACTTCTTGGCCTTGGCCAGTCCGCCGAAGAGCACGATGGCCTCGGGGGCGCTGAACTTCACGAAGTCAGCCAGCGAACGACCCAGGATCTCACCGGTGGTCTTGAAGATCTCGATGGCCACGGGATCGCCGGTCTCAGCGGCATCGTACACGTCTTTCGACGAGATCTTCTCCGGGTCGATGTCATGCAACGGGCTCTTCGTCTCGGGGTGCGTCATCAGCAGTTTCTGCGCAGTGCGGCGGACGCCCATCGCGCTGCAATACGTCTCGAGGCAGCCCTTCAGGCCGCAATTGCACTGACGACCGTCCCGGATGGCGATGGTGTGGCCGAGTTCACCGGCGAAGCCGTCGTGGCCGTACACCACCTCCCCGTTGACCACGATGCCGCTGCCGACACCCGTACCGAGGGTGATCATAATGAAATTCTTCATTCCGCGGGCTACGCCGTAGGCCATCTCGCCCATTGCCGCCGCATTTGCGTCGTTGGTGACGGTAACGGGCAGACCGGTGAAACTCTTGACCAGCGCGGCCAGCTCGACCACGGTGGGCTTGCCTTCGAGGTCGTAGCTCCACTTGAGGTTCGGGGCATATTCCACGGTACCTTTATAATAGTTGCCGTTGGGCGCGCCGATGCCGATTCCCTTGACCTTTCCGGTCTCGGCCGTCTCGGCGATCAGGCTCTTGATGGCCTTGGTCAGCTCGTTGATGTAGTCGATGAGTTCATCCTGCAGCGAGGAGATGACGGTCTGGGCGATGATTTCACCCTCACCGTTGACGACGCCGAGCTTGGTGCTCTGACCACCGACGTCGATGCCGATTACGAGGTCTTTCATATTATTCTACGGGAATGTCTTTGTTCACGTTCTTGGAGCCGGAGACGGCATAGAAGATAAGGTAGGCCAGGCAGACGACCAGGACCCAGTAGCTCTGGATGGAGCCCACCTTGTCGGCGATCGCGTTCTGGATGAACGGGATGATGCCGCCGCCGCAAACCAGTGTCATAAAGATGCCGGAGGCAGCCGCCGTGTACTTGCCGAGGCCTTCTGCCGACAGGTTGAAGATGGCGCCCCACATCACGGAGGTGCAGAGACCGCAGATCGTCAGGAAGCCGAGGCTCCACGGAACGGTGTACTTGCCGAGGGTGATCGTCGAGCTTTCCGGGATGAACATCGCAAGCAGGATGAAGAGGACGGCCGCGGATGCGGTATACATCAGCATCTTCTTGCTGGACACCTTCCCGCCGATGACGCCGCCGATCAGACGGCCGATGAGCATACAGAACCAGTAGGCGCCGATGAAAGTGCCGGCGATGGCCGGGCCCACGTTCGGCAAAGCCGAGAAGTGGATGTTGGCCGTATTCGGAATGCTGACCTCAATGCCCACATAGAAGAAGATGGCGATGGCGCCGAGCACGAAATGACGGAAACTCAGCGGGCTGTACTTGTCCTTCCGGGCTTTGCCGGACAGACGGGCCGCCTTTTCCTCCGCCGTTTCCATATGCGGTTCAGGAATCTTGGTAAGCAGGATCACCACGAAAGCGATGGCGAAGATCACCATAGCGATGACCATCACCGGCGCGGCCTTGGCCACCGTGGCGTCCTGGATGGAACCGCCGACAAGCCAGCCCACGAGGATCGGTGCGAGCGTGCCGCCGATGGAATTGCAGGAGCCGCCCCACTGGATGAGCTGGTTGCCCTTGTTTCCGCCGCCGCCGAGCGTATTCAGCATCGGGTTGACCACGATGTTGAGCATACACATTGAGAAGCCCGCCACAAAAGCGCCGAGCACATACACGAAGAAGCTTTCGGCATAGCCGGAAAGGAACTGGATTCCCACGCCGATGAAGCCGATGATCACGGCGAGCAGGGCGGTGAACTTATAGCCCTTGCGGCGCAGGATGATACCTGCCGGAATACCCATACAGGCGTATGCGATGAAGTTGGCCAGGGTGCCGAGCTGGCTGAGGGCCTTGCTGGCGCCGAACTGGTTGGTGACCACCACGCCCATCGAACCGGCCAGGTTCGTGACGAAAGCGATCATAAAGAAGAGGGCGAACATCACGATGATGGGAATCGTGAAGTTCTGCTGTTTCGTTGCAGTCGTATTCATAGCCATATCATTCTAGGATTAACGGGAACCACCGAGTACTTTGCCGAGAATGCCGCCAAGAAGGCCGCCGCCCGACTGTTTCTGGGTCTGATTGCCACCCTTCAGGGTGATGAGGATGTCCTGGAAATCGACGTCGCCGTCGCCGTCCTGGTCCTTCAGGATACCCGAGAGCTTGCCCATAATGACCGGAACAAGGGCCGTGAGTTTGCCATTGAGCAGGCTGCCCAAATTGAGGTTCTTCAGGATGTTGTTGCTGAAGAGACTGCCGGCCAGCGCCGTGATGGGGCTGGTGGCGGCCGCCTGCTTGCCCGTAAGCAGCGCTTTGATGGCGTCGATACCGCCCGGCTTGGTGACCGTCTGGGTGAGACTGCCGAAGATGGAGTCGGTCAAACCGTTGAGTACCGTGTTCTTAGCTTGTGCGGGGATTTCTACGCCACCCGCCTGGGCTGCGACCTGCGTTTTAATGAGGTCAAGGATAGAAGATGCCATATATTTAGGTTTTATTAAAGATTGGCTATTTGAAGCTACTAAGTTAGGAAATAATCTCCGAAAAACCTTCCATTTATTCAAATTTGCTCCTTTCTCGGAAATTGACTATTTTTGTAGATTCTAACCTTACCCAGCGATGGCAACGTTATCCGGACGAATCTCCCAAATCATCGGCCCCGTGGTCGATGTTCATTTCAATCTTTCCGAAATAGACCAGGCAAGGCTCCCTTCGATCCACGAAGCCCTGCACGTGACCCGTAAGGAGGGCACGGTCCTTACCCTCGAGGTGCAGCAGCACCTGGGCGAAGACACCGTGCGCACCGTGGCGATGGACTCCACCGACGGCCTGCGCCGCGGTATGGAGGTACGCTGCACAGACACCACGATTACGATGCCCGTGGGCGCACAGATCCGGGGACGCGTGATGAACGTCGTGGGCGGTACCATCGACGGAATGGGGGAACTCGACCGGACCGGATCGCTTCCCATCCACCGCGAACCGCCCAAGTTCGAGGAGCTTACCACCTCCCAGGAAGTGCTGTTCACCGGCATCAAGGTCATCGACCTGCTGGAGCCCTACCTGAAGGGCGGAAAGATCGGCCTGTTCGGCGGCGCCGGCGTGGGCAAGACCGTGCTCATCAAGGAACTCATCAACAACATCGCCAAGAAGCACAACGGCTTCTCCGTGTTCGCCGGCGTGGGCGAGCGTACCCGCGAGGGCAACGACCTGCTGCGCGAGATGATCGAGTCGGGCGTCATCCGCTACGGAAAGGATTTCGAAAAGAATATGGAGGAAGGGCACTGGGACCTGGGCCTCGTCGATCAGGAAGAACTCAAGAAATCCCAGGTGGCTATGGTCTTCGGCCAGATGAACGAACCGCCGGGAGCCCGTTCTAGCGTGGCGCTCAGCGGTCTGACGCTCGCCGAGAGTTTCCGCGACAGCGGCAAGGCCGACGACCCGAAGGACATCCTCCTGTTCATCGATAATATCTTCCGCTTCACGCAGGCCGGATCCGAGGTATCTGCCCTGCTGGGACGAATGCCCTCGGCCGTAGGCTACCAGCCTACCCTGGCCACCGAGATGGGCCGGATGCAGGAACGTATCACCTCCACAAAGAACGGTTCCATCACCTCCGTCCAGGCCGTTTACGTGCCGGCCGACGACCTCACGGACCCCGCCCCCGCCACCACGTTCTCGCACCTCGACGCCACCACGGTGCTGAGCCGCAAGATCGCGGAGCTCGGCATCTATCCGGCCGTCGACCCGCTCGACTCCACCTCCCGCATCCTCGACCCGAATATCGTGGGCGAGGCGCACTACCAGACCGCCCAGCGCGTGAAGCAGGTGCTGCAGCGCAACAAGGAACTCCAGGACATCATCAACATCCTCGGTATGGATGAACTCTCCGACGAAGACAAGATGACCGTGAACCGGGCTCGACGCATCCAGCGTTTCCTCTCGCAGCCGTTCCACGTGGCGGAACAGTTTACGGGCGTGCCGGGCGTGATGGTTTCGATCGAAGACACCATCAAGGGTTTCAATATGATTATGGACGGCGAAGTGGACCATCTGCCCGAGCAGGCGTTCCTCAACGTCGGCACCATCGAGGAAGCCATCGCCAAGGGAGAAAAACTCTTGTCGCAGGCGGGTAAATGACAATGATTACGCTCAAGATCATATCTCCTGAACGCGAAGTGCTCTCCGAGCAGGTCGAGCTGGTGGAACTTCCCGGCTCGCAGGGGCGTTTCGAGGTCCTCAGGGACCACGCGCCGCTCATCTCCTCGCTCGATGCGGGCGTCATCCGCTATGTGGCGGGCGGCCAGAGCCGCGAACTGCCCTGCACCCCCGGATTCGTGGAAGTAAGGAATAATGTCGTGACAGTATGCATCGGATAAAAGGCATCGGTTTCCTGCTTGCGGCCCTGCTGCTGCTCGCTCCGCTCTCCCTGCGGGCGGAAGAAACGCCGCAGGCCGAAGAGACCGGCTCGTTCGACCTGAACCACTATATCTTCGGGCATATCGGCGACGCCTACGACTGGCATATCACCACCATCAACGGTCATCACGTCGCCATTCCCCTTCCCTGCATCGTTTTCGACGACGGACTGCACGTATTCCTCTCCTCCCGGATGGAAGAGAACGGCTACACCCTCAACGAGGACGGGAAGCTCGTGAACGCCGCCACCGGCAAACGCCCGATCGACATATCCATCACCAAGAATGTCTTCAGCCTGATACTCAGCTCCATCCTATTGGTGGTGCTGATTCTCTGGACCGCGAGCTGGTACCGGAAACACGATGTGATGAAAGAAGCGCCCCGCGGCCTGCCCGGCCTGATGGAGATGCTTATCACGATGGTCACCGACGACATCATCAAGGAAGGCGTAGGCAAGGACTGGGAGAAATATGCCCCCTACCTGCTGACGGCCTTCTTCTTCATCTTCCTCAACAACCTGCTGGGCATCGTGCCCTTCTTCCCGGGCGGGGCCAACCTCACCGGCAATATCGCCGTGACGATGTTCCTGGCCCTCTGCACCTTCCTGGCAGTGAACCTTTTCGGAAACAAACATTACTACAAGGATATCTTCTGGCCCGAAGTTCCCACGTGGCTCAAGGTGCCGCTCCCGCTGATGCCGCTCATCGAGATCATCGGTATGTTCACCAAGCCTTTCTCGCTGATGGTGCGACTCTTCGCCAACATCCTGGCCGGCCACATCATGCTGCTGGGCGTCGTGGCAGTGGTTTTCATCACGGCCAAGCTCGGTCCCGTGATCAACGGCTCGATGTCGGTGATCGCCGTGCTCTTCGGCGTCTTTATGGACATCCTCGAACTGCTGGTGGCCTTCATCCAGGCCTATGTCTTTACGATGCTCTCGAGCGTCTTCATCGGCCTCTCGCGCCAGGAGCCCGAACACGAACACAAACAAATAGAAACAACTAAATAAATCAAAAAACTATGTTGACCATTATCTTACAAGCCGTCGCAGGTGCGGCTTTCGGAAAATTCGGAGCCGCCATCGGCGCCGGCATCGCAGCCATCGCAGCCGCCATCGGCATCGGCAAAATCGGTAAATCCGCCCTCGAAAGCTCGGCCCGCCAGCCGGAAGCGGCCAGCGGCATGCGTACCACGGCCATCATCATTGCGGCCCTTATTGAAGGCGCCTGCCTGTTCGCCATCCTCGTCTGCCTGCT
>LXOW01016173.1_pt1 | contig 12780 bp, 7 predicted proteins | sample 1368591 | NCBI WGS metagenome assembly LXOW01 (sample SAMN04884650, study PRJNA319009) | bovine gut metagenome | isolation source: Cow rumen | host: Bos taurus | place: Italy: Legnaro (PD) | collected 2014-07-09
TCCGCGACCTTCTTCGACGCCGCGCCCAGGGCGATCAGGCGCCGGCCGAACTCCTCCGCGGAGAGCCCCCCGAGCGGCAGCACGGCGGAAAGCATGAACATCCCCTCCTTGAGGCCGAGGAAGAACCCGTCCGTGCCGCCGCCGTTGGCGGCGAGCTCGAGGGCGCGGCGGAGCATGGGGGCGTCGGGCTCGGTGTCTTCGAGGGGGAGGGAAAAGACCACGCAGTCGTCGCGTTCCGCGCGGTACTGGGCGCACACGGCGACGCCGTCCGCCTCCAGGTCGAGGCTGTCCGTACCGGGCCCGCCAAACTCCAGGCCCGTCTTTTGCGCGAAATCCGCCACCAACGCATCGAATGGATTCATCTCCCGGAACTCCTTGTGCAGTTTGCCTTGCCTCACCCCATACTGGCGTCTCCCGCCCCTCCCCGCAAGCGCAAAGTTCCACCCCCCGCGCCCCCGGCGAAAGAGTTGAAGGGTTGAAAAGTTGAAAAGTTGAGGGAGGGGGCCATCCTTCAATCGTTCAACCTTTCCCCTTTTCACCCGTCGCGGAAGGACACAAAGAGCACAAAAGAATCAAGGGTTGCGGGAGGAACGCGGGAGGAGAGCGGAAGGGAATCTGCAAGATCGGGGAGAAAACCGCTACGCGGACAGAAGTGCCTGTATCAGTGGCCGTTCCCCCAAGCGCACCCGATGGCGTAGAGCGGCCACGTCTCCAGCTCGAATCCGCCAGACTCCCCCAGCGGGACCTGCTGCACCCCATGCCGCCCTGCGTCGAAGCGCACGGCCCGCTTCAGCCGCTTCTCCAGCATCATCTGCCGCAGCGCCTTCAGCGACCCCGACGCCCCCGCCTTGACCTCGACCGGCAGCACCTCCGCCCCGTCCTCCACCACGTAATCCACCTCCGCGTTGTTCTTCGCCCCCTCCCGCAGCCAGTAGTGGAGCCGCGGCAGCTCGAAATCGCCCCCCCGGAAAAAGAGGTGCTGCCCCACGAACTGTTCCGCAACCGCCCCCTCGTTGACCAGCGCCACGTCGTCCATCCCGGCGAGCCGCGTCCACGACAGCCCGTTCGCGTGGTTCATGAGGCCCACGTCGAGGAACAACAGCTTCCGCACGTCCGGTCGCTCCTGCGCACCCAGCGGAATCCCCCCTGCATCGGAATGCGTGACCGGGCAGACGATCCGGGCCTTCGCGAAGAGGTCCAGGATGCCCGCCACCTTCGCCGCCTTGTGCTCCCGCGAATAGTGCACGTACTTGACCTTCTCGCCCACCCGGGCCGGAACCGTCCGCATGATCCCCTGCATCAGCGCGAGATCCGCCCCCCCCGCGTACTTGGCGAAATCGTCCACGTACGTGTCGAGAATCCGCCGGTGCACCGCCGAAACCTCTCCCATGTCGCGCGTGTCGAGCCATGCCTGCGCTGCCTCCGGCATCCCCCCGACGAACATGAACCGCCGCACCAGCTCCATCAGCCGCCCGTGCGCGGTCTCCGAAATCCCCGCCCGCAGCTTCCCCGCGTCCAGCAACTCCGCGAGATACCCGTCCGCCGCCGCCGCGAACTCCCCGAACGTCACCGGCCCCATGAACATGTACTCCACCCGCCCCACCGGCATCGAAAACCCGTGCTTTGCCAGCGCGAACTCCAGCAGCGACCCCGCCGACGCCACCGGAAGCCCCGGCATCTCCTCGCAAAAGTACCGCAACGCGTCGATGGCCTCCGGAATGGCCTGGATTTCGTCGAGGAACAGCAGCGCCCCTGGCCGCCGCACATCCCGCGACAGCCGGTCCGATATCTCTTGGCAAATTCGCTCCGGGTCCAGCGTCCGGAACGCCTTCGTCAGGTCGAGGTTCCGGTACAGGTTGATTTCATTGAGCACCAACCCCTCCCGCGCCGCGAACTCCCGCACCAGCGTCGACTTCCCGACCTGCCGCGCCCCGCGGATTACCAGCGGATGCCTCTTCCGCCCGCCGAACCACTTTTTCAAACTCTCTTCAGCCGTCCGTCTCATCACAGCCATCCTTTCCGTCCTGATTGTGTACAAAACAGCACCCTGTTTTGTCAACAATCAAGACGAATTTCGCCTGGGAGCGCGTGCATCCTGCCCGCGGGAAAACGGATGGAAGGCGGGAGGAAAACAACCGGAAATATTTCCACAACAAATTGGACCAAAAGGAAAAACAACTCGGGACAACGCGAAACGGAGTTTTCACTCGGATCTCTCGAATGCCGCTTTGCGGACTCGGATGGCTGGGAGTACGGGAGGGGTGGCGACAAGAAAACCATGAAAACCGCTTCGCGGACGGGAACGTGCTTGGAGTGCGGATGGGGGGAGACAACTTGGACAACATGGAAAACCACCGGGGGGCGCACAATCCGGTAGCTCGTCGGCAAAAGGCGGGTTTTCCAATGATTGGAAAACTTTTTTCCAATGGTTGGAAAAAATGGCCGGAATTTTCCAACGATTGGAAAAATTTTTCGGCAGTTTTCCAATGATTGGAAAAAATTTTCGTGACGCTTTCGGGAAACAAAAGGGACAAAAAGGTCAACAAAACAAGCGGAGAACAAAAAGGTCAGACAATTATGACAATTTCCGACAATTGTTTTCTACATTGAAAACCATGAAAACCGCTTCGCGGACAGGAACGCTTGGAAAGCGGATGGCGGGAGACAACTTGGACAACGCGGGACAACTTGCGCCCTGCGGGCGCAGTGACAAGTGATGAGTGACGGGTGACAAGTGGGCGGTGCGCCCTGCGGGCGGAACAATTGCGGGAGGGAGGCGGGAGGAAATGGACGGGATGCCCGGCGAAAAGGGGGTTCACTCCCCTTCTTCGTAGTAATACGAATAGTCGATGCCCTTCATGAAGGTTTCGCGGTCGTCGATCTTGTCCGTCAGGGCGGAGCGGAGGAGTTCACGGAGGGTGCTTGCATCCGCCACGCTCGCCCGCATCGCTTCGAGATAGGTCCGCTTGTCGATGCGGCTCCAATCCACGCACAGGCGGAGGTTCTTCTTGAGCATCATGTCCAGCCAGATCCGCGTCGCGCGCCCGTTCCCCTCGCGGAACGGATGCGCCACGTTCATCTCGGCGTATTTCTCCACGATGGCCCCGAAATCGCTTTCCGGCATCGCCTCGATTCTCTCCAGCGTGCGGCCCAGGAACCGGGCCGGGGCGAAGGTAAAACCGCCCTTGGAAATGTTCACCGTGCGAATCTGCCCGGCAAAATCGTAGAGCCCGCCGAAAAGGTAGGCATGGATTTGCTGCAAGCCCTTGACCGTCCCGGTTTCGATGCTCCCGATCAGCCCGCTCTCGAAGAGGGCATAGGCCTTTTGCTTGCTCTTCCCGTCGAGCGTGTTGTCGCTGTACAGGAACCAGTCCAGGAATCCGCTTGCCTTGTTGTTGGGAAACGCCTTGACGAGCGCGACGATTCCGTCGGCATCAAGCACGTCCGAACGGTATCGCTTGCCATCTGCCGCCGTCAGCTTCAGTTGGGTAGTGGCGCTACCCAACTGGTTTCCTTCGCGCTTCAGCTTCGCCTTGAGCCACTTCCAGTAGTTCCGGTTCTTGGTGTAGTCATCCTGGGCGTTCAGGACCCCCACGACATCCAGAACGGAGTAAAACCAACCGTTGGCCCCGTCGTCCCAGACGGCACGCACTTCCCTGTCGTTGAAGAAACGGATGGAAACCTTGGACATGTCACTTCTCAAAGGGGGCCTGACAAAATCATGTGGACTTCGAATAATATCCGCCCGTTTTCTTGCTTCCGCGGCGCTCGACCAGCCCGGCGCCAATGAGTTCGGCAACGGCCCGTGCGACCGTGGAACGGCTCCGCCCGACCAACGCAATCAACTCCGCGCGGGATATTCCTGGCCGCGATTTTATTGTCTCATATATTGTCTCATTTATTGTCCCACGTGGAGTCCCATGAGACCTGACCGTTTCCCCGCCCTCATTTCCGGAAACTTCACGGTCCGTTCCCTGGTTCAAATTCGGAAGGACCACCCGGAAGGAGCCGCTCGTCGAGAAGAACTGCGGCTTGAGTCCGCGGGGATTGGGGGCTTCTTTCTCGTATGCGTCGAGGATCATTCCGAAGCCGCTGCCCTTGCGCTCCATGTAGTCCATCTGGGCGAAAAGGTCCGCGAGGATGGGATTGCGGCGGTCCGATGCAACATTCCGCAAGTCGAGCTCCTGCACAAGGGAACCATCGGGCATGCCGCCCGGAGAAACAATCTCCAGCCTGTCCGGGTAGATGTCCACATGGACTTCGCTGCCGTACATGGTGTAGTCGCGGTGGACGAACGCATTGACCAGCGCCTCGGTGACGGCACGTTCGGGGTAGTCCGGGTAGTCGACCCTGTCGTAGGGGCGTTTCTTCCACTTCCTGACCGTGTTGAGCTTGATGAAATGCTCCGCCGTGTCGAGAAGTTCGATGAGATTTCCGGAGAACTCCTTGTCGTTTCCCGAGTCCTTGGATTTCGTGAGGCCGTTCCACACCGTGCAGAACAGGCGGGACTGCGGAATCGGACAATCGTCGGCGAACAAGGCTCCGGCGTTCGTCAACACGCCGTCTTTCGTGGAAAGCCCCGTGGAGACGAACCAGGTGGGTTTGAAGGTGCGACCGGTCTTTTCCTCGTAGCGCAATGCAAGGCGCTTGAACGTGTACTTGCGGAATGCCAGACGGCCGGCCGTTTCCGCGCCGTCCCAGGACAGGTGCATTTTGTGGAAAAGGAACTGCGTCAGGGCAAAGCCGGTCAATTGCTGTTTCGTGCTGCCGGTCCGGTAGTGGTATTCGCCACGGTAAGCGACAGGGAAGTCGCTTTCCCGGACGACGATTTCGATGACATCCTTTCCCTTCCTTTTCCTCAACGACACATCCGCAACGATGCCCATCGTATCCCGGATCTTGTTGGGGATGTCCTCCATCAGTTTCTTGGCGTTGGGTACGCCAACAGCCATTCCGGCGTCATCCACGCCGATGAGCAACTTTCCGCCATGTGCATTGGCGAAACCGCAAATCCACTTCAAGTATTCGTCACGCCATGACTGCTTGAACTCGACTGCCTGCGTTTCTTTTCTCATTCCTGCCTCCGTTTTCCCGGACGCCCCGGCACGATGTAGCCTCCCGCCGCATTCGCGAACGCGCAAGCCGTCTCGATGCATTCCGCGCCGAACGACTCCTTCCACTCCATCCTTGCCCACTCATGCGTGGCCATGGCCGACAACAATTCTGTTTCCCTCATTCCGCTCTCCCTTTCACCCGATTCTGTCACAGCCCTGCAACCCCTTCCAGCTTCAATCCCCATTCTTTTCAAGGTTTACCCCTATCCACAACATCAAATGTAAAACCGGAAGTTTGGTAAACGATGTTTAATGGTCGGGTTTGAAATCAGGATTTCTCCGACCTTGTCGGAAAAAGCAACGGTTACAGGCAACGCCTCCCCTATCTTGCAGGCATTGTAGTTTAATTTTGTTAAGCCGAGAATGTCTTTTGCAACCTGTCTTATATCTGCATCGCCATAAACCACCCTAATCTCCATGGGGGAAGGAACTTCCCAGCCATCGTAAGTTAATAAATCTGACTTAAAACCCGTTCCCCAGAGATAGGCGGTTCGCCTGTTGATAATCCAAAGCGTTCCGCGTTGAACACAATACTGTTTCGCCCGGAACAACCGAATTCCTCGATTCCTTCCGGTAACGCGAACTCCTACCAGTTTCACTCCTTGAGGACATGCTTCTTGATAGCCATGCAACTCCTCCTCAGTAAAGCCGGAACGCGCATGCAAGAAAACTTCTTTCAACGATTTACCCCCCTGCCGCACATAAGTCTCGATTACTCCTTGCAACAAAAGCCTTGCCATCTCACGTGTTAAGTGAAATTCCCTGGTCTCAGGAGAATACCATGGACCAAATTCTCCGCGAAAAACAACCCCGTCCCCTGTATCAAGAAACATCTGCGCAGCACAACATGCCGTTCGGGGATTTTTGCGAATATCTTCCGAACATCGAAATGTTAAGCCAACATAGCAGACACCGTCCCGTGCACCTGCAAGTTTCCAAGGCCGTCCTCCAGCCTTATAATACAAAGCCGTAGAGAGATTCCATGCGCGATCTGAAATTGGCGTAAGCTCTCGCCCCTGTACCCCTTGCATTGAGAACGTCGATTCACGAATCAGTTGAATCGGTATACGGTATTCCATCACACGAGCTTTGAGTTGCCGCCTAAAGTCTATTGAATAATCATACTGATCCTTTTCATAACTCCCAAACAAATCTCCTGCATACTGTTTCAATTCGGCGAGTTTCTTGCCCCCCACTTTCATCCCAGTGGCATTTTCCTTGATTTTTGATTTTGGCCGACAATTCTGCCAAATAAGATCCGGTTCGACACAAATGATGATGTTGATGGATTCGTCCCGCTCCGCAATCGTTTTAATCTTGTCAAGATAAAGATTTACAATCTTGAAGACACGCGTGTGTTGATCAAGATCATTGACATTTGCCAAGATGTCTTCCTCTGAAATTTCAAACTCAAATCGATTGCTCTCCGGCAAGACGCACTCAAATGCCGTTCCAAAACCCGGATATGGCGGCCAAAGACGTTCCACATCCAAATTGACATCATCCCCCTGCAGGTTGTCATGGAACAATGGGCCATTGAGCAGTCTTACAAAATCCCTGAATTGTCGTAGCCCAGAAGACAGTCCAACTACGGCATATGCAATTTCATGAGGACGGCCTATTTCATTCTTGTCATAAGGTCCGAATAATGACAGTCCCGCATGTGGGTCCGTGACTTCGTTATTGTCGCCAAAAACAAGCTTGGGTTCCTCAAGAACACATATCTCACTCTTCATCTTGAGTGCTCCCCTCATCATTTTGATCATGAATAGCCAGAATTTCGCCTTGGCTTAATTTGGCAGCTCTCGCTTTCGATATCTTGGTAATGACATCGTCGACAAGCGACACCGGTGACATTCCAGTAATCGGTTTAGCCAGAACAACAACCTTGTCCTCATCATTTGTGCCGAGTGACATTTCGTCAGAATTATCGGAGAGAAAGGCCAAAACACCCGAATACTTTACATACCATTGATGGTTCCACCACGCTTTTGAGATTGCTTTTCGAACAGACAAGCGTTTCGTCGGCTCCACAGGCCGACCGTCCCCGTAATATGTGGCGATATGAAGCGAGATAATGACGTGAAACTCTCTGTCAATGGTTATGACCGAGGGGCTAAATGAAAGCGCATAATCAATGCGAACTCCATTGTGGTGACAGTAGCCCCAGGGAGTGAACCAGGTTGCCTTGCCATCAAAACATTTGAACGAAAAGCGTTTGGCATCGTCCCATTTCGGGAAAACGAGATGCTTCTTGTCGTCAAGTGTAAACCCTTTCCGCAAGGCCATTGCATAAACGGCAAACCTCAAAAGCGCTGATAAAATGTTATATGTTTGGATGCCGTCCAATTTTTCAGCCAAACATGACTCTTTTCCAACTTCTGTTATCTTATATCTTGATGCAAACTCATCCGGAGGCGGCCAAAAACTAACGCTCTCTGCGCTATTGAGTAAATAGACGGGCCAACCTTGAGAGAGAGCCTTGTCGGCCGTAAACTGAAACTCAGTTCTGAAACGAATCAAGCGTTTAGGATATCGTGCGACCTTGAACACATTGGAAAAAAGAGATTCTGGTTCATTGACGACAGCAGTGACGGGAAAATATGTGCGGATTGCTTTCTCAACCCCTGTATGCGCAAACTCTTTGGGACAATTTGCGTCATCTAGCGTAAGCAACAGTTGCTTGAACCCTTCTCGCCAATCTTGAAAAGGAATGTAATTGATGTCAATTAATTGCCACGGCAATTCTTCAGGCGAAATTCCATCAATATTCAATGGAATCAAGAAATTGGGTATACGTTTTGACATTGAAAGTCCCAACTGTCGCTCTTTTGAAGGATGCGGTTTCGCGAGCGAATATCGGGACAACAGATGTATCATCCTGAATGATTTGTTTTTTATGGCATCATCAATATCGTTGGGCCATGTACAGCCCCCTCTCAAAAACAATTTGTCTACCCAGATTGAATATCCACAACACATCAACTTGCGTGCCAACCATTCCGCAACTATAGCATTTTCCCATGCATAACTGATGAATAATCGGGTGCGATTCTCATTGGGCACAGTTTCAAACATCTTCGTCACCCCATCGGCTTGATCATGGATTCGATGAATTCGCGCTCGGAGGGGGTGAGGGAGTACTTGTCGTAGAGTTGGCGGTCGATTTCGGGAAGCGGGCGGGTCCAGTCGATGTCGGAGTGCGAGGTGAAGTCTTGGAGGGGGACAAAACGAAAGACACGATCTTGTGAGTGTTGCGTGATCTTGATGGCGCTAACCAATATCCTGCAAAAGCGTGTCTTGAGATACGAGGCAAAGTTCACGGCTTCCCTATGGGAGTTAAATTTCGCATACAAATAGGTTTGAGAACAGGCGGATTTTTTGGGGGCAACTTCTGGCTCGCCAAGAATTTGATGGGGATAGCCCTCACCCGCTCCATACGCACCGGGGATAAACACCTTATCAAACTTCATATCCTTGGCATTTTTGACAATGTCTCCGCTTCTGACATATGCAGTGGCCCTATTTCTTCCCTTCAAGAAGAACAATGTCGTATCAAACTCTTCTGTTTTTCTAGTGCTCACGGCAACGGGCGTTTTCTTGCTTTCGCTCGGATTCGTGGGAATTCCAAACGGAGTGTCCGCAGAAATGATGGATGACACGAAACCTCGCCCCTCTTTCTTGGCCTTTGCCAGAACCTTTTTGACGATTTTGGAAGTGCGCGGATCACGGATGAGGATGTCAAACTCGGACAAATCACGCAGCCGTACATCCTGAACCTTCTTGTCTTGAATCAACGTGTACTCACAATCTCCCTCATATTCGCCATCCCGAAAATAGTAGCAGATACCACCCTTGATTTCCGTGTCAGGAAAAACATCATCTGCCTGAATATAGTTGGTCATACTCCGCAAGGCACGGCAGGATGTCATGTCGCGCCTGAATGGCCCAATCAAACTGTCACGGCCAGTTGAGGTCCATGCTGCCTTGATGATAAACGACGAATACCTCTCAGTAATCTTTGCCCCCATCAGGCTGTAATCTTGGTAAATCGGAGCGTCGTTCGTTCCGCCGGAAGCCCCCTTCTCCTGATACGGCGGATTGGAAATCACGAGGCCAATCTTGGTGCACATGCTGTCATCCTCTCCGGCGACGTCGTCGCCGATTGAAATGGTGTCGAAGTCCTTGTTCTGCGTGAGCAGGCGTTTGATTCTGGCGTAATCAAGGGGACGGGAGGAAGCGCGTCCCGCCCGCTGCGGGGCGCTTTCCCGGATCGTGAGAAGGTCGGAGGTCGTCATCTTCTCGGGTTGGGCGATGCATTTCGCGTCGAGGCCAAGAAGGTCGTAGACCTTGCGGGTGAATTCGTAGGTGACGCCGCACATTGGGATTGAAAGGATGGACTCTTTCAGGGCCGACGGCGGGAGGCCGATGTCGGGTTCGGCGCAACGGAGGACGAGAGCGATGGCGAATTCGCCCATCTTGGAGGCGGGGTCGAGGATTTTCTCGCCGGATTCGACGAGGGCTTTCAGTTCGGCGGCGGGTATCTGGCGGACCATGTCGTAGGCGATGTTCGGGGGCGTGACGACCTTGGCCTCGCCGAGGCGGCCGAACTTGCGCATGGCGACGATGGCTTTGCGGACGGATTCGGGGGTGTCCTTGTATTCGTCGCCGAGGTCGATGTGGTGCGTTTCGTTGGCCAGGCGGTCGAGGTTCTGGATTTTGTAGTCCAGTTTCTGGAGGGTCTGCCAGCCAACCTTTTGCCGGTAGAGTTCGAGCAGGGGTTTGCCGAGGCCGAGGTGGCGGGCGATGCGACGGTTGTTGGCGTTCTTGTCGATTACCCGTAAGATTTCGTCGAGGGAATGGACGCGCTCTGGAACGAGGAAGGAGTAGAAGACGATGAGGGCGTGGTAGGTCTTGATCCGCTTGAGGAAAGAGTCCTGATCGATCGACTCCTCCGTCGGCGGGGGCGGGGTGCCGCCGCCTTCGTCATCGTCGGGACCGGCGCCCCCCTCTCCCGTGTCCACGTCCGTCTCCTCGCCGACATGGGGGGCAATCGTCAGGCCGGCCTTGCTGCCGAGTTCGGGCAAACTGCCGATGAGGGCCTTGAGACGGGGATCGTCGCAGGCTTGGGCGTCGACGGGGATTTCTTCGACTTCTTCGGCGACGCCCCGGGTGCTGGAGTACTGGCTGACCGCGGCCATCACGTCCGCGGCTTCGACGCGGTGGATCCGGTCCTTGTTGAAGAGGATGATGGGGGAAACCTCCAGTTCCCGGGCGACGCGGCTTTCCAGTTCCGCGTTGCCGTTGCGGTCGGTGTTGACGTTGTAGACCTGGGCGCGGGCTTCCTGGAGGCGGAACATGCGGGCGGGGTCGAAGTCCACGAGCAGGGTCTGGGGCTTCATGTTGTACTTGATTTCCCGGCCGCGGCCGTCGGGCAGGGAACGGACGAAACTGCTTTGAAGGCGGAAGACGGCCTGGTCGTACTCCTGCGGGGAGGAGGTGTCTTTCAGGAAGAGCATGGTGTCCCATTCGGGGACGGTGCTGCCGGTCAGCATGCGGTTGACGGTGAGGGTGATGGTCTTGACGCCGTGTTTTTCGCAGTCGGCAATCGTCTTCACGACGTCGGCGATCTTGACGAAGCCTTTCTTGACTTCCTTGCCGGAGATGTTGATGACCTTGTATTCGGCCAGTTTGCCGAAGGTCCGTTTGTATTTGCGGGAGGAGAGCAATGCCTCCAGGGCGTCGCAGGAGGCGCACCAGGGCAGGACGCAGACGAGGTGGCGGCACATTTGGCCCTGTTCGATCTTCCGGTAGCCCAGGAAGGGAAGGATGCCCGGATCGGGTGCGGAGCCGCCGATTGCGCGGAGGAGGTCGATGACTTCCTTTTCGTGGACGAATTTCCTGTGGAGCTGTCTGGAGCTCGTGTCCTTCTCCATGCTCGCCGGACGGAACAACTCGCGGAAGCGGCTGGTCTGGCCGGCGGCTTCGAGTTCGTCGAGCTTCTTGCGGGCGGATTCGTTGAGGTTGAAGGCGAAGCGGACCATCTGGGGAAAACCGTAATACGGGTTCTCCCACTCGTCCAGGCCCAGGTGTTCTTCGTCCCATTTCCGCTGTTCGTTCGCGATGTCCGTGAACTGGCAGAAGGAAACGATGTCCTCCTTTTGGAATTCGCTTCCCATGAGGATGCGGTACGGGGTGCCGGAGAGGTGGAGGCGGACCTTGGCACGGAGAGCCTTGACGGCCTTGGCCGCGTCTTCCGCGCTGGCTTCTTCCGAAGCGTCCGCGTTGGCGTATCGCGCGGGGAGGCGGAGGGGCTTGCCGTATTCGCCGGCGCGGGCGGCGAAATGGGTTTCGTCGATGATGAGCAAGTCGATGGGATTGGCGAAGATCTGCCGGTGGCGCGGCTTGACGGCGTCGCCTTGGAGGTCCTGGAGGGTTGCGAACAGGACAACCTTGTGGCCCGCCTTCAGTTCTTCCGTGACACGGGTGTACTTGGCGTCCAGATCTTTCCGGGAGAGGAAGACGTATTCGTTCCTGAAATCGGTGAAGCCCAGGACGGTGTTCTTCCACTCGCGGGCCACGTCCGCCTTGCCGGAAACGACGACCACGAAACGGGCGCGGAGTTCCCGCGCGCATTGGAGGGAGGTGACCGTCTTGCCGAAGCGCATGACGGCATACATCAGGAGGTTCGTGCGGTTGGCGGCGACGGCCTGCTTGAAGCGTTCGACCGCTTCCGCCTGGTTCGGGCGGAGCGTCAGGTCCACGGGGGGCGGCAGGGGTTCGTCCTCCGCGGGCCGGCCGATGGCCTTGACGCTGTAGAAGGAGTACTTGCCGGTGGAATGTTCGCGGTCGGACCGGATGTCCGCCAGGGCCTCTTCGACGTGTTCCTTGCGGGCGTCCAGGAAGAATTCGTTCGAAAAGTACAGGTTTTGGCCCTTGCCGATGCGGCGCAGGGTGTCGGGGTCGAGGCGGAGAAGATGGCGGCTGTCCTGCAGGAACTTGTGGACAGCATGGTCGCGGAAGAAGACTTCGTCGTCCAGGACGGCCGGCCAATCCCAGACATCGTGCTGTTCGTCGATGGAAAAGTGCTTCCGCCACTCGGCAATGCGCACGGGGACGGGGCGGTAGGTGTCCCCGACCTTGAGGTAGCGGGGAACGGAGGTCGTGAGGAAAGCGTAGATGCGCGGCTCGACGCGGCCGACGATGATTTCGTCCAGGGGCTTCGTGTCGGGAAGGGGCGGGCTCATGGCTTCGCCTCCTTTTGCCGGCGGGCCGCGTCCCGCAGGCGCTGGCGCTCCATGTTGTCGCGGATGATGTTCGCGTAACGGTAGGGGCGGTTTGTTTCCCAGTCCATCACGTTGCAGTAGAGGCCGTTGTGGAGGAAGATGCCGTCGAGAGGCTTTTTGCAGGCACACCCGGGGCACGGCTTCGTTAGCGGGAGTGTCGCGCCGGGGGCGGCCGGTTCGGGGCTTGCGAACAGATCCAGCTGCACGGCCCTCGGGCCGGCGGGGTCGAATACCTCGTCGTGGCAGGACATGGGGACGACGCATTTGAGGCCGTCCATCTGCCAGATGTTCCAGCTGACGATGTCGGCCAGTTCCAGAAGGGTCTTGTGGGCCAGCGGTTCGGTGGTGCAGTAGAACTTGTAGTGTTCAAGCATCGTGTA
>LXOW01229535.1_pt1 | contig 12778 bp, 15 predicted proteins | sample 1368591 | NCBI WGS metagenome assembly LXOW01 (sample SAMN04884650, study PRJNA319009) | bovine gut metagenome | isolation source: Cow rumen | host: Bos taurus | place: Italy: Legnaro (PD) | collected 2014-07-09
GTGTATAAGAGACAGATCTATAAAGTATTTTTTCAGGTAAAAAAATGGTACATCAACAATTCTTTATAAATCTTACTTTTGAACTTATATTTTTGATAGCAATGTTAATTTTTTTAGGTTTTGATAACATGTTGTCAAATAAATATAGAGGATATAGAAGGCTTTTGTTTTCAACACTAATAAGCATTGTATATTTTTATTTTACTTTAGGAAGCAACGACGTAAAAGCTATGTTCTTAGTTGGAACAACAGTTTTTATAATTTTGATTCTTTATAAATTTACCGAATTAAAACATACCTTTGCAGGTTTGTTTTTTATTGCCTGTTTTATTTTTTCTTGTCTAGTAACGAATAAAATTTTTGCGGCAACTTTTATGTTCTTGCCTATTTTAAATCTAGTTGCTTTGCTTTTATCGACAAACCCTGTATATTGGTGGGAGTTGTTATTGCCTAAAAATACTTCACATTTGACTCTAATAGAAAAAGATAAATTAATTGATCCTTTATGGGTTTTTTATGACCCTGTAAATAGTGAGAGAGATATTGGCGATGAAGTCCCAATACAAACTAATGTTATAAAGAGTAAGATAATAAGTTTTAGAGATGCATCTTATATGAAATTACAATCTCCAGAAAAGCTTTCTAAGGCTCTTACCAATATAAAACAACGAGATGGTGAATTTTCATACGAAGCTTTTTTGAGGCGCGCAACACCTGTTTGTAAGAGGATACATAATGCTATTAATTCAAACAAAATAGAAAAAGTAGATTATTTGCTTTCAGATGCGCTTGTTGAACAATTAAAGTATATGGCAGGATCTGATACAAATAAACATGTATCAGCTAATTTTGCAATAAACGATATGCGTATTGCACAGGTAAACTCAAATGCAAACTTTGATATTCTTCATTTGTTTATAAGAGCAGTTTCTTATGATTATGCCAATGATAAAGATATAGAAAAAAATAATCTGCTTATTTCAGATTTAAGTGATACAAATAAAAAACTAATAGAAAGAAATGTTACAGAATACTATACCTTTATTAGAAAACCATCAGCAAAAACTTTAAATAGACCAGGGCTTTTAGAAGGAAAATGTCCAAATTGCGGTGCTTCTATTGAAGTAGGAGAGCATACTGTTTGTAAATTTTGTAAAAGCTTTATACGTTCTGGCGAACACGATTGGGTACTTGCTAAAATAACTCCTGCAGTGTATTGGGACTATATAGAACCAGATAATATTGTTGGATATAACGAGCTTTGTGCTAATGACCCTGGTTTTTCTGTTCAGCAGGTTGAAGATAAAAGTGGTGTTTTATATTGGTTACTAGAAAAAGCGGAGAGAGAAAAGAATTCAAAATCAATAAAACGCTTTGCTACACCAGATTTTTGTGAGACTTTTGAACGTAAAAAATTTGATGAAGATAATGAAGCAATAATCTGTAGAAGCGTAAATTTGAAAGCTATCGAAATTGCTGAAAATAAAGAATATTGTTATGTTACAGTAAAAGCAGCTATAGACGGTTTGGTAAATGATGATGGAGAGGAAATATCTTCTCAGCAAGTCTATGTATTATCTAGAAATAAGGGAAAAATTACTAAAATAAATCGAGCATTAAGCAGTGTTCACTGTCCTAACTGCGGTGCACCTCTAAATTCTTCATTTTCAGATAATTGTGAATATTGCGGAATTATTATAAACGATGGTAGCGAATGGGCATTAGATAAAATAGTAAACACTGATGATGAAAAGTATTGTGAGTTAGTTGAAAAAACGAACAATAAGGATAGAAAGATTACTAAATCAGAACTAGAAGAATTGCAATTAAACGATACTCTTGCCGTATCGGCACAGATTTTAATGGCAGACGGAAAAATAGATGAACGAGAATATGAATTGTTATTAACTATTGCAAAAGAAACTGGAGTAAATGAAAAGCAACTTAATAAAATTTTAGATAATATAAAGCAGGGGTTTGTTCATGTTCCGCTTCCAAATGGTGGAATTAAGGCTGAAAATATTATAAGATCTGCTACGAGAATGGCTTTTGCAGATCGAGAACTTTCTGATGAAGAAATGGAAACCATAATTAATATAGGTTACCAAATGGGATATTCTAAATTAGATATTAAACGAATAGTTAATTCTGAAATTTCAAAATTGCATAAAGAAGGCGAAAATATAATAAGGAAAAGTTCAAATACAATAGAAAATGACTATAAACCACTCCAAAGATTAGGAGCAAATGCGGCGAAATTAACTCCTGCCGAAATTAAAATTAAAAAACAAGAAGCTTATGATATATTAAATGTATCAATTCAAATTATGCTTGCAGACGGAATTATGGATAAAAAAGAATTAGAGTATTTGCAAAGTTTGGCAAAATCTTTGGAAATACCTTTTTCAGTAGTAAACGAAACTATAAATAATGTTAAATCTGGTATTTGCTATATACCAACGCCAAGCTTTGGTAGTGTAAAGGCTGAAAAAATATTAAGATCGGCTATAAAGATGAGTTTGGCTGATAACGTATTAAATGAACAAGAACAACAGCTTTTGTTTAAATTAGGAAACAAAATGGGATATACTGCTCTTGATATAAATACATTAATAAATTCAGAACGAATGAATATTAGCAATAAACAAAGCTTAGATAAAGACAACAATTCAAGAAAAGTTTGATTAAAAACTAATTAAACTCTTCTTGTTAATAAATCATAATACTGTTTTATTTCAACTGTTGCTGTAAAATCTGTTAATATTTTTGCTCTGACTAATTCTCCTAAATTGCTTCTTTCGACTGCTGTTAAAGTAGCTGCTTGCTTTATTGCATTTTGACATTCTAAGGCGTTTCCTGGATAGAAAGTAAGTTTTCTTTGAGCTTCAGGCAATGCTTCCATTGTTCCACCTGCTCTTGAAGCTATTACAGGTATTCCTAAAGCACAAGCTTCCAAAATAACATTTGGTAGTCCATCATAATGCGAAGGAACAGCAACATAATCACAAGCTGGATATATTTGTAAAAGCTGGCTTTTATCAACATAAGGCATATATATAATATTTAATAAATCTTTGTGAGCATCTATCCAATTCTTTACTTTTTCTTCTATTTCACCAGCTAAAATAAAATTAAACTTATCGTTTAGTCCTGATTTTAAGACACATTCTAAAAAGAATGCTATGCCTTTTTTTTCTCTCATTCTGCCGAAAAAACCTATGTNNTGAGCTTTCTATGCCAGGGCAAATTCGTTCTACATGACTGTTGGGAAACAGTCTTTTTACTCGGCGTTGAGCTTCGGTGCTTAGTGTGCAAACTACATTTGATGCGTTTATTGCGTCAAAAAGCATTGTTCGCTTACTAGGCGAGAAAAGACTCATATCGAAATCATTGTCTCTAAGCATTGTGATAGATTTTGTGCCCATCCAGTTTTTATAAATAGGCATCGCCGTAAGCGGTATGGTTCCGCCAAAAGCTACGATATGAGAGTAAAATAAATCATTAACAGGGTCGGTTAAAAAATTATAAAGGCAATTAAGTATGTGCTCTGGGTTGTTGCTAATAGGTACGGAAATGTTGTAGCCATTTTCCATATCTAAAACTTTTAGTTGCTTTGCATTGCTGTTAAAATGAACTACATCTATTCTTAAACCTGATCTTCGTAATCCAGAAACAATGCGTCCACAATCGCTTGCAGAGCCTCCTCTCATAGGAGGAAAATTACTGGTTAGCCATAAAATTTGCATAATTATTACCCGACTTGTCTTATGAAATTATAGTCTGATTTTATCATACTATTCATTTAAGTACAAGAGAGCAAAAACTATGAACTGTTAATTATTTTCTAATTCTTGCGCTAGCAGTTTTACTAATTCTGCGGCTTCTTCTTTATTTAAAGTTATTCCTTTTCCCATTCTAGAATGGTCTGGAGCCCATTCTCTCAAATCGTATTTAGGAGCTGCGTTGTTCCAGGAAACCATATTAATTTCTTTGTTCCAACCTTTGGCGCTGCTTGAAAGAACGCCTATTTCTTTTGTAATTTCAAATTTAATATCCATTTTTTACTTCCTTAAAAGAAATTTTATTTTTTACAACATTGTTTTACGCAATTCTTCACCTGATTTGGGGCTTAAATAAGCTGGTGGAATATCAAAAACTGTTTTGCAGCCAAATTGCTTTTCTTTAAACAATCTATATGCAGCCCTTGCGTAAGCAACCAACACGCCTGCTGTAAATTCAGGGTTAGAATCTAGTTTTAAATTATATTCGATTAAATGCTCGTTGCCGTTTGCGGTAGTTCCAGAACGGAAAACAAAACCGCCATGAGGTATTCCGCTATGGTTCTTTTTAAGCTCTTCTTCGGATACAAAGTGAACTGTAGTGTCATACTCATCGAAATAATTTGGCATTGTTTTAATAGCGTTTTCAACAAATTTAGGGTTTGCGCCTTCTTCTAATACAACAAAACATTCTCTTGTATGTTTTTCTCTTGTTGTAAGATTTGGCTTTTTCCCGCTTTTCACTGCTTCAAGAGCCTCTTTTACGGGAATAGTATATTGTTTTGCGTCTTTAACGCCTTTAATTCTTCTTATTGCGTCAGAATGACCCTGACTTACTCCTTTTCCCCAGAAAGTATAGTCTTTGCCATTTGGAAGTATAGCATTTGCGTAAAGCCTATTAAGTGAAAACATACCTGGGTCCCAACCTACAGAAATAAGTGCAACGTGATTGTTTTCTTTTGCGATTTTATCTACATTGGAAAAATGTTCAGGTATTTTTGCGTGTGTGTCGAAGCTATCTACAACGTTGAAGTCGGCTGCATATTGCGGTGTTTGAATTGGTAAATCAGTAGCGCTTCCGCCACAAATAATTAAAATATCAAGTCTGTCTTTCCAGTTTTTAATGGAATTAACTGATTCGACTTTTGCTTTGCTGTTAGTTTGCAGAGTTTTTGGATCTCTGCGAGTAAAAATGGCTTCTAGTTCTATATCAGGATTTTGCAAAACGGCGTATTCAACGCCTTTACCAAGATTTCCGTAACCAACAATTCCTAGTTTCATATACAGCTCCTAACTTATATGGTTTGAAAAACTTGCTTGCATTGTCTTGTTTATCATTCTCTTTTAAATCCATCTCATTTTTTTATTGATTGTATCATAAAAAATAAACTAAAACAAAAAAACCGAATAAAAATTATTCGGCTTGAAAAATAAGGAGGCAAACAAATCCTAAGAACCTTTCGGATAAAAGTAATGTTTTATTTAGTCTTTATTAATGGGCGTTGCAGTGTTATTATAAACAAACTTAAACAATGGTAAATATAAANNTGTTTACTGCTCTGCCACAAGCAGAGGCTTCAGTTTTCTCAAAAGCTTTGAATAAAGCTCGTAAGGTTATGCAAGGCGCATTCCAGATGAGTTTTCTAAGCAGTGTACCTGTTATCTTTTATAAAGATAGCTTTAATAGAATGACCGATTATGTCAATGATTCCATTGATAACATGAATAAAGATTACAATGGTACAACTATTACTGCTAAAGAGTTTCAAGATGACAAGCAGACTCATATTAAAAAATCTGCCGAACTAGCGTTGCATATTAAAAGCTTAACTGGCTCTAAATATCTGGCTTATGGCCTTACTCTATTAGTTGGTTTAACTAAAGAAGCTATTGATGGTTCTTTCCTTAATCCTAACGGTGGAAGATGTATAGAAGATTTCTATGCCGATATAGTTGGAGCAAAAGCTGTTTTTGGAGAAGAAGCAGTTGATAAAGCGTTAGACAAATATATGGGCAGTTTTATTAAAGAAGGCGTTATCAAAGATAAAGACAATGTTGCAACAGTAACAATAGATACAACTTCAAATGATGTTGAAATAAATACTACTAATAAAGCTGCAGAATCTCCTATACCAGAAACCTACAATGAAGAATATATAGATTATTCTGGCTCTTCCGAAGAAATATCTAAGGAACAACAGCGCCAGTTGTTGATGCAGGAATATTACAAAGCAGCTCAAAAAGGTGATACCGAAGCAGTAAGGGCTATTGCTGAACAGTTAAATAATTTATAATTATTATATAAGATTATTAAACCTCCTCTTGTTTGCGTTGCAAATACGAGGAGGTTTTATTTTAGATGGATTTTTTTTGTGTGATAAAAATTTACTTTAAGATTATGATATAAATATAATCATTTCTTTGGAAATCGTAACCCGATAAAGCTGTTTTTGGAAGAACTAACAATTTTTTTCAGTTGTTAATTGTTATTTAATATACGTAACTTTGTATCCTTCTTCTTCAATAGCGGCTTTTAGTGCTTCATCTGTTACGTTTTCGATTGTTACTGTAGCTTTTTTAGCTTCTAATTCTACGTTTACTTCCGAAACGCCTGCAACGCTTTGTAGGGCTTTTGTGGCGTGTTTAACACAGTTCATACACATCATGCCTTCGATGCCTATTTCTTTTTTCATAGTAGTTTTCTCCTGCAGAACAAGCGGAACAACTCATGCCAGTAACGTCAAAATATTGTTTTACCATTTTTCCCGCTTGTTAAATTTTTAACAAATATTCATTTGATATATTGACTATATACCATATTTATATATATTATTCAATGAGGGGATTTATGCACGAACATCATTGCTGCTGTCACGAACATTGCCATTCACATTCCCACGACCACGATGGCGATAGCAAAACAAAAGAGACAATTATTAAAATTGCGGTTGCTGGATTATTATTAATTTCGGCGATATATTTTAAACGTACAAATGTTTCTAATTCTATTGTTATAGCTTTGTATGCTTTATCGTATTTAATTTGCGGCAGTTCGGTTTTATTAAGCTCAGTTAAAAATGTGTGGCATGGCCATTATTTTGATGAAAATTTCTTGATGTCGATAGCTTCAATTGGTGCATGCATAATAGGGGAATATTCCGAAGGAGTTGCGGTAATGCTGTTTTACAGCATTGGAACACTATGCGAGGAATTTGCAGAAGGACACTCTAAAAAATCAATATCCGCTCTTGTGGCTCTAAGACCAGATTTTGCAAATCTAGTTTCAGAAAATGGCGAATTAAAATCTGTAAATCCAAAAGAAATTAAAACTGGCGAAGTTATTGCAGTTAAAGCAGGCGAAAGAATTCCGCTTGATGGAATAATCATCGATGGAAGCAGTGCCGTAGATACATCGGCGATGACAGGTGAATCTATGCCTCGTGAAGTAAATATAGGAAGCGAAGTTTTAAGTGGCTATGTAAATAAAAGCGGTCTTATCAGATTAAAGGTTATTAGGGAATATGAAAAATCTGCTATTTCAAGGATTATAGACCTTGTAANNTTCTTGCTTTGCTTGTTGCTTTAATACCGCCATTAGCTTTTTCTAAGCCATTTTCTGTCTGGGTTTACAGGGCTTTGATTTTTCTTGTAACTTCTTGCCCATGTGCATTGGTTCTTTCTATTCCATTAACTTTTTTCAGTGGAATTGGTTTGGCTTCTAAAAACGGAATTCTGATAAAAGGAAGCTCTAGCTTCGAAATTCTTAAAGAACTTAAATCTGTAATATTCGATAAAACAGGAACATTGACTACAGGGGAATTTAAAGTTGTTTCTGTAAAGCCTGAAGATGGTTTGAGTGAAAAAGAATTAATTAAACTTGCCGCAGTGGCAGAAAATAACTCCAATCATCCTGTTGCTGTTTCCATAAATGAAAAAGCAAAAGAATGTGGAATTACAGTTGAAGCAGCAAATGATGTCGTAGAAACGGCAGGCAAGGGAATTAAAGCTGTTGTTGGAAGCAATGTGATTTTAGTTGGAAACAGCCAATTTATGGAAAATCACAGCATAAAATTCAACGTATGTGATGATAGTGGAACAATAGTTTATGTTGCTGAAAACGGTATTTATAAAGGTTGTCTTGTTATAGCTGATGGCTTAAAAGTTGATTCTAAAGATACGATTGAAGCTTTAAAGCAGGCAGATATGAAAATTGCCATGCTTACTGGCGATAATAAACGGTCTGGTGCAGAAACAGCCGTAAGCCTTGGAATAACTCACGTTTATACAGAATTACTTCCAGAAGATAAAGTAGAAATTATTGAAAAATACATAAATGACAGCGAAGAAAATGAACGAGTTGCATTTATAGGAGACGGGATAAATGATGCTCCAGTGCTTGCAAGAGCAGATTTAGGAATAACTATGGGTGGTCTTGGCTCTGATGCGGCTTTAGAAGCGTCAGATATTGTTTTAATGACAGATGAGCNNAAAGTTGGAATAATTGTCAAGCAGAATATATTTTTTTCCATAAGCGTAAAAATAATAATTATGCTTCTTGGAGCTTTAGGATTTACGAATATGTGGGCAGCTGTTTTTGCTGATGTTGGCGTTTTAATCTTGACTGTTTTTAATTCTTTAAGAATATTCCGTTTTAAATAAAAATAAACTTAGGCAACATTTAAAGTTTTGTGGTATCCTACTACCGAGTTAATTAGAAACAAAAGAACTTAAGGTTCTTTTTACAAAAGGTTATTTAAAATGAGTAGACAATTTTTACAAGTAGCGTTTAATGCTCCTTTACACGAATTGGACACAGAAACGCAAACTTATGGCTGCAGAGCTAATAATCCAAGTATATGTTCTCATAATGATTTAGAGAATATGTGTGCATTTGTGAGAGAAGATTGTATTTGTAAATATCCAACGAGAGCGTGGAAACGACAATATAGATTTTTAAAAGGACTAGAAAAATAAATATGGAACCAGCTTTGAGCAATACTATTATTGCTACTGTATCTATGCCCATTGAGACAGCAACCTCAACATTAAATTTGCCATTGGATTTGAAGTATTTGTTATTTTTACAGGAATGGCGTATTTCTATAGGCGGAGTATTAGATAGTTTTATGCAAGGTGTTTCTCATTTTGCTATAAGCGTCTGGTTACCTATGGCGATTGCTATTTTTTATTGGTGCTTTAATAAAAAAATAGGCTCTCTTATTTTTCTTAATGTTGCTTTTGGTGATTTAATCAACTCAGTTGTTAAAATGTCATGTTGTATTTATAGGCCATGGATACGCAGTTCTGCTATTAAACCAGCGGGCGATGCTATAAAAACGGCAGGNNCCAAGTGGTCATACCGAATGTATTACCTCTTATTTTGCTACTATTGCAGCTTTAACTTGGCTAAAAAAACGTTGGGTTTCTATATTATGTTTATTGCCTATTATTATTGTTGGCTTTTCTAGAAACTATTTAGGCGTTCATACGCCAGAAGATGTTGTAGTTGGCTTTTTACTGTGCTGTGCTGTTATTGCTTTTAACTTCTGGATATTTGAAAAGCTTGGGAAAGACAGGGTTACAGATACGAAATTCTTTATTGGCGGTCTATCTTTTGCATTGCTTATGTTAGTTTATTTTGTTTACAAAAATTATCCTGTGGATTATAAACCTGATGGCTCATTAATTGTAGATCCTCAAAAGATGATGAAAGATGCTTTTGGCAGTGTTGGTAGATGTTTAGGTTTGTTTACTGGCTGGTATATTGAAACTCAGTTTATAAAATTTATGATATTTGAAAAAAAATGGCAAAAATTCTTGTGCGGATTATTTGGAATCATATTCCTTTATTGTGCTTCTAAGCTTATTCCAGTAACGTTTTATTCAAAATTTTTAGGATTAGGGGATCTTGGAATACGTTTCTGGCGAGGATTTGTTCCATTTTTCTTTATAATGGGAATTTATCCTGTTTTTATTAAATTGTTTCAAGTTAAATTTATGCCAAAAGAGCAATTACAAAGCGAAGAAGAAAAATCCAATGAAACTGTAAAAACAGAATAGTTATTTCAAATAAAAAAAATTAGGAATTTTTTGAACAATGATTAAAGTTTTATTTGTATGTCATGGCAATATATGTCGTTCTCCCATGGCGGAATTTATATTAAAAGACATGGTTAAAAAGCGTGGTTTGGAGAAAGAATTCTATATTTCTTCGGCCGCTACAAGCACTGAAGAAATTGGAAATCCTGTTTATCCGCCTGCAATGAGAAAATTGGCAGAGCATGGAATATCATGTAAAGGTAAATATGCGCGCCAATTAACAAAAGCTGATTATAATGAATATGACTATCTTATAGGTATGGACTCACGCAATATTTCAAATATGGAATATATATGTGGACCAGATAAAGAGCATAAAATCAGCCGTTTGCTTGCTTTTGCAAGGCGAGACGCAAATATAGCCGACCCATGGTATACAGGTAATTTTGATATTACTTATGATGATATTGTTGAAGGCTGTGAAGCTTTTTTAGACTCTGTTTTATAGTTTTTTAAGCGAGCATATTTAGTCTGCTGAGAGCTATTTGTTTTGCTTGTAAAGCTTTTTGCAGATTATCTATATCGTTTTCGCTGACACCTTGCGCAAGCGTTCTTTGGATTATTTTTTCAGCGGATTCCAAGGCTTCTTGAGGATTTGTTATTACATTGTTGTATTCAATATCTTTTGCTTGTGCCTGTGCCTGAATATATTTATATTTATCAATTCCAGACATTTGTTCGTAACCTGTTTCGTTGTTGTTGCCAGAGTATAACGACAAGTAATCCGTAATGCTTTTTTTGTTTTTTTGAGGTTCTTTTCCATCTATGTAATCATACAAAGTTGGTCTGGAAGCTGTATTAGCTTTGTTTAATGCTTTTTGAAGCTCATCATTGTTGGTATTAGAATTATTCAAGCCAAGTTTGCTTGTTATATTTTGCAAAATGGATGAATTAACGGAAGATATATTTAAACTCATCTTTGTTTGTCCGTCCTTATTTGTGTTTGTTTGCCTACAAAAAGCTGTATCGTCATATCAAAACGCTAAAATAACGGATTACTTTTTTCTATATCTTTGCCGATACACAGATAAACTATGCTTTAAAGTCTTCATTTATTAAATATTGAGGTTTTTTCTAATGATGAGTGCTACAAGGTTTGCAAAAGACCTTATTAATTTTTGCTATGATAGTCCGACTGCATATCATGCAGTTTTAAATGCTAAGAAAATACTTAGAGCAAAAAACTTTATAGAATTAGACGAAAGTGAAGAGTGGCAATTAAAACCAAATGGACGTTATTTCTTCTCTAGAAATGGTTCAGCTTTAATGGCTTTTATTGTTGGTTCTTTACCTTTACCAGAAACAGGTTTTAAAATAGCTGCTTCACACACAGATTCTCCTGGTTTCAGGCTTAAACCAAAACCAGAATGGGTTAGCAAAGACTGTTACTTACGTTTAAATACAGAAGTTTATGGCGGACCTATTTTAAGCACATGGTTTGACAGACCATTAGGAATTGCAGGCAGAGTTACATGTCGAAGTTCAGATGTTTTTAATCCAAGAGATATGCTTATAAATATAAATCGTCCGGTTGCTTTAATCCCAAATATGGCTATACATCTTAATCCAAAAATAAATGACGGATATGTATATGATAAGCAAACAGATACTTTGCCTTTCTTAGGTCAGGTAAGCAGCAAATTTGAAGCTAATGGATATCTAAGAAATGTTTTGGCGGCAGCATTAGAAATTGCTCCAGATGAAATTCTTGATTTTGACCTCTTTTTGTATGAATATGAAAAAGGTTCTCTTATAGGGCCTAACTATGAGTATATTTCTTCTGGAAGAATCGATAATTTACAGGCTGTTTTTGCTAGCATTATGGCTCTATGCAATAGTGAAACAAAGAGTGCAACATGCGTAGCGGCTTGTTTTGACAATGAAGAAGTTGGAAGCGCAAGTCGTCAGGGTGCAGATTCAACCATTTTGTCGGATTTATTGGAAAGAATAAGCTTAAGTCTTGATTGTTCACGTAGTGAATACTTTAGAGCTTTATCCAATTCGTTTATTATTTCTGTAGATGGCGCTCATGCTGTTCATCCTAATATTAAAGAAAAGGAAGACCCAACTTCCAGACCAGTTGTTAATGGCGGTCCAACTATAAAAATCAGCGGTCATAGAAGCTATACTTCTGATTCTGTTACAAGTAGCGTATTCAAACAGCTTTGCGAAAAAGCAAACGTTAAGTATCAAAGCTTTGTAAATCATTCTAATAGTCGTGGAGGTTCAACAATAGGTCCTATCTCTGCAGGTCACGTTAGTATTCCTTCTGTAGATGTTGGTGTTCCAATGCTTGCTATGCATTCATGCAGAGAACTTTGTGGCGTTAAAGATAATCACGCAATGCTTTTAGCATTATCTGAATTTTTTGAATAAACTAAAATAAAGAGGACGGGGCTATAATCTTTTGTTGCCCCGCCCGATTCTCAATTATTCCTTCCCTTGTTCAGGGTTCAATTAAGGTCAAGGTTTCCGTATATTTTAAATACGTTTCCGTCTCTCGCAACTTTTAAATCTTTGTCCGGAAAACTTTCCGGAAGCTTTTTATTTAGTATATTTATTACTTCTTCTTCTATTTTATTGGTAAGCTCTTTCGGAACCCTTGACAATGTTGCCATTTTCACTCGAAAAATATAACCTGGCCCTAGTTTTGAAGTTAAACCTGCAGAAAATGTAACACTAAGATCGAATAGACCGTCATTTTCTGGATTAATACCTTCACCTCGTGGTTTCCTACTAGGAGCTAAGGGGTATAAATCGCCATATTTATCTTCAAGATAATTGTCTATATCATCAAAGATTGTATGCAATTTATCTTCCCACTTTTCTAAAAGTGGATTTTTCATGAGGAAAATTACTCCAAGTCAAATAACTAGCGATAAATATCGCTTACAATGATA
>LXOW01339946.1_pt2 | contig 12778 bp, 13 predicted proteins | sample 1368591 | NCBI WGS metagenome assembly LXOW01 (sample SAMN04884650, study PRJNA319009) | bovine gut metagenome | isolation source: Cow rumen | host: Bos taurus | place: Italy: Legnaro (PD) | collected 2014-07-09
AGGATTGTGTTATCTGTTTTAATACATCAGAATTGGAGGATGAAGTGATGAGGGCTTTGTTGGTAAACGAAATACCAACAATATTAGTGGTAATGAACCGCTTTACTGACAAATATAATGTTCAAATAGATAAAGCTCTCTCGGAAAACAGAATGCTTATATTGGTTCTCAAACGTGACGAACCGTATGGCGCTGGCCAGACCCCAAGACTGAGAAATGAATTTGTGATGAAGATGGCTGATCAGATAGTATGTGGTTATGTCAATAAGAATGGCAGTATCTTCTCATTATTGGCAGGGGCAACTAATGTTCGATATCTCGAAAAAGAGGTATTTACGATGGTTGCGGAACCAATTAATCCTCCCAAGCATCAACGTTGGACGGTAGGGCAGGATAAAATCCTGTTGAGAATGTTCTATGAGGACATGGGCCTTCATGCAATAAAGAAGAAACTTAATAGAACATACCAAAACGTTAGAACAAGAATTCGCGCAATTTCTTTACCAGAGGAAGTGTTGAAAGGCAGGGAATTTGAAGACTTCGTACTTGAACTCTTTGATTTAAACGAAACCATGGCCTATTCTTTATTGGAATGGCGAAGTGATAAATCAACAGGGGAAATATGTGCTATAAGTAATAGCTATCCAGACTTTGTACTTGAATATAAAGAGGGGAGAAAAAAGAAAAGATTTGCTGTAGAGTGCAAGTGGAGGGCCAGTGTCTCCAAGCGCATGATGAAGCCTCTGATAGAGCCAGAGCAGTTTGTACGCTATAAAGAGTATTCTGTTGAAAAGGAGCAAGAAGTATTTATTATTTTAGGCGTTGGTGGCGAACCTTCTATGCCAGAAGAACTTTATATTGTTCCTCTTGATTCGTTTCAGGAAGCACAATCTAAACCCTNNTCGATATTGATGAGTTTAAAAGGGTAAAATAAAACGCTCTTTGGGGGATGCTGGGGGATATTACCCTGGCTGTTATTAATTCATTGCCACAGCAGACATCTTTTCGCTTAGATCCTGAAGGGCCTTGCGGAACATGAGTCTTTCCTCGTCGGTAAAGACTGCACTTTCCCGTTTACCTTGTTGCCGTTCACTTTTTGCATAAGCCATCCGCGTGACTTGCCAAAGTTTTTCTTGGCAATGTAGCTAAACGACAAAGCATCTGGCAGATCTCCGAGTTTTGCGCGGAAAATCATCTGTCTCTTGCCCTAAAGCCAACAGAGATCTGAGCCTGACTAAATTTGGAATGTGCAAAAAATGCACATTGCTTTTTTATCGTTGCTCAGGTAAGACTGAAGCGGAATTGCTGATCGGCGTATGCCCACTGGGCGGTGCCGAAACGGATGAGGCGGGCAAGGAGGGTGATGACCTTGTGGCGGGGGAGCTTGGAGAGACGGACAATCTGGTTGAGCGTCTGAAGGCCCTGCATGATGTCGAGCAGTTGCCGCATATCGTCGTCATAGGTGAGCACGGTGCCCTGGGGCTTCTGCGACTCCCGCCACAGGGCCAGATGTACGGGCGAGGCCACGATATTCTCATCGGCTATGCGGATATAGGCGCGTGGTTTGGCATCGGCATTGACGACGCAGACGGGACGTTTGTCGGAAGGGGGGACGGTGGCGATGACGATGGTGCGCCCGTCGACGTGGAATGTGTCGAACTTGATACTGGCCTCCGGACGACAATAGCGGTAGGCGGCCTGGTGCATCATGTAGATCTCTTCCTCTGAGCGGACACCCGACATCTGACCGTCGTCGCGAACGCCTATCAGCAGTCGTCCTCCGTCGGTATTGGCGAAGGCTGATACGGATTTTGCCAGCTTCAGGGCATCGGAAACCCGATATTTGAAGTCCTGCTGTTGGTGCTCTCCCTCACGGATCAGGCGCTGAAGATATTTCTTGTCGTCCATCTGACTGCACCCCAAATGCTATCGGCGCTTTTCGGTGATGATACCGTGACGGTAGGCGTAGAGGAGTTCCTTGAGGTCGCTGACTTGCTCGCGGAGCTCTTCGCCTTTGTCGGTATCTGCCACGAGCATGCGATGTGCCGACATCTCCACAATCTGGATGGTCGACTTGATGTCGGTCTCGCGGACGATGGCGTCGCGGGCGGAGGTGAAGGGCTCGTGTTGAACGAGTTGGAAACCGCGGGAGTGATAAACGAGGGTGTAGCCGGCGATGCCCGTCTCTTTGTGATAGGCCTCGGAGAAACCACCATCGATCACCATCAGTCGTCCGCCTGCCTTGATGGGATTCTCGCCCTTCGAGGCATGGACGGGCACGTGGCCGTTGATGATATGCCGGTTTTCGCCTTTCACCTCGAAGGCATCGAGGATGCGGTCGCACACGGCCTCGTCGAGGCGCAACTTGAAATAATTGCCTTTCTCTTCCTTGTAGGTCTCCGCATCCTTGAGGAAATAGCGCTCAAAGGTGGCCATCTTCGATTTGTCGAAGAGGGGGGAGTCCTTGCCGCACCAGAGGTAGAGGAAATAGTCGCGGGCATACTCTCGGGGGTATTCCTCGGGAGCTGCTGCGAGTTCTCCGCTGGCGGTGTTGGTCTGGAAGGCGGCACGGATGAGCATGCCGATATTGTGCATCAGATCCTTGCCTGCATATCGCTTGCCTGGATAGATCTCCACCTCTTTCAGCGAGCCGTCGTCGTTGAGGGGAATCGAGGCGTGGAAGAGCAGGTTGGAGTTGTGGATGGCGTACATGCAGCCGTGGGAGAGGATGGTGCGGATATGCTTGTGGAGTTTCTCGGAGATACGGAAGGAGTGGTGGAGCTTCTGCATGAGCAGTGTCTCTTCGTCGGTGAGCTTGTTCGGATCTGCGGGGTCGACGGTGGGGAAGTGGCAGGAACGCATCTCGTAGGTCTTGCCATCGAGTTCGCAGCGGCCCTTTTCGTAGTCAACATGGTCGAAGAGGCAGCGGTCGTCCATCTGCCACTCGGGGTGACGCTTGAAGATCTGGGCCTCCTCCTTGAACTGTAACACGGCGATGGCCTTATGCATCTTGGCTGTGAGCTGGCGTGTCTTTTCGTCCATCTCGTTGCCAGGCAGCAATCGGGGGAGGAATTCCTCGCAGGGGTCGTCGCCATAGACCTCGAGGGCGAAGGTGGCGAGGGGTACGAGGTTGATGCCGTACTCCTCGATGGTGCTTAGGTTGGCATAGCGCAGGCTCAGGCGCAGCACATTACAGATGCAGGCGTCGTTGCCGGCTGAGGCACCCATCCAGAGGATATCGTGGTTGCCCCACTGGATGTCCCACGAGTGGTACTGTCGCAGGGTGTCCATGATCTTGTGGGCGCCGGGGCCTCGGTCGTAGATGTCGCCGAGGATATGCAGCTGGTCGATGGCCAGGCGCTGGATGACATTGCAGATGGCGCAGATGAAGTCGTCGGCACGGCCTGTGGAGATGATGGTGTTGACGATGACGGCCACATAAGCGGCCTTGTCGATGTCGTCGGTACGCTCGTGGAGCAGTTCCTCGATGATATAGGAGAAGTCCTCGGGCAGCGACTTGCGCACCTTTGAGCGGGTGTATTTCGAGGAGACATCGCGACAGACGCGCACCAGCTGATGGATGGTGATGCGGTACCAGTCGTCGAGGTCGGTCTCCTGCGCCTTGATGAGTTCGAGTTTCTCCTCCGGATAGTAGATGAGTGTGCAGAGTTCTTTCTTCTCTGACTCACGGATGGTATTGCCGAAGAGTTCGTTTACCTTTCGTTTGATATTGCCTGAGGCGTTTTTCAGCACGTGCTGGAAGGCCTCGCTCTCGCCGTGGAGATCGGCCAGGAAGTGCTCCGTGCCTTTGGGCAGGTTCATGATGGCCTCGAGGTTGATAATCTCCTTGGCCGCATCGGCGATGGTGGGAAACGACTGTGACAGCAGCTGCAGATAGTGCTTGTCGGACTCGTTGTAATGATGGTTAGATGTCATATTTTCAGGTGATTAGTTATAAACTTTCGGATATTCATCGTCCCTCGGTCGTCGATGGGATCAACGGGCATGTAGCCTTCGTCGAGGAGCGTCTGCTCATGGAGCACCTGCATCAGACGGCCTGCGAATTTGGTCAGTCCTTTCTCTGATAAGGCCTCTTGTAGCAGGTCGTCGTTGACGGTGTCGCGATAGAGCTCGCGGGTGAACTCAATGAGGTGGAGCAGGAGGGGCTGTTTCTCGATCTGGCGGATCATGCGCACCAGATAGTCGGTCTCGTCGCCCTTGTATTCGCCAATCAGCTTCTTGATGGACTGCGGACGCTGGTAGTGCTCAGGGAAATAGGCGGGCAGATGCTCGGTATCGAGACTGGGGGCCGTCAAGCCGAGGATGTTGATGCCGTAGTCGACATAGTTGCGGATGTTCTGATGTTCGGCATAGATGAGCATGCGTCGCCAATCGACCGTCTCAGGCATCGTGGGGGCTTTTACCCAACGGCTGTCGCCTAAGGTGCCTGCCTTGATGATGGTGACCATCAGCTGCTGCGTGTCGTCGTTCATCTGTTCGAGCACATTCGAATCGAGCACTTTCTGATACACGGCGAAGGTCTGTGCGCACATCTTCTCACGCGTGGTGCTGTTGGTGATGACAGCGTTGTGGATGACCTCGATGCGGGGATTCCACTTCAACTGTGCCAGATACTGCTGCTCCATCTTGCCAAAGGCGATCAGCGCATAGGCCTTCTCTACGAAAGGCTTCTGCCAGAGGGCGGTCTTGTGGAACTTCTCCTGGAGGGGCTTCTCCTCGAATACCCAGGGCTCTAACTGTCCGTGGGGTGAGAGTACGATCCTGGCGCCTTGCTTGCGGGCGATGTTGCCGGCATTGACGATGGCGTACTGCCAGCAGCCGTGACAATGCACGATATCGGGACGGAAGGTCCTGCACACGCTCTTGAAGTCGGCCAGGTTGCTCACGGCCTGCACCTCCGCACTGAACTGCATGCCTTCCATGAGCTGGGCGACGTGTTGCGCCACCATCTCATCGGCTTTCAGATAGACGTGCAGGATCTTCATACTTAGAACAGGTTATTGAACAGGACGCTCAGTCTGAGTCCGAGCAAACGTCCGAATCCCACTGTCTGGTCGAAACGTTTGAGCAACTCGTGGGCCTCGGAGGCTCTGACCACGATGAAATCGTATTTGCCTCTCAGTTTCCTCAGACGAGTGCCCTTGTGACCGTCGGCCCGCTGGCGCTCATTCTTGATGATATAGTTGCTCACCGCTTCCAGATCGTCGAACAACCGCATCTTCAACTCGCCTTTATGATAGCGTCCCAACATGATGCCTGAGGTGTTTCCAAAGTTGTCGGCAATGGTCTGAAGCCAGTTCTCATCTTGTGGAAATGCGTTGATGTCTGAAAAGATAATATGCTCATTCTTAGCGGCTTTCACGCCGATGGTTAAAGCAAGTCTTTTTCTGACAACGTGAATGTCGGGCTTGGGCAGGAAGGTGGTGTAGAGATGCGGATTCTGCTGCTTCAAGAGCTTCAGCACATCATCGGTGTTATCAGTCGATGACTCGTCGACGACGATGACCTCGTAGCCAGGCTCGTAGGTCTGAGTCAGGAAGGCAGGCAGGTGTCGCTCCAGGTCGCTGCCGTTGTCGAAGACGGTCATGATGACAGAGAATCTATTCATCGCTGAGATATCCTTTGGGTAGTTTCCTGCAGTTATACTGTGAGGCCATGATCTCGCCATAGGCACCTGCACTGCGGATGGCCAGCAGGTCGCCGCGACGCGTCTTGTTGAGGTCTATCTGCTTGGCGAAGACATCGGTGGATTCGCAGATGGGACCCACCACGTCGTAGGTCTCCTTGGGCTCTTCGCTGGTGATGTTCTCAATCTTGTGATAGGCCTGATAGAGTGCGGGACGGATGAGGTCGGGGAAGCCGGCATCGACGATGGCAAAGCGCTTTGTGGCCCCTTCCTTAATATATAATGTACGTGTAATGAGCGAGCCACACTGGGCTACGACGGCACGGCCCAGCTCGAAGTGCAGGGTCTGACCGTTACGCAGTTTCAGCCTTTTGGCATAGGTGTCGAAGTAGGCCTTGAAATCGGGGATAGGCAGACGGTTGGGATGCTCGTAGTCGACACCAAGACCGCCACCTACGTTGATGTGCTCCACATGGATGCGATGACGTTCCAATTCGTCCTGCAGTTCGTTGACACGGTTGCAGAGGGCCTGGAAGTCGCCCATGTCGAGGATCTGTGAGCCGATGTGGAAGTGCAGACCCACGAATTTCACATTAGTCAGTTTTGAGGCTTCGTCGATCACGCTGAGCATATCACGCATGGCGATACCGAACTTGTTTTCGGCGAGGCCTGTGGTGATGTTGGCGTGGGTATGGGCACCCACATTGGGGTTCAGACGGAAGGCTACACGTGCCACCTTGCCTTTCTGCGCGGCCAGCTCGTTGATAACCTCCAGCTCGGGAATGCTCTCCACATTGAAGCAGAAGATATCGCTGTCGAGGCCGAGGTTGATTTCCCAGTCGCTCTTGCCCACACCGGCGTAGACAATCTTCGAGGCGGGGAAACCGGCCTTGATCGAGGCTTCGATCTCGCCACCGCTCACACAGTCGGCACCCAGGCCTGCCTCACGGATGATGCGCAGGATCTTGGGGTTGGCATTGGCCTTGATGGCATAGTGTACCACAAAGCCCTCGTGCTTGCCAGCCTCTTCGTTGATGGTGCGCAGCGTCTGGCGCAGCACCTCGCTATCGTAGTAGTAGAAAGGCGTCTGGATCTCCTGAAGCCTCTCTATCGGAAATTTACCTTTTCCCATCGTTTATTTATTGAAAATGGTATCGCTGAGCTTCTGGAGGGCATGCTTCTTGTCTTCCTCGCGGATTAGGAACGAGATGTTGTAGTTGGAGCCACCATAGCTGACCATACGGACGGGGATATCCTTGAGGGCATCGAGGGCCAAGGTCTCGAAACCGATGTTCGACCAGTCGAGATCGCCCACCACACAGATGATACACATGCCCGTGTCGACGGTGACGGTACCGTATTTCTTCAGCTCGTCGACGATCTCTCCCAGATGAGCGGAATTGTCGATACTCATCGAGACGGCCACCTCAGAGGTGCAGACCATATCGATCGGTGTCTGGTAGCTCTCGAAGATCTCGAACACCTTGCGCAAGAAACCTGTGGCCAGGAGCATTCTCGACGACTTGATCTTGATGGCGATGATGTTGTCCTTGGCAGCGATGGCCTTGATCTTGCCGTATTCGGTGGCATTGCTGATGGTGGTACCCTCGGCATCGGGGTCCATGGTGTTCAGCAGACGGACGGGGATGCCGGCGTATTTAGCAGGCTGCACGCAGGTGGGGTGCAGGATCTTGGCACCGAAGTAAGCCAGCTCGGCAGCCTCCTCGAAGTGGAGCTGGTGAACGGGCTCGGTGTGCTCTACCACACGCGGGTCGTTGTTGTGCATACCGTCGATATCGGTCCAGATCTGGATTTCCTCTGCACCGATGGCAGCACCCACGAGCGAGGCTGTATAGTCGGAACCACCACGCTGCAGGTTGTCGATCTCACCGTAGGCATTACGACAGATGAAGCCCTGGGTGATATACACCTGTGCACCCTCGTTCTCTTCGAGGATGGCATTCAGCTTCTCCTTGATATACACGGGATCGGGCTCGGAATTCTTATCGGTGCGCATGAAGTCGAGGGCATTCAGCAGCACGGCCTTGATACCGATCTCCTTCATGTAGTTCACCACCATGTTGGTCGACATCATCTCACCCTGTGCCACGATGCTCTTCTCCTCGAAACTGGTGAAGAGCTCCTTGGTGAACGAGCGCAGGTAGTCGAACTCGCCATTCAGGAATTCGAGTGTGGTCTGCTTGGTCTCGTCCTTCGAATAAAGCTCCTCAACATGGCGCAGATACTTCTGCTCCAGACAGTTGATCACCTCGTTGGCGCCATCGGGGTTCTTCTTGTAGAGATAATCGGAAATCTCTACCAGCGAGTTGGTGGTGCCTGCCATAGCGGAGAGCACAACGAAGACAGGTTCGCCTGACTTGGTGACAAGTTGTGTCACCTCTTTCATTCTCTGTGGAGTGCCGACGGACGTACCGCCGAATTTCATTACTTTCATGTTACTATATTTTATTTGTTTTCAATTATCCGTATATCATATTCTCGATTTTTGCCATCTTACCATCGTCGCAGCGATACACGATGCCCGGGTATTTGTCGAGCAGGGGCATATTGTGCGTGGTCATGATGACGGCCGTTCCCGATTGTGAGATCTTCCTCAACAGTTCCAGAATGTTGTCGGCCGTCTCGGTGTCGAGGCTGCCAGTGGGCTCGTCGGCCACAATCATCTTCGGATGGTTCAGGATGGCCCTGGCGATGGCGATGCGTTGCTGTTCACCACCAGAAAGTTCGTGGGGCATCTTCTCGGCCTTGTCGTCCATATCCACAGCCTGTAACACCTCGTGGATACGGGCGTCGATCTCTGCCTTGTCCTTCCAACCCGTAGACTGAAGCACGAAGCGCAGGTTCTTGTAGATGTTGCGGTCGGTAAGCAGCTGGAAGTCCTGGAAGATGATTCCCATCTGCTTTCTGAGGGCGGGGATGTCCTTGCGACGGATCTCCAGCAGGTCCTGTTCCAACACCTTGGCTTTTTCTGCCTCGTCGATGTCGAGCTCGCAGTAGATGGTCTTCAACAGACTGCTCTTGCCCGAGCCTACACGGCCGATGAGGTAAATAAAGTCGCCTTCGTTCACTTGGAAGTCAACACCCTCCAGCACATTCTCACCCTCTGTCTGACAGATATTCGCTTTCCTGTAATCTACTAACATATCTATTCACTATTGACTAATCACTATTCACTCCATTTCTCCCTTGGCCTTGGCCTCGCGACGGTTTTTGTCCCAATTGGGATCGTGGCGCTTCTGGAGTTCCAAGGCGATATCCTCGATGCGCAGCCCCTTGCTGGTGAGCATCACGATGAGGTGGTAGATCATGTCGGATGCCTCGTAGACCAGCTTCTCGTTGCTGCCGTTGGTGGCTTCGATTACGGCCTCTAAGGCTTCTTCGCCCACTTTCTGGGCGATGCGGTTGATGCCGTCCTTGAAGAGTGAGGTGGTATAACTGCCCTCAGGCATCTCCTCATGGCGCTTGTTGATGAAGTCCTGCAACTCCTCGAGGAAGAGTAGGGGATTACGTTCGTTGGTCTCACCCCAGCAGGTGTCGGTACCCTTGTGGCAGGTAGGACCGTCGGGTATGGCCTTTACGAGCAAGGTGTCGTTGTCGCAATCTACAGAGATGCTCACGAGGTTGAGGTAGTTGCCACTGGTCTCGCCTTTGGTCCAGAGACAGTTACGCGAACGGCTCCAGAACGTCACTTTCTTTGTGAGCAACGTCTTGTCGAAAGCCTCTTTGTTCATATAGCCGAGCATCAACACGTTCTTGGTGTTGGCATCCTGAATGATGGCAGGCACCAGGCCGCCGCTCTTCTCAAAATCAATCTTCATTCTTTCCTTTAATCTTTTTATACTCACACAGATCTCACAGATTTTTAATCCTCCGGATTATTTTCCAAGGCAATGGTCGCTTGCGGCCACTATCTGTGAGATCTGTGTGATCTGTGTGACATTATATTCTTTTTTTTGTGACATATTATATTCTGACATTAATTCCTTCGCTGCGGAGGTATTGCTTGAGTTCGGGGATGGGGATTTCACCAAAGTGGAAGACGCTGGCGGCAAGGGCTGCATCCGAGTGACCCTCGATGAAGGTGTCGCGGAAATGCTCCTTACAGCCTGCACCACCACTGGCGATGATGGGTATAGAGAGATTGTCGGCCAACTCGCGCAGCGCCTCGTTGGCATAGCCTTCCTTCACACCGTCGTGGTTCATCGAGGTGAAGAGTATCTCGCCAGCTCCTCGTTCCTGCGCCTCGTGGGCCCACTCAAAGAGACCGCGTTCCGTGCGCTCACGACCGCCTTTCAGGTAGCAGTGCCACCCATCGGCATCCAGACGGGCATCGATGGCGCAGACACACACCTGAGAACCGAAACGATTCGTAATCTCATCAATCAGTTCCGGCCTGCGGATGGCAGCGGAGTTCACACTTACTTTGTCGGCACCGGCATAAAGCAGGCGCTCCACATCGGCCAGTTCGTTGACACCACCGCCCACGGTGAAGGGAATATTGATTTCCTGAGCCACACGCGTCACCATCTCCGTAAAGGTCTTGCGACCCTCGAAGCTGGCGGTGATGTCAAGAAAACAGAGTTCGTCGGCCCCCTGCTCACTATATGCCTTGCCCAGAGCCACTGGGTCGCCAGCAGAGCGGAGGTTCACGAAGTTCGTGCCCTTTACGGTCTCACCGTCCTTCACGTCCAGACAGGGTATTATTCTTTTTGCCAGTCCCATAGCTCTTTCAGATTTATTTTTCCTTCGTAGATAGCCTTTCCGAACACGACGGCAGGGATGCCGGCCGCATCGAGGGCCTTGATATCTTCGATGGATGACACACCGCCGCTGGCAATGAGATGCAACTCCGGGTAGGCATCCATCACCCGACGGTAGAGGTCGATGGCAGGTCCTGCGAGGGTACCGTCCTTCGAGATTTCCGTGCAGAGCACGTACTTCACACCTGCATCCACATATTTCTTTAAGAAGGGCAACAGATCCTCGTCGGAATCCTCCTTCCAGCCATTAATGCTGATCTTGCCGTGACGCACGTCAGCACCCAGTATCATGCGATCAGCACCGTATTTCTCCAACCAGTCCATAAACAGGTCGGGATTCGTGACGGCTATCGAGCCTACCGTCACCATCGCAGCACCTGCAGCAAAGGCCTTCTCGATATCTTCGTCGGTCTTGATGCCACCACCGAAGTCGACGGTAAGTTGTGTTTCCGTCGTAACACGACGGAGTACTTCACAGTTCACGATATGCTTCGACTTGGCCCCGTCGAGATCCACCACATGCAGACGGTTGAATCCGATGCGCTCAAACTCCAAGGCCATATCCAGTGGCTCACCGTAGACGGTCTTCTCGTCATAATCGCCTTTCGTCAAGCGCACGCACTTTCCGTCGATAATATCTATGGCTGGTATCAGTTCTATCTTCATTGTTGATTATCCATTATCAATTGTCAATTGGAGAAAGTTCTCCAGAATTTTCTCCCCGACCTGACCACTCTTCTCCGGGTGGAACTGGCAGGTGTAGAAATTGTCCTTGTGCATCGAGGCCGAGTAGGGCAGGATATAGTCGGCCGTAGCGATGGTCTCCTTACATACCGGCACATAATAGCTATGTACGAAATACACGTACGGCTCATTGCCCAGCCCCTCGAATAACGGCGATTTCAGGTCGTAGAGGTTCTGCCATCCCATGCAGGGCACCTTGTCCTCGTGCTGCTGGGGCATAAACCGCTTCACCTCTGCGTCGAAGATACCGATACAGTCGGCATCACCCTCCTCGGAGTGCTTGCAGAGCAGCTGCTGTCCCACGCAGATACCGAACACGGGCTGCTTCAGGTCGCGGATCACCTCGTCGAGCCTGCGGGCCTTCAGATAATCCATCGCCTCAGCAGCATGGCCCTGTCCTGGGAAGAGCACGCAGTCGGCTTTCTTCAGCTGCTCCGCATCGTCCGTCAGCAAGGGCTCGATACCCATCCGTCGCAGTGCATTCACCACCGAATAGATATTTCCCGCGTTATATTTGACGATTGCTACATTCATGAGAAGATGATGGTCTTGTTCTTATAGGTGAGGATCTTGCGCTGGATATGCTTCGATACGGCGTGTGACAGCACGATCTTCTCCAGGTCCTTGCCCTTCAGTACGAGACTCTCGGGCGTATCTTTGTGCGTGATGCGCGTCACATCCTGTTCGATGATAGGTCCTGCGTCGAGCTCTGCCGTCACATAGTGGCTCGTGGCACCGATGATCTTCACACCGCGCTCGTAAGCCTGATGATAGGGCTTTGCACCGATAAAGGCAGGCAGGAACGAGTGGTGGATGTTGATGATGTGGTGCGGATACTCAGCAATCATCTCGTCGCTGATGATCTGCATGTAACGGGCCAGCACGATAAACGAGATGTCCTCCTTCCTCAACAGTTCCATCTCAGCAGCCTCCACCTCGGCCTTGTTGGAGTGGTCTTTCTTGATGCTCCACACGTAATAGGGGATGCCGAACTGGTCGGCCACATAGCGCAGATCCTCGTGATTCGATACGATACAGGGAATGTCGCAGTTGAACTCACCTGCCTTCCAGCGGGCCAGCAGGTCGTAGAGGCAGTGACTCATCTTCGAGACGAAGATAGCCATCCTCGGACGCTTGTCGCTGTAATAAAGCGAGAACTTCATCTGATAGCGCTGGGCGTAGAGCGTGGTGATATAGTCGTAGAGCTTGTCACGGGGAATCAGAAAGCCCTCAAGCTCCCATTCTATGCGCATGAAGAACATACCCTCTACCTTATCTACATATTGGTCGAGGTAGACAATGTTGCCCTTGTTGTCGGTTATAAACTTGGTCACTTCCGAGATAATGCCCTGTTTATCAGGACAATGCAGAAGTAAAATAGCTGTTGTTTCCATCTAATCTGTTTTGTCTTTTTTGAATTCAAGGTGCAAAGGTACGAAATTTCTCGCAACTTGCCGCATGATTTTTCAAAAAAAACAAACTACTACTCAATAAATTGAGTATGATTAATTCCCGTCGGGCTTGGTAATGTCGCTTCCTGAGGCCATGCGCCATACGAATCTGTCGGGATCGTCGGGGTGGGCGGGGTCGAAATCCTGCCACTCCG